>Ga0187893_10013333_pt1 | contig 11463 bp, 8 predicted proteins | sample MA1701074metaG_FD_139574 | JGI IMG/M metagenome (GOLD analysis project Ga0187893, IMG submission 139574) | White microbial mat communities from a basaltic lava cave in the Kipuka Kanohina Cave System on the Island of Hawaii, USA - MA170107-4 metaG ...
CCGTTTCCCTCGGGTGCAGGATTTTGTCTCTTACTGTCGGCTGGTCAAGTGTGCTAAGGAGTCTGCGGGCAAGAAGTATGGGACTTCGGGTAAGAAGATCGGCAACGCCTATCTCAAGTGGGCGTTCTCGGAAGCGGCCGTCCTGTTTCTACGACAAAATCCCGAGGGCCAAAAATATCTCGCTCGACCCCCGCTTGGCTGGGGGGCTGGTGACACTGATCGATTGCCTCGTCCAGAGCGCGATTGTCTTGGTTTCGCCGACCGCGGATACGTTTCGCAGGAGGTTTAAAGCGCTTGTCTCGATAGATAGCACCCCGCATCGAGAGGGTGGGTTTGAAAAATTCGAATTTGTTCGGGTGCTGATAGCGCTTGTCAAGTAAATATTTCACAAATATGATGCGAAATCATTCACTGAACATTTGCGCTTAGGCAAGCAGGATTAGCCTCACTTAGCGTGCGGGGATAATGCTGATAAGCGGGACGCCACGGCGTTCTTCGAAGTGGCCGAAGGGAAAACTAGCCTGAAGAACCATGGGAAAACCACAACTAGTGAATTGTCACCTTCGCCCCCATGAAAGGTAGGCAAGAGAAGACGGGAACTAGGGAACCGACCGGCGGATTTCTCCGTTTCGTCAGTACCCTCTTGGCGAAATTGATTCACCGTGTGGTTACCGTCGCAATTCCCAAGGTTTCGCGGCACGTCCGCGGTCCCCACATTACGCCCTATGAGCCAAAAGGGCATTAACAAAGAAAAAACACAGAGCACAGAGAAGGAGAGCAATCCATGGCTGCAACGAAACAGACTATAGTCTTGGCTGTCGTGGTAGTGGGGTTTTGGTTCGCGGATGGATCTGTGGCTTTTCCCGTGAGTCCAGGCAATCCGCCTGCCCCTCCTGGTCCGCTTCCACAGCACAGTACAAACATTAACGGCGGTTCAAGCGTTTTTGGGCTCTCGTTCAACTCGCCCCAGGGTGAACCGATAGCGAAACTAAACCTGCTCCGCGAAGAAAAGAGGATGGTCTTGGAAGCAGACGATATCTTGGGGGGAGTGGTATCTGACAATGCCTTCGAACCAGACCGCACAGGCAAATTCGATTTACGTCTTGCGTTTCCGAATATCGAGACGGAAGTTAAGAATTGTGTGCGGAACAAAAACGTAGAGTATCCACGATTCCGTTTTCAAGAGGACGTCGTATACACGGGGAAAGAAGTCACGGGAACGCTTCGCCTTGATGAAAACGCGACGAGGGCTGCTGGGTTGACGTTTGTCCGTGAAGACGACGAACCAGAGCTTAACGAGTTCGAACTCAATATCGGGGGAGACAACATCCGTTTCTTCCCAGAGACAGTCAATGATTTCGGATTTAAATTTGCCGAGGGCCAGCTCTTTTTTTTCCAGCAAACGCAGTTTGTAAATAAATGCTCTTATGAGGAGTATTCCTACAAGGATGGGGACAAAAATGATGTCCACACGGTCCCCGCGCCCTATGTCTTTGCTCGCTTTTGTCATGACACCTTCGACCTGGATGTTAAAGTGGCGTGTCGGGCCACAGATCCCAGGACAGGAGAGATCAGAGAGACCACTGGAGGTGTAATGTCAGTGGTGCCAGAAGCTTTCAGGAAGGTTGAGATCGACGTCATCCCAGCATTTGCGGAAAATCACCTCGTGCCATCTTCAGAACTCCCATTGGCAGTAGCTATTCTCGCGTCCAAAGATTTCAACCCCAGTCTGACTGTATGTGACTCGGTGCAGGTCGGTAAGGCTTCGGCGGCGTTCTGCCTGGATGGGGACGCAAACTCGGATGGATTGACAGACAGAGTTGCTGTTCTTAAAGGGGCCAGGGAGACCGGCATCGTATGTGGGAGCACTGAGCTCGACTTGACCGCTAGGACCTCGACCGGTGAGCATATCTTGGGAACGGGTTTGATAGAGACGGTGCTGTGCCGCAAGGAGAGCGAAATAAACTGAAGCTAAGAGACAGAGCTTGCCTTTTAGCCCAAATCGGATGCCGTCTCCTAACCATGCGCGCCTTCAATCAGGTCCGAAGAGAGCAGCGATTGGCGACAGGGATCAAATATGCTTCCTATCTGAAGCTTCTCGTAGCCATCCTTCTCCCATGCACTTTCGCTTGGGCCGAGGCTACGCTCGACGGGACGCTAGGATCCAGCGGCTCATTGACAGGTGACTTCACCATTCCCCATACGGTGGGTAAGACAGACGGCCCCAACCTTTTTCACAGCTTCAGCGTATTCAACATCAACTCCGGGGAGCGGGCGACCTTCACCGGACCGGGTTCTATAGACAATATCCTTAGCCGGGTAACCGGTGGCGATCCTTCTACGTTTAACGGGCCGCTGATCTCGGAGATCCCCAGCGCAGATTTTTACTTTATCAATCCCCATGGCGTGATCTTCGGTGACAACGCGTCGCTTAGGGTGGACGGATCCTTTCATGTCAGCACGGCCCACTCCCTCAAGTTGGGAGACGGTGGCATCTACTTCGCGGACACCGCCAAGGCCAGCACGCTGACATCGGCGCCCCCCAGGGCATTCGGTTTCCTGGCGGAGCCTGCGCCAATCGAGGTCGGCAATAACACCTTTAGCGTCCTCCAAGTGCCAATGGGCGAAACGCTTTCACTCATCGGCGGAAGGATAGATGTGGGCCGCAAGGAACAAATGCTAGCGGGTAACCCGGTGGTCTCCCCCGGCTTTTTGTTGGCGCCGGCTGGCCGTGTGAACCTGGTAAGCGTGGCCTCGGAAGGGGACGTGACGCTTGATAGTAATGACATAAATGTCGACGCCTTCGAGGCGCTCGGGGACATTAACGTCACAGGAGGCAGTGTCATTGACGGTCGGGAGGTGTTCGTCCGTGGAGAAGGGTCTAGCATCGATGACGGGTTCATCCTTCCCGGGTTCTTTTCCCAGCGCGGTGCACAAGCTCCCTTTTTTCTATCCGATACAGGCCCTCCTCCAGATGGAGGTGAAGTCAAAGTCAAGCTATCGGGTCAAATGAATATTAGCGGGACGCGGACGTTTTTCGGCTTTAATCCAGGCATTTCCACGTTTGCCGGCTCCAGTTTGAGCTCGCCGGCATCAACGCCGACGGACGTTCCTAACATCATGATCGAAGCGGACTCTGTGGTTTTATCGGAGGTTGCCGTGTTGCAGAGCGACAGGCTTGGACCCGGTAGCGCCGGTGCAGTGGAAATTAACGCCGAAGCCTTAGAAGTGCGAAACGGCGCATCGATCAGCGTGAATAACTTTTTTGAAGGATCAGGAGGCAGTCTCACCGTCAACGCCGACCGTGTGCTGCTATCGGGTGAGGGAAACCCAGGGTTTACGGGGTTAGCAGCGCAAAGCACATTCCATCCCGGCTTCGCCACCGACCTAACACGCTTCAGTCCAGCCCTCACGAACGGTGACGGTGGGATTATTACGGTCAACGCAACTGGACCGGGGGGCCTGGTTGTGCGTGGTGGCGCGGAGATCAGCACCGATAGCTTTGCTTTCGGCCGTGGGGGTGATGTGATCGTGAACACCAGCGAGGCTGTTCTGTCCAGGGATGGGGCGAACTTCGGGACGATCGCGACGCAGAGCGTTCTTGCTGGAAACTCGGGAAATATCGAGATCAATGCGACCGGTAAGATAGACATTAGGGACGGGTTTGAGGTCAGCGCATCGACCTTCGGGACTGGCGATGGGGGAGACGTAAAAGTAACCGCCTCGGAAATCAATATATCAGGGGCTAGCAGCGGGATATTTAGCACAACGGCTGACCCTTCTGACGAAGTGCTCAACGCGTTCGCCAACAGATTCGGTGTCGATTTCAACTTTCTTCTCGACCTCGCTAGGGCGCGTGGTGTCTCCGACCCCGATTTCTTTGATGTGCTCGCCGTTTTGGACGACGAACTGGGCCTAATAGATGTCAAAGAGCGCACAGCCGGCAATGCGGGCTCGATCATGATTGAGGCGGGTCAGTTTGTACTACGGGGTGGTGGTGAAGTCAGCGCGAGAACCTCAAACACAGGAACAGGTGGCAACGTGGCGTTCAATGCCAAAGAGATCCAGCTAGCCGATGGCGGCAGTATTTCAGCTGAAAGTCTAAGCTCGAGGGCGAACGCTGGTAAATCCGGCACTATTGACATCAATGCCAGCGATACCTTCCGCATATTCAACGGCAGCAGTGTTAGTGTTGAGACCGCAGAGGCGGATGCCGGCAACATTAATGTGGATGTTGGTTTCTTGTTGCATCTGCGCGACCGGGGCAGCATCACGACTTCTGCTGCAGTGGATGAAGAAGAGCAAGGTCAAGGCGACGGAGGCGACATCAACATAGACCCGGTATTCACAGTGCTCGACGGAGGCAGCAGGATCATCGCTAATGCGCTCGAAGGGAGTGCCGGTAATATTCGTATCAGGACCGATTTCCTCTTTCAATCACCGGATAGCGAGATCAAAGCCTCGAATCGGTTTGGCGTTGAAGGCAACGTCGACATAGACTCCCCCGACACCGACGTCATCAGCAGCGCTTTGGAGCTGCCCGCATCCTTTCTCGATGTCGCCGGCCTCTTGAGCGATCGCTGTTCGGCACGCACCGCGAAAGGCGCCAGCAGCTTCATCGTCAGCGGGCGCGGCGGCGTGCCGCCGGGGCCGGAGACGGTGCTGCCCAGTTACAGCCTTAACCTCAGTGAAGCGCCCAAAATCAACCAGAGCGCAACCGCTATTTCCAAAGATCAGCTGTGCAATCGATGACGGCTTGCTAGAAAGCCAAGAAGCCAGCACGCGGCCATTCGGCAATTCACCGTCCCAGAGATCAACCAACGTGAAAGCCGCCCGCGTTGCGCCGCTGCCCGCTCGGGATCAAAGTCGGCGTTGTGATTATTTCACAGAAAGAGCAACGTTAAGGTGGCAGGATCACTTTTTGATCGGTAACCACTCAAAGAGGTCGAAGCATGAAGTGTGCTTATTTACCTTACCTACCGCTTACGCTCAGTGCGTTTTTCGCTCAGGCGAGTGTGTCGCTGCAAAGTAGCGCTGAGGTCACCGGCATACAAGCAATGCAGACTAAGGTTATTGGCGTTCTTTCCGAGCAACGGCAAACCATTGGTACGAACGTCCTGTTTAGCGCGAGCGATTGCTACAGCAAGGACAACGAGCTTAGTCTGCCTCTGGCCCCGCACTTGCGAGACCTCATGGTGTCGGCCTTGGAGCAAAACGGCTTCAAGGTGATCAAGCCAGATGTAGCGGTAGAAGACGCTTGGGTTCTTAGCTGCCGTTGGAAGCGCAAGAGCGACAAGCTCGCCTTCACCTTTATGGCAACCCCATGGACAGGCGGAAAGCGCGGAGAGATCTCCGTCCTGTCGGTGATGATCCCGGCTTCTGAGATCGAGCCACACCTGCTGCAACCGGATATGGCCTCCTATGCGCGCACCCTGATCCGCCGTCTGGCGAAAAATGAACGGACCTTGAAACCCTGGAGGGTGTACATCCGCCCCGTCGAGGTGTCAGGAGTCATAAGCGGAAAAGCGTGTAACGCGTATTTCAATCAATGGATGCGACAGGCCGTGCAGGAAAGCAACGTCCTAATACCCGTTGACGCACCCATAGAGCTAGCGCAGCTAAGCACAGACACCCTACGCCTGCGCGGGATCCGACCGAGGCCAAAGCTGAGTTTGACCAGCGATTTGCTCGCGGTAGAGCGGCAGATAAAAGGAAATGTATCGGCGGACAAACAAGCTGTCGAAATTGAGGCCGAGTTGATCAGCAAAACGAACGCCATTCAACCCATATCCGCCTCGGTGCAGATCCCCTTTGCCAAATTGCCGCGCGATATTGCTTCCGAGATGTTCTCTAAAAGACCTAAAGACCAGGCGATCGCGCAAGCCCCGACATCGCTAAAGGGACTAAACGTGGAGCTGGCCACATCGCGGGGGGAAGGCACCGCGATCTATCGAGACGGAGCTAAGATTCAGTTCTTAGTGCGAGTGAATCGACCGGCTTATGTTTATCTTTTCGATCTCAATTCCAAAGGCGAAGCGGTACAGCTCTATCCTGCGCTGGGGGTAAAGAACCGAAAGCTGAGTCCGGACAAGCTGCTTTTGCTCCCTGATGATGGAATGCCTTATGAACTGGTGGTATCCCCTCCGTACGGCAAAGACTTGGTATGGGCGATCGCATCAGAGACAGCGCTCGATCTGCCAGAAAAAATGGAAGGCGATTGGACAAAAGCCGAAGGCCTTCAGAAACGACTTTGGGCTTTGAGCGAAGCCACCCCGCGAGGCTTCGCAGAAGCCCAGCTCGTTGTGCATACCATTCATTGATTCGGAAGGAGGAAGCCCCGATGCCGGTCAGGCCCCGATATGTGCTCATAATGGTCTTGGGTTGCACTAGCCTCTTGGCTCCGCTCGCAGGGGCCGGCGATGTTACCTCAGCCGATGAGATCTTAAAGAAGCTCTCGGGCAAGGATGAAGCGGTGCCCGGACCAGCGCTAAAAACGATCAGGCTGCGTGGGATCACCCCCGTACCGGCTGCGGCGATGACCGGAAGTGCGGCTCCCAAAAAGAAACACGCCATCGACCTCACCATCTATTTCAAGACCAACTCTGCGCAGATCGCCCCCGAATCAGGCCGGCAAATGATCGAGATCGCAACCGCCCTCAGGCAGCTTGATCTGACTCAGACGCGTTTGAAGATCATCGGTCACACCGACAGCCGCGGCAATGCGGACCATAATGCCGAGCTGTCGCGCCAACGGGCTCAAGCGGTTCGCGACGCTCTAGCGAACAAGCATGGGATCTCGCCTGACCGCTTGCTGGCAGAAGGAAAAGGAGAATCGCGATTGCTGGCTGACCCGGAGCTAAGCGATGCGGACTACGCGAGGAACCGGCGCGTCGAGCTGGAATTGATCGACGGCTGGTGATCTCTGATCGCGAACTGGTGCGGGTTTTCGCAAGGGTTGAGCGGGAGGTGATCTAGACAAGAGCTCGGCTTAGCTTTAAAAATGCATGGTGAATCGATCGTGCCAGCGTTGTTTAGCACGACCCATTCGTTCGCTAACCAAGATGCAAACCGAGCGCCAGCGCATTGGCAGGTACCAAATCACCGATATCCTCGGCAAGGGCGCGATGGGAGTGGTTTACAAGGCCCTTGATCCGCATATCCAGCGTACCGTCGCCCTCAAGACCATCAACAAAGCGGTCGACAGTGACCAATGCGACGCTTCATTGCTCCGCTTCCAGCAGGAAGCTCAGGCTGCAGGCAAGCTCACCCACCCTAATGTGGTGGGTGTTTTCGACTACGGCGAAGACCGAGGTTCCCCTTATATCGTGATGGAATACGTCGAAGGGCGCGAGCTCAAGAGCTACCTCAAGGAAGGAAGACGCTTCAGCTTGCGAGAGGTGGTCAGAATCATGGGCCAGGTGCTCGATGCCTTGGGTTATTGTCATTCGCGCGGGGTGATCCACCGCGATCTAAAACCCGGTAATGTCTTTCTGTTACAAGATGGGCAGGCGAAAATCGCCGATTTCGGTATCGCGCACATCGATACCTCGACCCTTACCCAAACGGGCGCCGTACTGGGCACACCCGGTTATATGTCCCCAGAACAATTCATAGGTCAAACGGTAGACGCCCGAGCCGATCTCTATGGTGCGGGTATGCTGCTCTATGAGCTATTGACGGGTGAGAATCCTTACGCCGGTCAGTCGGCTACGGCCATCATGCACAAGCTGCTTTCCACGGAGCCGATAGATTCGACCCAATTAAATCTAAACCTTCCAGAAGCCTTTGACCCCTTATTGCGCAAGGCCTTGGCTAAGAAACCGAGCGGGCGATTTCAAACCGCGGAGGAATTCAAACAGGCATTAGAGCTTGCGGAAAAAGGCCATTGGTTTGCACAGGCGGACGCGGAAGCAACCCTATCGCCGCTTGCTCCCGTTCGCGATTTGATTCGTGTTCCCCCAGAACGGCATGCCCGGTGGGGAGGGAAAAAGCGTCTTTGGCTTCTCGCCGGGGCAGTTGCTGTAGTATCGGGAGGGGTTGTCGCAACACGCTCATATTTTCAACCCGTGATTCCCAAAGCATCCCCTACGCGCGCTTCCACAGGATTGGTAGCCGTTAGCAGCGATCCGCCCGGGGCCACCATTCTGTTAGACGGTCAATTTGTCGGCTTTACCCCCAAGGAAATCGCGAAACCGCCGGGCGAATATGCCATCGTGCTTAAAAGAGCCGGTTATCAAGACCTGCGAGCTAAATTGATGGTCGAACCTTCGGCCGATGTTGACTTCGATGTGATCCTTTCCGAGGCGGGCAAGTAACCACCGTCCCACCCAGACGAGGGAAACCGATCGCTTCCGTCCCACCCATCCAGATTAGGTTCTGCCACTAGCTGCGCCGCTCTTTCGTGGCGATTCTTCTTGCGCCGCAACAAAGCAAACGATCCTGGCTCTTTCAACAGGGGTGCGACACCTTGTTAATCGGCGGCGGGCAGACTATGTTGAAAATAAGGAAGCTCTGAAAAATCCATCCTGGATTTTTTTAGAGTCGAAAAGCAAAAAAAGGTGTTTTTGCTTTTCTCCGTTTTTTCAACACTCGCGTGTTTGAAAAATGCGCGGCATCTCCCTATGCCGCCGAAACCTCTGAATTAATCAGAGGTTCCATAATACGAGATGACTTTAACGATGCGTTGGGTGGAGGAGTAAATGAATAACAAACTTTCCAATCATGAGACGGTCGAGTTATGGGACACAGCGCAGCATATGCTGAAGAACCCCTTATCGCAGTGCTTTAATGCGGCCGAAGTCGAACGTTTTGCAGAGCAGAATTGGCGATGTGGTGGGCGGATCCTAAATCTACTGGTAAAAGTCCAGGTGGATTGGTTGCGATTGGCGACGAGATCCTTAGCTCTCAATGGCTCAGAGGCCACCGCGTTGCAACAATCGGTAAAGAATGGGGGGTTTTGGTTCGCTCAATTCTTGCAGCTGCAGCGAGCCGCTTGTGCCCAATGGCGTAACGCCGCGAACGGGTTAAATCCACTTTCTTTTTCGGGCGTGGCGATTACCGAAGACGCTTGGCGAGAACTGGCTGCAGCCTGGCAGCAGGGCGCGCAAAAGATCCTGCAGACACAACAGAACCTCGTCTCTACGCTCGCCCGAGCGAGAGAAAAACCAGCCACCTCAAGCCGCAACGCGCCGACTGCGGAAACGCCGGCCGGACAGCGCAGCGCGGCTTAAATAGGGGATGGAGAGGATCGATCGGTGTCAGAACGACGGGGCGCAACGGGCGATCAAAACGCTCTTTAGGGCGGTCCTTGCGCCGCGGTCAAAAAATCCGCTTGCGCCACCCCGGAATTCCCCAAGCAAGAAGCGCATCTGCTTTTCGTTCTATCCCAGTTTTATCAGCAGGCAGTTTCGCAATAGCTAACGAGGGGCCCTCCTCAGCAACATCCACCGCTTGTGGCCGCCAGGGCGGATGTCACTTTAGGCGCACAGTCAAAGAGGCCGTAATGCACGCGCTTTTCTCCGCGCACCTCGAAGTGCGGCGCATAGCGCGTTCGACTCAGCATATCTGCGGTATTGCCGCAGACCAACATGGGTCGGCCGCGATCGAGGAGATGATGATCGTCGAGCACAAACCGGTGGGGGTGGTGCGCTAGGGTACCCAAATAGACCGCCACCTGGCCATAGTCCTCGCAACGATCCTCCAACACTAACTTGAAGGCACGGTAGGTAATGGACTCGAAGCGCACCATGCCGATCTTGCGCTCGACCTCATCCCCGTCAAGGGTGAGCGGGCCGCGGCTACACACGCGAGCATCCGCACAACCGGCCAGGGCCAGGAGCCGCCGGAAGTCTTCAATGTACAAGGCGCCCGCGAGGCACTCCCCGAACAGTACGGGGTCACCGGCAAGTGGCGCCGGGATGCGGCGGTCGGCGAACACGTCAGCAAAATAGAGCTCCCCGCCCGGCTTGAGGACCCGGAAAACCTCGCGCAGCACAGGACTCTTATCCGGGGCGAGGTTGATCACGCAGTTCGACACCACGAGGTCCACCGAATCATTGGCGATGCCCGCTGCGGCGAGATCGGCGATATCGCCCAGGATGAACTCGACGTTGGAGGAACGGTAACCGAATTTAGCCGCATGGTAATGTCGGTACCGCTGCGCGATTTCGAGTTGCTCCGAGGTCATGTCCACACCGATGACCCGGCCGTCGGGCCCCACGAGCTTCGAGAGCAGGTAGCAGTCGCGCCCGCTGCCACAGCCGAGATCGAGTACCGTGGCGCCCTCGAGGGCAGGCGGAATCGGCGAGCCGCAACCGTAGAAGCGATCCTGCACCTGCGGATGGATCTCGGCCAGAATGTCGCGGAGATAGGCAGGCAAGGTCTCGGGCGGGCAGCAAGCGCTGGTCTTAAGGTCCGCGCTGGAGCGCAGCACCTCACCGTAGTAACGTTGCACCGAGCGGCGCTGACTGTCCTCGTCTAAGTCTAGCGGGATTTCGAGAGTTTCCGAATTCATGGTGGTGGCCTTCCGGTTATCTTTTGATCATAAGAGTGAGCCCCCGCAGGAGCTGCCGGCCCCGGCGGTGCAACCATAACAATGGGTGCCGAAAGCGATAAGCGGCGATCCCGTGCTTTCAAACGTGTCGATGTCCCACAGGGTGCGAGAACGCCTGCCAAGCGGAAGCTCCAGCATTTGATTGAAATCGCAGTCGTAGAGCTGCCCGTCCCATCCGACCGAGATGAGATGTCGACACATCACGCGCCGGGCGGCTTCGGGGCTGAAAGCCTCGATCAGCAGATCCAGGTAATCCTGATACCGGCCCTCGCGCTCAAGCTGATGCAGAAAGCGGCTGATGGGCATGTTAGTGATGGTGAAAAGGCGGTTGAACTCTATCCCGAAGCGCTCGCGCAGTTCGCGCTTGTAGGCCGCCTCGAGGGGATCCTGAGCGGGTGGAAGCGAAGGGCCTAGCGGGTTGTAAACCAGTGCGAGCACGAGGCCGCTGCCCTCGCAACCATAGCCCAGAGCATTGAGCCGTCTCAAGGCATCGATGCTCTTCTCGAAGACCCCGAGGCCGCGCTGGCGCTCGACCTTCTCTTTCGAATAACACGGCAGCGAGGCGACGATCTCCACGCGCTCGGCGGCCAGAAACTGGGCCGTGTCTGTCTGGCCGGGCTCCAGCAGCACGGTGAGATTACAACGATCGATAACCTTCTTGCCCAGTGCCCGAGCCCCCCGCACCAAGTAGCGGAAGTGGGGGTTGAGCTCGGGCGCGCCGCCGGTCACATCCAAGGTGTGCACACAATTCGAGCGGGCGAGCAGATCCAGCACACGGTCCACCGTCACGCCATTCATCATTTCGGTACGCTTGGGTCCCGCATCCACATGGCAGTGGTGGCAGGCTTGGTTGCAGCGCTTGCCCAGGTTGACCTGTAGCACCTCGGTCGAGCCGCGGGAGAGCATAAGCC
>Ga0187893_10013336_pt1 | contig 11462 bp, 12 predicted proteins | sample MA1701074metaG_FD_139574 | JGI IMG/M metagenome (GOLD analysis project Ga0187893, IMG submission 139574) | White microbial mat communities from a basaltic lava cave in the Kipuka Kanohina Cave System on the Island of Hawaii, USA - MA170107-4 metaG ...
CCTCAGTGATTAGAAATCGACGCTGCAGCCTTCTCGTCCAGCGCATGACATGGTGGCTCGCTCATCCGCGCAGCAATCTGCTTCCGTGCCTTAGCAAAGTTTCCCCGCCATGAGAGTATTTCTGACTTCCCGAGCAGTTGAATGAGCATTCTCTTTACCCATGGCACGCCACCGGCGGTTTGATTATCCCAGTAAAGTTTAGGGACCCACTTAAAATTGATTTCGTAACAAGTGGTATACAATTCCAGGTGATCTGCCCGCATGTCTCGAAGTCCAAAGGATTCACCGCGCCTGGGGTGATTGACCATGACTGGCTCGTGGAAGATAGGAAACACGACAGCTCGTTGGGTAGCAAGATACTTTACCAACTTCAAGGTCCTGACAACATCATCTGGAGTTTCCCCAGGCAAGCCAAGAATGATGCTAAAGACAGAGAAAAACCCATTCCTCGTCATCCGCTGAGCAGCATCCCGAACCATTTCTTCCCAGTCTTCGGGGCGGAAGGGAGCCATTTTACCGCGGCCGTTGGCATGCACCAGCTGACCGTTAGCACTTTCCACACCCATATTCACCCAGAGGTAATTGGTTTGTTTGCTCCAAGTCAACAGCCGCCTTGCTTCTTTGAGCTGATCATCGCTGAGCTGAAGAACAGAGGAAATATTGGCGTGGTCAATTTGCATGAAAGAGAGTCCTTTCACTCTTTTCATTTCAACCAGGAGAGCATGGAGTCGATCGTAGCGGGTCTTAGCCCCATAACCACCGTAACGGAAGAAGTCTTCGCTCCCGCTGACCACAGCGGTGACGCCTTGGCTAACATTCGTTTCGAGGTCAGCAATGATTTTATCAGGTGACAGGTGTCCCATCTTCTTGAAAGCCAGGGTACAAAACTGGCAAGCCTTTCCACATCCGCGCGAGAGTTCGACAACTCCGAGCAGGGAAGCTCCACGAATGGGCTGGACAAGCTGAAACGCAGTGTCACGTTCGCAAATATGAGCCGGCACGATCTTTCCATCGATAATGTCCATGAAAAGTTGTGGGCCGATCGACTCGAAGTAACCCTCAAACACGATGTCGATACCCTGCCTGCGCGTTTCTTCCGGATGCTGAACCCACTGCCAAGCACCGGCTCCACCTCCCACTACCTTAAATCCATACTCTTGTTTGGCTGACTGGATGGTCTCCATCATACGGTTCATCCAGGTACGGGTGTATAGCTCTCCTCTCCAGAAGTGCGTCGTGGTGGTGTTCGTCATGCCGCGCCCAAGGGGATCGCTGGAACTTACCGAAACAATTTTGGTCCAAGGGCCCAAGAGTCCTGGCAGCGTTTCGGGCGTGGCACATACCACGTCTCCTCGGGTCAGAGGCGTGTATGCCAGTAGTGCGGATTCCATGCGACGGATACCGAGCGGTGCGATACCCGCGCGGCCCTGCCGGTCTATTGGAAGGGGAGGTGAAACGAACTTGCGCATGGCCCACTCGGGCACCTGGGTAGTCTGCATCGTGGCAAAGATGCCTTCAAACAGCACCTTATAGTTGGCGCTGAGAGTTCTATCAGCCACGAGGACTACGGTGGGCCTTAACGTTGCTTCACTCACGCAGGATATTTTGGACGAATCCCAGGCCGGGACGATGATCAGGTAGATTGACGATCTAATGCTTGGAGGGCTGCCGCCCTTGAACGTTCTGTCTTGAGCAGGATCTCCTCTTGGCTGGGCAAAGACATCAACACCTCTGGCGGAATGTCCAGTTCTTGCTGGAGCTTTGCCAGACACCTCTGTCGCTCCTTCAACGCCCGCTGGTCATCCCTCTCTTTGGAAAAACGCGACTGAGCGCGCTGACTGCGCTCTCTCAAAAGGGAATAAATGTCTCCCCCCAGCAAAGCTGAAATGTCGATCTTCATTTTCTCCCGCTGAAGATCTTCATTCTTTACAACGTCGCCGTTAATTGGACCAGCCTTGTATTTGGGAAAGAGAATGGCTACTTCGGGGCACACACGCGAGCAAGCCGGACAGTCGGTCTTGCATTTGTGCGGATTCTGGACGAGGATTTTCCCGTCCGGAGAGGACGCGTAAACATCAAACAGGCAAAAACTAAGACACTGCATGCAATTCGTGCAGCGATCGTAGTCAATTACCGGGAACCAGGGTTTCCAATCGACTCTCTTTCTTGTACTGGCTTGACTGACAGCAATTTCCAACACCTTCTCGAGATCCAAACCTTCCCGTCCGTCGATATCGTGAAAGCGCACAGAGATCCGTGCCTGCGTGTCTTGAAGGGGAGGAGGACTTCCATTTTCGAACCGCGCCAACACCAACAGGACACTATTGTCGGCCGGAGCAATGTCGGCAATCCCATGCGTGCATGTCACTGCGTATCCTTTTTCCAACAGCGTCTTAAGCAGTCGAAATCGATCGCCTGCGGCGACTGGCCGACTGTTGGGGCCTTCATAGAGAGCAATGCGCAGTGAAGGACTATGTGCAGGAGGATTCACGGGGCGACCTCGTCCTTGCTCTCAGGATCTCTCAGAAGAGAGTGAACGATGCTTTCAGCATTTTCCACTCTCATGTTGCAGATTTCGACGAGGTCCTGAGCCAGTGGAGCCTGAGCAGCAGAGAATAGCCACCTGACCGCACGAGGGTAGCAGGCTGCTATTCTCACTGCCCCTGCTTCCGCTATGCTTTTCAATGCTGGATCCCGTCGTGCTGACATTTCGCACAGATCCGCAACCGCATCAAACTCCGCCCCTGAGTCACAGAGTCTCTCAAGCACCTCCGCCTTGACCGTCTCAGGAATTACTCGGGCATAGGCGCAGTGGCAATAAAGAATAGGGACTGGACGAGTCATCTTAACCCCACTGAGTCGTTTGCGCTTACCGGCGCGAAATCTGGTTAGACCGTTCAAACCGTTGCCATACGATAAGTCGGTGTTGGCTTCGCCGGCCGGAATTTCTCTAGGTGCTCCATTGTTAAGCTGAGGTTTGGAATTTGCGCACAGCAGTGATTTAGAGCCTCGTTGACTGAGGTATACAATAGTTCAGGCGAGGCTTCTGCACGGAGATTCAGGATCAGCTGTCCCTGCTGCAGGGGATCCGACAAGGATTGAGACAATTCCGGGACATAGTCATTTCGGACGAGATTGATGACGGCCAATTCTCCACTTTGATCGTTCGGAGACAAGGTCACCTTCAGATGAGCGATTTCCATTCCCGCAGAGTTGAGTCTCTGCTGAAGATCCGTGGCTAAGGTCTTGAGCAAGAAATCTCCTTCAATGGGTTCTCGGGCCGATACCTCAACCGTGCAATTAAGCCAGCCCAGCAAGGCTTCTCCGTCAGCATAGATATCGTAGTCGAGCTCCATCGTATCTTTCTTGTTCTGCTCGTGGACAGTGATTTGCTGGAACCAAGGGTCCAGCCCGGTCTCATGACGGGCGGAGCACTCCAAGACCTCGGCTCTAGGAAATTGGCTCTTCAAAGCATCTTTGAGACGGTCGAGACTCGCCCTGTCCAGCAGGTCGGATTTGTTGATGACGATCAGGTCCGCTTCTTCCAGTTGTTTGCGATAGATATAGATGACCTTGCTCGAGAACGCTTTGCCAGATTCAAGGTTCAGGACCCGCATGGCGCGCACCGGATCAACCAGCACACTCAGCGGCGCCACCGTGAAATTATCCGCATACATGCGACGCAGCGGATAGCTGACCGAAGCGACAAGGTCCGTACAGCTCCCGACTGGCTCCGCGATGAAGACATCGGGCCGTGTTTCTTTGGAAAGACGATCGGCGGCATCCACCAGCGAGTTAAAGCGGCAGCAAAAACAACCTCCTGCAATTTCTTCGACAGAAAAACCCTGAGAAGCAAGCAGAGCAGTATCCACCAAGCCAGCTGCCTGATCGTTCGTGATGAGTCCAACAGTTACGCCTTGCCGCTTTAAGTAGTGACCCAATTTCAGGATTGAAGTGGATTTACCTGATCCCAAGAATCCACCGATCATGATATATCGTGCTTTTGCCATTTCATTGCCTCTCAATCCTGCTTTCCTTGTATCTTGTCAATTGTCTCGTCGAGAATCTGCACGTAGCCATGAACATCTACCGACTTGGGTTCGGGTGTTCCCTTAACCGTATACAACCATCCCCTCCCATACGGGTCTGTATGAATGGGAGCGATGTGGTTCTCCAGTTCGGGATTTCCTTCTTGAAAATGACCCTCTACTACACAGTACAGATCACTTAAGGCTTTGAAACCCTCGATCCAACCAATGATCTGGCCCACCTGGACAGGGTCACCTCTCTTCACCTCAAATCCGCACTCTACCAACTCTCCCAGCATGCGCGTGGCGAATTTAGTGAATCCTACGCGCCACAGATCTGGTTCCTGGCGAGCAATCCAGAAATGTGAACTTGTATAGAGCCGCTCCGACGGAAGGCGAGTCGAAAAGCGGGAGCGTTTGTACCGAACAGAACTGGGCAGTCCAGTTTCCAACGAGAACCACGCAACTGAAATAGATCGCCCATCTGCGAGCTGGGACCCGAGCGAGAAAAACGTAAAATCGAGAGTAGCCCGCTTATCCGCTCAAGGCAAGCATATTGTCGCCGTTGCGGTACCAAGCAGAATGCGGCTCGGCTCCTCATCTCTTTTGAAAAGCACTGGCTATCCGATATGATGACTGCCCCGAAGATAGGATTTGCCATGGACTCAATTTATCTGGACCATCATGCAACGACGCCTGTAGACCCACGCGTCTTTGAGGCCATGCTCCCATTTTTCACAGAGAGATTCGGGAACGCCGCAAGCCGTACGCACCCCTATGGCTGGGATGCCGAACAGGCAGTCGAGCATGGGAGATCCCTGGTTGCGAACCTCATCCATGCTCATTCCAGAGACATTGTCTTTACGAGTGGTGCAACGGAGTCGGACAATGTCGCGATTAAGGGAATAGCTGAGTATTACCGTGACAAAGGAAATCACATCATCACAGCCAAGACGGAGCATAGGGCCGTTCTGGATACCTGTCGGGCACTGGAGGAAAGAGGATGCCAGGTCACCTACCTGCCGGTCGACAGTTCCGGGCTGGTCGATCCTGACGCTGTCCGCAAGGCGATTACTCCCAAGACGATCCTGATCACGATCATGTTTGCCAATCATGAAATTGGTACGCTTCAACCCATTTTTGACATTGGAAAAATTGCTAAGGAAACGGGTGTCTTTTTTCACTGCGATGGCACCCAAGGGGCTGGAAAAGAATTCATTGATGTGGAGGCCCTGGGCATTGACCTCCTTTCTTTCTCGGCGCACAAAATCTACGGGCCTAAAGGGATCGGTGCACTCTACGTGCGACGCAAGAACCCTCGCGTTCGTCTTGCTCCTCTGATCCATGGTGGTGGTCACGAGCGCAACGTGCGCTCCGGCACGCTTAACGTGCCCGCTATTGCTGGATTCGGCAAAGCTTGTGAGATTGCCGGACTGGAGATGGAAGAGGAACGAGAGAGACTCAAAGCTTTACGTCAAGGACTCCAACAACGCATCCAGTCTTCTTTGGATGGAGTCCAACTCAATGGCCATTCCACCCTACGACTGGCAGGGAATCTAAATCTGAGCTTCCATGCAATTCAGGAAGGAACACTTATCAAGAGTTTGAGGGGCTTGGCTGTCTCGTCAGGGTCAGCGTGTACCTCGGCCATACCGGAGCCTTCTTACGTGCTCAAAGCTATTGGCGTACCGCCGCATTTGATGCAAGCTACTATTCGCATTGGCCTGGGACGTCCCAATACCATCGAGCAAACAAAATTCGCAGCTGAAAGGATTGTCGAGACAGTGCAATGCTTACGGCGCCGCGTCACAAAGTCACCACGTGGCAAGATATGAGACCGAAAAGTATGTCATCAATGATACTTGATTTCAATCCCAATTGGAGCTTAAGATTCGCACTCGCAGGATGCGCATGAAACCCACTCGGACGTCTGGCGATTGTGCCACGAAGCTCGCTGTACTGGCTGACCCTACACGCCTCGCAGTGATCGAGGTGCTGCTCGGAGGCCCAAGGAACGTCAAGGAGATCAATCGTCACCTTGGAGTTCCCCAGAACCTGCTCTCTCACCACTTGCGTGTACTGCGTGATGCCGAGATCGTCACCTCATGCCGCGATGGCAAAGCAGTGAGGTACGCATTGGCCGAGGGTGTCGAGTTGGGCTCGACCCACAATGGCATCAACTTAGGCTGCTGTAGCCTCAAATTCAGGAATGTCCGATCCAGGAAATAGTTTTCATGACCAATATCACTAATCTTCCGCGTAAGCTCGCCGTCATGGGTGGCGCTTACGGAAACCTCTCGGCTCTCGAACGTTGTCTGGCGGACGCGAGTAGCGCGGGCGCTGAGATCAAAGCATTCATCGGCGATTCGATCGGCTGCTGCGCCCACAGCAATGAAGTTTTGGCGATGATCCGTTCGGGCTTTGATCTATTCGTCGCCGGCAACCACGAGCAGCAGGCGGTTGTCGGTTCAAAATCCTGTGGCTGTGGATATAGCTCCGCGGACGACGAGAAAATCAGTTGCGAGGCGTTCGAGCTGGCTACAGCGGATCTCGGCGACGAATCCCGCCGATGGCTGGCCACGTGGCCCAATGAAAGGATCGTCGAGATGGAAGGAGGCCGAGTCCTTCTCTGCCATGGCAGCCCGGGACACACCAGCGAGTTTCTTTACGAGGCGGAACTGGACGACCTGCGGCTGGAGGCTTGGCTTGACCACTTCGAGGTCCGTGGGTTCATATGCACTCACTCCGGGCTTCCCTTTGTCCGACGTCTGGCAAACGGGCGCTTTGCGGTGAATTGCGGCGTGGTCGGAAAGCCCGATCATGACGGAGACCCGGCAGTCCACTACGCGCTGATCGAGCTTCCACGAAATGGGGACGCCAGCCTCGAGATCCGCCGGGTCTCGTACGATCACCAGGGCTGGGCCCGTACTATGGAAACTCGTGGCGTTGCCCCGATCTTTGTGGAGCCGGTTCGCACGGGCGTCTGGACTTCCGGCGTCGCCAGCCTGCCGCCTTCGGAAAGATTCCGTTTTCTGCGCGCCGGATTGCCATCCGATGCCAAGACGCGAAGCGAGACGACGTGGAAGCCGGAGTTCCTTAGAGTCGCCGATTGGAAGCAGAGGCTACAACAATTCTGCGAGCTTGGCCTGGTCAACGCCGCCGAAGTTGAGGAGGCGCTTTCGCTGCTCGATCCGGGCTTTCCCTTCTTCGCAGCCCTTCGCATGGCTGACAGCGTCCATCTCCACGTAAAAGTGGAAAATGTGGATGACCTCCCGTTCTCCAAGATTGTGGCACTTGGGACCGAGGCTGAGAATGCGCGTCCAGGCTATGTCAAATATCGCTTCCCTGGCGGCATCAATTTCATCTTCTCCTCGATTCCAATCGCTGAGGAGGATCAGTTGGTTGATCCTCGAGCCCCGAAACCGTTTGTCGATCACTTCGGCATCGACCTTCGGCGAGAGACAGGGTTCGTCCGCGCATTGTTTGAGGACACGCCAAGTGTGGCCCGGCGAGCCGGCTGGCCAATCAAATCCCAGGGCGGCGTTGGACGACCGGTCTTTTGCTGTCATTCCACAGTCGCCGAGAAATACTGGGTCTATCCACCTCCTGAAGGCTCCCGCTGGACACGCCCTCTCGAGTTCGCTTATGGCCCGCTCGGCATCAGCCTGGAGATGAACGGTTGTGACCTGCGCCCCATTGACCCCAGGCATCCTTCGGCTGCGGAAGTCGCAGCCTGCGTCCCTGCAGCTCATTAACTTCACTTCGAAAGGAACCCCGATGCCCAGCTACTACTTGTCGGAAGATCTCGCACGGTTTGGCGACATCTCCAAAACCAACCCGAAGCTCTTCGAGCTTTTTCTAAAGTGGTACTCTGAGACAATGGAACCTGGAGCGCTCGATGCGAAGACTAAGAAGTTAATCGCTTACGCCGTAGCCAATGCAATCCAGGAACCTTACTGCATCGACTCGTACGCATCGGGTTGCACTGACGCCGGAATCACCCCTGAGGAGTTGGCTGAGGCCCTTAATGTGGCAGCCTGCATCCGAGGCGGCGGGACTATCGCGCACTGGCCTCAATCACTGAACACAATGTCGCGAAAGAAGTGAATGGCCGCCGCCTAATCGTAATTGGAGCCGGGCCCATCGGACTAGCGGCAGCTCTGGGTGGAATTCGCCAAGGGTGGGAAGTGACGGTGCTCGAACGGGAGGAAATCGGCGCCTCCATTCGCCGCTGGGGTCCTACGCGGTTCTTCTCCCCTTTGTCGATGAATCTTCCGCCGAGTACTGCTGAAGTCTTGGGGAGCAGACTTCCATCGGACAATGCGCTGCTGACAGGCCCGGAATTCGTCGACAACGTCCTGGCCCCCTTGGCTTCGAGCAAGCCTCTCGCCGATCGGATCAGGATCGGCCATCGAGTCGTTTCTGTGGGTCGCTCAGGCCTCACGCGATTGGATTTCACAGCGCATCCGATTCGTGCCGAGCGACCGTTTCGCCTGCTCGTCGAAACAGTCACGGGCGAGCAGAGTTTCGAGGCCGAGGCGGTGATCGACGCCTCGGGTACCTACGGGTTGCCCGCTTCGATCGGTGCCGGAGGTATCCCGGCGCTCGGCGAGCGCGCGCTGTCTGGAAGGCTTATTCGGGATTTAGGTTCTCTTCACTCGAATATCGGCGCACTCGGCGGCAAGACTCTTCTCTTGGTAGGGCATGGTCACTCAGCGGCCAATGCGCTTCTCCAGCTTGCTGCTCTGGCAGAAAAATCGCCTGGAACCCGCGTCGTTTGGGCAACTCGCTCGCTTAATCGGCGCCCGTGTGTTGAAGTGCCGTCCGACCCACTTCCGGAGCGAAAGCGTGTAGTTTCTGAAGCCAATCAGTTGGCAGCGAAACCGCCGGCGTGGCTGCAAGTGGAACGTCGAGCCACCGTTGCGTCGATCGCTGAAGGGGCCGCGCGCACGCTTCAAGTAAGTCTCAGCGGCGGCCGCGTAGTTGTCGTTGACGAAATCGTAGGGTTGACAGGGTACCGTCCCGATCTCTCGTTCCTGTCAGAGTTGGCGATCGAGATTGCCCCTGCAACAGAGGGCAGCGCGAGGCTCGCGCGCGCTCTATCGAATCTAACCGACTGTCTCTCTGTGCCGTCGATAACGGCTACAGATCTGGCCTCAGGTGAATCTGGGTTCTATCTGGCAGGTGCGAAAAGTTACGGCCGCGCCAATACCTTCCTCCTCAAGACCGGTTATTCTCAAGTCGAAACGATTTTGAATTCCATCGCTGCGAACGATATCTCCTGAGCGCTTACCCAAGAAGGCTTCTCGGATCCTCGAGTGTTAGTACGTGACTTTGCATATTGATTGGTGCCTAATCGCTTTCGTACCGGTTCTTGAACAAGAAACAGGGCATATCCGAGACCTGCGCCGACACCAAGGCCATAACAAGCGCCGAATAAGATCATCCCGACACTTCCGCTAATAGCCACATGCAGAAGGCGACCAAGGAAGTACCCGCTTGAAATGGTTAGTAACAAGGTGACAGCTAACTTAGGCAATAATTCCCTTGCGCCGAATGCGCTACAGAGAACCAGACCCATTAGACAACTGCCAATCACGGAACCGAGTAGTTCGCCCAGAAGACCCCGCACTGTCACATAGGCCATTACCCAACTAGCCGCATAAGAGAAGAAAGCTAGTCCAAAGAGCGGATAGAAGGGTCGAAGTCGGCCTAGTCCAATCACGAGCCGGCTAAGTATGCCGCCCCCTAAGGCGATGAAAAGGACTGTGGCAATCACATAAGGACCAGATCGACCAAAAAATCGGGACATCCACGGTTGGCCACAACGAACGACCGCGAAAACGAAGAGGCCAGCCAAACAGAAGCCTGCTCCTCCATAGCAAGAGACTGCTTGAGAGTCGGCAATGACGTTCGAGTCGAGTTGGCCCTACGAATGACAGAATCGGGATCGAGACCGAACCAGTTCATGTTTAGGCACGACAGTGGGGAGGAATCTGACCTCTCATGCTATCCAAGTGCGTGGTTACGGTGCCAGCGCAAGATACTCTAGCATGAACAAATCGCGAGGAACATGATGACGACATTCGGCTTTTCGGGACACACGGCCGTTGAAGCGGCCATCGACAGTACGACTCTCGACACGAGCCCACCACGCCGTACGCTCCCACGATAACCACCGGCACGGGCAGCTTTGGCCGCAGGAGGGAGGCGGAAGGCGTTGGGCAATAGAGTTCGCAAGTTCGGTACGTACAATTAGAAATTACGTGATGTGCGTATGACAGAAGCTGGAGAACGGTCCTGCTTCGATTCGAGGCATGATGATCATCGTACGCAATTGTTTTGTCGCAAGGCCGGGCCATGCAAGCAAACTCGCCGCGCCGCTTAGGGAAGCGGCTACCGCGCTGCGATTCCCAGATACCGCGTGCTCCCGATCTGAAGGGCGATTCTAACCACGTCATACTGGAATGAAAACGTCGCCCAGTTTGAGGCCGGGATGAAGCTATATATGTGACAGAGGAAGCGTTTCGCGAGAAGATGAAAAAGTACACGGATCTGGCTGCAACCAAAACGAGCTCCAAACTCCGGCCGGTGCTTGAACGTTTTGAAGTGGGACTCGGAGAACGGATTGTCTTGGAGTTGCAAGACCGACTGTGCGTTTTGGTGACTCCCAGGGAATCAAAAAGCCCCATCCTCCGGTGCTCGATTCCTCGCGTTGGGATGCTAATCGCACGATTTCTTCACTCTCATTCTTTGCTCGCTGTCAGCATCTTTGCGTTGCGAGCGATGCCCCAATTCCCGCCCCTTTGCTTTCTCAGGATCGTCAACCACAACGCGTCGATGCGTCCCATTTGAAATTCAAGCTATGCCCGCTATGCCCACGAGCAACAAAAAGCGTCCAAAAAACGCCCAACTGTAACCAACTTGGTCAAAACTAGGCTGTTCATAAATCTATCAGTTGCAAAATGTTCGAAACCCTGGTGCAGGACTTAAAATCCGTCGATCCGAAAGGTTCATGCGGGTTCGATTCCCGCCCCAGGCACCACGCGAGTCAACGTGTTTGCAATCGTCGTTACATCGAGAGAAGCCTTGTCCCAGACCTCCCACGATCTCGTTGCTCTGGGAACATTCATTCACTTTCTCGAAAATTGCACGGTTGGCATGGGTCTCTTCTCCCTGCCCACTGGAGTTACCAGGTTTACTGCCGTCTGTCGCCTTTCTGATTTCTCCCAGTCGCTCTTCGCCTGTCAAGGACTAGCCCCTCATCAATGAGTGCCGTGATGACCGCCCGGCGGTCTGTGTCTAGAAGCTTTGCAATCTCGTCAATGCTCTTGTTCTGATTCGAAAAAAGATTGCAGAGAGTTACGGTCCTTTTCTCGTTTGGCTGAAGGTTCACCGTGTCCTCCGGCGCGACGTACTTTTGCTTTGTCAAGC
>Ga0187893_10013337_pt1 | contig 11461 bp, 14 predicted proteins | sample MA1701074metaG_FD_139574 | JGI IMG/M metagenome (GOLD analysis project Ga0187893, IMG submission 139574) | White microbial mat communities from a basaltic lava cave in the Kipuka Kanohina Cave System on the Island of Hawaii, USA - MA170107-4 metaG ...
TCTCCACCGGACAAGCCGGTGGCATCCATTTTAGCAACGAGCGTGAGTCTCCACCGGACAAGCCGGTGGCATCCATTTTAGCAACGAGCGTGAGTCTCCACCGGACAAGCCGGTGGCATCCATCTTAGCAGCGAGCGTGAGTCTCCACCGAACAAGCCGGTGGCAATCCATCTTAGCAGCGAGCGTGAATCTCCACCGGACAAGCCGGTGGCATCCATTTTAGCAACGAGCGTGAGTCTCCACCGGACAAGCCGGTGGCATCCATTTTAGCAGCGAGCGCCGTCGGTAATTGAGCATGACAACATTTCTCTTATTCCTGGCGACACTCGCGCTAGCATTTGCTAACTGTTTTGTACCGTTCGTTTTCGACAGTTGTCCTAACGCCACACTTACTTGTCAGATCGAAAACGAGAACAGGTACAACTGTGTGGCCTTCGCGCGTCAGCCTTCTAAAGAGGATATTCCTCAGTATTCGTGGGAGGTATCCGCTGGGAAGATCGTAACTGATCCCAAAGCCCACAGAATTACAATCGATGCGCGAGGTGTTGACGCAAAGAAACTAATTGTCACTCTAAGCGTCAGATGGCCTGAATCGCCGCGAGCGTGTGAGACAACGGTGAAGCATACAATCAAGCTGTGCTAGGGTGATTGGGCGTTTCCCTTAATAAAGGCGTTCCGATTTGAATGCCGTCGCTGAGGCGTATCTTCAATCCGGCATTAGGACGTTGGTTGCGGCCATAGACGGAGGTTAATCCATGCTGGTGCTCAATCGACAGGAAGTTGAGTCCCTTCTTGACTGGGATCAACTCATTCAAGCATTAGCCTCCGCGATGGCAGAGCTCAGTGCTGGACGGGTTTCGTTGCCACAGCGCGTGGGAGTGTTCGTCCCTGAGCAGCACGGTTTGCTTGGGCTCATGCCTGTATACCTGAATTCTTCCAGCACGCTCGCCACCAAACTGGTAACCGTCTTTCCTCAAAATACCACCTCACATCTGCCGAGCCATCAAGCCTTGGTGCTGGTCTTCGATTCTACCAATGGCTCTCCGCTTGCCATGATGGACGGGACCTACATCACCGCATTCAGGACTGCCGCCGGCTCCGCTTTGGCGACCCAGCTTTTGGCCCGTCCCGATGCCGATCTGCTGACAATTGTGGGTACAGGCGTGCAGGCGAGAGCTCATGCGCGGGCCATTCCAAGAGTTCGCCGAGTAAGAGAGATTAGGATCTTCGGGCGCGACCATCAGAAGGCCCGGGAACTGGCGGAGGAAATCTCGAACGAGTTGAACATTTCTGTGACAGCCGCGACCTCTTTTCGAGAGGCAGCCGCTGGTAGCGGCATCATCTGTGCCACGACCCATTCCACTGACCCGGTCGTAATCGGAAAATGGTTGGAACCAGGCGTTCATGTAAACTCTGTGGGTCTCAATCCTAAAGGCCGGGAGCTGGATAACGACACGATCATTAAGTCGCTGGTGGTGGTGGAATCAAGGCAAGCGGCCTTGACTAACCCTCCCGCCGGTGCAAACGACTTGATTTGGCCTATCCGTGATAGGGTTATCACTGAAGAGCACATTCACGCCGAGGTGGGAGAGATAATTTCTGGAACGCGCAAGGGACGAACCTCGCCTGAGCAAATCACCCTGTACAAGTCGGTAGGGGTTGCCGTTCAAGACGCAGTAGCTGCTCAAATTGTATTAAACGCGGCACTGGACCAGAAGCTTGGTATGACGGTGAAGATTTGATGACGGTGGCTGCCTGACACTATCTAAACGAACACGCGGGACCAGCGAAAATAAAACATTCCGCTTTGAAGTTAGAGGAGCGTAGGATGACGGCTATGAAACATCACGAATTCAATCTGGATGATACAATGGCGATTCTGGAGCGAACGCCCGCAAGTCTCAGTGCATTGCTCCGCGGGTTACCGGAGACGTGGGTGAAGGCTACGGAGGGCGACGGCACCTGGTCGCCGTACGACGTGATCGGTCATCTCATCCATGGTGAGCGTACAGACTGGATTCCGCGAGCCCGCCACATTCTAGCGGCTGACCCCCGACCATTCGAATCGTTTGATCGAACAGCCCAGTTTGCTGATAGTCAGGGCCAGAGCCTTAACGAATTACTAGAAACTTTTGCCGACCTGCGGCGAAAGAATGTCGCGCTGCTCGTCGAGATGAATCTTAACGACGCCGATTTGGATCTTAGGGGGCTGCATCCTGAACTCGGAGAGGTCACGCTCAGGCAACTGCTCGCAACCTGGGCGGTGCACGACCTGGACCACGTAACGCAGGTGGCGCGGACGATGGCAAAGGTGTATATGCGGGCAACGGGCCCCTGGAGCGCGTATCTGTCGATTTTGCAAGACCGGCAGCCAAAACCGAACGCGGTGAAGTAGGTACCGCCACTCAAGCTGTTTAGAGTTGCCATGACCGGTTTATCACGATGAGTAGTCTTGGAGTCCACTTCGCGCTGAATGCGCAAGAGGTTGCTCAGCTTCGTTCGCTGCCGGACGAAAAGGCGCGGCTTAACCACGTGAAGGAAGTTATCGAGGCGATCTACTTCGAGAATCATCCAGAGTGGATGGCCGAAAGCGACAAGTCGTGGGATGCCATGCACCGCACGTTGACGGACGGCCGGTTGAGTTGGGATGGCGGCGAGTATCCACTCACTCACGTGGTCCTGGGTGGCGAGTTGCTCTACACGCAGCCGGACTACATCATGAGCCTCAAGACGCCACAACAGGTGGGCGACATTGCAGCATCCTTACTGACTATCACCCCGGAAGAGTTTCGGCGCCGTTACTTCGCGATTAATGCCGACGACTATGGGTTCCCACTCTCTGAGGAGGATTTTGACTACACATGGGAATGGTTTCAGGGTGTGAGCGAGCTATACCAACAAGCGGCTAAAGAGGGCCGATTCGTATTGTTCACTGCTGACCAATGATTGCGGCTAAAAAACGATTTGAGAATTGTTTTGGCGGCGAGGGTGACCTCAAGTTGCTGCATTTAATGATCCCCCCGGTTCCTTGCTATGGGCAGATTTCCAATCATTGTTTAGGGGCGTAGTAGCCATCCCGATAAATTAGCCGCAGCTTCTGTTTGCGCAACTCCGGGTTCACAATTTCCATCTTGATGCGCCGGTGAGAGCCGTCTCGGATCTTGTTCCTTGGCGAGTACCCCACTACGTACTGAGAACGCAACTCTTCCTGAATCTGGTGGAATGCAGCCTGTAACTCACGGTCATCGTGAGGAAAGAAGGCTCGCCCTCCGGTGCGATCGGAAAGCTTCCGCAATGAATCCTTCTCGACTTTGTAAAACTCAGGATCACCGATGCCGATACTGTAGACGGCGATATTATTTCTTACCGCCGCGTCAATGGCATCCTGACGCTTGATGGTGCTGCTGGTGTCGTCGCCGTCACTCAACAGAATCACTGCGCGACGCGAGTTATCGGCGCCGTGAATCAACACCTCGCTGGCGCTCGCCGACACAGCGTCCCAAATACTGGTCCAGCACAACGGATCTTCGTGCACCGGGCGCTCTTCTTCACAGCTCGGATTGTTGGCTGGAAACTCAACCTGAAGCACATCGATAGCGCGATTCAACCGGGCGAGATTCTCAGTCAATTGCTGTTCTACTCGGGGACGGCCAGTGAATGATACGACGGCAACTTTGTCTTTTTCCGGTCTTACAACTGAGCGGATGAACGCCTTAGCAGCCCTCTTTTCATCGGGAAGCGTACGTTCCTGAGACTTGCTCGTGTCCACCAGAATTGCCAAAGTAAGTGGACGGTCCGTTTCACGCTCGAACAGACTGATATCCTGCGGGACATCGTTTTCGTAGATCCGCAGATCGGTTGATCGAAGCGTGGTGATGAAGTGTCGGTCCCGGTCGATGGCTGTGAAAACTGTGTTGACGAGATCAGTATCAATCTTCAGCACGTCAGGCTCAGGCTCGGCTGACGTGTTGACGTTGTTGCCAGACGGCGACGCTGGAGGTCTGACAGTCCGCGGCCGTCGTTGATTTTGGGTTGAGGAGATTTGCGCGCTTGACACTGCCGAGCCAAACGCGATAACCGTCATCACAGTGATTACTAGTAGCCTGGATCTGAAAAGCATTGCCATGATCAGAGAATGTTGGAAACACTGAGCCTGGTCACACCGGGCAATCAAAGGGCAGTGCCCCGATTGGCACTGCCCCGAAAAGTTGCGTTAGTCGCCAGATGTGTTAGTAACGACGCCGGCGATCGCGAAGCTTGTAGGTCCAGAGGGCTGAGCCTCCGCCACCAGCCAAGGCTCCGATGGCCGCGCCTTTCTTACCACCAATCAATCCGCCAATGGCCGCACCTGAGCCCGCGCCGATAGCAACCGTAAGCTTGTCACGGTGTTTCTGCCAAAAGCTTCTCTTGCGCGGCTGCTGGCTGTAATAGACCGGACGCGAACTTGAACGGGCATAGCTGCGGCCAACGTTTCGGTAAACGACGCGGTTTGGCGTATTGACCGTAGCCGGCGCCGCGGCGGCGGTCGCATCGGCCGCCCGAAATCCGTCGGCAAACCCAACCTTGTATGCGGTCCGTTCGTCCGCGGTATTAAATTCCGCCGGAATAAACTGGTCGGTGGCAGCCTGTTCCTGCGAAGCTAAGGTGGTATTGTAGCGGTTCGTGTCCTCCGCAACCGTCTGCGCTGAGGTTGTGGGTTGATTTCTCGAGTGCATTACCAGCGCCCCGACTGAACCACCCACCAGGGCCGCTATCAGAGCAACCGGTAGTAATTTATTGGTCATAATCATCGCTTGTCTTCTCCTTGCGCCTTATAGTATCGATTCGCCGCTCTTAGGCTTGGCCGAGATAGGGAGCAAGATGCGTTCCTCATCATGGGTTTCAGCTCACAATAACATCAGGATGCCTGCGAAATCTGTGATTACGGCCAATATTCAAATAGATGCAATGAATTCGCAATTAAAGTTCTTCGGACAAAAGCCCAGCCCTGAACACGTGTACCCGATATCGGTTCGTCTTGTATGCGAAATGATCATACCCGTAAATGAAAACGGCCAGAGATCTTAACCTCTGACCGTTCTCGCTGTATTTGAATGTTCCAGTTAAGCTGCCCGCTGCAATTGCGCCGGCTTGTTGTCCCGCAACAGCTCGAGCGCTTTTTTCAATTGTAGGTCTTCGGCCGGCGGCTTACTCGTGGGAGGTTCTGGCGCAACCTCTCGTCGCTCGCCTGGTTGACCCGGCCTGACGACCGGATCGTCATCATTACCGGTAAGCTCCTCCGGATCGACTGCTTCAGCTAGTTCTGGACCTTTCACCTCCACGGAAGGTGTGACGCCGGACCGCGCGCGATCTTCTCCCAGGAACGGTTTACCGCTGGCGGTTGCCCACTTGACCGTGGTAAGCAGCAAGCCATCGCCAGCGCGCAAGGTGAACAACTGCTGCTCAGCGCCCGCTCCGAAACTCTTTTCGCCGACGATTTGTCCTCGATTTCGTTCGAGCAATGCGGAGGCCACTACCTCAGCCGCTCCCGCAGTGCCGCCATCGATTAAAGCGACCACAGGGCCGGAAAAGATCGCCGCTTTAGGATCGGCGCTGAAGGTCTTAAGTGTCTTACCCTCTCTTCCCGTAGTCTGTGCTAAGGTGCCGTCCTTGATAAAAAGATTGGCGACAGCGACCGCCTCAGTGATCGAGCCTCCGGCCGTACCGCGCAAATCGAGAGCGATCTTCTGAGCTCCCTGCTTGAGCAGCTCGTTCAGTCGAGTCCGCACGTCGGCAGCTTCGCCCTCAGCTAAGCTATTAATCCGCAATAGACCGATCTTGCCTGCTTCGCTTTTTGCTTCGGCCGCCGGCGCTCGCGATGAACCGCGCTTAACTGTGAGAGTAAGGGGCCGGCTGTTCGCACGCAGGATCCGCAACTTTACCTCGCTGCCCGCAGCACCGTTAAGTAATTGCTTGGCGTCATAAAGAGAGATGTCACGCGTGGCTTTGCCGTCAATGTACTCGATGATGTCTCCTGCTCTAACGCCTGCCTGATCCGCCGGCGAACCTTTCATCGGCGCGATCACGTAAAGGTAAGATGCCACCTGAGACATCTCGGCGCCGATGCCGACCAGGCCGGATTTTCCCTCAGCGCCGTATTCACGAACCTGATCGGGGGTCAGATAGGTCGAATATGGATCAAGTCCATAGGCAAGGCCTCGGAGCGCGCCCGCGCGAACTTTTTCCATGTTCGGCTCATCTACGTAATCGTTCTGGATGTGCTGCAAAACGCTCTCGAAAATTCTTAACTGTGCGTTAGGATCGTTCGCCGGCTGCTGCGCGCGGGTGGAAATCCAACCTCCAACAACTGTGTAGAGAGCCAATGCGGCAGATAAGAGAATTAAGGCAAACTTGGCGCGGAATGACATTAGGTACCTCTCGTGTTTACATCTATGCCCGGCACGTTAAAATGACTCTTTTCGCGAGCCAGACGTATCATACCGTCGGCTATTAACGGGCGCAAGCTCGACGACCGTAAGGGTTTACCACGGTTGCGCATCATGCGCTCAGTTATTCGGGTAAAGACCAGCATGAAAGAAGCAGGCAAAAACATTAATCCAGCCGGACCAGTCCTGGCGCTCGATCTCGGTCAAAAACGAGTTGGGGTAGCCGTGTCCGACTCGATCCTTGTTTCCATAACGAAGCTGCCGGCGCTGGCCCGTTCAAGCTGGAAACAACTGCTACGTGACGTTACGGACATGGCACGGCGCTTGGACGTTAGAACTCTCGTAATTGGTTTGCCGCTAAGCCTTGACGGAATGGAGCGCACCGCCGCTTTGCAGGTCAAGCAGATGGCGGTAAAGTTTGCGCGCTCGCTCCCGATACCGGTTTACCTTCAAGATGAGCGCCTGACTTCTGTGGAAGCCGAGGAACAGCTTCGCGCCGCCGGTCACAGCGCCCGCGAGATATCTAAGCTGGTTGACGGGCAGGCCGCGGCGATTATCCTGGCTGACTTCTTATCGGGCGGTCAGGAAAGGATCCTTGTCTCCCATCGTGAAGTTCACGAACCAAAAGCCGGCAAGTTTTCCGGCGGAATCTTAAACTAACTATCGTGAAGCGCCTCTTTTTCATTGCCGGCTTGCTCGTGTTTTTGGGAGTGGCTGGGACAGCCTTTTGGATATATCGAGATCTTCAAGAACCCGTTCATCACAACATGAGCGGCCAATATCTCGAGATTCCCAAGGGGTCCTCCCCGGCAACAATAATTCGAAAGCTTAACAGCGCGGGGGTAATCAAGCGTTCGTGGACGGTCCTTCTCTATCTGAAGCTGACTGGGACAGGCCAACGATTCAAGGCCGGCGAGTACGACTTCCCTTCTCCCATTTCACCGGCTGCGGTGCTGGCAAAACTACAAACCGGCGAGCGGCGACTAATCCGTCTAACGGTCGTTGAAGGTTGGACTCGATGGGACATTGCCAACGCCATGGCCAAAATCTCTGAGTTAAAGCTGGCTAATGCAAACTCGGCTTTGGACCTCATGAACAACGTAGACTTGATAAAAGATATAGATCCGGCAGCCAAAAATTTGGAAGGTTACTTGTTTCCGGCTACCTATGACTTTCCGCCCGAAACTCCGGCCGACGAATTAATCGGGATGATGGTCAAACGATTTCGCGAGGTGTGGAAGCCGGAATGGACCAACACGGCGTTGAACCTAAGAATGTCGACGCGAGACCTCGTAACGATTGCTTCTCTGATTGAGACTGAGGCAAAACTGGAAGGCGAGCGGCCTGTTATTGCATCGGTAATTTATAACCGGCTCAAACTGGGCATGCCGCTGGGAATTGATTCGACCGTGGTTTATGCTTCCAAGCTCGAGGGCAAGTGGCGCAACGACGGCAAGGTTTACCAAAGCGATATTGATCGCAGGTCACCCTACAACACGCGGCTGCATACCGGACTTCCGCCTGGCCCAATAGCCTCTCCCGGTGAGAGCGCACTGTCGGCGGCAGTCAATCCCAGTCTAACTGATTACTTGTATTACGTGCGCGAACCTCAACGCAATGATGGCGCGCATAACTTTTACGCCAGCGAGAGTGATTTTGCCATCGGCGTGCAAGCACTACGGCGGTGGGAACAGCAGCGGGATCTCGAGAACGCTCGACAGAAGGCAGCCGACAAAACCTCTCGCTGAATCGGCCATCTGCTTGAATTTGATCAAACCTTAATCTATTCTCGATTCATTAAGCCCCATGGGTAGTTGTGCCTGGCTTTGAAAAGGGTGAGCATTATGATTCAGTTGGCAAGCGCATTCTTGATTTTGAGTTGTTTCGCCTCAGTCGCCGTCGCCCAGGGAAAAGGGATTGACAAGAGCAACGAGCGCGTTCGCGACAGCGGCGCCAGTAGGGTGCCGGCCAACAACGGCAGTAAGACGGACGTGGGGGCCGGCCGCGGAATCGATTTTGGCAAGGGCCGCACGCCGGAAGTCCCTGCCATTCCAAACCCGTCGCGCCTTGCCGCACGGCGGGATGTCATTCTCAAGGCTGTTGAAGAGGTAATGCGAGACCAGAAGTTGATCGTCGATGACACGGCGTCCCGACCGGCAGAAGGTATTATTGTCAGCCAACCGCACACCTTTATTAAGGGTGCGGTAGTTTCGGCGTCGGAGATTAATAGGTATGCCGACACACCGGTTTCTGACACTCGCGGATGGACCAGAGGCCGTTATACATTGACGGTTGAGGTTCAGCCGATTGACGGTCATAGCGCCAACGTTTCTGTCAACGCGAAAATAGAGGGAAGAACTGATGGGGCCACCGGCGCCGAATGGGTTACGCTACCAAGTCGGGGGCTCGCCGAGGAAGAGTTTCTCTCAGGATTGATCACGGCCATCACCGGTTCGCCGCCGCCCGGCCGGCCGCTTCCCAATCCATGAAGCCAGAGCGCTACCTAATGTGACTTCTTTAAGGTAACGTATTAAGCATGGTGTCAGAGTCAAGTCACACCGAATTATTGATCGAAGAAAGGCGCCCGGCGAGTCGCAAGCTTGTGGCACTTCTTGCCGCTGTAGTGGTGACCGCGCTGCTGGTCGCCGGCTATATGTACCTGCGCCGGCGTCATGCGCAGCAGATGAGTGCGGCGGCTGCGGCACAGACTCAAGCGCCCGCTCAGAACATTCCGAAAGGCCCTGCCAAGGCGCACATTCTAGTGGATGAGGCGCTCTTGAAGGCTGGCCAGACAATTATTGGCGGCAGCGTCAGAAATGTCTGCAACGAAAAGCTCAGCGGCCTTTCGGTAGGACTGGAGTTGCGTCGGCGCAAGGATGCCTCAATCGAACAGGTGTTTGCGGCAATTGAACCAAGTGAGCTGGAGCCCGCGCAGGAGGGTCGCTATATGTTGAAGCTGCCGGCGCAGGAGTACAGCTCAGTACGTTTGGTCAGCCTACGATCTGGAGAGTCGACGCTCCTCGCATTCAGTTCAGCTCAGGGTCAAAAGCGCCCGCCTGAGAAACTCGAGCCTAAGGTGGTGACAGTACCGCGGCCAGCATCAAAGGGGGCTGAGTTTTTGAACTCGCCAGACAACCCAGCCAGAGTACCGTAGCGGCTGGCCACCTTGAGAAATCTCCTTAGCTCAGGAGCTCCAAAGTCGCAACTCTGAAGTTCTGCCTGAGAAGTCGGCGCGACGATAATTAAGGTGACACCTCAATCCCAGGGGTTCACAGAATAACTTCGGTACAACCATTGGAACTTTGAGACCGTCCCACTGTTTGGTGGCTGTCCCCCGCCGGTAGAGTAAGAGCTGGAAACGACCCCAGGAGAGAGAGCTTTGACGAGAGTGATTTGGACTATCCCCTTGCTTGCCCTCATTGTGGTGCTTGCCGGTACGCATTCCTCCGTCCCCGCACAGACTTCCAGGACAACAGGTTCGAACGTTTCGATTACTGCTGAAAAGGGCGCCGACTCGGCCGAAAATCTCCAGTCGCCCAATCCAATGGCCGAGGAAATGCGCGCCAAACGCGAGATCCGATATGCGGAAAAGGAGCATCGGCAAAATCTGAATAGAGCTCAGGAGGCTTCAGACCTGGCGCAGGCTTTGGCTTCGTCCTTTAAGCAAAAACAGTCTTTGGATCGCGACGATCTAAAGAAGCTCGAGCGCCTTGAAAAACTTGCGAGTAAGATTCGGGACGAGGCCGGCGGCTCCGAAGACGAGGGATCGGTAGAGAAAAGGCCAAATGATCTTAGAGAAGCGATCGAGTGTATTGCTAAGGTTTCCTCCTCTCTTAACGAAAAGGTTCAACAAACTCCCCGACGAGTTGTCTCCGCGGATACAATCGGCAAAGCTAATGTATTACTTGAGCTAATTCGCATTGCTCGAAGTTTTTTTCGAAAAATTTAGAGTTTGAATTTCTATGCGCCGTTGCAGCCCCTTCGTCAAGCGGCTCCCAATAATAATCGCGCTGATTGGTCTTCCTTTGTTTTGTCCTACGGCCAAAGCTCAAGAGGATGACGATGTCGTCCGCGTGAACACCGACCTCGTAGTTCTGAATCTCACGATCACCGATAAAGCGGGCGCATACGTTCGGAATTTAAAATTGGCGGATTTTAAGATCTTTGACGATGGCAGGGAGATCTCGCCCAGCCTAATTTCGAGCTTCAGTGTGCAGGAGGCCCCCTTTGCCTCCGTGGTGCTTCTGGATACCTCCGGCAGCATGGAAACGCGATTATCTTTGGGACGGTCAGCGGCGATTAGATTTCTCGACGGCCTGCGAGCCGAGGATGTTGCCGCCGTGTATAGATTTGATTCCAAGGTCGAGCAGGTGCAGACGTTCTCTTCCGGTCGAGACCTGGCGCCAATGGCATTCGGCTTAAGAGCAAAGGGGATGACCACCTTGTACGATGCCATTGTCGAAGCGGCAAAGGTTCTGGCGGAACGCGAAGAGCAGCGAAAGGCAATTGTGGTGTTGTCGGACGGAATGGACACTTTCAGCAAAGCCACATCTGGAAAGGCCCTCGAAGCTGCTCTGGCGGTTGGGGCCAGTATTTATGCTGTCGATATGTCGTCGACGGACGGCGGCCCTCGCAACCAACAAAGCGCGCTGTTGTTGAAGAGCTTCGCTGAAAAGAGTGGCGGCCGCTTTGTGGCCACGCCCGGTGGACCTGCCTTGCGCGATGCCTTTTCGAGCATTGCTGAAGAATTAGGGCATCAATATACGATTGCGTACCGGCCACCCGATCAGTTCCGCGATGGCCGCTGGCGATCCCTTGAAGTCAAACTCTCTCGGCCGGACGTTGTAGTTCGCACTCGCAAAGGTTACCGCTCTCCCAGGAACTGAAGCCTGGTTTTTGCCATGTTCATCTCTTGCAAGGTGAAGTCTCAACCACTGCGCAGTAGCGTCGGATCCCCCTGCGGATCATCCCCCCTCTCAGTGTTGATGAAGTCAGTACCACTGCGCGCTAGAGACTGTGTAAAAACTCAATCCAAA
>Ga0187893_10013338_pt1 | contig 11461 bp, 7 predicted proteins | sample MA1701074metaG_FD_139574 | JGI IMG/M metagenome (GOLD analysis project Ga0187893, IMG submission 139574) | White microbial mat communities from a basaltic lava cave in the Kipuka Kanohina Cave System on the Island of Hawaii, USA - MA170107-4 metaG ...
AAATGATGCTGCAGGCGCATTAGCTGATGTAAATATTGTAAGAGCTGCCCGCACAGCAAGGATCATTCCTGCGCCTTTAACAAGCATGTCATTGGACATCTTGTTTCGTGAAAGAGGATTTGAGTTTTATTGGGAACATCAGCGTCGTACAGATATGATACGCTTTGGAAAATATGAAGGCACGTGGACAGAAAAAACAAATTCTGATCCGCAGAAAAGAATATTTCCGATTCCGCAAACTGCTATAGACGGAGCATCTAATATTCCGGGCTATTTGGTACAGAATCCCGGTTATTAATTTTTTTGAATGATTACGAGCAGGCAATCGTTTATCCCCGGGGCAGTTTGCCCCGGGATTTTTTTAAACAAGTTTGAAAATTGACATGAAGAAATTGCTTGGATTATTGTTGACAGTTTTTTCTTTTAGTATTAGTTATAGCCAGGTGCTGGTAAAAGATTCTGCAGATAGGCAAAAACCCGGCGCAGCATTGGTAATAAAAGATAATGCGCTTCATTTTCTGGCTATGGGCGACTGGGGACGCAATGGAGAAGATCACCAGAAACAGGTGGCAGCACAAATGGGAAAAACTGCAGCAGATTGCAGAGCACAATTCATCATTGCAGCCGGTGATAATTTTTATCCCCGTGGTGTGATCAGTGAGTTTGATCCGCTGTTCCGCTATTCTTTCGAAGATATTTATACTGCATTCTCGCTTCAGTGGGATTGGTACCCTGTATTGGGTAATCATGATTATGGCGGTAATCCTGATGCAGAGGTTGCTTATACAAAAATCAGCAGAAGATGGAAGATGCCTTCACGTTATTATGCAAAAAAATTTTCCATTAATGGTGATACAACGCAGCAGGTGCTGATAGCTTTTATTGATACTAATCCGTTGATACCGGAATTTTATAAGAACAACGAATATGGCCCAAATGTAAAATCACAGGATAGTACCAAACAAAAAAGGTGGCTTGCAAAAACATTAAGTGATAAATCTCCTAACATCAAATGGAAAATAGTAGTAGGTCATCATCCTATGTACACAGGCGGAAGCAGAACGGAAAATTATGATACAAGAGCTATCCGCCATTCATTAAAACCATTATTAGATAAATATGGCGTGGATATTTACCTGGCGGGTCATGAGCACAGTTTGCAGCACATGGTGCCGGCTGGTAAAACGCATCATTTCATTTCTGGGTCAGCGTCAGAAAAGACACCCGCAAGATTGCTGGATATAAGCAGGCTGTCAGCTTCAGAGTATGGGTTCATGTTATTTTCCGTTACGGCGAGGGAGATCTTTTTGCAAACAATAGATTACACAGGCCAGGTTATTTACACTACTGTAATCAAAAAGTGATGTAAACTTTTCCTGGCTGAAGTGATAAATCTTAGAAGTTAAGTGTAGTTCAGATGACTGCTTTATGCAGGTTTTGATAATTAAAAATTATTTACAACGATTGCCTTTGTATTATTGTAATATCAGATTTGATCATTGCTAACAATAAAATTGCCAAATGAACCAACTGCAAACCGCCGATTACATCGTTTTCTTTATTTATTTCATTGCCGTTTCTGCTTACGGATATTACATCTATCACAGAAAAAAAGCGGCTACTACCAGTTCCAAAGATTTTTTTCTTGCCGAAGGTTCACTCACATGGTGGGCTATCGGTGCATCATTGATCGCTTCCAATATTTCCGCCGAGCATTTTATCGGTATGAGCGGTTCAGGTTTTGCTATCGGGCTCGCAATCTCTACTTATGAATGGATGGCGGCAGCTACGCTGATCATTGTAGCGGTGTTTATTATTCCGATGTATTTAAAAAATAAAATTTACACCATGCCGCAGTTCCTGGCGCAGCGGTACAGTGGTATAGTCAGCACCATCATGGCCGTAATCTGGTTATTGGTATATATATTTGTCAATCTCACTTCGATTATTTATCTCGGTGCATTGGCAATCTCTTCTATTTCACCAATAAGTTTTGAAGCTTCTATTGTTGGTTTAAGTGTGTTTTCCATCATTGTTACATTAGGTGGCATGAAAGTAATTGGTTATACAGATGTAATACAGGTGATCGTTTTAATTATTGGAGGATTAGTTACAACCTATTTAGCACTGACACTTCTGGCCGATAAGTTTGGATTTGATGGCGATATCTTAAAGGGTCTTGGTGTTTTGCGTAAGGAAGCTCCTGATCATTTTCACATGATATTGGATAAATCAAGTCCGCATTATAAAGAACTGCCGGGCCTTTCTGTACTGATCGGGGGAATGCTTATCAATAATCTTTCTTATTGGGGTTGCAATCAATACATCGTGCAGCGGGCACTGGGCGCCGATCTGAAAACAGCAAGGAGCGGAATTTTATTTGCAGCTTTTTTAAAACTGTTGATTCCTGTTATAGCAGTATTGCCCGGCATTGCGATGTATGTGTTGCATAGCAATGGAATGTTTCAACAAGAAATGACAAATGCAGCAGGCGCATTAAAACCCGATCATGCTTATCCCACATTGATGAATTTGTTGCCTGCAGGTTTGAAAGGTGTGGCTTTTGCAGCATTGACAGCGGCGATTGTTGCATCGCTTGCCGGTAAATCAAACAGCATCTCAACCATTTTTTCATTGGATATTTATAAAAAATATTTTGACAAAGAAGCATCCGAAAAGAAAGTGGTAAGAGTAGGGCGCTGGGCTGTTATCATTTCCATGCTGATAGCTGCTATCATAACTCCGGCGCTAAAATCTTTAGACCAGGCCTACCAGTTTATACAAGAATACGCAGGTTTTTTCTCACCTGGCGTACTTGCCATCTTTTTACTGGGAATGTTTTGGAAGAAGACAACAGCAATCGCTGGGCTAGCCGGCGCATTGCTAACTGTTCCTATTTCAATTTTATTAAAAAACTTACCAACATGGACAAACGGAGCTTTTCCTGACTATCCTTTTCTCGACAGGATGACGATTACGTTTTTTGCAGTTGCAATAATTATGATCGTTATGAGCCTGGCAAAACCAAAGAGCGAGAAAGACACTCATAATATTGTAATGGATACATCTAAGTTTAAAGTATCACCGGCATTTGTGATTGGTTCAGTAATTATCTCTGGCATACTGGCTGCTCTTTATACTGTGTTTTGGTAATTTGGGATGCAATTAAAATCACTGCTGTTTTTCTTTGAGAATCATTTTTGCGAAAGGTCGCTGGTTAACGTTTATAATAAATCATTGACATGTTTATTTCTCCGGTAAATGTTTCTTCCTGTATTCACCAGGTGTGCAACCGTGAATCTGCTTGAATTGACGGGATAAATTATTTGTGAGAGTTATGCCCGCATCAAGCGCAATTTCTGAAATGCGCTTGTCTGTTTTCAGCAAACGCTGGGAGAATCGCTGCATTTTTAATTTCAGTATATACTTGTATACGCTGGTACCAGTTACTTCATAAAACCTTTTTTCAAGTGATCGCCTCGATGCAGGGACTTGCGCCAGCACGTCACTAACATTGATATTCTTCCCGAGATTTTTATGAATGTAATTTAAAGCAACGGCGATATATTCATTCGTGGTTGCCGTGATATCGGTTGATTGCCGGGTAACAATATAAGTGGGCATCACCATCACGTTGCGTGTTTTTTTTACTTTTCCGCGGAGCATCAGATCCATAAGCTTCGCCGCTTCATAACCGCCCTTTTCGGTGTCAAGGCTGATGCTCGATATAGGAGGGTCGGAGAGATTGCAGGTCATCTCATCATTATCTACGCCGAGCACAGCTACCTCTTCCGGTATTTTTATATTGGCATGTTTGCAGGCTTCTGTAATATGTTGTGCCCTTGCATCATCGCAAGCCATAATAGCAATGGGCTTTGGAAGTGATTTCAGCCATTTACTCAACGCTGATGGTTTATAAAGCCAGAAATCAGTTACATGTAATTCTTCATATTCAAAATTGTACACTTCGAAACCGCGGGCATTCAAATATTCTTCGAAACCTTCAAGCCGCTCTCTCGACCACACAATATCCCGGAATCCATAAAAGCCGAAATGCTTGAATCCTTTTTTTACAAAATATTCCGCACCCATTTGACCGGCTTCAAAATAGCCGCCTGTAATATTCGGAAACTCGTCAAAACGTTCTTTGAAATCTTCTAAGATCAGCACAATGCCGGAATCAGCAATTTTTTTTACATCACGTGTGTACTGCAATTGCGCAATGATTCCATGAGCTCCCCATTCTTTTGCAAATTTCAAGATGCCTTTGATGCCAATTTTTTCCCGGTAATAAATGGGCATCCTGCAAAATAAAGCAGGTTCGTTTTCTTTATAATAATTTACAATGCCTGCCAGCAGACTCTGACCGTATTGTTCAGAGATATCAAACAATAAAATGATCTTGTGCATTACAGTAACAGATGCTTTCATCCAAACTTAATACAATTTCAAGAATTTAATTTTGAGATAGCTGTTTGATTGGAATATACTAATGCAGCAGCGCCTAAAATAGCTATATTTTTTACAGATGAAGGAAATACCCGTACTTGTTTCAATAGGCCGGGATAGATAAAGTCGTCCATGCTTTGCCGCATAGCAGTTTCAAAAAATTGAAAAGCATTGGACAGCCCGCCGGCAATGATGATGGCTTCGGGGGCGTAGGTATATAATATGGCTTTCATTACCTGCCCCAAATGATGACCATAGGATGCCCACATTTGCAAAGCGGATGCATTGTTATTTAAAGCTGCTTCATATTCAGCATGCGCTGTTGTGGAATAGGTTTCAAAAAATGTTCCGCTTGCATAGTGCTCAAGGTTCTTATCGAGGTAAGGTAAGTAACCTATTTCACCCGATCCGCAATTTAAACCTTCATACAATTTGCCATCAATAACGATAGCTGCGCCAACGCCTGTACCAATACACACCGTAACAAACGATGAAAAAGAAGAAGCTTGTCCGAATAATTTTTCGCCGAGAGCCTGGCAATTCACATCGTTATTTACATACACCGGGGTTTTAAACTTTTCTTCGAGGATTTGTTTCAGTTCAACTTTTTTCCATGAGGGAATATTGACAACATCATACACAATTCCTTTTTTGGTGTCTACTATCGAAGGAACACCGATACCAATTCCCTCAAAATTATAATCCGCAAAAGATGAGATGCTTGTAATAAGCTGCTGAAGGGTGCTTTCCAATGAATGTTTTTCCGAAAGCTTCAGTTGATGAATTTGAAGTATCCTGCCATTGTCAACCAGGCCAACGCGGATATTTGTGCCTCCCAAATCAATACCAATGACCATGTGTTATTTGTGAATTGAATAAAATAAAATGCGCTTTTTTAGTGCATGCAGTGGTGCCAGAAGCAGAGGTTCCCCGATGGAATGTGCAAAATGAGAAAATGAAGAAATACTCAGTAATGCATTTTCACATTGGCGCCATTTCAATATTTATCATATTGTCTCTGCGTGACCATTCAACAAATATATCCTTGCTTTTACAAAACAAGCGACTCATTTGCGCAGTATTGTCTTCAAAATGCGCAACAGCTTATTTTTTTGTTATCAATTCACGTCTTGCGCAAATAGAAGATTAATATACGCATTTGCGCATAATTGCCAGTCCGTTGAAATCTACCTTTAGGTAAGATAAACGATAATTGTTTATTTAATCAGCGATGCAATCACCCGGTTGTTAATAACATTATAAAGCTGTACTGCCATTATGCATTTTGCCAAATTAACTGACAAATACCAGAAATATATGCGAGTTACTCCGATGCTCAGAGCGGCTTTGACGCTGTTCCTGACAATCGCCATTTGTTCGATAGCGATCGCACAATCTTCAATTAGAGGTAAAGTGACAGACCAGGCCACCGGTCAACCTGTTACAAATGTAAACGTTACTGTAAAGGGAACTGGCAGGGGAGCCGTTACCAATGATCAGGGTTTGTATACAATTACAGTAACCGCTGCTGATTCGATATTAGTGTTTTCGAGTTCCGGTTATTCACCACAAGAAATTACAATCAATGGCAGAGCTACCATTGATTTGCCGCTGACAACAAATGTGACAGGGCTTGGTGAAGTAGTCGTAGTAGGTTATGGCACGCAAACAAAACGCGATGTTACAGGCGCTGTTGCTTCTATCAAAGGAAAAGAATTTGAAAATCTTCCCGTATCCGGCGCCGTACAGGCTTTACAGGGACGTACTGCTGGTGTGAATGTGGTAAGGAATGGAGGAAGTCCGGGCAATACCGGTTCCATTCGTATCCGGGGAACAGGTACAATAAACAATGCAGAGCCACTTATTATTATTGATGGTGTTCCCGCGGGCAACTTAAATTCAGTTAATCCCAATGATATTGCTTCTATCGAGGTATTGAAAGACGCTTCTGCATCTGCGATCTATGGTACCCGTGCCGCCAACGGCGTTTTAATTGTGACAACAAAACGCGGCAGCTTTGAACAGCCCACTACAATTTCTGTGAACGCTTATACTGGTTTTTCAAATGCAACAAAGACCATCGATATGCTGGATGCGGCATCTTTGGTAGAGTTAAAAAGAGAACGTTATACCAATGATGGTTTAACGATCAATTCTGTATGGGATGAACCTTCTAATAAAATTCAGCGTACTAATTGGCAGGATGAATTATTCCAAAGAGGAAAGACCAATAATATTGATATTAACCTTACCGGCGGTTCTGCTAAATCATCATTCATGTTATCTGCCGGTTATTATGATGAGAAAGGCATTATTACCAATTCTTATTTTAAAAGATATAGTTTCCGTCTTAACTCCGATCACAGGGTTGGCAAAAAATTAAAGATTGGACAAAGTCTTCAACTGACCCGCTCCAATGATAATAGTCTGAATACAACATCAGCACAAGATGGATTGATCTGGAGTGCTATCCGTTTCATGCCATTTATACCGGTAAAGAATGATGATGGTACCTGGGGAACATCCAAAGCTTCCAATGAGTATGGTGATATTAATAACCCCATTTTCACAGCCAATAGTGTGGACGCTTCCAATATCAATACCCGTATTCTCGGAAACCTGAATGCAGAATACCTGATCGTAAAAGGTCTGAAATTGAAAATTAATTTAGGTCTCGATGGCAATCATTATGCCGGGCGCAACTTCAACATTATTGTTACTGATCAAACACGTACTACCAATAACAATTCGCTTAACAGGAACTTTAGTGAATCTTATTCTTTGTTAGGTGAATATTTCCTTACTTACAATACAGTAGTTGCAAATAAACATAAAATAGATGTAGTAGGCGGTTACACTGCTCAAACTTTCGATGGCGATGTATTTGCTGCCAGCAAACGTGACTTTCTTAACGAAGATCCCAATCAACGTTATTTAGATGCAGGTCAGACGCTTGGGAATATTTCCGGCAATCGTTATTACGATGCATTGCAGTCTGTTTTCGGTCGCGTCAACTATGACTATGACAAACGCTATTTATTTACAGGAACATTTCGTGCGGATGGTTCTTCCAAATTTGCGGAAGGAAATAAATGGGGATACTTCCCCGCCTTCTCTGCTGGTTGGAGAATATCACAGGAAAAGTTCTTCAACGTTAGCTTTATTGATGAATTAAAATTAACAGCCGGCTGGGGTCAATTAGGTAACCAAAATGTTGGTGGATTGCAATACCTGGCGACAATCGGTAATGGTGGAAGATACTCCTTTAATAATAACACCGTTTCTTCAGCCACACAAACCCGCTTGCCTAATTTGAATATTTCATGGGAGACAGCAGAGATGACCAACATTGGACTTACTGCTGACCTGTTTAACAATCGCTTCCATGTTTCACTGAATTATTTCGACAAGACTACCCGTGATATGTTGCTTTCACCCCCTACTATCGGAACCGTTGGTACTTTATCTATTCCCGATCAAAACGTAGGTATCCTTAAAAATAGCGGTGTAGAGGTTGACCTCGCTTATCGTAATACACTGGGAGAATTTTCCTATAACATAAGTGCGAATGCTTCTTTTATCAAGAATAAAGTAACCAAATTGTATGACGGAAATTTTATTGGATCGCAGACATACGGAAGGCCCAATGAAGAAATTTCCAGGACCTACGAAGGAGAACCCATTGGTATTTTTTGGGGATGGAAAACAAATGGCTTATACCAGACAGCAGATGAAATTAATAAAGATGCCAACATTGCAAACGACCCAAGAAGAACCGGTGGACAGATTGAACCGGGCGATGTCAGGTTTATTGATACAAATGGAGATGGCCTGATTGATGATAACGACAGAGTAAAACTTGGAAGCCCTCATCCTTCTGTGGTGTATGGACTAAATGCTGACGTAGGTTATAAGGGATTTGATCTGTCTTTATTTTTTCTGGGCAATGCAGGATTGGAAATATATAATGCAGATAGGATGCAGGGTATAGATCCTACCTATTCATTTAATATGTATGCAGAAACGATCAATCGCTGGACAGGGCCCAATACAAGCAACTCCATTCCAAGAATGACAACACGCCGGAATAACCGGAACTATCGCACTTCTGATATGTTTATTGAGAATGGCGACTTCTTCCGGTTGAAAAATCTTGTGATCGGTTATACTTTGAATGAAAAGATTACCGGCAAACTCGGAATTGGCCGTACAAGATTTTATATCACCGGGCAAAATGTGTTTCTCATCACAAAATATAACGGATTGGATCCTGAATTGGGTTACACCGATGGCAATAAACAAATCAATGTAGACTTTGCTCAATACCCGCAATCACGTTCATGGGTTTTTGGCGTCAACGTTACCTTTTAATTGAATAACGATTTAATATGAAACGTATAGTAATAAAAATCGGACTGATCTTATTGATAACCCTTTCAATAATGGGTTGTAAAAAAAATCTCCTGAATACTCCTCCTTATGGTCTGGCCACCTCAGCAGATTTCTGGCGCAATGCAGACGATGCTATTTCTGCCTCCAATGCACTGTATTCATTTTTAGGTGATGAATATATGTTTGCCCATACGGAGTTTACCTGGGATATATGTTCAGACGATATGTGGAGAGCTGGTGACCATCCCGAAGATCAGGCGATTGAAGAATTTACTTATGAGCCGAGCAATCCACAGCTCAATGAAAGCTGGTCGAGGAAATACGAAGTGATTTCCCGCTGCAATGCAGTGCTTATTAATGTTCCGGGTATAGATATGGACCAGGTGTTGAAAAACAGAATTCTTGGTGAAGCTCATTTTATAAGAGGATTTATTTATTGGCATTTCTATCGTATCTATGGCCAGGTTCCGATTATTAAAGAAGAGAACGTGCTGGCCAATGACTATAACGTGCCGAAAGGAACAGTGGATGAAATGAAATCAATTATTGAATCTGATTTAACAGCAGCAGCAGATCTTTTACCGTTGCAACATGATGCAGCCAATATTGGCAGAGCCACAAAAGGTTCAGCCTGGGGATACCTCACTAAGTTTTATGTGTACCAGGAAAATTGGGCCAAGGCGATTGAAACCGGCAATAAGGTAATCACCGGTCCCTATGCATTGGCTCCGAGTTTTGGCGACAACTTCAAGCCTGATACAAAGAATAACCCTGAAATGTTATTTGCTATTCAGTGTACAGATGGCTGGACAGAAAACGTTCAGCAAATTTATGCGGGTCCCAGGCCCTGGGGTGGATGGGGATTTACAGAACCTATTAAAGACCTGGCAGATGAGTTTGAAGCCGGTGATGAAAGGCTGACGTACACGATGGGAAAAGTTGGCGATATCATTGACCCGGGTGCGTCAAATGGTGGGCCGCAGCCTGTTCCTGCCGGCCTTACTAATACTGGTTATTTTTTCAGGAAAAATGTAAGCTGGAGACCTGATGGTGGTTTGGATAATAATATGAATATACCAATGTTACGGGCGGCAGATGTTTACTTGCTCGTTGCCGAAGCTAAGATCAGATCAGGGGCAAATGGTGACGCTGAAATCAATAAGCTAAGAATGCGGAATGGTTTACCTAACGTTACCAATGCAACAATGACGCAACTGATCCACGAAAGAAGAGTGGAACTGGCGGGTGAGAATGAAAGACACCAGGATTTGATACGCTGGGATAAAGCCAATTTAATAGATCTGAAAACGCATTATGCAAAAAGCCGCGGGCAATTTAAACCCGGACGGAATTTTCAGAGGCCGAAAAATTATCTTTTCCCACTGCCTCAACGTCAAATTGATTTGAGTAACGGCGTGCTGATACAAAACCCGGATTTTAAATAGCAGTTCTCATCAATATTTTATTATGCGGCGATTCAATGTCGCCGCATAATTCCCATTCTATACTTAAGTTATTTGTTAGGCTTATTCAGCGTCTGGCTGGTTAAACCTTATTACCTTAATAACTTTAAAATTCCCAAAGGATAATAACCTTATTCCCTTATTTTGTGATAGAGAAAATGAAGAATAAGGGAATAAGGTTGGGGACGTTTTTTATTACAATATTACTAAGCTAATAAGGTTGAAATATTTTTTGATCTAAGCTAAAAGTTCGGGGCAGGCTAAGCATTATCCGTTACAAATTAATTTATCAATAGGCAATAACTTGTCAGTAGTGAGTCGAAAAAAAACTATAAAAGTTTTAACTGTGGCACTGTGTATAGCCTGCGCTTCCTGTAATCAAAAGGCTGATGTACAAATCATCGGCAACTGGCGGATGGATTCTATTTATGATAATTACAATGGCTTCAGTTTTACCAATACAAATCCATATCCGAAGGAAGAGTATGAATACAGGAAGAACAAGACTGTATTGCGAAAGGGGATGGGAGAGCAGAGGGAATACGGATATAACATCTCCGATTCAGCGCTGACTTTAAAAGATGCAACCGGTAATCAAAGCTCCGAATTTATTATTCTTCATTTGGATGAAAAACAGATGGTACTTAAAAAGAATAGAAAGTTTTTATTTCCTGGAAAGAACCAGGTACGATATGAAATAAGATATTTTACCCGGGTTGATTCGACCGAATCAAAATGATAGTTTTCTTTTCACGCCTTTATAATTGTAAATATCTATTGACTTCACATTACCGGGTAATCGCAAATATCTTGATGTATTGGATAAATAGCCGGAGCCATAATAAAATTCCTGTTTGAATGTTGTTCCATCACGTAATTGAATAATAGCACCGGCATCGTCAGCATTTGCTTTCAATATTATTCCCTTGTTGGGATAACGACTTTCTATTGCAACCAGCGAATCATTATTTAATGCCGCCAAAATGATGGAGGTATTATTTGCCAGCAAAATTTCTGCAAGGCCTTTGCCATCTCCTTCAATATAAAAACCATTTTCTTTGACCTTAAAATCTCCCTTGCCATTTCCGTGGAGAAAAAGTCCTTTGAATGCATCATACTGTCCATTGATCACTTCCGTTCCATAAAAATTGCCACTT
>Ga0187893_10013339_pt1 | contig 11460 bp, 8 predicted proteins | sample MA1701074metaG_FD_139574 | JGI IMG/M metagenome (GOLD analysis project Ga0187893, IMG submission 139574) | White microbial mat communities from a basaltic lava cave in the Kipuka Kanohina Cave System on the Island of Hawaii, USA - MA170107-4 metaG ...
GGCCTACTTGGAACTGTTGGAAAAGGCTCCGGTATACTTCGACTACCTTTTACAGAAGTCACGCCAGGAAAACGACCTGAGAACGGTTGAAGGGAAGATTCAGGCGGTGAACCAGGTCTTGCCTTACCTGGCCAAGATCTCGAATCGAATGGAACGGGTGGAACAGACAAAACACGTGGCAGAGTTTTTTGGATTTGAGGAATCCATAATCAGGGAGGAACTGAAGAAAACAGCAAAACCCAAGCCGGAGATCCAGCGGTCGCAGATTCGGGCGCAGCTGACGCCCTCCGAAAAATCTTTAATGAAAGCCATCCTGGACAATCCAGAGACGGCGCGGGAGGTCATCCAACAACTGGCGGCTTCTGAAGACCATCTGGGGTTGGATTCGGAAGGCATCTTTCGCCACGCAATTGCAATCTTTAAACAAGAGGGCCGAATCGCCCCGGGTCGTCTCCTGGAGAGGCTGGAGAACGACCGGGATAGAGACTTCGTCAACCAGGCCCTGTTTTCGGAACTGGACATGAATGAGGCCATGCGATGTCTTGAGGGACTGCGACGGAAAAAAGCCAAGCTGGAAATTGACCAGCTTCAAAAGGAGATCCGCCAAGCCGAGCTCTCTCAGGACTTCGAGTTGCTTGCCAGTCTACACTCGCGAAAAATGGTGTTGAAGCGATCGGTGACGGTTTGATGTAACCGGGACTTTGCTGTCGCGGTCCGGAGACGATTGCTCGCCAGTTGTGAGTGAGGTTTCTAAGTTTAAAATCTACAAAACAAGGATTACCAGAAAAATGTCAAATATTGAAGATAACGAGGGATTAGAAAATTTGGAGCGCAGTTTGACTCTCGGCTTGGATGACAAGTACGACGAAGTCAAGCAGCTCATGGACATGGGCAAAGAGAAGGGTTATCTGCTTTACGATGAGGTCAACGACCTTCTACCGGGCGACGTCACCTCATCTGAGGAAATGGATGACATGTTTTCCATGTTCCGCGCCCAGGGAATTGAGGTGATCGATGGTGAGCCGAAGGCGGCAGGGGCCGAGAAGCTGGGGATCGAGAAGGAAGCGGGCGACGATGTAGAACTCGACCTGACACCGGGCGCATTAGACAAGACCAACGATCCAGTGCGACTCTACCTTCGCGAGATGGGCACGGTACCCTTGCTGACGCGAGAGGGCGAAGTTGAAATCGCGAAGCGCATCGAACGCGGCCAGTTGAACGTCCTGAAAGCGGTGTCTCGATCCCCGATTGTCATTAATGAGGTGATTAATCTCGGGGATCAGCTGGAGCGCGGCGAGCGGTCCATCAACGACGTCATTATCTTTAACGAAGACGTGATGACCGAAGAAAAGGTGGAAGATCGCCTTAAGGAGACGGTTCGGGCGATCGAGGAGATTCAGAAGAGTTTCAAGAAGCAGAATCAGCTGCTCCAAAAGTTCTTGAAGACGCCAAAGACCAAGCAGGCGAAAGCGCATCGAAAGCTGAAGTTCGCCCTGGCGCGACAGAGGGTGGCGATTTCTCAGGCCATTCGTGACATCGACTTTACGTTTTCTGAGCGCAATCGGCTCATCGACCAGATCCGGCGGCAGTACGAGGCCTATCGGCCCCTGGAAAGAGAGCAGGCGCGGCTCGAAAAGAAGGTGGATCACTCCAAAGGCAAGAACATCAATCAGCTGAAGAAAGATCTGCGCAGCATTAAAGAGAAGATTGCCACCATCGAAGAGGACACGCAGACCAAGGGCGTCGACTTGAAGCGTACGCTGCGGACGATTGATCGTGGTGACCATTCAGCCAACTATGCCAAGCGGGAGCTGGTCGAAGCGAATCTTCGCCTGGTGGTGTCGATCGCTAAGAAATACACGAATCGAGGACTGCAGTTCCTGGATTTGATCCAGGAAGGAAACATCGGGTTGATGAAGGCGGTTGACAAGTTTGAGTATCGCCGCGGCTACAAGTTTTCGACCTACGCCACCTGGTGGATCCGGCAGGCCATCACCCGCGCGATTGCCGATCAGGCTCGCACGATCCGCATCCCGGTTCACATGATTGAGACGATTAACAAGTTGATTCGCACGTCTCGGAGCCTGGTTCAGGAGTACGGCCGTGAACCTACGTCGGAAGAAATCGCGGTGCGCATGGATATCCCGGTCCAGAAAGTGCGAAAAGTCTTCAAAATTGCCCAGGAACCAATTTCTCTGGAGACCCCCATCGGGGAAGAGGAAGACTCGCACCTCGGGGACTTCATCGAGGACCGCCAGGTGGTTTCACCGGCTGAAGCGGTCATTAATATCAACCTGAAGGAGATGACCGAGTCGGTATTGAAGACACTGACTCCACGGGAAGAAAAGGTCATCAAGATGCGCTTCGGGCTGGACAACGGCAGCGACCATACGCTGGAGGAAGTTGGACAGAACTTTGCCGTCACTCGCGAGCGCATTCGCCAGATTGAAGCCAAGGCTCTCCGCAAGCTGCGGCATCCTTCTCGCAGCCGCAAGCTGCGTCCGTTCCTCGACGGCTCCAGCCGCGACTAGATCGCCAACGGGTCAACCAGACGCTGTTCTCTGGCTGACCCGTCTCTCTTTTCCCCCTCTGTTTCGCCCAAGTTCCCTTGCGGCAGCCAGTTGCTGCCTTGGTTCCGATACACTCCTCCAACTGCCCCGGGGCTGCCTCGACAAAGCAAAAGCCGCGTGCTATAGTCGTGCCGTTTTGCGCGGGCCCATAGCTCAGTTGGTTAGAGCCTCCGGCTCATAACCGGACAGTCCTAGGTTCGAGTCCTAGTGGGCCCACCATCCTTATTGACATCCTGTTCGAATGCATCCTGAAGTCGAAAAGCTCCTAAAGCTGCAGGAAACCGATCTGCAGGTTCACCACTACACCGGTCGAATTGAACTGCTTCCCAAACAACTGGCCGCCCTTGAAACGAAGCTCGGTGGCACGCTGCAGTCGCTTGAATCCAACCAGCAGCAGATTGCCAAAGCTGCTTTGGACAAGAAGAGGCTGGAGGGCAATATCCAGGATCTGGAGCAGAAGAACTCGAAGTATCGTGGGCAGCTCACAGACGTAAAAACCAACGAGCAGTACAAGGCTTTGCTTCACGAAATTGAGTTCAATGAGACGGAAGTTCGAAAGATTGAGGATTCTGTGCTGTCGTTGATGGAGCAGGAGGAAACCCTTCGCAAGGAGGCGCAGACCATTCAGAAGCAACTGCAGCAGGAAAAGCTGTTGGTGGACTCGGAGAAAAAAGCGGCTGAGGCTGAAGTGACGAAGGACCGCGAGATCCTCGCCGAACTCGAACGCCAGCGCGAAACTCTTATGCAGTCGGTGGATGCGAGTGTGCTTCGTACTTATCGCCAGATCAGCAAGTTTCGCAACGGTGTGGCTCTGGCACGCGCCACTCAGGAGTCATGCCAGGCTTGCCACGTCCGGATCCGACCCCATGTGGTGAGCCAAGTGATGGCTGGAGACCAGATCATCACCTGTGACAGCTGCAACCGTATCCTGTATTGGAAGCCGGATGCTCCGTACGAAGTCACTTCTTAGCCAGCCCCTCCGCGTTCGAAATCTCACGTGACGATCCTTATGAAACGATGTGTCGCCTACATTGATGGCGGATCACGCGGTAACCCGGGCATTGCCGGCTACGGAGTCGCCGTACAGGACGAGAATGGCGAGCCGGTAGCCAGCCTTTCCGAGAAATTAGGAGTTCGAACAAATAATTTTGCGGAATATTCTGCGCTGATCGGCGCCTTGCGGTATGCCCTGGCGAATGGATACGAGGGGATGCGCGCCTATGCGGATTCCGAGTTGATGGTGCGGCAAATCAACGGAGTGTACAAAGTCAAGAGTCTAGACCTGCAGCCTTTGTTCCGGGAAGCAAAGGCGCTGATCTCCAAGTTGAAAACGTTCTCCATTCATCATGTTCCGCGGGAACAGAATCGCGAAGCCGATCGTCTGGCTAATCTGGCTATGGACGAAACCCAGGGGAAGGAACCCGCACGGGAAGTATCCCCACGTTCGCTGCGGATGCGTGCGGTCTATCGAGAGGGCTGCTTCCATCCTGCCGAGTCTGTCGATCTTCCCGACAATACACGAGTTCATCTGCAGGTTAGGATTTCTGAAGACTGAAGAGTTTTTGGCGGGCAGCCCGATCCGCGGTTGCAGATTCCGGCCTTGGCTTCAGCTGATAATTATTTCCCGCCCCACACCACGCAAGTCCATTTCAAATTCGATGCTGACAATCGGCGGCCGTGCCAGGTACCAATTCACTCCTTGAAGCTGAGCCGATCCCATTTTGCCGAGAATTTCCGAATTGAGCCAAGGACAAACCGAATGTACCGTGTACAAATTCGTCTGAGTTACATCTGCCCATTCAGCTCCCAGACCTCGGATGCGTCCACCCATCAGACTCATGACGAAGCGGGCTTTCTCGCGTAGCGCTTCATTGCTGGTTTCGCCCCTTCGGACAACATCATGAGGATCCAGTGAGCCTTCCGGAAGTTCTCCGGCTCCCGCGACAACAAAAGATGCTCTTGCATTGGCTGAAACGACGGTGTACGAGAAACCGAACAGAGCGGGCTCGTCCGGTGGGCCGATTTCGGGAGCCACGTTGGTGCGCGCGATCGGATTTAGCCCATCTTGCAGCAACTCCCAGCCTTTCAATATCGCGACGTAGCGAGCGTTGAAGTCCGAAAAGCCCTGAAATGTGAAGGGCTGTGGAGACCGCAATTCGATGCCGCAAAGAGCCACTCGGGGCCGGTGCAAAGATTCCAGATGAGCGTCAATAGTATCGAATCCCGCTGTCAGAGCGAGCGGAACACGCAGCCGGGCGTGCTCAATCGCAAAGCCGGGTTGGGCCACAGCTCCCGCTGAATACGGGCTGATGCCTTTGAGAAATGAATAACCACCGCGTTTGTTTTCGACGAGCATCGTGTCCTTTTTCCGCCTTGCAGCAGGGAGAGACGACATGTTTGGAGCGTGAGGCCCCTGCCATCTTGACGGTATCTGTCGGCCGGCAGTTGGGGGTCAACGCTCAGCGTGATTTTCACAGTTGCTTGCTGCCCTCAAGCAATGAAATCCAGTTCTTTCACAGACTCGATCAGCCGGTACTCTCTGGCCAATTTGAAGAATTCGCGCAATCCCGCCAAATTTTCTTCACCGAGTGAGTAATCGATGTTGCGGTTGATGTAAGTCCGGATCAGCTCGGCCGGAAGTTGCAGTTGCCGCGATTGCTCTTCTACAATTTCTTCGCTGTGCGCACGGCCATAAGCAAGAGACCGCTGAAACGCGGCCGGGTCGGGCAGCCTCATCGAACCACGGACACCCCAGAAAGCGAAGACAAACGGTTTTCCCGTCAACGTCCGCCACTCTGCGGCCAGATCATAGCGAAACAACGCCCCCGGTTGAGTCTTGAGAGCCGCGTCACCGATAATGAGAGCGGCATCGTTCTGCGCCAGCATGGCGCTCAAGTCAGGACCGTGCATCCCAATGGTTGGACTGACCCTGAATTTTGCCCGCAGCAAGATTTGCAGCAGACAGACCGACGTTCTCGAGGAGCTGTCTGCAGCCACTGTCTGAATCTGCCCCGCAGGCACCTTGCTCAATAAAAGAACGCTCTTGACCGCGTCCTTTGAGGCCACGGACAAGTTCGGAATGACTTTCAATCCATCGATTCGTTGATACTCGATCACCGGAATCAGCCCGGCATCCACTTTTCCTTCAGCCAGCAGATCGGCGCACCGCGATGGCGGCGAGAAGTCGAGGTCAAACAATTCGCGCTCTTCGCCGTGCAGAAAGCCCCAGGACAGGGGTAGGGCGTTGAGATAGTAAACAATGGAAAGTTTGGGCTTGCTCAAGCGGTTCTTTGGATCTGACACGGATAATCCGAACAATGGAAGCGGCGATGCTGTTCACCCCTTCAAGTAGTCTACTGCCTCGCTCTCAGTTTCATCGGAGCCTTGTTTGCACCCGTACGCGTATCATCCAAGATGCTCACGGAAGAACTGCAGCATTCGCTTCCATGACTGCCTTGCATAGACTTCGTTGTACACCTCGGGCCGCGTTTCATTGAAAAAGGCGTGACCAGCTCCACCATAAATGTGGAATTCTACTTGCTTGCCGGCGTGCCTGAGCTCGCCTTCAAGTTTCCGGGCTGCGTCGGGAGTCACCGAACTGTCGTTTTCGGCAAAGAATCCCAGCACAGGCGCCTGCAGGTTGGCAAGGTTTGGATGAACGTTGGGATGGATGCCATAGAAGTTCACGCAGGCACCGACATCCGCGTTAGCACAGGCTGCATATAGCGATAGCTGGCCTCCCATGCAGAAGCCCACGGTACCCACCTGCTTTCCCGTGGTTCCTTCTAGTTCAAGCGCGTACCGTATGGCACAACGCAAATCCTTCTCAGTCTGAGCAATGTTCAGCGCCATGAACAGCTTGGCGGCTTCGTCGCGACTCCTGGCTGTCTTGCCGTGATACAGATCGGGCGCGAGCGCAACGAATCCCTCATCCGCAAGGCGGTCAGCAACGTCCTTGATGTGATCGACCAGACCCCACCATTCCTGGATGACAATGACCCCGGGACCCTTCCCCGACCCTGGTTTCGAAAGATATCCTCTTGAACTGGCACCGTTGCTTGAGAACTCAACGATTTTCCCGCGCATTGACTTTCTCCTCCTCCAGCACCCTCATTTGGAAGCCCGCCTATATTGCCATGTTTGCAAACGATTCGGTAGGGGCGTTAAGACGGTTGCAGGCGGCCTCGCCGTGCACCACAAAAGATTCTCGTCGGCAATCTGCATTTCAGGCTCGGTGTGCTTTGCGGAATCGCGATAACTGATGACATTGCACCCAGTGGTTTGTGCCTTGATTCCTTTCATTTGCTTCCTGTTTCCGATACAGTACTGCCCCTCGAATCTCTGCACCCTCGAAAACTCTCTCGACGAGGACCCGCGCGTGACCTGGAGTCAAGTCTATGATCCGTTGAACCTTTGGCAGCTTTCGACTCTGGTTTCAGCGCTACCAGTGCTGACGTTATTTTTTGTCTTGCTGGTGTTGAAGCAGCGGGTTTGGATTGCGGCTCTGAGCGGGATGGTCATGGCCGTGGTGCTGGCCTCGACCGTTTTTGGAATGCCCGCTTCCCTCATTTCCAATGCAACGCTTCTGGGTGTGGTGTTTGGGTTGATACGGATTGCCTGGATCATTGTTGCTTCTATTTTCCTCTACAACATTGCTGTTGAAACCGGCCAGTTCCAGGTGATGAAGGAGTCGATTGCCGCGCTCTCCTCCGATTCGCGGCTGCAGGCGATTCTCATTGCGTTCTGCTTCGGAGCTTTTCTTGAAGGTACCGGTGGCGGTGGAGCCCCCGTTGCTATTGCCGGCGCTTTCTTGATTGGCCTGGGCTTCCCCCCTTTTCAGGCGGCGGTGCTCTGTTTGATTGCCAACACGGCTCCGGTCGCTTGGGGCGGAGTTGGCAATCCCATTCGAGTCCTGGCTGGAGTTACGGGTCTTCCCGAGCATTCTTTGAACGCCATGACGGGACGTATTCTTCCGCCGTTTGCGTTCATCCTTCCTTTGTGGCTTGTCCGCACAATGGTGGATTGGAAGAAGACGTTCGAGGTTCTTCCGGCATTGCTGGTTTGCGGGCTGTCGTTTGCGTTGATGCAGTTCTACTGGTCAAATTTTTTGGAAACCGGTCTGGTCGACATTGCTTCGGCCATCTTCTCGCTGCTCGTGATGGTGGTGTTTCTCCGCTTCTGGAAGCCCAGGAACGTTCTGGAACTGCATTTGGAAAACGAGAAGGCCGAGCTCCGCCATCATTCCCTGGGCATCATTCTGAAAGGATGGTCTCCGTTTATCCTTGCATCGATCTTTATTCTCATCTCAGGCCTGCCCACAACGAGCAAATACTTGAAGTTCGATGCGCTGACCTTTCCGCTGGGAGGGTTGCACCGTCAAGTGCTGCGCGTGGCGCCGGTGGTGCGGCAACCGACACCTGAAGCGGCGGTGATGGACCTGAACATCTTCGCCATGCCCGGCACGGCCGTTTGTGCGGGCGCTTTGCTGGCCGTCCCGCTGCTTGGCCTGTCGTTCGGTCGCGCCTTCCAGATTTTTGGGCAGACCCTTCGCCAGCTGATTCCGTCGCTGCTAGCCATCAGTTTCATGGTGGGTCTGGCCTTTGTCACACGCTACTCTGGCATGGATACGGTTCTTGGCCTGAGCCTGACACGAACCGGGTGGGTGTATCCTTTTTTTGGCACGCTTCTTGGCTGGTTGGGTGTGGCGTTGACCGGGACCGATGCGGGATCAAACGCGTTATTTGGCAATTTACAGAAAGTAACCGCCGAACAGCTGAACATCAATCCCGTGTTGATGGCTTCGGCTAACAGCGCCGGAGGCGTCATGGGCAAGATGATTGATGCACAGAGCATCGTGGTTTCCAGCGCTGCCACTCGGCAGGAGGGAAACGAGGCTGCCATTTTTAAAGCCGTGTTCAAACACAGCATCATCCTGGCCTGCCTGGTTGCCCTGCTTGTGATGTTCTACGCCTATGTCACTCCCCAGGTGATCCCTTGAGCCGATGACCGATCACGAAAGAGCTCGAGAAACTCAATAGCAATAAGCAGATTGAGCTTCTGGCTGGGTTCATGTTTCGTCATTACGGCTTCGTTCTCAGACATTGATGCAGCCGCCAGACTCGGCTTTCCCGGACCTCATCGAATTTTCATCCTGGAGCGTCCCTAAGAATCCTCCTATGCCGATCGTTTTCTTATGTATAATGATCAAGTCGGTATCGCTCTGAGGATGAGGTTGGCTGATGGTGAATCGAAATAAGTTTCTTGTCATTGTCCTTTCGACGGCTTTTGTCTTTTACGCCGTGGTGGGGGGCTTGCTGGGAAGGGCAACGGAACGAGAGGGATCTTACTCCCAGCTTTCGGTGTTCAATGAGGTTCTGGTTAAAATCCGCAATAGCTACGTAGAAGACCCCAATTTGACGGAGGTCATGAACGGGGCTCTGCGCGGATTGCTTGAATCGCTGGACTCGTATAGTACCTACCTTTCTCCTGACGAGTATTCCCGATACAAGAAGCACAAAACCAACGGAAATGGCGGTCTGGGGTTGGAGCTTTCCAAGGAGAAGATGCTCGGCTACGCTTACGTTATTCACCCAATCGAAGGCGCGCCGGCGGACAAGGCGGGTGTGAGGCCGGGAGACGTCATCGAATCCATCGAAGAAGTCTCAACGCGTGACATCAGCTTGCTTCAGGCCGAATATCTGATGACTGGAAATCCGGGCTCTACAGTCAAACTGAAAATACTGCGTCGAGGCAGAGCGGAACCCTTGGATCTGACTGTGACTCGTGACCTCGTCAAGGCACCCCCGGTGAAAGCAAGCCTTCTGGAGAATAAGATCGCGCATCTGAAGGTTTACAGATTCACACCTGGCATCAGCGACGACGTCCGGCAGAAGTTGCAGCAGATGACCAAGAATGGCGCCAGCCGTGTGATTTTGGATCTACGCGACTGCGCGGGCGAGGAATTCGAAGAAGGTGTGAAAGTGGCCAACTTCTTTCTCGATCATGGCGTCATCACCTACACCCAGGGCCAGAAGTCTCCAAAGAGGGAGTTCGTGGCGGATCCGGCCAAAGCGCTGACCAAGTTGCCTTTGGTCGTGCTGCAGAACTACGGTAGCGCCTCCGCAGCCGAGATTGTGTCGGCCGCGATCAAAGAGAACAGGCGGGGAGAACTGGTGGGAGTGAAGAGCTTCGGCAAGGCTGCCCTGCAACAGCTGATTCCTTTAGAAAGCGAGTCGGCGGTGCTTCTTTCGACGGCGAAGTTCTATTCTCAGTCGGGCAAGGTCATTCAGGGTCAAGGTATCGCTCCGGATGTAGAAGTGCGCGACGGCCGCGAAGCCATATCAGCGGATGGCGAATCGGAGGAAGACGACTCCGAGGGCACGCCGCCGCCCAGCCCTGCTTCCCAGGAAGATCTCCAACTCAAGAAGGCCATCGAGCTGTTGAGTGCACCCGCCGCAGAAAAGAAGGCGGCTTAACACTCGATCCTAGCCACTTACTCCTAAAAAGGGCAGCCCAGGCTGCCCTTTTTTGATGATTGTAGCTCGTTTTTCTGCCCGGGTTTCCGCATCCTGTTTTCATGCTTATCCATCTCGATCACGTCAGCAAGAGCTTCGGAAGCAAGACGGTCCTCAAGGACGCCACCTTTCAATTAAACCCGAATGAAAAGGTCGGGCTCGTTGGGCGCAACGGCACGGGCAAGACAACGCTCTTTCGCATCATTGCCGGTAGTCTGGAACCCGATAACGGCCAGATCATCCGCCAGCCGCAGGTTCGCCTTGGATTCATGCAGCAAATGACGCACGTCGAGCCGAACCGAACCGTTTTTGAGTCCGCCGTTTCCGTGTTCGCTCATATGGAAGAGCGTGCCAGGGAGATGGAGTTGCTAGAGGCGGAAATTGAATCCAAGTCGCAACACTCCGAGCTTCAGTCGCTGCTTGACCGCTACGGACACCTCCAAACGCACTGGGAGTTGGAAGGGGGCTACTCCTACGAAGCTCGAACCAAAGCGGTCTTGTTCGGCCTGGGCTTCGAGGAGCGAGACCTCGAGAAGAGCGCCGCTGTGCTGAGCGGCGGCGAGTTGAACAGGCTGAACCTAGCGAAGCTGCTGTTGTCAGACCCCAATCTGCTTCTGCTGGACGAACCGACCAATCATTTGGACATCTCAGCGGTGCGCTGGCTGGAGGGGTTTCTGAAGGACTATACGCGTGCGTTTGTGGTTATTTCGCACGATCGCTATTTCTTAGACGCGACGGTGAGTCGCGTCCTGGAGATTGCCGACGGCAAGGTGGAGCAATATTCCGGCAACTATTCCTGGTATACCGTCGAGCGGGAGCGGCGCCGCGAACTCCGTCTGAAAGCGTACGAAGAACAAAGGGAGATGATTGCCCGGACCGAAGATTTCATTCGCCGCAATCTGGCCGGCCAGAAGACGAAACAAGCCAAATCGCGCCGTAACATGTTGGCGCGAATGGACCGCCTGGACAATGTTTCCTCGGGCAAGCCGCCCGCCCGCTTTCGCTTCGACTTGAACTCGCAAAGCGGAGCCGTAGTCTTCAAACTGACAAAAGTGGCCGTGGGATACGAGGGCAAGGTGCTGGCGAAGAATATCAGCGGCACCGTGTTTCGAGGCAATAGCGTCGGCATCATCGGGCCCAATGGCTCTGGAAAGTCGACACTCCTGAAGACCTTGCTTGCTCAGCAACCGCCCCTGGCAGGAAAAATCCAGGTGGGGCAGAAAGTAGAGGTGGCCTACTACGATCAGCAGCTCTCGACACTCGATCCCGAGTCCACCGTGCTCGAAGAAATGCGCGCCGTCTCTCCGCTTGCCACCGATGAGACGTTGCGCGGCTACCTGGCGCGCTTCCTCTTCTTCGGCGATGACGTCTTCCAC
>Ga0187893_10013341_pt1 | contig 11459 bp, 8 predicted proteins | sample MA1701074metaG_FD_139574 | JGI IMG/M metagenome (GOLD analysis project Ga0187893, IMG submission 139574) | White microbial mat communities from a basaltic lava cave in the Kipuka Kanohina Cave System on the Island of Hawaii, USA - MA170107-4 metaG ...
ATTTGTCGTGAGCGACGATATTCAGCCGGTCCACCGCAGTCACGCCGGTACGTTTGCCGTAGGGGAGGCGCAGGCCACGGCCGATGGATTGCTCAATCAGAATGCGGGCGTGGGCCGCGCGCAGCGGAACAATCGTGTACAGGTTGGTGACGTCCCAGCCTTCCTTAAGCATGTTCACGTGGATGACGATTTCCGTCGGCTCTTCGGTGTGCTCCACTTTGAGCAGGCGTGTAATCATCTCCTCTTCTTCGGCGCCGGTTTTGCTGGAATCCACCTGGATCACCTTGTCTTTGTAGCGGCCCTCAAAAAAACCCTCGGACTGAATCAGCGTCATTAACTGCCCGGCATGGGTCGTGTCGCGGGCGATTACCAGTAGGAAGGGTTTGACGATGACGTTGTCGCTCTCGCGGGCATACGTCTCCAGTTCCACCTTCACGCTCTCGTGGAGGCGCACGCCGTCTTCCAGCTTCAGGCGCTCGATCTCCTCAGTCGACATGTCGGCTGGATTAAAATTCTTACGCGTGACCACTGCCGGCTCCTTCACGAAGCCGTCGGCCATCGCTTTACCTAGCGGGTAGTCGTAGATGACATTCTTGAATGCCACCGCGCCCTTCGCCGATTCCACAGACGGAGTGGCCGTGAACTCTAGTCCGAGGATCGGCTTCAGCTCGTTGATCGCCCGCACGCCAGCGCTTGCCCGGTAGCGGTGCGACTCATCCATCAGCAACACCAGATCTGGAAGCCCGGCGAGATAGTCGAAGTAGCTCTCGCCAATGTACTCTGACAAGCGCTTGATGCGGGGCGACTTGCCTCCGCGCACCTCCGAGTTGATCTTGGAGATGTTGAAGATGTTGACCTTGCAGCGGACAAGTGCGTCGAATAACGTTCGCGCCCGTGATTCGTAAGTGTCGCCGGTGATGATGTCGGGCGGATCGGTCGCAAACTCTGCTATTCCCTTGAACACGTACTTCGGTGTATTGGGTGTGAGGTCCGCAATTAGCTTGTTGTAGATAGTCAGGTTCGGAGCCAACACAAAGAAGTTGTTGAGTCCGTGTGCCAGGTGCAAATAGCTGATGAAGGCGCCCATCAAGCGCGTCTTGCCCACGCCTGTCGCAAGCGCGAAGCATAACGACGGGAAGTCCCGTTCAAAGTCGGAGACCGACGGGAACTCGCTGCGGATCGTCTCCAGAACGGTGGTAACATCGTCACCCTTTCCAGGCGGCGTGATCTCCGTGATACGATCGAGAATCTCCAGCGAGCGGCGCTGCGGCGGGCGCAAACTCAAGCGGCCGGCAATGGCGTTCACATGGCGGTTCATCGCACCCCCTCCTCATCGAAGAGGTCCCGCTGGCCAGGCTTCGGCGGCGCTTTGGGCAGGTGCTCGACTTGCAGTGAGTAGTCGTCATGCCCCCACTCGCAGCGTGAGAGCACCTGCTTGGGAATCTTCTTCACAGTCAGATTGGAATAACGGTCGGTTTTGGCGCGAAAAGCAGTGCAAAGAACGAGCAGCGTTCGGTCTGGTCCAACCTCGTCGCACAACTGCTGAAGTTGCTCGTGGCTCAGGCTGGCGGTCGTCACATAGATGAAATCGCGCTCTGTGGAATGGCCGTGTTGCCAGTACACCGAGTCGGACGGAGCATAGGTAAAGCCCTCCAGCTTGCATAGCGCCTCGGCCAGCATCGCAGCGTTGTAATTCCGATTGATGACCCAATTGCCCCACTTGTCCTTCTCAAGAAGAGAAGGCGCCAGTCGGTAGTAGCGAAAGCCTCCGCCGCCTTTCCAGTCAACGCTTTTCGTGACACCGCCGGAGTCTTCGCCGTCGATGACCTTCTTCAGGCGAGGGATGATGTGGGTGTGACAGTGCTCACCTAGCTCAACCATAATCCAACGGCGGCTCATTTTGTGAGCCACAGCACCAGTGGTCCCCGAACCAGCGAAAGAGTCGAGCACGAGGTCACCCTTCGAACTGGCTATGTCCAAGATCCGTTTCATCAACGCCTCTGGCTTTGGAGTATCGAACTGACTGAGCTGATCGATGAGTGCCTTCACCTCCGCCTTCGACGTTCTGTTGCTTCCGACCTCGGTGTGTGACCAGATGGTTTCAGGCGGTCGTTGTTGGATTCCATCTGCGAAGATCTTGTAGTACACACTCCATCCCTTCTTGGTCTTAACCCATTCAAGCTTCGCTGAATCTCGTTGAACACGATCTTGACTCCAGCGCCATCGCCCGTCTACACCGTCTTGTCGCTGGGGGTAAACCAAGGTTCCGTCCGGAGCGGCGATGGGGAAGTACAGCGTCGGACGTGCTTCTCTTGTGTCCTCCCCGCTGCCCATAGCACGAAGAGGCTTGGTATAATAGTGGCGCCCAGCCACATCAACTTTGTTGTAGTGACTTGTTGCCTCCTCTCTTGCGTCACACAACCGCGCGAGCTTCAGAGACTCAACGGACTTGGCGTAGACGAGCACAAAATCATGACGAGAGGAGAAGTACCGTGAGTCCATCTTTGGACTGTCGGACTTCTCCCAAATCACAGTCGAAACAAAGTTTGCCCGCCCGATCACCTCATCGCACATCACCTTTAGGTAGTGCGCTTCATTGTCGTCAATAGTGATCCATAACGATCCATCCTCAGACAACAGCCGTCGAATGATCTCCAGCCGATCGCGCATCAGCGACAGCCAGATCGAATGCTCCAGCCCGTCGTCGTAGTGCTCAAATGCACTTCCAGTGTTGTACGGCGGGTCAATGAACACACACTTCACTTTGCCTGCGAATTCTGCTTCCAGCGCCTTCAACGCCAGCAGGTTGTCGCCGAAGATCAGGCGATTGTCGAAAATGTCCTGCTCGGACACTCGATGCTTCGAGTGATACGATTTCTCGGGATCTTCCAGCAGAATCCGCGGCTCCAACTTCGGCCGGGTCTCCTTCCCTATCCACGTCAGTTCCAGCTTAGTCTTCTGTGTGGCCATCAGGCCGCTCCAGTGTCATTCGGTTCAACTACAGCTGGTGAGTCAGGTGCCTGAAGGGAACTTCTCTTCCATTTGACTGCCACGGCCTTTTCGATGATCACTTTGAGGCTGGGAGGGACAACGGCTGGGCTCTGGGCGGTGAGCTTTCTCGCGATGTAACGGGCGATCTGCGGTTTGCCAGTGTCGTCACAAAGACCGATTGCCTTCCTGGCTTCAGCCGTCAACTCATCCGCCTGAGGGATCTCACTTCGCAAATCCACTTCCCATTTCTTGGGAAAACAAGCTATACCGTCGCCTACAAAAAGGGTCTTCGGCGCTTCCGGGGTCTCACCGCACAGCGCAAGTAGTTCCCTAGATTTCTTAATGATGTTTGTGTCGGAGTTACCCTCGTCATAGTCAAAAAGGATATAACAGGGGATATGAAGCTCGTTGAATATCCTGAAGAGCCGATCCATTGTTCCCTTTCCGCTGCATTCCACTACGCTAATGCCCCAGGGGTCAAACGCGCAGTTTGGAATGGCATCAGCATAGATTGGAAGGCTGTATTCTTCGGTAAGTCCTTCCACAAGAATAATCTTATGCGCAAAAAATCCCTCGTTTCGTCGAGGATTGTAGACGTGAGAGTAGAGGTCTCGCATCGAGTCAGACGTAACTTTGCCCTTAAGGTTGGGATTCCGAACTACGACGTCATCAATCATTTTTGACATGGGCAGCTGCCATGCTGTGCTGGTATTTGCCTTCGTCTGATTCTGTTCTTCGTTGCTGCTTTCCAATCGGATGATTTCGTCAAAGTAGGCTACGTCCACAAGAAGGGATGAATGAGTCGAAAAGAGTACTTGGTCTCCGCCCTCCGTAATCTTCCGAAACACACGGCGTATTGTTCGCTGTGCCTGCGGATGCATATAGAGCTCAGGTTCCTCGATCGCCAGGATAAGGTTGCGTTTCTTGCCCTGTCCCGCCGAAGTCATGGATTCCGCGTAGCGCCGGAGAATTGTGAAGATGACGGCCCTTTGTAAGCCGTGACCCTTACTCTCGACCGTCGTCCTGAACCCATCATTCACGTAGAGCTTTGGGGCGCTGAGAAGGGTTTCTAGAGTTGGCGTCTCAAATTCAATTTCTACATCACACCCAACGAAAACGTCATTCAACAACGCCTTTAATTCATTCTCCGTATCAGCAATCAGCGAGAGACGTTGATTTCCGCCCGTGCGGTTAAGTTGTTTCGATACTTCCGCCAGAACGCGGTCTATCTTAGATTTCTTCTCCTCGGTAACTGTATTCAGAATCGCAGACAGCAACTTGCCAAAGGGACTGCTTTTGGTTCCTCTGGATTCTTCAGCTACATCGCGAACAGCCGGAACGAGAACAAAGAAAGGCAGTGTGCCCTTCAGAACGTTGGCGTACCCCCTTGGATTGTCAATCCAAGTGTCATTCATTGGAATCTTTCCTGTATAGACTGACAGGAAATCCTTGGCCTTCTCCTTCCACTCTTCAACACTGGGCTTTTTTGTTACTCCTGCCCACGAGTCAACGAACTTCAAACCACTGACAACAAGTTGATCCTTTGTGGTCCACCACTCGGCGATCTTCGTTCCATTGATCTTCGACTCCTGCAGCCACTCCGGCTCTGGCTCAGGCCTCATGTAGTGTTGCCCAATCTCGACTTTGTCTTCACCTTCAACTGATTCGGATTGGCCATTCTTTGCACCCATTTTTGCAGAACGGGCCATGTGAAACGTCCCATCCGCTTTTAGATAACCGCCCAGCGTTTCCTTTTCACTCTCCCTAAGCTCTGAGAAGAGGGCTTCCACTCGGATCCCTAGGCTTGTGTCCTTGTTCCAAAAGGACTCATCATTCAGAAGTTTGGTGCTCGGGTTAAAGAGGAAATCCAACGCTCGGAGAACGCATGACTTTCCGGCGTTATTGGCACCGACGAGAGCGTGCAATCCACTGATTTCCAGATTCACATCTCGACAGGAACGAAAATTCTGGATTCGAAGTTGAATCAATCTCATTTTGCACTTCCGGATTGGGCCTGTAGTTCGAGTCAATCGATCTCGTTTATTGAGTCGCCAATCTTTTGCATGTGGCCAAACTGTTCGTTGCTAGTCTCAAATGGATGCTTGCCAGAAGTCGTTATCAGGAGGGGCAGATGAGGTCGGCTCTGTCATGGGATCTTCCTGTCAGGCCCTCCCATTTTACAAATCGAGTTTTCTTTTGAGTTTCTCCAGAGAATCGGCGCGTTTCTTGTTGTTCATTTTCCGAATATTCATCAGCTTCCATTGGATCGCGGGCAGCTTTTCAATGCCCCGTATGGCGAGGGCACGCCAATCCGGTTGTCCTTCCTTCAGTGAGACGAGGAAGGCCTTTTCGGCATCCGTTAATTCTTTCTTCAGGGTCTCAATGAGCGTCTCCCTTGCTCCAATCAGGTCTTCGTATTGAACGGCTTTAATCGTCATTCCAGCAAACTCACTCTCGTAAACTCGTCGCATGTCTTTTCGCGTCGGATCGAGCAATTCATTCATCGGACGGTCGTGGCTTGCGAGGTAAACGAGAAACGCCTTGCGTATCTCATCTGTAATGCCTTCGTTCTCCAGCAAGACCATGACATCGAAAAGATCGCGTGGGTGTTGGCGGTCCAAGGCAGCGCAGAGTTTTCCGCCGTAGAGATCGGCCACTGAAAGCGTTTGGGCCGTGACCGAAAGCTGAAACATTTCCTCCGCGCTCCGGGTGAGTTCGCGTTGCTCGGCGGCAAACACTGATCCCCGAATCACTTCATTCGGTTCGATCTTGATCCGGGTCTGCCCGGCTGCCACGATGAGCTTCGAAATTCGTGCCGGTGCCTGGGTCCGACTTTCCTGGACTCTCGAGCCCGAAATCGCCTTTTTGATGGCCGTCGCGATGCGGACAAGGGCCTCACTGATCTTTTTCAGTGCGGTTTCGCGCGGCTCCTCAACTGGCAGATAGGCAAGATCGATATCTACCGACAGCCTCGGCATGTCGCGCAAGAACAGATTGATGGCTGTCCCGCCTTTCAGTGCAAAACACCTCTCCGCTACTACATGTGGCATGGCGCGGAGAATGAGTTCGGCCTGTCTGAAATACGGGCTGTCTTTCATGTGCCGGTATCCGGCACGGTGATGTTGTACTTGGAATCGAACCGCCCACCTCTGACCAGCATGCGTTTGCCCTTGCCGAAGTCCACCTTCGACAAGTCGAGCTTCTTGACCCAGGTGTGCTGAAAACTCTCAGCGAGGACCATGAACAGACGTTTGACCTTGACCGAGTTGCAACGTTCGAGCAACGTCTGCAACAGGCGTGGGCGCAGAGTCGTCAGCCCTTCCATGAGCAGCTTTGCTTCCTCGTAAGATTCTTGGTGAGGCGCGAGATACAACACCTCCATCATGGCCCTTTCGGGAGAGGCAATAGAGACTGAGTAGGACCCTATTTCCTTGCTGGTCAGTCCTTGATTCTCCTCTCCGGCAAAGAGATTTGTGGTGGTGTACCGGATCTTCACCTCCCAGCGGCAATCCTTGAACCACGCAGGCAGCTTGACATTGGGGAGGCCGAACAACGAGACCGTGGCGCCTTTTCCCAACGGCAAGAAATGGGCGTATCCTTGCATTTGCAGCGCGGTTTTTCCGCCCGCGTGTATGGGAAGCCTCATTTGCTCCTGAATGGCATAAAGACCACCGGTCCACTCGACATTGTCACCTTCCCGGGCATAGGCTCCCTGGCCAACCCGGCGCAACCAGGATGTCTTGGTGTATTCATGGACCAGCTGCTGGTAGGCACCCTGCCTCTCCAGCCATGGCAATACCGCCACAGAGCCAGAAGGCCATTTCTTAAGAAGCTGGTTTATTTTGCTGCCCGGTTCACTAGCCATGCTTGTCAAATTAGCAGGATATCAAACTGCTGGCAAAGCTTAGTTTGCTTCCTGTCCAATTTAACAAGGAATATTGGTTAAATCGGAGCCCGAATAAACTCGGGCAACGTGAAGCTGCCTCTTCCCCGAGTCATCCAAGTTGCCACCGGAGCCGGAACAAATTTTCCAATCGTGTGACTTGGGCGAGCTTGCCCTCGATTTGAGCGATCAATTCCTCTCGCTGTTTGTCCACTTGATCTTGCGCATCGAACAGTGACCGGCGTTTCTGGTTGCGCTGCGCTTCGAGTGCCTTGATCTGCTTCTGCCCGGCAAGCTTCTCCTCGAGTGTCAGCGCGGTCGTGGCGGCACGCCGGGCTTCCTTGATCTGCCGGTCGAGGTCCTTGATCTCGCGCTCCAGGCCGACCTTCAGATCGTCGGCCCAGCCATCTAGCTTTTCTGCTTCGGCTTCGAAGAACCGTGCGTTGCGCTCGGAGATGCTCCGCTGGATGGCGGCCTGACGCTGTTGGATGATGGTTTCGAACGTGGCATGGGCCTGCTGGCCTTGGTTCGTTCCGGCCACACTGCCCGGTAAAGTTAGCAGACGGGCGGCAACTTCTTCATCCAGCACCTGGCCGTCGTCGGTACCTGCAGCGAAAATCAAGTGGTCTTCAGCCTGGTCCAGGGATTCGACACTTAAGAGTGAGAGGCTGAGCCAGCCTGACTGACCGACAAATGGCCGCAGCAGTGTAACCTTCCCTTCATGTTTGCCGTAGTCGAAGTGAACCTCGGCAAGCAGTAGAGCACGGCTCTTTGCCTGAGCAACCACTGCCTCAGCCAGCGGATGGTTCAGCCGGTAAAGGTGCGCCTCGCCGGAACGGCGCGGCAGCTCGTAAAGGCCCAACGGAATCTCGGCGGTTTTCTCCGGGAAGGGCAGCGCTTTGAGACGGAATGAGGAATCGCCCAGAAACTCGGCATGGCCATGGAGTTCGTGACGCGTGAGCTGCATGAGCAGCCGCTCGTAGCGATTGAGGTAGGCCTTGGAGGCCTCGTCCCGCACTTTGAGCTTTTCACGGACTTCGTCGTCGAAGTTTTCCAGCAGCTGCTGGCGGGTGCGCGTCATGGATTCAGTGATTTCAAAGTTCAGTTCCAGCTGAAGCTGATCAAACGCGGTCTGGATCTCTTCGGGTTTGCGGCAGCGTTGGTAAATGGCTGCAATGCGCTTTTCGAAATCCACGCCGGATTCGATGGCACCCAACACTTCGTCGCTGGCCCCAAAGACTCCTTCGAAGAGATGAAACTTTTCGGACAATAGTTCAAAGACGCGCTGGTCGGCGGCATTTTTGCGGTTGAGGAAATTCACGACCACAACGTCGTGCTTCTGGCCATAGCGGTGGCAACGGCCGATGCGCTGCTCGATGCGTTGCGGGTTCCAGGGCAGGTCGTAGTTCACCACCAGCGAGCAGAACTGGAGGTTGATGCCCTCGGCGCCAGCCTCGGTGGCGATCATGATTCGCCCCTGCTCGCGGAAGTAGTCCACGAGCGCGGACCGCATGTCGGCAGTGCGCGAGCTGGTGACCCGATCGGTGCCCTGGTGGCGTTCGAGCCATTGGCTGTAGATGAGCTTGGAGCGATCGTCCGTGTTGGAACCGTTGAACAAAACGATCCCCTCAGAAAACGGGCTGTCAGCGAGCAGGCGCAACAGGTAGCTCTGCGTGCGGCGCGACTCCGTGAAGATGATGGCCTTCTGGGCAGCGCCCAGTTCCTTGGCTTTCGCGAAGGCAATTCCGAGTGCCTTGAGAAGGGCCTTGCCCTTCGCGTTGTGATCGATGGAAGCGGCGAGTTGAGCGAACGCGTCGAGATCGGCAATTTCCTGTTCAATAGCCTTGCGGTCGGCCTCCGTGAGCATTTCAACTGTTTCTTCCTCAACCCATTCCTCGGCCGTTTCGTCCAGCGCTTCGTAGTCCTTATCGAGCTCCTCTTCGAGCGATTCAGAGAGCTCCTGTTTGCGAAGCTTGGCTTTGAGCCGGTTTGAAATCGACGTTAGGGCACCTGCGATCGCAAAGGTTGATGAGGCCAGCAGCTTGCGGAGCACGAGCGTCATCAAAGATCGCTGGCTGGCCGGAAGCGCCTGCAGATTGTCCCGCTGCAGGTATTCGGAAACGACACGATAGAGCCGGTCTTCGCTTTCTTCCGGCGTGAATTTCTCCACGAGTGGTAGCCGTTTGGTATAGGGGATGTACGCGGTGACCTGCCGGCGCAGCGTGCGATGACAGATCAGCTTCAGTCGTTCCTTGAGTTTCTCAAATACTTGTTCTTGGGTAGGCCATATCTGTTCCTTGATTTTCTTAAATGCCTCTTCTTTGCTGGGCCCTGAGCTATTCGAATAGGTAACAAGATCAGATTTGAAATCCTTGTCACTCAGAGCAATCGAGAATTTCTCTCCCACTCCCAATCTTGTCTTGCCGAACTGTACACGAAAGCTTCTGAGGTCGCCGAAGGTATGTTCGTCAATGAAACTAACTAGACCGTAGAGCTCAAGGAGGGAATTCTGCAGCGGCGTCGCGGTTAGCAATAGCTTGGCCCTGCCTACGAGCGCCGTCTTTAGCGTGTTCGCGATGACGTTGCTAGGCTTGTAGACGTTGCGCAGGCGATGCGCTTCGTCAATGATCACGAGATCCCAGGCCATTGCCTGCACGTCGGCCGCCTTGCTCCTGGCGAACTGGTAGGAGCAAATGATGATGTCCGGTGCCTCAAACGGACGGAATTGGCCCTGCTTGATGGCCGCGTTGTAGGATTTGGCTTCGAGGATGCGGCAAGGGAGGAAAAACTTCTCCGTTAACTCCTGAAACCACTGCTTTCGCAGATTCGAAGGCGTGATGACGAGAACACCCCGCTTGCGCTCTGCCCACTTCTGCGAAAGCACTAGGCCAGCTTCAATGGTCTTGCCGAGACCCACTTCATCAGCGAGCAGCGCGCCTTTGGATTAAGGGCGAGTTAAATGCAAACAACGCCGCATCGACCTGGTGAGGATTCAGATCGACCTGCGCACTGGCAACGGCTCCGGCAAGCTTCTCAGCACTGTCGGGCGGGAAGCGCAGGGTCAGCGCATGTGCGAAGTACTTGGCGTGGTAGTCCGTCAGATTCATGAGGCTTTTGCTTGCGGCTTGTGCCTGCCACCAATATTCAATCCCCTGAGCGCACCCTTTGCCGTTCGTCGCACAGGAATTACCGATACCATGGATGTTCTTTCCAAAGTTCGTCTGAAGCCCTAGATGTTGCTTTGAATCCTATTTTTACCAAGGGTTGCACAAAAGATAGCACACCTCTTCCCGAAATCAGGATGTTTGGCGTCAGGGCAAACATCCCTTGAACTACAATCATCGTTCTTTTGAGTTGGCATGCCGTGTCTTTGAATCGGAGGTCACGAGCGGATGAAGTCGTTAAAGCGGGTTTTCTGCTGGATCATTGGTCACAACTGGCAGCCGTCCCGGTATGACATTGAGCGCTTCCGAGGCGGCACCTGGGAGTGCGGCCGGTGCGGGATGTTAGCCTTCCGATTGAAAGAGTGATGTGCGTGAGGGAATCCACACACGATTTACAGTAATCGATTCACGAGCCCGACAAGCCCTAGAGGCAGCTCTGAAGAGCGCCATCCCACATCATTGGCGAGCCATCCATTTAGGATTACTGAACAAACCTGAGATCTTCCAACAGATTCCTCTTTCCCATCCTCGCGCTAAGACCAAGAGAATTTGCTTTTCGTAGTTCACATTTTCCCACCCTGAATACTCCTAATAGATGAATGGTGCTATAAGTCTGCAAAGGCTCATCAATATGTGGCATCGACTACTCAGTTCCACACTACTCTGGAGGAATCAATGAACACCCAAGTCATTACGACTTTGCCAGCAGAAATCCCGCTCGGCTCGACAGAGAAGATCTTCACCGTCCAGGAGGCAGCCAAGCTTCTCCGCAGAAAACCGAACTGGCTTTACCTCAAGACCAAGGACAAATCGATTCCGCATCGGAGATTCGGGAAATACATCGTCTTCACGGAAGCAGACATTCAGGCTATTATCGCGATGAGTCTGCGGGGGCCGGGCGATTCTCAAAAAATCCCGGCACTTGAAGGACAGCCGTCATGAAGCGCCAAAGTGTTCCCATTCTTCGAAGACAGAAGAGTTACTGCCTCAAGTACCGAACTCCCGAGGGAAAGCAGAAGTGGGAGAGCTTCAAGACCGAGTGGGAGGCACAGGAGCGTCGTTTGGAGGTCCTTGAACAGTTCAAGGACGAAGCCTACGTCGAACCCAAGACGGTCGCGTTTAAGGACTTTGCCGAGAAGTGGATTGAGCATCGACTGAGCATACGCGGTTCAACGGCATCGGCCTACGCTTCTGTGATCAAACAACATCTGATTCCATACTTTGGAAAAACCAAGCTGACCCAAATCCGTTCGACGACTGTTCAGAAATTTGTGTCCAGTTCCTTGAAAAAGAACCTGTCTCCAAAGACGGTTCGCAACGCAACGATTCTTCTAAGAACCATGCTGGCAAGCCCCAAAGGCTTCAGCGCCATTCAGCAGGGTCTGATCCGCTATAACCCCACGGCTGGAGTGGAACTCCCG
>Ga0187893_10013342_pt1 | contig 11459 bp, 8 predicted proteins | sample MA1701074metaG_FD_139574 | JGI IMG/M metagenome (GOLD analysis project Ga0187893, IMG submission 139574) | White microbial mat communities from a basaltic lava cave in the Kipuka Kanohina Cave System on the Island of Hawaii, USA - MA170107-4 metaG ...
CATTTGGTCGTTGTGGCGACCGGAAGACTGCACAACCAGGCCCAACTCTTATTGCTTAACCATTCGCGCCGGCGCATAGGCGCCGGGCGAGACTTCGAATTGGTCTTAGCCGACGGGCCAGGATCTGCCGGCAAGGAACTACGCGATGCCTTTGAAAGAGTCTCGCAGCGAGTAGTGGCCGAGCAGGTTTGTCACCTGGATAACAGTCTTGGCCTGAGCACCGCACGGATTATCATCAATAAGTTCAAGTTTCTACGGGCAGCAGAGGCCGAGGCTCAGCCGGTGGTCGAAACCAAGACTACTGTTTCAGTGCCTCGTGCCTCGTTAGCATTGGCCGCTCATGCTTCTGCCGGGGCGGGAGATGTTTTTCAAGTTGGAACTATGGCGGAGGGGTCGTCAGATCATTTTGACACTCACGTGGAAGAACACACCCACCTTGATTCTGATCAAAGTGCCTCGTGGGAATGAGTAGCGAACTGCAAGAACTAGCCAGCCTGCCCCCCGACCGGACTGGCCTTGATACAACTAGAGATCGATTAGTTAGCGGCAACGAGGAACTCGACCCTGAGGAGGAAGCCCGTTGGCGCGAACATAAGGCAATTCTGCGCCGCGCCGCCGAGGAACTCGCTCATCGCCGGGCAATGGCCAAAGCTGCGGCCCACGGGAGCGTCATCGATTCCTTTCAGAGGGCGGCGGAATCGCTGGAATACGCCTCAGCCGAGGCTTGCAGCAATACTGTTCGAGCGCTTTACGACCTCAACCCTGACCGAGCCGCCTCTTACTTTAATCTGGCCCTGCGCGAAAGCTCTGCGGACCGGCGGCGAAAAATTGGGGCTGCCCTGGTGGCTTCCGGCCTGGTCAGCGAAGCTATTGAAAAGCTTGCCGCTGCGGGTCACCAGCACTCTTATAGCGCCTTCACCCTGCTCTTTCTGGTGGCTAAGGCCGGTGAGATTCAACCCTTGATCCGTGTCATCGAAAACCATCCCAATTTGGAGTTGCGGCTGGCTGTAATCCGATTGCTCGCCTCCAGCGGTGAACGCAGTATTCTTCCCACTCTCAAGCGTTTGACCCTCAGTACCTTGCCCTACCCAGTTCGTTCTGCAATCCTCGAGGCGATCGCCCAATTAGATGAACCTATCGAGACCAAACCCTCGGCAGCCTGATTTGATTCCCGATTAGCGGCACGCCTCTTTTCAATATTTCCTGTTTTCCATTTACTATTTCTGAATCATGGCATTCCAGCTTAATTCGGATTACCGGCCGAAGGGTGATCAGCCGCAGGCGATCGCTGCTTTAGTCAGAGGCCTGAACGATGGCGTCAAGGATCAGGTACTGCTGGGTATCACCGGCAGTGGCAAGACTTTTACTGTCGCCAGTGTCATCGAACACAGTCAGCGGCCAACTCTGGTTCTAGCTCATAATAAAACTCTTGCGGCCCAGCTCTTTCAAGAGTTTCGCTCTCTTTTCCCACACAATGCGGTGGAGTACTTCGTCTCTTACTACGATTATTACCAGCCGGAAGCATACGTACCTGCCGCTGATGTCTACATTGAGAAGGAAGCAATCGTCAACGAAGAGATCGATCGTTTAAGGATGTCAGCCACAAGAGCACTCTTTGAACGGCGAGATGTAATTGTTGTGGCCAGCGTTTCCTGCATCTACGGGCTGGGAGACCCCGACGCCTACTACGGTCTGCTGCTTTTCATAGAGCCCGGTAGCCGTATGTCGCGCGATGGCCTGCTGCAAAGACTGGTGGAATTGCAGTATGAACGCTCGGATATCAACTTCCAGCGAGGATCTTTTAGGGTTCGCGGGGATGTAGTGGAAATCTACCCCAGTTACCAGGATCTGGCTTATCGAATTGAGCTGTGGGGCGACGAGGTTGATTCCATTTCCACGATTGACCCTTTACTTGGCGAGATTGTGGAGCGACACAAATCGCGGGTTCCGATTTATCCCAAGACTCACTATGTAATGTCGCGGGCTACCATCAAGCGGGCCTTAAAGACAATTCGTGAGGAACTGGCATGGTGGGAGCCCAAACTCATTGCTGAAGGCAAGTTGGTGGAAGCTCAGCGCCTGCACCAGCGCACCATGTTTGATCTGGAAATGATCAAAGAAATGGGCTTCTGCAGGGGAATCGAGAACTACTCGCGTCACCTGACCGGAAAGAAACCAGGCGAGCCGCCGCCAACGCTGCTGGATTATTTGCCGCGCGACAGCATCATCGTAATCGATGAATCGCATCAATCAGTTCCTCAGGTGCGGGGCATGTTTGAGGGCGACCAGTCACGTAAGCGCACCTTGGTGGAATACGGTTTTCGGTTGCCTTCAGCCCTGGACAATCGACCCTTGAACTTCGAAGAGTTTGAAGCGCGGATCGGGCAGACTATTTATGTTTCAGCAACCCCCGGTCCTTACGAGTTGACAAAATCCGGTGGTGAGGTAATTGAGCAAATCATTCGTCCCACAGGTTTGATGGATCCAGAAGTTGAAATTCATCCGGTCAAGGGACAAATCGACCACCTGTTGGAGGAATGCCGGCAACGAGCCGAACGGAAGGAACGCGTGCTAGTCACGACGCTGACCAAAAGAATGGCGGAGGACTTGACTGAGTATTTTACGGAGGTCGGCGTCCGGGTGCGGTACTTGCACTCCGACATCGAAACTTTGGAGCGAATAAAGATCTTGCGTGACCTACGTCGCGGGGAGTTTGATGTCCTGGTGGGAATCAATCTCTTGCGCGAAGGGCTGGATTTGCCGGAAGTTTCGCTGGTTGCAATTTTGGATGCGGACAAGGAGGGGTTTTTGAGATCCGAGCAATCACTCATCCAGACCATCGGCCGCGCTGCTCGAAATTCTCGTGGCAAAGCAATTCTTTATGCCGATCGAGTGACTGATTCGATGAAACGCGCTATTGACGAAACCAGACGGCGGCGTTCAATCCAGGAAGTCTATAACCGCGAACAGGGAATCACGCCGCAAACCATTGTCAAGCCAATCGAGGCCACCTTGATAACCGCCTCGGAAGCCGACTACTTTAAGGTCCCGGTCGAGCTTGAACAAGCGGATGACTATTTGCCCGAGAATCTTGAAGCGACCTTAAAGCGCCTGGAGCATGACATGCGCGGTGCGGCTAAGCGATTCGAGTTTGAGCGGGCAGCAGAATTGCGCGATCGCATCAAGACTTTACGCGAGCGTGCCTTGCAGGTTACCTGAACAATGCTGACAAAATCCGACCCTGATGAGATTCAGTCATTTCTCGCGGATGCCAGTTATCTGCGGGGCGGGCATGTCGAGCGCGTAGCCTTTCCAGAAACAGCTGCCGAGGTGGCTGCCATTCTCACCCAAGCCTCAAAGGATAAAACGCAGGTTACTGTTTCCGGCGCTGGCACTGGCACGGTTGGAGGTCGCGTGCCGTTTGGGGGAATTGTGCTGGCCACAGAAAAGTTGAGCCAGATAAAGAGTCTGATACACGAAGATGCTGGCGGCCGGGGCGTGGCCGAAGCCGGTGTCCGACTGATAGATTTTCAGCAGTTCGTCCGCGCCCAGGGGTTGCTCTATCCACCCGATCCCACGGAGCGCAGCTGTTTTCTTGGGGGGACGGTCGCTACCAACGCTTCGGGAGCGCGAAGCTTTAAGTATGGACCGACACGCAAGTACGTTCAGCGACTAAAGGTTGTCCTGGCGCAGGGGGAAGTCCTGGATCTGCGCCGTGGTGAAATCAAAGCGGACGAAACGGGTCAAATTAGGGTGCCCTTGCCGTCAGGTCAAGCCATCCAGTGTCAACTACCCGAATATCAGATGCCTCAGGTCCGCAAACATGCTTCCGGTTACTACGTGGAGCCGGGGATGGATGTCCTGGATCTTTTTGTCGGCAGCGAGGGCACACTCGGCGTCATAGTAGAAGTGGAGGTGGCGTTAATCCGAAGACCGGAACGGCTGATCAGCGGCATAGTCTTCTTTCCCTCTGACGAACAGCTACTGGCTTTTGTGCGTGAAGCGCGGAGTCGTTCCCTTCGAACGCGATCTACTGGCTCGCAATTGGGCAAGGGGGAAGCAGAGGTTGATGCTCGGGCTTTGGAGTACTTTGACGACCAGTCGCTTGGATTCCTGCGGCAGAAGTATGAAGCGGTTCCGGCAAATGCCGCCGGAGCGGTCTTTTTCGAACAGGAGAGTGAGGTTGCCACCGAAGATTCATTGATGAGGCAATGGTTAACACTACTGGAGAGTAATGGCGCGCTGGTAGATGATTCCTGGTTTGCCCTCAACGAGCAGGAGCAGGAGAAGTTACGAGAGTTTCGGCATCAGCTTCCAGTGCTGATGAATGAATGGTTTGCGCGACACCGCCAGCGCAAAGTCTCTACGGACATGGCTGTGCCGGATCAGAACTTCGCCGACCTGCTGAGATGCTATAAAGAAACTCTAATGAGCTCGAATTTGCGCTATACGATATTTGGACATATCGGTGATAATCACGTTCATGTAAATATCCTGCCGCGTAATGACCAGGAAGCGAGCGCAGCTCGCGACATTTATCAGGCGTTTGTTCGGCGCGCCTTAGAGCTGGGAGGTACAGTCTCAGCCGAGCATGGAATTGGCAAGCTTAAGCGTGACTATTTGAAGCAGATGTACGGTAATCCCCAACTGAAAGCCATGGCCCGTTTGAAAGTGGCCTTTGATCCAGCGGGCATCCTGGGTCGGGGGAATATCTTCTCAGAGGATTACTTGCACGAGTTAAACTGATAAGCCGATGCGATTTACGACTGCAGGAGAGTCTCACGGGCGGGCCCTGGTGGCGACCTTGGAAGGCTTGCCCGCCGGCGTTCCGGTGGATCTGGAAAGGGTCGACCAGGAACTAAGGCGGCGCCAGTGGGGATACGGTCGCGGGGGCCGAATGAAGATTGAGCAGGATCATGCTGAAGTCTTAAGTGGCGTGCGCCACGGCTTGACCCTGGGTTCACCGCTGGCCCTGGTGATCCACAATAGAGACTGGGCCAATTGGACCGACGTAATGGCGGTTGAGCCAAAGGAGGTCCCACCGGAGAAGTCGCGTCAGGTGAAGCGGCCCCGGCCGGGGCATACTGATTTGGCCGGCGGGTTGAAATACGATGTCCGTGACCTGCGAAATATTCTCGAGCGTTCCTCAGCTCGCGAAACTGCCGCTCGGGTGGCGTGTGGAGCCTTTGCCAAACAGTTACTATCGAATTTTGGAATCGAGATCCGCAGCCACGTCATCCAACTGGGAGGAATTCCCGAAACCCCTCTGGAGCTGACTTGGACACAGATCGAAGCAATTCCAGAAGACGCTCCGTTACGCTGTGCCGACGCAGAGGCCCAGCAGCGCATGATTGCTGCGGTCGATCGAACACTCGAGGCTCGGGACACGCTGGGCGGGATCTTTGAAGTCGTAGCCAGGGGAGTAGTTCCGGGATTGGGTTCACACACTGCCTGGGACTGGAAGCTCGACGGCCGGCTGGCGCAAGCCATCATGTCGATCCCGTCAGTGAAGGCAGTAGCCATTGGCTCGGGTATAGAGGCCAGCGGCCTGCCCGGCTCAGAGGTACACGATGAGATCTCCTACAACCCGGAGACAAAGGAATTCATTCGGGCCACGAATCGCGCGGGCGGGCTGGAAGGCGGCATCACGAATGGTGAAGAGGTTAGAGTTCGTGGCCACATGAAACCACTCTCCACTCTTCGACGTCCTTTGAGATCGGTGGATATCGACACCAAAGAGGAGGAAGCAGCAGCTTTTGAACGCTCGGATATTACGGCCGTACCGGCGGGGGGGGTGATTGGCGAAGCGATGGTGGCGCTGGTTTTGGCTGGCGCCATGCGGGAAAAGTTTGGTGGTGATAGCCTTGGTGAAATGAGACGGAATTTTGAAGGTTATCGCGAGCAATTGCGTGGCTATTAAAGCCCTTCCGTTTTCGAATTTTATTACCTGCAAGACGCCCCTCCTAGATTCCCTGCAAGGCTTATCGTAGAATTTGAGTGGGAAGGAACGAGTGAATGGCTGTATTGGAAATCGTGAAGTGGCCGAACCCGGTTCTGGATATCCCGGGCGAGCACATAACGGAATTTGACGATGAACTGAAGCAACTAGTCTCTGATATGTTTGAGACGATGTATGCGGCGCCGGGCGTGGGGCTGGCGGCTGTGCAGGTGGGGATCTCAAAACGCCTTTTTGTTATGGATTGTTCGGGCGGCAAGGATCCGTCCCAACGAATTGCCTTGATTAACCCCGAGGTGTTGCGCGTCGAAGGGGTCCAGAACGGGGATGAGGGCTGCTTGTCGTTTCCCGGAATCTTCACTCCGGTTGAACGGAGCCTAAGGGCAGTGGTGCGGGCCCAGGATCTCGATGGCGAGTATTTCGAGGTCGACGGCATGGAACTGACCGCTCGATGTATGTTGCACGAAACAGATCACTGCGACGGCATAGTCTTTCTGGACAAGATGAGTCCGCTCAAGCGGGAACTGGTAAAGCGTAAGATTCGCAAATTACAGAAAGTCGGCCAGTGGGTCTAAGGAGAGAGATACCCCGGGCTTGACCCGGGGAGACTCACGCTCGCCACTACTTAAGCACGCACCAAAGAATCAAAAGATGACCGGGCTTGACCCGGGGAGTTTTCACGCTCGCCACTACTAACAGCAGAGAGGAAAGAATCGGAAGATGCCCCGGGCTTGACCCGGGGAGTTTTCACGCTCGCCACCACTAACAGCAGGCGCAAAAAATCCGAGATGCCCCGGGCTCGTCCCGGGGAGTTTCACGTTCGCCACTAATAACAGCAGGCAGCAAAGAATCGGAAGATACCCCGGGCTTGTCCCGGGGGAGACTCACGCTCGGAACCTCCGCAGAGTATCGAGTGGTATCTTGTTGGCAGTCCCTTACGGAGTGGCGAACGTGAACACTCCCCGGGACAGGCCCGGGGCATCTCGGATTTTTGGCGCCTGGCTTAGTAGTGGCGAACGTGAAACTCCCCGGGACAAGCCCGGGGCATCGTTTCAGAATGTTTGGCTTGGTTAAGGTAGTTGTGATCCTTAGACTCCACGGGTCGAGAGACTCCACGGGCGAGGACTCCTCGGAGCGAGGAGTCTTTAGTTAATTCACCCCGCAACTTAGGCTGCCACCTTACTTGGTGTTAATATTCAAAAAACCAAGGCCAATTTCTTAAAAACGGAGCGAAAAAATGCCTAGCGAATTTCGCAATGAACCTCTCACGGATTTCAGCAAAGACGAAAATGCCCAGGCGATGAAAGCGGCAATTGCCAAGGTTAAAAACGAGTTAGGTCGCGATTATCCCCTGGTTATCGGTGGCGAACGCATCACCACGGGAGAAAAACTCGTGAGCCTGAACCCGGCGAATCGCACCGAAGTAGTAGGCACTTTTCCCAAAGCTACGAAAGAACTCGCGAATCGGGCAGTGGAAAAGGCCTACCAGGCTTTTCAAACCTGGAAAAATGTCAGCCCAGAGGAGCGGGCCAATTTATTGTTTCGGGTCGGGGCACTGCTGCGTAAGCGAAAACATGAGATGTCTGCCTGGATGCTTCACGAAGTTGCCAAAACCTGGGCAGAAGCTGACGGCGATACCGCAGAATCAATCGATTTCATGGAATTCTATGGCCGTGAAATGCTTCGTTATGCTGAAGGACAGCCGCTGACCCGCGTGCCCGGTGAGGATAATCAACTTGAGTACATTCCTCTCGGAGTGGGTGCCGTAATTCCTCCCTGGAACTTCCCGCTGGCCATCATGGCCGGGATGACCGCGGCCTCGATTGTCACAGGGAATACTGTGGTGCTGAAGCCCTCCTCGGACGCTCCCACCATCGCCTTTAAATTTTTCGAGATTCTGGAAGAGGCTGGAATGCCAGCGGGCGTGGTTAACTTTATGCCTGGTTCCGGCGCGGAAGTGGGCGATGTGATTGTCGATCACCCACGTACTCGCTTTGTTGCGTTCACCGGTTCCAAGGAAATTGGTCTGCGCATTAACGAGCGCGCTGCCAAAGTGCACCAGGGACAGCTCTGGATTAAGCGCGTGGTCGCCGAAATGGGTGGAAAGGACGCCATCGTTGTTGCCGACGATGCTGATCTCGACGAGGCAGCAACTGGAGTGGTTCAGTCGGCATTTGGCTTTCAAGGGCAAAAGTGCTCCGCTTGTTCGCGAGCCATCATTGACGCCAAAGTCTACGAGCCAATGCTTGAAAAAATCGTCGAGCGGACCGGAAAGATCAAGGTTGGTGATCCTCGAGACGTGGGAACCAATATGAGTGCCGTAATCAACGAGAAGGCTTTCCGCTCGATCAATGAATATATCGAGAATGGCAAGTCTGAGGGCGGCCGCCTGTTGGCTGGTGGCGGATCTGATGGTGAACAGGGCTTCTACATCGAGCCCACCGTGATTGCCGATGTCCAGCCGGGCTCAACTATCGAACAAGAGGAGATTTTTGGGCCCGTTCTGGCAGTAATCAAAGCCGAAAATTTTGACCATGCTCTCAAGATCGCAAACGACACCGAATTTGGTTTGACTGGAGCCGTCTACAGCGCAGACCAAACCAAGCTCGACCGAGCTCAGCGCGAATTCCATGTGGGTAACCTGTATTTGAATCGTAAGTGCACTGGCGCTCTGGTCGGGGTTCACCCCTTTGGCGGCTTCAACATGTCTGGCACTGACTCAAAAGGCGGTGGTCGCGATTACCTGCTTTTGTTCCTGCAGGCAAAGGTCACAGCCACAAAAGTGGGAACAACCACAAATCAGCAAGCCGGAATGAAGACGGCAAGCTGAGTTATTGAGCGGCAAAGTTTGTGGCAGCAGGTGCGAATCCGTTGTCACCTGCCCAGTTTTGTTTGATTGCCAATGCGCATAGTCTTCATGGGAACGCCAGAGTCTGCGGTTCCCACTCTCCAACGCTGTTTGGAAGACGGCCACGAGGTCGCGGCCGTTTGGGCCCAGCCCGATAGACCGGCCGGTCGCGGAAAGAAAATCCAGGTGGGAGCGGTTAAAAAGTTCGCTTTGGAACGAGGCCTGGAGGTTTATCAACCCGAGAAAATCCGAACTGAATCAAGCAAACGGCTGTTCGCCTCGCATGAGGCAGAGGTTGCTGTGGTCGTTGCGTATGGACGGATCCTGCCACCTGAGTATCTGCGGACACCCAGGCGCGGTTGTATTAACGTCCATTTCTCGCTGCTGCCGCTCTACCGGGGGGCCGCTCCGGTAAACTGGGCCATCGTTAATGGTGAGACCAAAACCGGCGTCACCACGATGTTTATCGAAGAGGAGCTCGACTCAGGACCGATTCTGCTGCAGCGAGAAACAAAAATCTTGCCCCAGGAAACTGCCCCCGAGTTGATGGACAGACTTGCCTCGATGGGAGCAGAGTTGCTGGCGGAAACACTCGCAAATCTTCGTTCCATTACGCCGCGACCACAACACGATCGCGACGCTACCTTTGCCCCGATGCTGGCACGCGAGGATGGCAGGATACATTGGTCCAGCAACGCCGTCGCGATCGAAAGATTTGTGCGCGGAATGCAGCCCTGGCCCGGAGCCTTTACCGATCACTACGGAAGGCGACTGATTGTTTGGAGTGGTGAGCCCGTAGGCGAAAACGAAGCCCAAGGCCAAAACGGAGAAGTTGTGGTTGCTGAAGGTGGAGATCTGCGCATTAAGTGTGGAGACCAGACAAGCTTGCGGCTGCTGGAAGTGCAGTTTGAGGGCTCACGGCGGATGTCTGCTCGTGATATTTTGAATGGCAAGCAGCTCAAAATCGGTGACAAACTTGGCAGTGGCCACTAGAGCCAAAGTCAAAGTGTCGCCGGCACGGCTCGCAGCTTTTAGCATCCTCAGGCGGGTTGAGGAGGAAGGGGCGTTTGCCTCGGTCCTTTTGTCTCAAGGATTGGAGGCGTTGTCTGGCATCGACCGTGCCCTAACTCACGAACTGACCCTTGGGGTTCTTCGTTGGCGCCTGCTGCTCGATTCTTACCTCGCACACTATTCTCAGCGGAGTCTCGAGCGAGTCGATCTGCCGGTGCTGATAGCGCTGCGGCTTGGTCTTTATCAGCTCCGTTTCCTCTCGCGTGTTCCCGCCCCGGCTGCTATTAACGAAGCGGTTGAATTGGTGCGGATTGCGCGGCTAGCGTCGGCAGACAAGTTTGTCAATGCTGTCTTGCGTCGCGCGCTTCGCGAACCCGATTTTGATCCCCTGGCGAAGCTTGAAGATCCGTTGCAGAAGCTCGCGATAGAGACCTCGCATCCTCGCTGGCTGGTTGAGCGCTGGGCAAATGCTTTCAGCCTTGAACACACAATAGCGTTCCTGCGAGCCAACAACGAACCGGCCCCAGTTAGTTTTCGTTTGGCTGGTCGTGAACCAGCCTCAGCGGAAGAGTCTATCCTTGAGGCACTGACAAACGCCGGAGGTTCTCTGTCGCCTTCAAAGGTGGTTAGTGGCGCCTGGCGAATAATCGGTGCTACTGGCACTCTGCACAAACTCGCTGACGAGGGGCAGGTGTACATCCAGGATGAAGCCTCGCAACTGGTGGCCCACCTGGTGGCCCCGCAAGCGCTGGAAAGAATTTTGGATGTTTGCGCTGCTCCTGGCAGTAAGACTACTCATCTGGCAACCCTGACAAGCGATCGGGCGGCAATAATTGCTGGAGACATACACGTACACCGCTTGAGGACGGTAATTCAAGCTGTGCGCCTGCAGGGGCTTTCGAGTATTAACTGCATTGCATTCGATGGAGTGCACCTTTTACCCTTCAAAAAAGAGAGCTTTGATCGAGTGTTGGTTGACGCTCCGTGTACCGGTACCGGTACTTTGAGGCGCAACCCGGAAATTCGTTGGCGCATCAGACCCGAGGACATTGCCGACCTTTCGGCCAGACAGGGGCAGATCCTCGCAAATGCTGCCGAAATGGTTAGGCCCGGGGGCCGGTTGGTTTACTCGACATGTTCCGTAGAAACGGAGGAAAATGAGGCGGTTATCCGCGGTTTCCTGCGAGATCAGCCGGGTTTTTCCTGTCTCCTAGTGCCTTTAGCCGCGCTCCCACAATCCGAGTACGCCATCAGAATGTGGCCGAACTTGCATGGCACCGACGGATTCTTCATAGCGGTCTTTGAAAGAACCCTATAAGGCAATCTGTGGAAGTTCCTCTTTCAGCGCGAATAGAGCGTTCCGGTTAACCGTAGTGGGCCTAACAATTTACCGAAATCATTGGAGTGGAAGAGCTTGCGGCTCGTAAAGGTGGGTGCTAGACTTCGGAGTTTGGTTCCTAATGGTATTTGCCCGAACAGGGAAATTGTTTTAGTTGAGTTTGCTGGACAGTATATTGTCAATAGTCCGTCGAGTGGCGATTGTGGCTGCGATCGCGACCGTCTTTCTCTTTGGTCTGGCCACGACTGTTTACTTGTCACTGCTCAGTCCGGAAGTTACCGTGCCTGACGTTCTGGGAAAGGATC
>Ga0187893_10013343_pt1 | contig 11458 bp, 7 predicted proteins | sample MA1701074metaG_FD_139574 | JGI IMG/M metagenome (GOLD analysis project Ga0187893, IMG submission 139574) | White microbial mat communities from a basaltic lava cave in the Kipuka Kanohina Cave System on the Island of Hawaii, USA - MA170107-4 metaG ...
CGCGATCTGGTCGGCCGGACCGTGGTCGAACATCGTCTTGTCGCGCCAGGTGTTGTCGGTCCCCGGCTCATAGTCGCTGACCGAGCCCTCGACCTTCCGGACCGCGCTCTCGGCCGGGAGCTTCACGAACGCGTTCTTCCAGTCGCCGGGATCCTTGCCGATCGCGAACGAGGCGACCGGCGGCGCCGAGCGCCCCGCCTTGCCCCAGGCCGTGACCCGGGTGGCCTTGGCGTCGTCGAGACCGAAGCGGGACAGGTTCTCGCCGCGCGTCGAGATGATGCGCCCCTTCTTGAGGCGGGTGACGGCGTCGAGCACCTTGTTCACGTCGTTCTGGTCGGCGCGCGCGTTCCCTTCGCTCGCGACGGTCCAGTGCCCGCCGTCCTTGACGAGCTCGTGCCGCTTGCCCTCGGGCGCCTCGATCAGGACGGCCGACAGGTCCTCGCGCTTGACCTCCTGGAACATCACGTCGGAGGCCTGCGCCGACTCGCCGGTCTCGTAGGCGCGTCCTCCGACGAGCACCTTCACCGCCGCCGCACCGCCCAGGACGCCGAGCACGATCAGCAGCTTCGCGTTGGTAGTGAGCCGTCGGGCCATCGTGGCCTCTCCCATTCAGTTCGCGGCGGAGATCGCCATGCGGCGGCGAGCCCGTGCCGGCCGGATGCTCCGGCGCCAGACGTAGACGAACACGCCGAGCCCGAGCAGGATCAGCGGAGCGGCGAACCAGCCGAGCGCGCGCGCCATGAACTTGGCCGCGCTCGAGGGCTCGTCGAAGAGCCCCGCGTCGAGGCGCTTGACGCGCAGCGTCGAGAGGCTCTCGCTCGCCATGTAGTCGACGATGCTCTGCAGGAAGAGGCCGTTGCGCAGCTGGCCGCGCACGAGGTCGTCGACGGCGAACTCGCTGGTCCCGAACACGAAGATCTTCCCGGGCGCGGTCGACTGCTTGAGGTACTCGAACTCCATGGCGGGTGCGGCGTCGGCCGGGGCCGCCGCCGGAGCGTCGGGGAGCGGCGATCCCTCCTGTCCCCGCGCGATTCCGCCTCCCGGGACGTCGTCCGGCGACCGGACGCTCGGGCCGCCCTCAGGCGGTCCGGGATCGCCGTCGTCCGACGGCGCTCCGTCGCCGGCCGGCCCTTCTCCCTTCCCACCCCCCTCCGGCGCCCGCTCACCGCCGTCGGTCCCGGGCTCGTCAGGCGGATCGGACGTCTCGGGATCGATCTCCTTCGCGTGGGCGGTGCCGTCGTCGAACGGATCGATCAGGTCGCCGAACGGCGAGGAGTGGGGATCCGAGGCGGCGGCGCCCGACCCGCCGTCGATCACCTCCTGGGGCACCGCGCGAGTCACGAAGTAGGACTGGAAGTTGCCCTCGAGCATCCCGGCGAGCAGGAACTGCGAGTTGAAGGTGGCCGGATCGAAGGTGTCGGAGCTCTCGTCCTGCAGGCGCTGGAACGAGACGTCGATGAAGCCGTCGAGCGCCTTGGCATGGTCGCTGGTCCGCACGAGCTCGAACTTCGTGACGCCCGGCTTGGGGTCGAGCTCGATCGAGGACGGCCACAGGAACGCGAGGTCGCGGAAGCGCGCCGAGATCGGGTGGTCCTGGTCGATGAAGTCGCTGATCGCGACCACCGCCGCCGGGTAGTTCACCGCGACCTCGAACGGCATCCCCGGCAGGCGCATCGGCACGGGGAGGCAGACGCGGTCGAGGATCACGTTCTTGTGGATCTTGAATCCGTAGTGGGAGAAGAGGTCCTCCGGCAGCTTGTCGGACGCGGTGCGCATGAACGGCGAGTTGCCGCGCCCCATGCCGCCGAAGCTCATGGGCTGCGTGCCGTCCGCCATCACGACCAGTCCGCCGCCGCGCATCAGGTACTGGTCGAGGTGGAACTTCTGCACGTCGTTGAGCGTCTCGCCGTTGCAGAGCACGAGCGCCCGCACTTCATCGGGCACCTTGCTCTTGAGGTCGACGGTGGTCGTGTCGTACTCCTGCTTGAGCGCCTCGTCGATCTCGCGCAGGTCGGTGCCGGGCGTGTGGCGGTCGGAGCTGGGCGGGCGGTTCATGCCGGGGATGTTCATGCCGCCGAAGGGATCGTTGACCTGCCAGGCGACCTTGACCGGCGCGCGCCGGGTCAGCTTCGCGATGCGTCGCACCAGGTCGTACTCGAGCGTCTCCACCCCGGGCACCGTGCGCAGCTTCTCGGTCTTCTCGCCGAACTCGACCACCATCCCGAGGTAGGCCGCCTTGATCTCGAGCTTGTCGGCACCGGAGACGTTGAACTGCATCTCCGGGATGCCGGCGTCCTGGGTGGCCTTCCTCTCGGCCTCGCCGCGCGCGGGGTCGACGATCTCGACGCGCAGGTGTCCCCCGGCGTAGGACTCGAACTCGCGCACCAGGTCCTCGATGTCGCGCCGGCGGTTGGTGAACTCGACCGGCACGTCGGAGGAGAGGTAGGCGGTGAGCCGCAGGTCGTCGTCGAGGTTGCGCAGGATGCGCTTGGTGTCGGCGGCCAGCGTGTAGCGGCCGTTCTCGGTGAGATCGATGCGGAAGAAGTGGCCGGCGCAGAGGTAGTTCACGAGGACCAGGATGGCGCCCAGGATCGCGATCGTCGCGCCGCGACCCGGCTGGCGGCGCACCGCCCACACGTTCACCGCGAGGAAGAAGGCGATGAACGTGGCGTAGTAGAGCAGGTCGCGCGAGTCGAGCACGCCGCGCGAGATCGAGTGGAAGTGGGTGCTGAGCGAGAGGTTGTAGAGGAAGCCGCCGATCCAGTCGGGGAAGAGGCCCACCACGGGATCGAAGCCGACCAGCAGGAAGAAGAACGCCGAGGCGACGCCCACCACCATCGAGATGATCTGGTTCTCGGTGAGCGACGAGGCGGCGACCCCGATCGCCGCGTAGGCGCCGCCGAGCAGGAGCGCGCCGATGAAGCCGCCCAGGATCGGACCCGGATCGGGCTCGCCGAACCAGGCCACGACGCCGGCGATGGGCGTGAGGCAGAGCAGCCAGACGGCCACCAGCCCGAACGCCGCCAGGAACTTGCCGAGCACGATCTGCCAGTCGGTGAGCGGCAGCGTGAGCAGGGTCTCGATCGTTCCGGTGCGCCGCTCCTCGGCCCACAGCCGCATGGTGATCGCGGGCGCGAAGACCAGGAAGAGCCACGGCAGCCAGGTGAGCAGGCCGCGCAGCGTCGACTCCTTCTGGATGAAGAAGGGCTGGCCGGCCCCCACGCTGAAGAAGAACCAGCCGCCGAGCAGCGTGAAGACGAACAGGATCACGTAGCCGATGGGCGTCTGGAAGAAGGTGCGGAACTCCTTCCACGCGACGACGATCGTGTTGCGCATGTTCAGGGTCCTCAGGAGCCGGTCGCGTCGACGCGCGTGAGCTGGGCGAAGACGTCCTCGAGCGACTCGCGGCGGGCCGTGAGCTCGGTGAGCACGAGACCATGGGCGACGGCGTACTCGAACACCCGGTCGCCGCCGGTCACCCCCTGCTCCCGGCCGGTGGCGAGCATGAAGCGGGCGGTTCCGTCGCCGTCGGCGATCCGCTCGACGCCGGTCGCGAACGGCGCCGCCCGCAGCGCCGCAGCCGCCTTCGCGGGGTCGCCCTTCACCCCCACGGTGAACACCGTGCCGCCCGCGTTGCGCGCGGTGAGCTCGTGCGCCGAGCCGTCGGCCACGATGCGCCCGAACGCGACGATGATCACCCGGTCGCAGGTGGTCTCGACCTCGGGCAGGATGTGGGTCGAGAGGATGATGGTCTTCTTCTCGGCGATCCGCTTGATGAGGTTGCGGATCTCGACGATCTGGTTGGGATCGAGGCCGGACGTCGGCTCGTCGAGCACGAGGAAGTCGGGATCGTGCAGGAGCGTGGCGGCCAGCCCGACGCGCTGGCGGTAGCCGCGCGAGAGCTGGCCGATCTCGCGATCGAGCACGTCGTTGAGCCCGCACTCGTCGATCATCTGGGAGATGCGCTCCTGGCGCGAGGAGCGGTCGATGCCGCGGATCTGGCCCAGGTAGTTCAGGTAGGGCTCGATCGTCATCTCGGGGTAGAGCGGCGCCGACTCGGGCAGGTAGCCGATGCGGCGCCGCACGGCGATCGGGTCGGCGCGCACGCTGTTGCCGTCCACCGTGGCGTCCCCCGCGTCGGGGCTCAGGTAGGTGGTCACCATCCGCATCGTCGTGGTCTTGCCGGCGCCGTTGGGGCCGAGCATCCCGACGATCTCGCCGCGCTCGATCGAGAAGGAGACGTCGTCGACGGCCTTCGTGCTGCCGAAGCTCTTCGCGAGGTTCCTGACCTGGATCATGCGATCGTGCTCCCGAGGGTCCGCGACGCTCTGTGCGCCTGCCGCCGCGGCGCTCCGCCGCGACGGCCCGGGGGCGACCCCGCGGGGAACGGAGTCGCGCGGCAGGCAGGCGCCGCCGCGAGCCGACCGAACGGAGGCTGGTTCGCCGCCATCCCGGCCGCGGAGGGCCACTCCCGTTCTGAGCCGTCGCTTACTGCCCAGCCGGAAAAGAGTTGGGAGATTGTAGCGGGATCCGCCCGGGGGAACGACGAACCCCTCCTCAGGCAGCCCCCAGTCCAGGACCGGCGGGCGCCGTCTCGACGCGGTCGCCCCCCCCGGCGACGGCCTGCGCAAGAGCCCCCTCGGCAGCCTTGAGGACGGAGTCGAAGAAGATTGTGCTGCGGTCGTGGAACCCCGCCAGCCCGACCGAGACGGTCACGTGGAGCTCGACCCCGCCGACTCGAAAGGCCTCCTGCGCGACCGCCGCGCGCAGCCGCTCCGCCACCCTGTGAGCACCGGAGAGCGGCGTGTGCGGGAGGAGGAGCGCGACCCGGTCCTGGTAGACCCCGATCGTATCGCTCGTCCGCGTATGCGCCTGGGCGGCGCGCACCGCCCGCTGGAGCACGTCGTCCCGGAAGCCCGATCCGTGCACGTCGCGCAGGCGGTCGAGGCCGTCGATCTGCGCCAGGAGGCAGGAGAGCGGGAAGGAGTACCGGCGCGCGCGCGCGAACTCGATCCGCAGCAGGTTCTGGAGCTGCGGGTAGGTCAGCAGTGGAGCGTGCGCTCCGGACGCGTCCATCGGGATCAGCCGCTCCTCCGCCGGACGGGGTCGATGCAAAGTGAGCGGGGACGTCGGCGCGCGCGCCGCCGCGGGCACGCGATCGCACCGCCGCGGCCGGGAAGCGGAAGCGGACGGAACCAGAACGCCAAGAAAAAGAGCTTCCCCCGCGGACGGGGGAAGCTCTCTTGCATCTCTACTTCCATCCGATCAGAGATGGCGGTTGGGGAGGGGAAAGACTCCGACCGGCGGAAAGATGCGAGACGCAATGATCTCTTGAAGTGGCTGCGGCGTGGCTCCGGCTCCTGCGAGGTAGCACGGATCAAGTCACCCACCAGCGCGGGGCTGAAGGTTTCCGCTCTCGGACGTCCCCTCTCTCCCGGCACGACGGCTTCGGTTACACACCGAAGAACCTGTGTCCTTCCCGTCGATGAGCCGAGGAACCCTCTGCTGGCGGCTGGACAAGGTAGCTTCGCGCGTGGCTGCCGGGAAGTCCGCGACGGCAGGAATGTTCGGTTTCGGATCCCATCCTGCGCCCCGGGGAAAACCCGGCCAGGTCCCCCCTTCGGAGCCGCAAGGCGCCGCGAGGGGCCGCCCCGCCGCGCCCGGAAGAACGCGCCGCGCCCGAAGTCAGCGGTCGGCTGCACGGAGTCCCAGGAGCGCCTCCAGGCGCGTCCGCTGCTCCGCAGGGGCGTCCTGGACGAGCCGGCGGCGCTGACCGCCGGAGAGCGCCGCGCCTCCCGCCTCGAGGACTTCCCGCTGCTGGTCGGCCGTGAGGTCGAAGAAGCTGCGGGTGCCGGCCGGGAGGAACCGCTGCAGCTCGCGGATCCAATCGCGGCCGGCGTCCTCCACCCGTCCGCTCTTCGCCAGCTCGACGAGCGCGAGGAACTCGGGATCCTCGCGCAGCGAGGCGAGGTCCCCGTCCTCGACCAGCCAGCGATGGTCGGAGAAGCCGCGCTCGACCGCGGCGCGAAGGTGGTCGAGCGCCTCGCGCCGGCGCTGCTGGATCGCGCAGATGCAGGCCAGGTTGTAGTGGGCGTTCCCGCAGTGGCGCGACTCGGGGAAGCGCGCGATGAGCTCGCGGTAGCGCCGTTCCGCCGACGCGTAGTCGTCGAACTGCTGGTAGTAGTACCCGACCTCGAAGAAGAGCCCGCGCAGGAACTCGGCGTGCCAGGCGTGCAGGCCCTCGTCGAGGTCCCCGCGGTACTCGATGTAGATGCGCTGCAGCGGCTCGGCGAGGTAGTCGTCGACCTTGCGGATCATCCGCTGCAGCGGCGCCGTCTGTCCCGCCTTCGCCAGCGAGAAGCGGATGTAGCGCGAGAGCGCGATCTCCCGGCGGCGCAGCGCCTCGAGCGCGGTGGGCCGGTGGGGCAGCGCCTCGTCGCGCATCGCCGCCAGCTCGTCCTCCTCCTTCTTCACCAGTTCGGCGAGGTCGCGCTCGAGCGTGGGTCGCCGCGTCTCGTGCAGCGCCATCACCGCGATGTTGCGGATCACGGCGTGGTAGGAGTCGTCGTAGGCGATGGCGACGAGCTCCTCCGCCATGCGCGGCACGAGCTCCCAGAGATCGGAGAACTGCCCGTCGTAGAAGCCCGGAACCCGCGAGTTGCGCACCTTGGAGACCACCGCGTCGCACGCGACCGCCCGCCGCAGCCGCGCCCACGCCGCCGAGCGGCCCGCGTGCCCGGTCCGTTCGACCCGTTCACCGAGGTCGCCGAGCTCCTGCGGCACGCCCGCGAGCGCCGCCACCAGGGCGTCGAGGACCGCCGGATCCTCCTCGCGCAGGAACGCCGCGCGCAGGTCGGCCGCGAGGGCGCGATCGGGGCTCCGGGCCAGCACGTCCGCCGCGGCGCGGCGCAGGCGCGGGTCGGCGTCGGCGAGCCACGCGGCGCGCCGCTCGGGCTCCAGGCGGGCGAGCCCGGCCAGCTCGTCGACGGCGGCGGCGCGCTGCGCGCGGTAGGCGCTCGCGAGCGCGCGGCGCAGCGCCGGGAGGCCGGCGTCCCTGGCGCGCTCGGCGGCGGCCGGGGGAGCCCCCGCGAGGAGGACGAAGGGCAGGAGGAGGCCCGTCACGCCGGAGGCTCTAGCCGACGCGCACGACCCGCGCGAACCGCCGCTTCCCCGCCTGCACCAGCACCTCGCGGCGGAGATCGACCGCGGCATCCTCGTCCTCGACCACCACGCCATCGAGCTTCACTCCGCGTCCTGCGATCAGCCGCCGCGCCTCGCCGTTGGTCCGCGCGAAGCCGAGGCGGACCAGGAGCTTCACGATCCAGAGCCTACCGTCCTCGAGCTCGGCCGCGGGCATCTCGACGCGCGCCGCGTCCTCCGGCGCGAGCCGGTCGTGGAAGACGCGGTCGAAGCGCGCGCGCTCGGCCGCGGCCGCCGCGTCGCCGTGCAGCCAGGCCGTCACCGTCTGCGCCAGCGTCGCCTTCGCCTCGCGCGGGTCGCGCGCGACGATCTCGTCGACCCTCTTCTCGTCCAGATCGGTGAGCAGGGTGAACCACGACTTCATGAGCGCATCGGGCACCGACATCGTCTTGCCGTAGACCTCGCCGGGAGGCTCGACCAGGCCGATGCTGTTTCCCAGGCTCTTCGACATCTTCTGGCGGCCGTCGAGCCCCGGCAGGAGCGGCGTCGTCAGGCAGACCTGGGGGGGCTGGCCGGCGTCGCCCTGAAGGTCGCGGCCGACCAGGAGATTGAAGAGCTGATCGGTCCCGCCGAGCTCGACGTCGGCGCGCACCTCCACCGAGTCGTGACCCTGCAGGAGCGGATAGACCAGCTCGTGGAGGGAGACCGGCGCCCCCTCCCGGATCCGCCGGGCGAAGCTGTCGCGCTCGATCATGCGCGCCACCGTCATCCGCGAGCAGAGGCGGATGAAATCGGCGAAGCCGTGGCGCGCGAACCAGGTCGCGTTGTCACGCACCTCGATCTCGCCGCCCTGCTCCTGGCGGCGCACGACCTTGAACGCCTGCTCGAGGTAGGTGCGGGCGTTCCCGGCCACCTGCTCGGCGGAGAGCTGCGGGCGCGTCTTGTCGCGGCCCGAGGGGTCGCCCAGCATCGCCGTCGCGCCGCCCACGATGAAGACGGCGTGGTGCCCGAGGTCCTGGAACTGGCGCAGCTTGCGCAGCACCACCGCGTGGCCGACGTGGAGGTCGGCCGAGGTGGGGTCGAAGCCGAGCTTCACCCGCAGCGGGACGCCGCGGCCCACCGAGCGGACGAGGCGCTCCCGGAGCTCCCCCTCCTGCACGCAGTCGACGACGCCGCGCAGCAGGAGGGCGAGCTGCCGTTCGGCCTCGCGCGCGACCTCGCGATCGCTGCCCGGAGGCGCCGTCACGGCCGGTTCCGCCGGTCGCCCGCGAAGCGCATCCCCTCCTCGGAATCCCACCAGCCGCGCCAGCGCTCGACGCTGTCGCCGAGCCGCCGGCTCGTGATCCACTCGAGCGCCACGCAGCGGGCGCGGCGGGCGCGGGCGTCGGGTCCGGGGAGCGCCGCGAGGAGACGGTCGACCGCCGCCACCGGATCGTGCTCGGCGAGCCGGACCGCGGCCGCGACCACCTGCTCCGGGCGCTCCTCGAGCGCCCGCGCGAGCGGCGCCCCGTCGGCGGCGGCCGCCAGCGCCACCTCCGCCGGTCCGAGCATCACGGTGACGTCGGGAAAGCGCAGGGCGACGACGCGCTCCGGCTCGTCCTCGACCTCCACGGCGAGCGGATGGAGCAGCGGCCGGACCACGACCCGGGCGCACTCGGTGCCGGCCGGGAGCGCGAGGGGTAGCGGGAACCGGAGCGCGCGCTCGCTCCCCGGCGCGATCACGAGGTCCTCGAGCGGCCCGGCCGGCACGGCGTCGCGCGTCGATCGCACCCCGGCGCGCGCCGCCCACGTGACCGCCACGTGCAGGACGATGCGTCCGCGCTCGGTGGAGGAGAAGGGCCACACGCCCCGAGTCCGCTCGCCGACCAGGCGAAGCGCCTTCGTGCCCGAGTTGCGCACGGTGAGGAGCACCGCCGGCTCGCTCCCGAGGGCGACCCACTCCGCCTCCGCCCTCGCGCCGAAGGCCACGGCTCGCGCCTCGAAGAAGCGCGCCGCGAGCTCTTCCCGGCCCGGCGCATTCTTCGGTCCGTCGAAGGAGATCCTCTCCGGCTCCGAACGCCCCGTCTCGACGGTCGCCCCTGCGCCGCCGGGCGGCGCGGCACCCGGCGCCGCGCACGCGGCGAGCCCGAGGAGAGCCGCGGCGAGGCCGGGATCGCCCCGCCGCGGCGCATTCGAATTGCTCACCACGGGATGACTCCGCGAGACGCCGTCCTTCACGCCGACGGCGGCGTGCCCTCCTCCGCGACCTTGTCGGGCGCCGGGGCGTCCGGCGACGCCGCAGCGTCGGCCGAAGCGCCTTCGGGCGCCGCCGAGGGCGCCGGCTGCGGAGCGCGCTCCTCGACCTGGATGAGCGTGAGGCCGATCTTCCGCTCCTCGGGATCGACCTTGAGGATCCGGACCTGCACCTTGTCGCCGACGCGCACGACCTCCTCCGGGCTGTGCACCTTGCGGGGGCCGAGCTCGCTGATGTGCAACAGTCCCTCGAGGCCGTCCTCCAGCTCGACGAAGACGCCGAAGTTCGTGCTCTTGGTGACCGTGCCCGACAGGCAGTCGCCCACCGAGAAGCGGCGGGGGATCGCGTGCTTCCACGGATCCTCGGAGAGCTGCTTCAGCCCGAGCGCGACCCGCTTCTTGTCGGCGTCCACCGAGAGGACCACCGACTTCACCGAGTCGCCGATCTTCACCACCTCGGAAGGGTGGTTCACCTTCTTGGTCCACGACATGTCGGAGACGTGCAGGAGCCCGTCGATGCCCTCCTCGAGCTCGATGAAGGCGCCGTAGTTGGTCAGGTTGCGCACCTGGCCCTCGATCACCGTGCCGACCGGGTAGTTGCCCTCGACCGCCGACCAGGGGTTGGCCTCGGTCTGCTTCATGCCGAGGCTGATCTCCTGCTTGTTGTGGTTGATGTCGAGCACCGCCACCTCGACCTCGTCGCCGATGTTCACCACCTCGTTGGGATGGTTGACGCGGCGGGTCCAGCTCATCTCCGAGACGTGCACCAGCCCCTCGACGCCGTCCTCGAGCTTCACGAAGGCGCCGTAGGGCATCAGGTTCACCACCTGCCCCTTGTGGCGCGAACCGACCGGGTAGCGGCCCTCGATGCCCTCCCACGGCGACGGCGTCAGCTGCTTCATGCCCAGCGCGATGCGGTTGCGCTCGCGGTCGAAGCGCAGCACCTTCACCTCGACCTCCTGCTCGATCTTCAGCATCTCGCTCGGGTGCTGGATGCGGCCCCAGCTCATGTCGGTGATGTGCAGCAGCCCGTCGATCCCGCCCAGGTCGACGAACGCGCCGAAGTCGGCCAGGTTCTTCACCACGCCCTTGCGCACCTGACCGACCTCGAGGCTGGTGAGGAGCTCGGTGCGCGCCCGCTCACGCTGCTCCTCGATCAGCTTGCGGCGCGACACGACGATGTTCATGCGCGCCTCGTCGATCTTGATGATCTTGCACTCGAGCTCCTTGCCGATGAACTCGCCGATGTCGCCCGCGCGGCGCAGCGACACCTGCGAGGCCGGGAGGAAGACGGGCACGCCGATGTCCACCAGCAGCCCGCCCTTGATCTTGCGGGTGGCGACCCCCTTCACGACGTCGCCCTCGTGATAGGTCGTGATGACGCGCTCCCAGCCGCGCTGCCGGTCGGCCTTGCGCTTGCTGAGCAGCATCAGGCCGGTGTCGTCCTCGATCAGCTCGAGGAGCACCTCGATCGACTGCCCCGGCTCGAGCTTCGAGGCGTCCTCGAACTCGTCGACCTGGATCACGCCCTCCGACTTGTAGCCGATGTCGACGATCACCTCGCTGCCGAGCACGCGCACCACCTTGCCGGTGATGATCGTGTCGGCCTGGAAGGTGCGCACGGAGTCGTCGTAGCGCTTCTCGATCGCCTCCTTCGAGGTCGACTCCAGCACCTGCGCGACCTCGCTCTCGATCTCGGCCGGGTCGGCGTCGAAGCGCCGCACCAGTTCCTTCACCATGTCTCGACTTCACCTTCGCCGCGCACCCTCGCGGGAGCGCGGCCCTCGCCTGCAACAACACCACGAACGTTGTTGGCCTCCGCGGCACGGCGCGCGCCGGCCTCCCCGCGCGGGGAGTGCGACCGGCGCGCGTCGACGCGACGCGTCAATCGGGGGCGGCGGCGGGCTGAGCCGGCGCCGTGACGCCGGCCGGCCTCGCCTTCGCTCCCATCGCGAGCAGGGCGCGCTCGACGCACGCCGCCGCCTCGCGGCGATCCATCCTCGTGAGATCGAGCGGCTCGCCGACGCGGACGCGGATGCGTCCCGAGAGCCGCGGCCGGCTCCGCCCGCGCGGCCAGGCCTCGAAC
>Ga0187893_10013346_pt1 | contig 11457 bp, 7 predicted proteins | sample MA1701074metaG_FD_139574 | JGI IMG/M metagenome (GOLD analysis project Ga0187893, IMG submission 139574) | White microbial mat communities from a basaltic lava cave in the Kipuka Kanohina Cave System on the Island of Hawaii, USA - MA170107-4 metaG ...
GACAACCTATTTCAAGCTAATACTGGTGCTATTGGGCATTTTTGGCCGGATTTCAGCACAACAGGTAGAGCCTACTCAGATTGATTCTCTCGTTACTCCCTTCCTCTCATCTAGCGAAGAGATTGCGCAAGTGAAGATGGTTTCAGAAGAATCCGCTATACAACCAGGAAAGCCTTTTTGGGTCTGTTTTCAATTTCGTATAGCACCCGATTGGCATCTTTACTGGAAAAATCCGGGAGACTCTGGTTTTGGGCCCAATGTGCAATGGGATCTTCCTCCAGGATTTCAGGCGCAAGACCTGCTGTGGTCAGCTCCAGAGCGCATCACGATCGATCAAAATGTGCTTTTTGGTTACTCCAAGCAGCTTTTCTTACTCGCGCAAATTTTTCCACCGCAAGATCTTGAACTTGGCTCGAACGTAGAGCTTGGTGCCCAGATCGATTGGCTTGGCTGTTCTACTGTGTGTGTTCCAGGTAAAAATTCCTTCAAAATGACACTCGATGTAAGCAACACCAGACAGCCCTCCACAAAGCAGGTCATCTCAATTTTTAAGCAGGCAAGAAAGTCTCTTCCAATCGAGTCGCGACATGTAAAAGCGCATATTACAGATGGATTATTCGAAATTCGCCTGACGCAAAATCGCGCCTTTGGAACTATCAAAAGCGTCTTTTTCTTTCCTGAGCAGCAAGGGCTTTTAGATGTGCATCTCTACCCTTCATGGGAGCTTTCCAAAAATAAACGCCAGATTGTTGCCAGAACCTACAATGCCATCTTTAACGATCCACAAGTAAACTACCCATTTAAGGGAGTGCTCGTAGTTGAAGAAGAGAGCCCTACTGGCACAAAAAGGCTTGCCTTTAACGTTTCTGTCTTAGAGCCCACGCATGGGCTTCCTGCGGCATCTTCTGTGTTTGAAAAAAAGTATGAAAGCCTTGAAAAAAGTGCCGCAAACTCCGTCGACAACAAACTTGAAGAGCTGGAATCAAAAGTTTGGTATCGTCGCCTCTTAGCAAATTTTAGCCAGTTTTTGCGATCAGACCTGTTCAAAGTGCTCATTTACGCCTTTATTGGCGGGATGCTGCTCAACATCATGCCCTGTGTATTGCCTGTAATCAGTTTCAAACTTTTGCATTTTGTGCAGCTTCAAGGCTATAACCGCAAGGCAGTCGCGAAGCACGGGCTTATGTATTCTTTTGGCGTTTTGATCTCCTTTTGGGCGCTTGCGACAACGATACTTGCCCTACAATCATTTGGAAAGGTGATAGGCTGGGGATTTCAACTTCAAGAGCCGATCTTTGTTGCCGTCTTGACCATTATCCTCTTTTTGCTGGGACTTTGCCTCTTTGGCGTATTTGAAATGGGAACTTCGCTTTCAGCCACCGCTGGTGCTTGGGAGCAGACGTTTAGAAAAAGAATCCCCTTAAATAATCCTGAGCCATCATTGAGCGCTTCATTTTTTAGCGGGATTCTTGCAACGTTAGTCGCAACGCCCTGTACAGGGCCACTTTTAGGCTCTGCAATAGGCTTTGCAGCAACATTGCAGCCAACCTATTCCTTTGCAGTCTTCTCAGCGCTGGGACTTGGAATGGCTTTTCCCTTTTTACTCATCTCCTTTTTCCCAGGTTTGACAAAGCTCTTGCCAAAACCTGGACGTTGGATGGTTACCTTTAAACAGCTGATGGGCTTTTTCATGATGGCCACAGTGCTCTGGCTTGTTTGGGTATTGGATGCGCAGACTCAAAATCTCTCGATTTTGCACCTGCTTATCAGCCTCTTCATTGTGGCTGTGGGCTCATGGATCTATGGAACCTGGGGCACGCTCGATCGCGAAAGACGCACGCGCCTCATTGCCTATCTCTTTGCATTGGTCTTTGTTGCCTTTGGCTCGTGGGTACTGATTGCAAGCATCAAGGAAAATCGAGAATTTCCAAGACAGGGTACTGGTCCATTCTCTCAAGTTGTTGGAAAGGATTGGGAGCCCTTTTCCCAGCCAAGGCTTGATCGACTTGTGCAGCAGGGAATTCCCGTTTTTGTAGCCGTTGGCGCCAAATGGTGTCTGACGTGCCAAACCAATAACCTCATTTTGGAAAGCGATAGAGTCAAAGAAGCTTTTGTACGCTACGGAATAACTAAAATGGAGGCTGACTGGACGATGAATGACGAGCGCGTCACCCTCTATCTCAGAAGTCTTGGAAGAAATGGGGTGCCAGCCTATGCCGTGTATGGACGCGATCCAAATGCCCGACCGGTCATATTGCCTGAAATCATCACACCCGATATGGTGATTGAAGCGCTAGAAAAGGCGCACGGGCGCTAAGGATCAAGCGCTTTTTCGAGTACCATTCTTGAACGATTCAATGCGCTCACTTTCCTTCCCTTGATGCTTACAAGGATTTCGCTATAATTTGGCACTATTTTAGCGAAATCTTATTTTTTTATAGAGATTTCGCTACATTTTTGCTAGAATCCAGCGAAATCTGATTTTAGAGAGAGGATTCCGCTAGTGACTAATTCACTAATTGGCCGTGAAAAGGAAGTCGAAGTCTTAAACAAGGCTTTCAAAAGCAAGGAAGCAGCGCTGATTGCGGTTTATGGTCGCAGACGAATAGGTAAAACACACCTAATTCGGGAGTTCTATTCCGATAAGGGGCTCTACATGCAGTTTACGGGTGTACAAGATTCACCATCAGAGGAACAATTAGCCAATTTTCACGATGAGTTAAGTGCTATTTTTACTGTGTGGAATCAGTCTAAGCCGCCTAAAACATGGAGAGAGGCACTCCAACGACTTGTCAAATCAATTCGTTCTGTGACAGAACATCAGCGTGTGATTCTATTTTTCGATGAAGTCCCATGGCTTGCCAGTAATTCAAGATTTTTAAAAGCTTTGGAATATAGCTGGAACCAACATTTTGTCCGGATGCCAGGCATTGTCGTCGTGCTCTGCGGTTCTGCTTCATCGTGGATGATAAAACATGTGATACAAAATAAAGGCGGATTACACGGCAGATTATCTACTAAACTCCATTTACAACCCTTCACCCTCCTTCAAACAGAGCGGTTTTTACAAAGCCGTGGAATTCGGTTAGAGAGAGAGCAAATTGTTGAAATCTACATGTCGCTTGGAGGAGTCGCTCAGTACTTGAAAGCATACCCTCAAGGCAAATCTCCTGCCCAAGCAATACAAGAGTTGTGCTTTTCTCCCCAGGGATTGCTTTTTCGCGAATTTTACCCTTTGTATCGCTCCCTCTTTGATCACTCAGAAAAATACGTGGCAGTAGTTCAAGCTTTAGCCAACCATCGCACAGGTCTAACGAAGCAGGAAATTTTAAATAAAACCTCGCTGAGCTCAGGTGGCACCTCTTCTCGCATTCTCCAGGAGCTTGAAGAATCAGGCATCATTACCTATATTCCAGAGCTGGGCAAAAAGAAGAAAGGCGGAACGTACCGGCTTATTGATGAGTATTCTCTTTTCTATCTTCAGTGGATTGAAACCGCTGGCAAATCGATCATAACCGGTATAGACAGCCACCATTGGCAAAAACAAGAGCAGTCTCAAAGGTGGTGTATCTGGGCAGGTTACGCCTTTGAAAATATCTGTTATCGACATATACAGCAGATCAAACGCGCCTTAGGCCTGGCAGCGGTGAGCACTGTGGAGTCTGCCTGGTATGGCAGCTTGCAGGAGGGAGAGAGTGCACAAATCGATCTTGTGATCGATCGAGCGGATCACTGTATAAATTTATGCGAAATCAAATTCTATCCTGGGGGCCTGACAGTAGATCGAAAATTCGCACAAGAGATGCACCGAAAGAAAAAATTATTCCAAGCTGCCACGCAAACACGAAAAAGCCTATTTACGGTTTTGATTACTGTCAATCAAGTACCAGAAACAGAATATTATCAGAGCGCTATCGATGGACAGGTCACACTTGATGACTTGTTTAATTAAACAAAATTTGCACAATGACGAGGAGACAGTATGATGCGCGTGTGTTACTGCAGTAAGATAGTCCCAGGAAAGGCCGCTACTATCAGATCCCACTGGGCAAATAAACCTAAAGCCAAAGATGTACAGAAAGAGGCTTTTTGGAACGCTATAGGGATGACTGGCTTTGATTGCTGGCTGCAAAATACCTCTCAGGGCAATTTTTTGATCCATTGTGTTGAAGGTGCATCGAAAGAGGGGATATTCAAAGGCCTTCGCGAGCAGATGCAAATGCATAATCCAGTCGCGCTACATTTGCGAGCCTTTTATCAAGAGGTATTGGGCAAGGATTATAGTCTGCCAGATAGCGAACCAAATATTGAGTGTTTGCTAGATGTCACAGCCCTTCCAACGCCTGAAAATTTCATAAAGAAGAGTTTTGTGTATCCACTGCTTCCCGATAAAGAAGCAGAGCATCGAAAGTCACGGCGGTTAGCAATGGGCGAAAAAAAGTCTCGCCATATAGCTTCTTTGCAGGCATTTGATGTCTATCGCCTTACCTCTTGGCTTCAGACTACGGCTCACGGCAAATTTATTGTCATCTACACTGAACGCAAAAATTTCAACGGCACTCAAGAGGAGCGCTTAAAGCGAGGTCTAAATTCATCGGCATGGCAAGAAATTTCTGCCGAACTTATGGATCAAACCGGTCTCAGTTTACACGATCTTAGCCCAGATGTCGAATGGCTTTCGTGCTAGGGGATCATTGTCAAAGGAGAAGCCCTGGAACAAATTGAGAGTCAGTAGTATGATTTCTTAGAAAATGTAAAGATGTAGGAACTCTTTTGTTGAATGCTTTTATTGATGCGCATGCCCATCTTACCCATGAAGAGTCAGAAGGCTTACCGGAGCAACTGACACGTGCCAAAGAGGCAAATATTTCTGCCATCATCAATATCTGTTGTGATTTGCAAGACCTTCTTCGTGGGCTTGAGCTTGCCAAGCAGAGTGAGGCTCCTAAGATCTACACCGTCGCCTCTTTAACGCCCCACGATGCAGCCAAAGATGATGCGGCCTTTTTTCTTGAGATCAAAAAAGCAATTAAAAATAACCTGCTTGCAGCAGTCGGTGAAACAGGCCTAGATTACTACTACAACCTTGCACCAAAAGAGGTGCAGATCAGCTCCTTTTGTCGCTATAGGGACTTGGCGCAAGAATCGAAGCTTCCACTTGTCATCCACTGTCGCGATGCCTTTGATGACATCTGTAAGATTTTAGATCCTGCCAAGGAGCTAAAAGGGGTCATGCTGCACTGCTTTACCGGCAGCGTCGATGAAGCGCGGCGCGCGATCAATAGAGGCTGGTACATTTCGCTAAGTGGCATTGTCACTTTTCCTAAAAGTGTGGCCCTACAAGAGGTTGCAAAATTTGTTCCGCTCGATCGTCTGCTTATTGAAACGGATAGTCCCTACCTTTCACCGCAAGGCTATCGTGGACAAAAAAATGAGCCCTCCTTTTTACTGGCTACAGCAAAGAAAGTGGCTGATCTTAAAGAAATTTCTTTAGATGAGCTTGCTGAAAGTACGACCCAAAATGTAAAAAGGCTGTTTCATGGGATTTCCTGAACCGGTATTGCTTCCCGATGCGGTGTATGAGGCACGAAAGGCAAGAACCAAAGCGCTCGTTCGTATCGCTTTGATTGGCATATCGGTGCGCCTGGCGATTGTTCTTTTGGAACTCGTGGGCTATTTTCTCTATGGCAGCATGACGCTCCTTTTAGATAGTTTCTCGACGCTTGCCGACGTGATTTCCAGTTTGGTCTTGGTCTTTTCGATAAAACTTGCAGAACGTCCTCCGGACAAAGAGCATCCCTTTGGACATGGCCGCTATGAGCCAGTTGCAGGCTTGCAGTTGGGCGTCTTTTTGGCCATCGCTGGCGTGGGGCTCTTTACGCAGCAGCTTTCATCACTTTTAACAAAACCGTCCATTCCTAGGATCGATCAGCATGTTTGGCTCTTTGCCATGGCCTCTGTTGTCCTCTTGGAGTTGTCTTATCGCAAATTGACCAAAGTTGCCAAGGAGCAAAAAAGCCAAGCACTACTTTCTGAAGCGCTCCACTTCAGGGCAGACAGTCTCAACAGCCTTTTTGCCCTCTTCATCCTTGTTCTCGTGGCGCTTTTTCCCGAGGCAAGTGGCGTATGCGATCGCGTAGGGGCAATTATGATAGCGCTCATCATGTGCGTCATGGGACTTTATGGCGCAAAGAAAAATCTCAATCAGCTTCTCGATCGCATCCCTGAGGAGGAATTTTTTGCCAAGGTCCGGCGCGCGTCGCTTAAGGTTGAAGGAGTAAAAGATACAGAGAAAATTCGCATCCAGCACTATGGGCCAGACGCCCATGTCGATATCGACATCGAAGTAGACCCTTATTTGAGTGTCGAAGTGGCCCACACCATTAGCCAGCACGTAAGAGCCGCCATTCAAAAGGAGTGGCCGCAAGTGCAAGATGTCACCGTGCACATTGAACCCTATTATGAAAATGACCACCAACCAGACAAAATTTCATGTTCATAAATAAAAGTAAGCTCGAACACCTGCTTTTGCCAACTGCCTACTTCGATGAGGAGCGCTACCAAAAAGAGCTGGAAAACATCTTTAGACCAAGCTGGCAACTCGTGGCCACGCTGGAAGATCTTGCGCAACATGGCGACTTTTTGACTTTGGAACTTTTTGGCACGCCTCTGCAAATACGAAACATCGATGGCGAAATCCATGCCTATGTAAATATTTGTAGCCATCGCCACTGTCTGTTGACAAGCCGTCCTAAGGGCAACGATCCGCACTTTCGCTGCCAGTACCATGGCTGGGAATATGCAAAATCTGGCAGCACGCGAAAAATTCCCGACGCACGCTGCTTTCGTCCCTTCGATCGAGAAAATGCGCGCCTGTGCAAAATCCGTTGTGAGACAGCAGGCAGCCTCGTCTTTGTCACTCTTCGTGAGGAAGCACCAACACTAGAGGAGTTTCTGGGATCGTTCCATAGCGATATTATTGAGATTTTTGGAGCTGATTTTCAGCAGATCCTCAAATGGGATACTACCTACGAGGCAAACTGGAAGGTAGTAGTGGAAAACTCGCTTGAATCCTACCATGTGCCATTTTTGCATAAAAAAACCTTTCGGGAACTTCCTCCAGAAGAAGTAAGCGAGCATGTATTGCAAGAAAATTACACAACCTATCGCCAAAAGGAGACGCTCTCAAAGGCGAAGGCTGTGCAGAATTGGTTTGTAAAACGCCTGAAAAGATCACCGACCAACATCTACAGACACACACACATCCACCCCAATTTTATCTACACCAGTAACGATCTCCACCGCACCGCACATTTGATACTTCCAACAAGCAATAGAACCTCGCGCCACATCGTCTGGGTCTTTGGATTGAAGGGAGCAAATCCTTTGGCCTATTTAAGTAGAGTTGGGGTCAAACTGATTGCCAGACAAGTCCTTCTAGAGGATGCTCCCATATTTAAAGATGTCCAGAAGGGCTTGGAAGCAAGCCCCTTCCGAGGCGTCATTGGAACGCGCGAAGAGCGCCTCTACGCCTTTCAGGACTATGTGATGCGCGCGATTTTGCCGTCAGAGAAGTAGATGATGCGGTTTGCACGAGAGGCAATCTGCTGATCTGCTGGAGCCATCAATGCCTTGGCGACATCGCGGCAAGCTTTGGCGTCTCTCCCAAGCCAGTCTATCCCCACGGCGTATTTGATCGCCTCTGGATCATCGATTTTTCAGGCAACGACGTCACCGCCTTCCAAGACCTGCCCCAGCAGCTCATGTACGGCGACACCGAAAACTAATCTTGTATCGCTTGTTGCAATTTAAACTTAAAAGGAATACGCTCCGGAATAGTGTGAAGTAAAAGGAGTGAGCTCCGTGGAAGAAGTAGAACGATACCTCGATTTGGAAGTCCCCCTTGGACAATCGATTTTTCTCTGGGGTGCGCGAAATACAGGGAAGTCGACATATTTGCACCGCCGTTTCCCCGGCTCTGTCTATTACGATTTGCTCAAAACAGACCTCTTTTTGAGATTTCTAAAAGAACCTTTCCGCTTGAGAGAGGAAGTGCTTCAATTGCCGCCTGTTGCGTTGAAAAATCCAATCATCATCGACGAAGTGCAAAAAGTGCCCCTCTTGCTCAATGAGGTGCATTGGCTTATTGAGAACCACAAACCATGCTATTTTATTCTCTGTGGTTCGAGTGCAAGAAAACTCAAAGCTACTAGAACCCATCTCCTGGCAGGAAGGGCTTGGAAGGCCCATTTTTACCCGTTAGTCTATCCGGAGATTGAAAACTTTAATCTACTTCGAGCCCTAACTCATGGCCTCGTGCCTGTTTCGTACTTCAGCAATCAGCCTCGCAGGTTTCTGAAATCGTATATCGAAGATTATTTGGTGGAAGAGATTCAGAAGGAGTCTCTTGTGAGGAATTTAGCAGGATTTTCCCGTTTTCTCGACGCGATGGCATTGACTCATGGAGAGATGACTAACTTTGTCAATATTTCACGAGATTGCGGTGTCGATGCAAAGACGGTCAAAGAGTATTACGACATCTTAGTGGACACTCTTGTAGGCTATCGCCTAGATCCTTTTCACAAATTGGGAAAAAGAGACGTGATTACGTCTACGCCGAAATTTTATCTTTTTGATGTAGGTGTTGCTGGCTTTTTACAAGGCAGAACATTGAATGCCCTAAAAGGGAAGGAAGCAGGAGCGGCTTTTGAACACTGGCTATTGACCGAAATCATTGCATATAGAGGATTAAACGATCTCGACTTTTCTGTTTCCTATTGGCGTACGAAATCTGATCTTGAAGTCGATTTTATTTTGGGTGATGGGGAAATAGCAATTGAAGCAAAAATTTCAAGCCATGTAGATAGAATGGACCTACGAGGATTGGAAGCTTTTATCCAAGAACATCAGCCAAAACGTGCCTACTGTGTTTCGCAAACTCCCCAAGCTCGGAAAATCACTCTTCCAGACGGCTCTCATGTCATCGACCTGCCATGGCAGGATTTTATCCAAAAACTATGGAACAAAGAGATAATTTAACTCCCTAAAGAATCAGGGAGATCAGCATCGCAGGGCACGGCCCCTTTCACGGCCCCTTTCACTTGTTGGGGTAAGGGCCCCTTTGTCTAGACAAAGGGGCCCGCTTTATTCTTTACAGCGCGGCTGGCTCTGTTTCTTTGTTTGCTAACCAACGAAAAGTCCCAGTTGCTCTAGTAGTTTCTGCCATAGCCTTTGAGGGGAGGGCTGTGGCAGCTGTTGAAAAATTGCGGAAAAAATTTAAATCGTGTGAAAGCGCGCAATCACAACCATTGTTACATTTTGACAGCTCAGGTTTTACGCTGAAAAATTGGATGTCTTGCCTATTGTCCAGCGATACAGTGTTGAGTCCTGTCATTGTACCTAAGGTAGTGCTCGCAATATTTGCTAATATTTTATTCCCATTATTTCCACTGATAAAGATGGATGGAATAGTACTCACTGGAGAGCTGCCTGTCATATTAATAATGTTATCATCAGCTACGTTATTAAAAATAATAACACCAATAGCGCCACCAGCCTGTGCATTTGCTACCTTTTGTGCAAAACTTGGGCCTCCTCTTTGAATAAGAGCTATCTTGCCACTGACATTAGCTGGGACTGTGCTGGCATCTAAGGGAATTGCAGCTACAATAGTTCCGCTAAGACCGGAAAGAGATGGTGCTGGTCCAAATGGAGGCGTGCTTGAAGGAGCACCTGCTGGGTATGTACCTACAGAACCTGCTGGGGTTGTAATTGTTAAAGAAGCAATTCCAGGAGGATACGCTTGAGCTGGCAGCCCTAAATTATTGGCAATAGTAAACACCCCTTCGAATTTTCCAGAACTATCTGTCACCAGCTGCACATAGTCTCCTGGAAAATATCCTAGGTTATCAGCAATTAAGAATTGCCTATAATCAAAGGACGATTTTGTCAAACGAATTTCAGCGAGTCTTTCGGTGAGATCCGCATTAAAAATAGCCAACCAAACGTCGGTGTCAAGAGTGGAATCCCCACCTATATCATTACGAAAATCGTAAAAGAGAACACCAACTCTGCCACACTTGTCAACCGCAACAGTTGGCATAAATGCCTGTACACTTAACGTGCAAGGATTAACGGGCACTGGAGCCGACCATGTAAGCCCTCCATCCTTACTCATAGTGATGATAGCTCCTATGGCACCAGTGGGATTAAAACGGGCATCATTTACTACAATATACAGATAGCCATTCTTATGATTGACGGCAATATCTGGTATCCCTGATCCTGCACGAGATGGCACTTGCCTTTCAATATCTACGGGAGCTCCTTGTATAAAAAATACATTTGTAGGACGGAAAATTGTTTGAGCTACTACGTTAATTGCTACTGTTGGCGTTGCACTCCAAGTTGTCCCCCCATCTGTTGAACGACTTACGGCTACAACAGCATTGGTAGAATTAAATGTGAAAAATGAAACAACTAATAATCCATTAGGAGTACCATCATCGATTACAACAAGTTCATGAGAAACAGTAAAGGGAGTAGTGGGCAATAAACTTGGAATAACTATGCGTGGACTCCAGCTATTTCCCCTATCAATTGATTTTGAGAAAAAACCTGTCTGATTGGGATTTCCGTTCCATACTGCATAGACGATGTTTTCATGACCAGGTCTTGGGTCTGTTGTAAGGCTGTTTTTATCATAACCTCCACTTCCTGGCACAGTGCCACTAGCCGTTGGTACAGACCAAGTGTTGCCCCCATCAAGTGACTTTGATAGAAGTATTCTGTTTATCCCAGCAACGCTAGCCAAAACTTGAATATAGGCGATACTGCCGTCTGATGAAAACTCTACCCAAGGATCGCTAGAGGTTATTCCACCCCCCGGATTTCCCTGACATGTAGTGACAGGCACCTGATTTGTTTTATCTGTCCAGGTCTTTCCTCCATCAAAAGAAACAGCAACACCTGTGCCCTGAGCTTGAGATAAACCAGCGCCCCATCGGTCCTGCTGCCAAACAGCGATTAAGTTTTTATTGTTTGCAGGGTTCACTGCAATATAGGGTTCTACTTCACAATTTCTGAAGAGAAATCCACTCGTGCAACGTGTTGGATCACCACAGGCAGTGTCGAGGGGACAGCTGAGCGTGTTTGCACTAGGTAGAGTGCTTAAATTGCTGATGCGTGTTGTAAAAACATGGGACTTTTTACAGCACTTTTTGCGCTCGGACGAAGAATCTGATGAGGAAGAAGAAGAACTTTTATGATGCCTGAAGTTTTCTCTTGCCTGTAGCTTACGAGCAACTGTTGGGGCTTTTTTTTTGGCGTTAGTTTTGGAGGTGTTTGAGCAATAGCGTTGCGCTCTTTAGCTCTTAGGGCTTGAGCGGGGGGGGGGGGTAGTTGCGGCTCAAGAGGCTGCAAAATGGCCGCCTGGTCGTTTGCAAGGAAAACAGAGAA
>Ga0187893_10013347_pt1 | contig 11455 bp, 6 predicted proteins | sample MA1701074metaG_FD_139574 | JGI IMG/M metagenome (GOLD analysis project Ga0187893, IMG submission 139574) | White microbial mat communities from a basaltic lava cave in the Kipuka Kanohina Cave System on the Island of Hawaii, USA - MA170107-4 metaG ...
GCTGGGATGTGATCGGTGCCGTCGTGTGCATGATGGGCATGGCGATCATCGTGCTCGGGCCACGAAGTTGACGGCGCGCTGCTGCTCGATGCCGACCGTGTGCACCGGGACGCCGATTCGCCCAGCCGCGGACTTGAAGTTCATCTGAGCGCCACAACAGGCCGGGTTCACGTTGGCCGAGACGCGGGCGCCGAACGCGGCGCGACAGGGATCTATGCGACCCTCGCACCGAGTTGACCCCGACCTATCTCAAGGATCTGCAGCGAGCGCTCACACGTCAAAGCCGGCGGGGCGCCGATCGCTCCAAGGGCGTGCGGTCTCGAGCTGAGCGGCGAGCGAGATCACCGTCGGCTCGTCGTTCGGACGACCGACGAGCTGCACGGCGAGCGGAAGGCCCTCGTCGTCGAACCCTACGGGCACGGACGCGGCGGGCTGGCCAGTGTAGTTCCAGGCCACGGTATAGGCGATGTAGGGAAGGCCTCCCCAGAAGGTGCGGATAAATCCCTTGCCCCACCAGCGCCCCGCCAGCGGCGGCGCGGCGGCGATGAGGGGAGTCAAGAGTACGTCATGCGTTTCGAAGAGGGCGGCATTGATGCGAGCGGCGACCTGCGCCTCCTTCGCGCGTGCCCGAGCCAGGGGCCAGCCGTGGAGCACGTGTCCGAACCGAACCATTGCCTTGCTTCTCCGTTCCAGTCGCTCGGGCGCGTCGAGGCGCAGGGCGTCATCGTACACACCGCAGGCCACACGCGGTAGACCGGTCGTCGGGTCGCGCGGGTAGTACGGAACGACCGGCGACACGGCGTGGCCTAGCGAGCGCAGGAGGTCCGTGGTTCGCTCAACGGCGCGGCGCGCCGCGGGACTGAGCCGGGCTGGTTGGAGGATCGGTTTGAGCGCGACACCGATCCGCAGCGTGCGTGGCTCGCTGCACGCGGCGTGAGCGAACGAGCAGGCGGGTGGCGGCGGCGGGCTCGGGTCGCCGTCGACCGAGCCCATGACCGCATCGAAGAACACGGCGCTGTCGAGCACGCTGCGGGTCAGGGGACCGAGCTGGGTCAACCCGTGCCAGTTTTCGCGATAGGGCATGAACGAGATCCGGCCGCGCTGCGGTTTCAGACCGAAGAGCGCGCACATCGCGGCGGGCACCCGGATCGAGGCGCCGCCGTCGGAACCCAGCGCAGCGCTGGCGAGGCCGGCGGCCACCGCCGCCGCGCTGCCGCCGCTCGAGCCGCCGCACGAGCGGTCGAGGTTCCACGGGTTGCGCGTAATGCCCCACGTCTCCGACTCGGTGAAGTGCCCCCACATCGCCAACTCGGGTACCGTCGTCTTGCCGATGATTACGGCGCCGGCGCGCCGCAACCGGCGGACCACCTCGGCATCGGCGCTCGCCGGGCGGGTGACGGCGCCTGTGCCGTGCGTGGTCAGCTCGCCGGCCACGTCGATGGTGTCCTTGATCGCGATCGGCACGCCGAGCAACGGGGCCGGATCACCGGCGTCGAGGCGCGCCTGGGCGGCATCAGCCTCCGCGATCGCCGGCTCGGCCATCACGGTGCGATAGCAATTGACCCGGGCACCGAGTCGGTCGATGCGCTCGAGGTAGATCTCCAGCAGCTCGCGTGCAGAGATCTCGCGCCGGCGCAGCAGCTCGACTTGCCGGGTGATGCCCGCATAGGCCAAGTCGACGCGATCCACGGTTCCCTCCTTCATCCTTCTGCTCCTACACCAACGCGGTAGCGACTGCTCGCGAATGGGTCCACGGGACACGCGTTTTCGCGGCCGTCGGGACCGTCCAACCACTGCGGAACGCCGACGCCGGCGTGTGAGGTACGTGCCTCTCCTTGAGGGGCGTACGGTTCGTGGCGTCCGCATCTTCCGACCCAAGGTCTTCCCTTCCCATACACCGGTCTTGTTGTGCCAGCGATCCGGTTCGGGTGGTCCTGCGCGCTTAGCTTCCTCGCGGATTGGCTTCATTCTTGACCCTGGACATGCCCGCTGGCTATACGAGCACTGGTCCTATGATTCGAACCCGGATTCGGCGTCGCTTTCAGGTGCTGTTCGTGGCGGCCCTGTTGCTGGTGCCATCCTTGCTCGCTGGCCATTTTCACGGCGGCAGCGACGCAGCATCGCCGTCCTGTACCTCGTGCATCGCCAGACACCATACGCCCACCATCGGCGCAGCTCTGGTGCCGGCACTTGACGTCCATTTGCCTGAAAGACCTGTCGCTGCGCTGCCAGACCCAATCGTCTTAACCGAGTCGCACTCCGTCCCAACGACCGGTCGCTCCCCCCCGGTTCTCCCCTTCGCAGCCTCGTAACGTCGCCACGTCCTGATCACCACTTCGGAGGTGGCGACACCGCTGGAGTGATGTCGGGAGGAGAGGGGCTCTCTCTCTCCCGTCTCTCGTGGTCGGGGAGGTGACGAATGCAATCGAACAGAGCAGGACAAGTGTCTACGCGTGTCCGCTCGTGCGGGCCCGTAGTGCCGAAAGCATACTCGGAACGCCATTGGCGACAGCGTGTCAGCGTTGATTCGCTATTCAGTCCGGCGACTGCCGTTACACAGCGTGCCGGGTGGTGCTTGCCGTTCGGCCGGACGGTTCGCCACCGAAGTGTGTGGCGTCAGTGTGCGGTGTCTCTCGCGCCTATCGGTCTGGCGGGTGTTTGCGCCGTTCTGCTGGTCGCCGGCTTCCCCAGCCGGCTCTCGGCCGAAGAGGCAGAATCCCCAGCCGGGTCGCCTACTCCAGGCGCGCCGGCGGGTGCCGCCGAGCAGCCGCCGCCGGTCCCGGGACCTCGTTATGACGAAGTCGTGATCACCGGCGCGCCGATCCCACGCACGCTCTCCGAGCTCGCCCAGCCCGCCTCGGTGGTTGACGGCGAAGAGCTCATCCTGCACCAGGCGCCGCAGCTCGGCGAGGTCTTGGCGACCCAGCCAGGAATCACTCAGTCGTACTTTGGCCCCGGCGCAAGCCGACCGATCATCCGCGGCCTCGGTGGCGACAACATACGCGTGCTAGAGAACGGCCTCAGCACCTTCGACGCGTCCGCGGTCAGCCCTGACCACGCCGTCAGCCTCGAGCCGCTACTCGCGAGCAAGATCGAGATCGTTCGCGGTCCCGCCGCGTTACTCTATGGCCCAACCGCGATCGGTGGCGTGGTCAACACGCTCACCAATCGAATCCCCGACGAACCGATCCCAGTGCCGATCCGCGGCGTTGCCGAGGTCCGTGGAAACTCGGTGAATCTGGAACGCGCGGGCGTTGCGTATCTCGAGGGCGGATATAAAGGGTTCGCGTACCACCTCGACGGTTTCGGAAGGCAGACCAATGACCTGAGCATTCCTGGGTTCGCCCGCTCCGAGCGCCTGCGGAAAGCGGATCCCTTGCCACCCGGAGAAACCGAAGCGAGGGGCATCCTTCCGAACAGCGCGATTGAGACCGACGGTGGCTCGGGCGGACTCTCGTACATCGGCTCGGCCGGATACATCGGACTCTCGCCGTCCATCTACCACACGAACTACGGCACCGTGGCCGAGCCTGATGTCACGATCGACCTCACGCAGTTGCGTCTGGATTTCGCCGGCGCCCTGAATGCGCCGTTACCGCGGGTGACGACAATCAAGGCGAAGCTCGCGCTGGTCGACTACGATCACACCGAGTTTGAGGGACCGGAGCCCGGCACGAAATTCAAGAATCGCGGGTACGACCTCCGGGTCGAGGGTCTTCACGAAAAGATCGGTCCACTGGAGGGCGCCGTCGGCCTCGAGAGTACGCTCTCCGACTTTTCCGCCTTGGGCGAGGAAGCATTCCTACCGAAGACCCTGACGAACGTTCAGTCACTCTTCTTGTTTGAGGAGATGACTCAGGGCGTCGTGCGGCTTCAGGGCGCCGGACGCATCGATTACCAGGGCGTCGACGCCGATGCCGATCCACAGTTCGGCCCGTCATCGTCCCGGTCCTTTGTGACGGGGGGGATCTCCCTCGGAGCGATCTACTCGCTGACCGAGGCGTACGCGGTGGCGTTTTCGCTCGAGTATACTCAACGCGCGCCGAACGCCGAAGAACTCTACGCCAATGGCCCGCATCTCGCGACTGCGCAGTTCGAGATCGGCGACCGCGATCTATCGCCGCAGCAGTCGATCGGGGTGGATGTATCGGTGAGAAAGACCGCGGGCCGACTGACCGGTTCGATCAGCGGCTTCTACAACCGCTTCATCGACTACGTCGCGTTGCTACCCAACGGCGAGACCAATCCCGAGTTCGACTTGCCGGTGTTCCTATACGAGAATGTCGCGGCGTACTTCGTCGGCATGGAGGCGGAGGCAACGCTTAACGTTCTGGAGCACGGCCCCCACCGCGTCGACTTGTCCGCCAAGACAGACTACGTCCTGGCGCAGGATCTCTCCAACGACCAAGCCCTGCCGTTCATTCCTCCGTTTCGGTTCGGTGTCGGGGCCCAATACTCCTGGCGCGCCCTTCAGGTTGGCCTGTCGGTCTTCCGTGCCGTCCCGCAGTTCCGCGTGCCGGAAGGTACCTGCTCTCCCTCGTTCCCGTCTGCCTGTCTGCCGACGAACGGCTATACGTTGCTCAACGCCAGTGGCAGTTATCCGCTCAAAGTGGGTCCCACCCGACTGAATCTGTTCCTACGCGGCTTCAATCTGGCTAACCAAAAGGCGCGTGAAGCTGCCTCGGTCCTCAAGGACGTCGCACCCCTGCCCGGAGTTGGCGTGCTCGGCGGAATTCAAATCGCCTTCTGACCTCAAGAATGCGGTCGATACGTCGCATATCGGTCGCCCATCGGGCCGAATCACAGATCGTGGCCGGCGGCGGTCTCGATGCGCTCGGCGGCCGCAATGTGCTGGCCGGACGCGGGAGCACAACGCGCACACACATCGCCGCGTGGGCACTCTCGCTCGTACTCCACGCAGTGGTCCTGGCCGCCGTAGTGTACGTGTTCCACCCGCTCCGACAGCCGGAAGTCGCGAACCCGGAGAGGCTGATCTACGTCGAGCCGGCACCACCTCCGCCACCATTGCCGGTTGCCGGTGCAGACGGTGCAGCGGCAGATGATCCGCAGGTCATGCACGAGCAGGCGGCGCAGCTTGTTCGGCTTTCGCAATCCCCGACGGCCATTCGGACAGCCCGACGGTCGCCGAAGCCAACGGCGCGCCCGGCGCGGCGCCAACCTGTCGAGCCGCAGCCCACCCGTGCCGATGTCGTTCGCAGAGGTGAGACGGGCGGCCAGACCGAGGGTGTCGCCGGCGGCATCGTTGGCGGCAAGGTCGGCGGCACGGTCGGTGGGCACGGCGATGCACCGATTACCGCCGAGCTTGCAGCAAACCCGCCGCTGGTCTTATCCAGAGTACTGCCGGAGTACCCGGCTGAGGCTCGAGTCCAGCGGGTCGAGGGGCAGGTGCTGCTGCGCGCCGTCGTCGACCGGAGTGGGCACGTGGAGGAGGAGATTGTCGTTGCGCGATCGGTTCCGCTGCTCGACGATGCCGCAGTCGCGGCATTGCGGCAATGGCACTTCGCACCGGGACGTGACACTGCCGGACGTGCGGTCCGTGTCCAAATCGAAGTTCCCATGCGATTCCAGCTTCGTTGAGGAGGTGCAATGGAACGCTCTTCGCTCGGGCAACTGACCCCAGATGGTCCTTCGTCAAGGCGATCGTTGTCCTCGAACGCCGCGCTGGCCACCGCTGTGGAGCGCCTGGTGGCGCTCTGCAGGCCAGCGTGGGTTTCGATCGGCTCTGGGCAGCTGCACCTACCCGCCAGCGCGGACGGCACGTTGCGCTTGAACGATCAACCGCTCGCAAAGGAGCAAATCGCGTCGGCGGTGCAGACCCTCCACGCTACCCGTAGCGACCGCACGGATCTTCTTGGAGCCCGATCGCGGGCTTTCCTACGCGATGGTCGTTGATCTGAGAGACTCCCGCCGCGACGCCGGAACAGCGCGGGAACGCACAACGTTTTCACCAGTCGCGCGACAAAGGTTGACAAGCGAGCGCGTCACGGCGTCAGGCGTACCCACCGGCCCATCGACGGCACACGGCTGGTGTTGAGGATGAACATCAGGTACCAGCCCGGCGGGGCGAGATTCACCTGCGGCGGCGATTCGACGTCGAGCATGCCGGGGCCGATCCCGGCGATCACGAGCTCGATGCCACGTTGCGACATGTTGAAACCGTGCGTGACCGCGCCGCCGCGCACCAGAACGACCTCGGCAATATCGGTCGCGTTCGGCGTGTTGATCGCAAATGTGCTGCCGTAGTTGATCGCCGCCGGCGCGCCGCCGATGACCGGCCGCAGCATGTCGAAGTAGTCCGGGAAGAAGCGCTCGTGTGGTGTCGGTACGCCCGCAGCCATCGGATCGCCGCCGCCGAGGATGCTGCCGTCTCCGAGGAGGATGAAGGCCGAGTGGTAGGCACGCACGTACTTCATCGCCGGGCCGACGACCCAGCCGGCGCCCGGGTTGCGCGGATCGAAGATCTCGCATACCCCGCCGTCGGGGCCGCCGCTGACCCCTCCGGCGATGAACACGCGACCGTCGGGCAACAGCGTGACGGTGAACTGTTCCGCCCGTGGCACGTTCAGGTCCGGTAGCGCCGTCCATGCGGGGGTCGCAGCCGACAGGTCGATCATCTCGGCGCTCTTCTGCGCCGCCGCGGGGTCGCCGCCGATGATGTACACGATGGGCTTGTAGTCTGGCGGGCGCAGCAGCAGCAGCACCGAGGTGCCCTTTTCTCCGCCCGTGCTGCGGTCGCCATGAATGGTCGGGAACGCCTCGGCCGCTGCAGGCATGGCGAGATCGAAGCGGTGCGACGGATCGTGCGGCCCGCCGATGAAGAGGCGGCCGTCCGGCAACAGGTAGGTCCACGGGTAGTACTGGTGGTGGTTCATGCCCGCTGGCATCAGGATCGGCGCCGCCCAGCCCACGCCGTGAGTGTAGATCTCGACCGACTTCGACGCCGACCCATACAGTGTCGCGGCACGCCCATCGCCCAGGGTCAGCGTGGTCGAATAGAAGCGGTCCTGCGCAGTGTCGGCGACGCGCAGCCACGTGAGCGTCGCTGGATCGAACACGAACGACTTGTTGGGTGAGAACCCCCCGTGGATCAGCACGGTGCCGGCCGCGGTGTCGAGGATCGTGTGCTCGGCCGACCACATGTCGGACGTGTTGATGTCGAGCGCCGGGTCGTCAGCCGGTTGGTTGGCCGGCAGCATGTAGGCGCCGGCGGGCGTCGAGTAGTCCCACACGCGTGACTGATCGGCTGCCGTGTACCCCCAGTACAGCACGCGTTGCGTGTTCGGGAGCAGCACCGCGTGCATGAGCGCCTTCTCCGGCGCCCCGGGAATCTCTTCCCATCGGCCGCCGCCGTGACTCCGACACGGATGCGGATCGACATCGGGACAGGCGTTGCTGCTGTCGTCGAGCGGCAGGCCGGTGCGATGGCTGATCTCGTGCGCCATGTCCTCGGTCAGCCACACGCTCTGGCGTGCTCGCACCAAGCCCACCATGCCGTTCATCATGTGATGGTGAACGTGACAGTGGAAGACGAAATCGCCCTTCAGCCGGTACAGCTTCGCGCCCGTCGGGCGGTGTGCGGGCGACTGCGCCTTCTCCTCATCGGCGGTGAGCAGCAGCACCGGCGGAATCTCGCTCTCGACGACGAAGGATTCGGCCGGGCCGATGCTGCGGATGTCGACGTACTGCCCGCCGAAGCTCCAGCGCATCGCGTGCGGATGAAAGTTGTGCCAGCTGGGGCTCGTGTCGAGGTTGAAGACGTACCAGCGGATCCGCTGGCCGCTGCGGCCAACGATCGTCGGCGTGTTGCCGACGAATCCGCGACCATTGATGCAGTGCGTCGCCATGGCCGCGCCCTGGGTCGACGTGACCGTGTGGTGGAAGTTGCTGTTGTTGATCCACTTGACCGTGCCGCCAACGCCGACGGTCACGTCAGCCGGGCTGAACGCCATCGGCGGCCCGCCCACGATGGTCACCGTGACCGGATCCGGACCGCCCGGCACCACGTGAACGGTGCCGGTCATCTCGGGGTGGTGGCGGCAGAAGTAGGGGAAATCACCGGCGCTGTCGAAGACGAGCTCGGCCTCGCCACCGAGCTCCTCGATGTCGCCAGTGTCGAACACCGGCTTGGCCTGCGGGTTCGACATCACGTGGAAGAACACCGGTACGTGGTCGGAGTTGACGATGCGCCGCGGCAGCGCGAGTTCCCTCAGTGTGAGCTCCCCCAGGAAGTCGAGGTGCTGCCTCAATAGCTGTCGGGTCGCGTCTTTCAACCGCCCGGCGTGTACGTATGGCGCGAGCGGCACGATCGTATCGTCGTCGAGCTCGAAACGGTCCGGCAGTCGCTTGTCGGCGAAGACGGGGAGCCGTTCGAGGCGCTCGATGTCGAGGTAGATCGGTCGCAGCAGGTCCCACGGAAAGCGGAGGCGACGCGGCGGCCGATCACAAGCGCCAAGCACCACGATGCCGCCGAACAGGCCCTGATCGATCTTGGTGTCGTGGTGGTGGGTATGATCGTGAAAAGGCCAGGCGCCGAGCGCGTCATCGGGGACGTCGAACGTGTAGATCCAGGTCTGACCGGGGCAGATCGCGTCGGAGCGGCCGCCGTGGTGGGCGGCTTCGGTGCCGAACGGCCACGAGCCGTCGGAGTCGATCCCGTACCGCAGTCCGTGTACGTGCAGCGAATGCGGGACGTCGTCGGTGTTCCACACGTGGATCTTCAACCGCTGGCACGGCCGCGTGTAGATGACGGTGCCCGGAACCCGGCGCGAGTAGACGGGCTCGTTGATGTCCGCGGCGAGCAACTTGTCGGGCTTGGGAATCAAATATCCCGAGTCCAGGTATTCGCGGTAGACGACCGCGGTCAGCGCGCGCGCGTCGATCTCGGCCTGCGGTATCAGCCCGTTCTCGTGCCCATCGCCGCGCATGCAATCGCGCCCGTACTGCAGTGGCGGCACGGTCTTTTCCTGCGGCTTGACCGGACTGTAGTTCTCGATGCGCTCGATCTTGAGATAGATGTGGCGCTCGTCACAAACCGGCGGCTTGGGATGCGGGGCCCGGATCGTCACGCCGGCCTGCGGGTGTTTCACGTTCCACAGCACCGAATCTTCGGTCGATGCGAGCAGCTGGTTGTAGCAGTAGACCTTGAAGTACAGATCTGGCCAGTTGTCGAGGAAGATGTCGCGAAACGCGCTGTCGTCGAAACTGAGCGCAAACGAGCCGTCGCTGATCGTCGTGGCCGAACCGAGGTAATCGTCGAGGCCGAAGTCCTTGTCCCACGCTTCGACGCGAACACCGCCGATGCCGTCTCCGGTAAACGAGTCGACTACGCGTCCTCTGATGTCGTAACGCATTGGTTGTTCCTCCCTAATGGCGCCGCTCATGGACGCCCCACTGCGGTCCTACCCCGCGCAGCAGTGGGGCGGGCGGCCAGCAGAAGTGTCGATCGCGATGCGAGGTCCAGGGGCGAGGGGCGATCTGGCTGCGATGAGGACTACCGATTGACAGCCATCGCCCAGCCTGATGGCGGGCGAGACGGCGGTGGTGTTCAGCCGTACGATGAGATGGATCATTGCTGGGCCTCTGCCTGGCCCCGCACCAGCGGGTGCGCTCTCGTATCGCCGGTTGGTTGTGTCAACAATTGGGACTTTCCCTACATCCAGGACGGCATCTCCTGCGGTGGAAAGCCTCACAGGACATGCGCCTCGCTGCGACCCCCTGCGCTGGCGACACTCCCGGCTGCGCAGCCCGATCACACCGAGTTGCCCAAGAGGGCAATCGGGCCAACAGGTAGGTAGTCACCTCGCACAGCGCAACGACGACGGATCCCGGAGGAGGGATCCTGGTCATCGCGCTCGAGAAAACGCAATTGACCGGATCGATAATACTCATAGTCTCTAGACGAATAGTCTGCCCCCAACCTCTGCTGGCCAATCGTGAAGACCGTCCAGCAGCGGTTCGGGGCGCAGGTGCGAAAGCTGCGACATGCCCGATCGTGGAGCCAGGAACAACTTGCCGAGCGCGCCGGTCTCCACTGGACCTACGTCGGTGGCGTGGAGCGCGGCGAGCGGAACCCGACGCTGCTGGTCATGGCGCGAATCGCCAAGGCGTTCGGCATCCCGATCCGGGACTTCTTCCCAGACTAACCTCCGGTCACTCGTCGATTGCGTCGGCCCGCTGAGGCGGGCGCGCCGAAGCGCGGTTGGTGTGGCGCTGCTGGCGCTCGCCACGTGCCCCGCACGCGCGCAAGTGATTCGGCCGACCAATGGTCCGTTCGGCGGCATCGTCACTGCGATCACGGTAGCTCGCAGCGAGCCGTCCATCCTTTACGCCGGGACACGGGTCGGGGTGTACAAGTCTATCGATGGCGACTCGAACTGGACCACGACCGTCGCGAGTACCAACCTCGGGCCGGTGAACGCCCTGGCGATTGATCCCCGAACCGCCGCGACCGTGTACGCCGGGACGGCAACGGGCATCTTCAAGACCGTCGACGGCGGCGCGAGCTGGTTCTCAATCGCCAACTCGCCCTTTGGCGGCGCGGAATTCGACCAGGGTGTGCTCTCGCTCGCCATCGACTCCACCAATCCCGAGTACGTATACGCCGGCACGCCCAAAGGCGTCTTCTATACGTTCAACGGGGGCGCGCACTGGTCCGGCGGCGGCAGCCAGGCGGCGCCGGCGCTCGCCATGATCCCTGCGTCGTTCCCGACCGGGCTCCCCACGGTGTTTGTTGCGAGTCGGGACGGGGTCTCCGGCTCGACGGCGGAGGGGTTGACGGATGTAACAGCGCTCACGCTCGATGCGGCACACGCGACGCTCTACGCCGGGACTCGCGCGGGGCGCGTATTCAAGCGCACCGTCGATGCGTTTGACTGGCAGGAGATCAGCCCCGGGGTTCAAGGAAGCGTGACGGCAATCGCCACAGATCTCGAGCGCATCGACTGGGTCTACGCCGCCACGTCGGAAGACGGCATCTGGAGAACACCGAACGCTGGCGCACGTTGGGAATCGATCGGTGCCGGCGCAGGCGTTTCGCCCCATGTGTTCTCGTTGGCGATCGATGTCAGCGGTGTCCTTCGGGCGGGTACGTGGAATGGGATCTTCACTTCGCCCGATCGGGGCGAGACCTGGGATCCAGCTAGCGATGGACTGACGGCTGCGGTGGTCTCGACACTGGCCATCAGTGGCGGCACCCCCCCGATCATCTACGCTGGCTCCGAATACGGCGGGATGTTCAAGACGACCGACTGGGGTACAACATGGAAAACGATCGACACCGGACTTCCCGGTCCCAGTTGCCACGTGCAAGCCCTGGTAATCGATCCGGTCGATCCGCGCGTCGCCTACTCGGCGTGTCGCGGCCGCGGCACCGTATTCAAGACGACTGATGCTGGCACCAACTGGGATCTCCACGAGGACGGCCTCGCTGTCAGCC
>Ga0187893_10013348_pt1 | contig 11455 bp, 9 predicted proteins | sample MA1701074metaG_FD_139574 | JGI IMG/M metagenome (GOLD analysis project Ga0187893, IMG submission 139574) | White microbial mat communities from a basaltic lava cave in the Kipuka Kanohina Cave System on the Island of Hawaii, USA - MA170107-4 metaG ...
CCGCCCGCGAGCGCGGTTACAGCGGACTCGATCTGGAATCGGGGACGCATCGTACCCGCGCGCATCGATTTTATTTCCGTGAGGGATTTTTTATCACGTCGTTCTCGTTCAGAAAAGAGTTTTGATGAAACCGATAAACGTCGGCCTGCTCGGCATCGGCACCGTGGGGGGCGGAACGTTTACCGTTCTCCGCCGCAACCAGGAGGAGATTACCCGGCGGGCAGGGCGCGGTATCGTCATCAAGATGGTCGCGGACAAGGACCTTGCCCGGGCGCGCAAGTTGGTTGGCGGTGTCGCCGACATAACCGATGACGCATATGAAGTGGTGGGCAATCCCGACATCGAAATCGTGGTCGAACTCATCGGGGGCACCAAAGTCGCGAAAGACCTGATACTCACGGCGATCGATCACGGCAAGCATGTTGTAACCGCCAACAAGGCCTTGTTAGCGACACACGGCAACGAGATCTTCCTTGCTGCGCAGAAAAAAGGCGTGATGGTGGCCTTCGAGGCGGCGGTTGCCGGCGGCGTGCCAATCATCAAGGCGCTGCGCGAAGGCCTTACCGCCAACCGCATCGAGTGGATCGCCGGAATCATCAACGGCACCTCGAATTTCATACTGTCCGAAATGCGCGAGAAGGGCTCGAGCTTCAAAGACGTGCTTGCCGAGGCGCAGCGCCTCGGCTACGCGGAGGCGGATCCGACATTCGACGTGGAGGGTGTGGATGCGGCGCACAAGCTCACCATCATGGCGGCGATCGCCTATGGCATTCCGATGCAGTTCGACAAGGCCTATACGGAAGGCATCTCCAGACTCACCAGGGAGGATATCCGGTACGCCGAGGAACTCGGCTACCGGATCAAATTGCTCGGCATCACGCGACGTACGCCGAGCGGCATCGAACTGCGCGTTCACCCCACGTTGATCCCGTCGCGAAGGCTGATCGCCAACGTCGAGGGGGTCATGAACGCCATCCTGGTCAAGGGCGACGCGGTCGGCGCCACTCTGTATTACGGTGCCGGGGCTGGCGCCGAGCCGACAGCCTCGGCCGTCGTGGCAGACCTGGTGGACGTGACGCGGATGCATACGGCCGATACCGGGCACCGGGTACCGCATCTGGCATTCCAGCCGGATCAGTTGTCCGATATACCGATCCTGGCCATGGAGGAAGTCGAGACCTCTTACTACCTTCGACTGAGGGTGCTGGATCGCCCCGGAGTGCTCGCCGACATCACCCGAATCCTCGCCGACATGTCCATCTCGATCGATGCAATGGTTCAGAAAGAGCCGAGCGAAGGCGAGGAGCAGGTGGCCATCGTCATGCTGACACACCTGACTCAGGAAAAAAACGTCAACGAGGCAATCAAGCGAATCGAACTGCTGCCTGTAGTATCCGGCAAGGTCATCCGGATTCGCCTCGAGCAGCTGGGAAAGAACTGATTCTCAGCAGAGGTACGTGAAGAAGTTCAGCAATCGGATAATATCTCGCGGGGCGCACCGGTTTACTGCGCAAGCCTAGATGGGGGAGGTTTGCGTTATCGCGTGTACCCCCGCGTCTCTGTCGTCACATGGAAAAAAAGAGCATGCCTACCCACTACACCGGCCTGATCAATCGTTACCGAGACCGCCTTCCTGTCGCGCCGGATGCGCTTGTCATCACGCTCAACGAAGGCAACACGCCGTTGATCGAGCTCACGCACCTGCCCCGGATGATCAGAAAGGACGTGCGTATCTTCTGCAAGTTCGAAGGGGTCAATCCGACCGGCTCGTTCAAGGACCGAGGCATGACCGTGGCAGTGACCAAGGCGGTGGAAGCGGGTGCGCGGGCGATCATCTGTGCGTCCACTGGAAACACGTCCGCGGCCGCCGCCGCCTATGCGGCCCGTGCAGGGATCACGTGTTACGTATTGATCCCGGAAGGGCAGATTGCGCTCGGCAAGCTCTCGCAAGCGATGATGCACGGATCGGTCGTCATCCAGATCCGCGGCAATTTCGACGATGGCATGCGGCTGGTGCAGGAAGTGGCGCGGAGCCTGCCGGTAAATATCGTCAACTCGATCAACCCTTATCGGCTGCAGGGCCAGAAAACCATCGCCTTCGAGGTGATTGAGGCGCTGGGGGATGCGCCCGACTATCACGCGTTGCCGGTCGGTAACGCCGGCAACATCTCGGCGCACTGGATGGGTTACAGCGAGGCCGTGGGCAAGAACACGGCGAGTTGCTCGCACTGCAACGGCGATTGCCGTTACCTTTCCAGTCCCATCGCGACCCGAAGGCCGATCATGCTTGGCTACCAGGCAGCAGGTGCGGCGCCGTTCATGCGCGGCGCGATGGTGGATGAGCCCGAGACCATTGCTACCGCAATTCGGATCGGCCACCCGGTATCGTGGGAACTCGCGTGGGCGGCAAAGAGCGAATCCGGCGGGTGGTTCAACGAATGCACCGACCAAGAGATTCTGCGTACTCAAAAACTCATGGCGGAAACCGAGGGCATCTTCTGCGAGCCGGCCTCGGCAGCGTCCGTCGCCGGCGTGCTCAAAGACCTGGAAGTCGGCGTGATCGGCGAAGGCACGACCATCGTATGCACGCTGACCGGCCACGGACTCAAGGATCCGGACAGCGCGATCGCTCAGAGTACAAAGCCGGTCGTGGTTGACGCCACGCGCACAGCAATCGAGCGAGTGATCAGCGAAAATCTTGCCAAATCCTGAATCACGGAGATCGCAAGAGGAAACGTAACGCAGGGTTCACCACTGGATGACCAGAGCAGAAATTCTCGAGGCATTTGCGCCTTCGCCGACAAGTTCGTCTCAATAGACCTTCAGCGAATACCGTCGACGCTTCGTCCCCGTGGTGCACCTATCCTCGGAGTGCCAGGTTCTCCGCGCAGTCGCGTACGCTTTTCAGAAAGCGCCGGGAACAAGGCGCAGCGAGAGATCCACTGCGCGCAGGTCCTTGGTTAGCGTACCGATGGAAATTCGGTTCACACCAGTTTCCGCGATCGCCCGCACGGTATCGAGGTTCACGCCGCCCGAGGCCTCCAGCACCGCGCGTCCCGCAGTCACCCTCACCGCTTCCCGGAGGCCGGCGAGATCAAAATTGTCAATCAGTATCAGCGTGGCACCCGCTTCGATCGCCGCGCTCAACTGAGCGATCGACTCCACCTCGATCTGGACCGGAATATCACCGGCAATCTCTCGCGTATGCCGGAGCGCCGGACCGATTCCTCCGGCTGCGGTAACGTGGTTTTCTTTGATCAGAACCCCGTCGTAGAGACCCATGCGATGATTGTTGGCGCCGCCGCACCTTACCGCATACTTTAGCGCCTGGCGCAGTCCAGGGACCGTCTTTCTTGTGTCCAGGATGGTCGCACGCGTTCCTGCAACGGCATCCACGAACGACCGCGTGCGAGTGGCGACGCCGGACAGTGTCTGCAGGAAATTTAGCGCTGTGCGTTCGCCGGTGAGCAGACTTCGCGCGCGGCCGTCGATTTCACACAGGACCATATCCGCGGGCGTGCGGTCGCCATCTTTTGCGTACCAGTGAATCCGTGTTTCAGGTTCGATCTGGCGGAAGACTTCATCGAACCAGGCGCCGCCGCAAATCACCGCCGCTTCGCGGGTGATTACGCGAGCATGTGCGATTTGATCCTTGGGCACCAGGCTCGCGGTAACGTCGCCGCTGCCGATATCTTCGGCAAGTGCCCTCGCAACGTCAGTCCTGATGACCGATGCCAAATCCATGGGATTCCCATAAACTGAAGGCGGCATTCTATCGCGGGAGGCGTCGATGACGGGTGTAATGGGGGTGCTCTCGTATGGGATCGGAACCATCCTGGGCTTGATGCTCGTCGGACTGGTGGTGATCTGGTTCGTGCAGGACGTCACCCAGAAGAAGCATACGGTCTTGCGCAACTATCCAGTCATCGGCAGGTTGCGCTATTTCTTCGAGAAGCAGGGCGAGTACTTCCGCCAGTATTTGTTTGCCGGGGACCGCGACGAGATGCCGTTCAATCGCGCGACCCGCGGCTGGGTATACCGATTGGCCAAGAACGAAGGGGGCATGATCGGTTTCGGCTCAACGAACGACCTTCGCGAGCCAGGTTCGATCATTTTCGTCAATGCACCGTTTCCCGTGCTGGAGGAAGACCGCCTGCCCACGCCGCCACTCGTGATCGGACAGGGATACTGCCAGTATCCTTTCGAGGCGCGCTCCGTCGTCAACGTCAGCAGCATGAGCTTCGGCGCGATATCCGAGCCGGCGGTGCGATCACTATCACGCGGCGCAGGGCTGGCCGGCTGCTGGTTGGATACCGGCGAGGGGGGTCTGTCGCCATATCATCTCGAAGGCGGTTGCGACCTGATCATGCAAATTGGAACCGCCAACTATGGCATCCGGGATGCAGACGGCAAGTTCTCCGGCGAGCGTGCCAGGGAACTTGCCAAAGTGGTGAAGGCATTTGAGATCAAGTTGTCCCAGGGGGCAAAGCCGGGCAAAGGCGGCGTTCTCCCGGGGTCCAAGGTGACCGCACAGATCGCGCAGATTCGCGGCATACCCGCAGGGAAGGACTCGATCAGCCCGAACCGGCACCATGACATCGCCAATGTTCACCAATTGCTCGACAAGATAGCCTTCGTGCGTAATCTGACCGGCCGTCCGGTTGGCGTAAAGACGGCGATCGGAGGATGGCAATTGATAAATGATCTGTGCGATGCGGTCTTGCAACGGGGTCTGGAATCGGCCCCGGATTTCCTGGTCATCGACGGTGGCGAAGGCGGCAGCGGCGCCGCGCCGCAGGCACTTGCCGACCACATGAGCCTGCCGATCGCGGAAGCCTTGCCGCGAGTCGTCGACGCGCTGCTCGAGGCCGGATTGAAGGAGCGTATTCGCGTGGTGGCCGCAGGCAAGCTGATCACATCCGCAAGAGCGGCGTGGGCGTTGTGCGCGGGCGCGGATTTCGTCAACACTGCGCGCGGCTTCATGTTCTCACTCGGTTGCATCCAGGCGCTGCGTTGCCACACCAATACATGCCCGACTGGCGTCACGACGCACAACAGGCGGCTGCAGCGTGGGCTCGTGGTCGAGGAGAAATATCTGCGCGTGGCAAATTACGCGATCAACATCAATAAAGAGGTCGATATGATTGCCCACTCCTGCGGGTGCAGGCATGCGCGAGAATTGCGGCGCGAACACGTGCGCATCGTCGAGTCCGCGGGGCATAGCGTAGCGTTCAACATACTCCACCCCTATCCGAAGACGAGACAGGATTTCAGGCAATCCGTGGTCCAGACCGTGACGTGAGTAGCGCGGGCGCGTCGGAGAGTCCCGAATGTACCGAGGCAGATCGCCGAGGTCGTGTGGTGCTGCCGCTGAGGTTTGTCGAAAACGTACAGTCATTGCCGGGCGTCATGACCGCTATTGCGTTTCCCGCGCCATCCATCTTTTCGCCTCCGGGTATGGTCGCTGGTCACGAATCATCGGTGCTCGTAGGCTCGCGACCGTAACAACGGTGTCTGATCGCCTGTCGGAACGTCATCCGGGGTGATCCAGCGGTTGTTTGATCGTGACCGCACCGCGAATCTGGCCCGGGGCATACCCGGTTGCACGGTCTCGAGGATAGTCGGCTGCGAGCCTTGTCCGAACCGCGTCGGGAATGGAAGCCATCGTCCCGTGACAGGTCAGGCATAGGGGCTGCACCGGGATTGCCTTCATGTACCGGAAAAAACGCCCCTGTGGCTCGGTCACGATCTCCGAGCGCTCCAGTTCGTCGGGCCTTGCGCCCTGTGCCGCCAGCTCGTCGAACTCCGCAAGTACCCGCTGCTCCCAGGCATCGGGCTGCCCGAGCAGGGGGTTGCGCGTCCTGAGGCTGACACGGGAAACGCGGGCGCCAGTTTTTCTCGAGAGATCACCCGCAAGTCCGGGAGCCATGTCCCGACAAACTGCGATGGCACTGTCCGGTCCGCCAGCAGCAATCTCTTTTTTCAACAATGCGCCGAGCCGCTGAATCAGGTCGACCGCGGTCGCGCGCGCGGTCACGAGCAGGTCGTCTGAAAGGGCCGGGGGTGCCACCAGCGCAAGCAGCAACAGCGGTAGGAGTCGAAAGGTTCTCATGTACTCGCGATGTCGCAGGAATCGAATCGCAGGCAAATCTGCCAGTTTCAGGGTCGGCACGCAAGGTGAACAGACGGACGCATTGATCTGACACAGACCAAACCGTTGAAATTGGTAGGTTGACGCCCAATCTAGGCGGCAATACCTGAATACAAGGAATGGAAATGCGCTTTGATAAACTCACAACCCGATTTCAGCAGGCGCTGGCCGATGGCCAGAGCATGGCGGTCCGTCTGGATAACCCGTACATCGAGCCTCCGCATTTGCTGCTCGCATTGCTCGAGCAGGGTGACGGCGGCACGGCGTCGCTGCTTGCCCGAGCCGGCGCCAACGTGCCGCCGCTGAACGAAGCTCTGAAGGCCAGCGTAGGGCGGCTGCCCAAGGTGGAGGGCCACGGCGGCGAGATCAGCGTTTCGCGTGAACTCACCAACCTCTTGAACCTTACAGAAAGGGAAGCACAAAACCGCGGCGACCAATTCATTGCCTCCGAGTTGTTTCTCCTGGTGCTCGCTGAAGACAAGGGGGAAACAGGCAAGCTGCTCAAGAGCCACGGAGTCAACCGCAAGGCACTCGAACAGGCAATCGATGCGGTGCGCGGCGGCGAAGGTGTGCAAAGCCAGGAGGCGGAAGGCCAGCGCGAAGCGCTGAAAAAGTACACCCTGAACCTGACCGATCGGGCACGCATCGGCAAACTTGACCCGGTAATCGGCCGCGACGATGAGATCAGAAGGGTGATCCAGATCCTCCAGCGCCGCACCAAGAACAACCCGGTGCTGATCGGCGAACCGGGCGTGGGCAAAACCGCGATTGTCGAAGGTCTGGCGCAGCGCATCGTCAATGAAGAGGTGCCGGAATCGCTGAAGGATAAACGCGTTCTCAGTCTGGACATGGCGGCATTGCTGGCGGGAGCCAAGTATCGAGGCGAATTCGAGGAACGGCTCAAGAGCGTACTAAAGGAGCTGGCGCAAGACGAGGGCCGTACCATCGTCTTCATAGACGAACTGCACACGATGGTTGGCGCCGGCAAGGCGGAAGGCGCAATCGACGCCGGCAACATGCTCAAACCGGCGCTGGCGCGTGGCGAACTGCATTGTGTTGGCGCGACTACGCTCGACGAATACCGCAAGTACATAGAGAAGGACGCGGCGCTCGAGCGCCGTTTCCAGAAGGTGTTGGTCGATGAGCCCAACGTCGAAAGTACCATCGCCATTCTGCGCGGCCTGCAAGAGAAATACGAACTGCATCACGGCGTGGAAATCACCGATCCCGCGATCGTCGCCGCAGCCGAACTGTCGCACCGCTACATCACCGACCGTTTCCTTCCGGACAAGGCGATTGACCTGATCGACGAGGCTGCCGCACGGATCAAGATGGAAATAGATTCCAAACCCGAGCAAATGGACAAACTTGAGCGCCGTCTGATTCAGCTCAAGATCGAACGCGAAGCCGTAAAGAAGGAGAAAGACGAAGCTTCTCGCAAGCGCCTCATGGCTCTGGAAGAGGAGATCAAGAGGCTGGAGAAGTCGTATTCGGATCTTGAGGAGATCTGGAAAGCAGAGAAAGCCCAGGTTCAGGGTTCGCAACATATAAAGGAGGAACTGGAAAAACTGAAACTGGAAATGGAAGCCGCCAAGCGCAAAGGCGACTGGCAGAAAGTCTCTGAGCTTCAGTATGGCAAGATCCCGCAGCTGGAATCGCAACTCAAGAAAGCGGAGACCTCGGCGGATCAGCCGAAGTTCAAACTGCTCCGGACCCAAGTCGGTGCCGAGGAAATCGCCGAAGTCGTTTCGCGCTCAACCGGCATACCGGTTTCAAGAATGATGCAGGGTGAGCGCGAAAAATTGCTGCGCATGGAGGAGCGGTTGCACGCGCGCGTTGTTGGACAGGATGAGGCGGTCCGACTGGTGTCGGATGCGATCCGGCGCTCACGCGCCGGACTGGCGGATCCGAACCGGCCTTACGGTTCTTTCCTGTTCCTCGGGCCGACCGGTGTTGGCAAGACCGAACTATGCAAGGCGCTCGCGGAGTTTCTGTTCGATTCGCAGGATCACCTGATCCGCATAGACATGTCCGAGTTCATGGAGAAGCACTCGGTGGCCCGGCTGATCGGGGCGCCACCGGGCTATGTCGGTTACGAGGAAGGCGGTTATCTGACCGAGGCGGTGCGTCGCAAGCCTTATTCGGTGATCCTGCTCGACGAGGTCGAGAAAGCGCATCCAGACGTCTTCAACGTCCTGTTGCAGGTATTGGACGACGGCCGGATGACCGATGGACAAGGCCGCACCGTGGACTTCAAAAATACGGTGATCGTGATGACTTCGAATCTGGGCAGCCACATGATCCAACAGATGGCCGGTGACGACTACCAGGTGATCAAACTGGCGGTGATGGGGGAGGTGAAGGCCTCTTTCCGACCCGAGTTCATCAATCGCATTGACGAAGTAGTGGTGTTCCACGCCCTTGATGAGAAACATATTAAGTCGATCGCAAAGATCCAGCTTGGCCATCTGGAGAAGCGCCTGGGAGCCATGGACATGAGGATCGAAGTCGACGATGCTGTTTTGGACGAGCTGGCCCAGACTGGATTCGATCCGGTGTTTGGCGCCCGCCCGCTGAAGCGCGCGATCCAGTCGCTGATCGAGAATCCGCTGGCGAAAGAAATCCTCGAGGGACGGTTCACCAGCAAGGACGCAATCAGAATCAGTTTGGTCGGAGGAAAGATCCACTTCGAAAAGGGCAGGTAAGCGGGTCGGGTGGCGGAATGGGCCGGATTCCAGTAATCCTCTGGATAGAGGCGGCGTTTTGGCCGATAATTCGCGTCTTGAAAAGTACCGGTCCCCTGCGAGCGTGAGCGTCAAGGTTGCGGCATCGCGTCGTGATTACGCAGGGTTCGGGTGACGTGCTCCCATACAAGAACATGACTGTCGAAGCCCCAGCCGAACCACTCGCCTTGTTTCGCGGCGAACCGCTGCACGAACTCCCCGGGGATCTTTACATTCCGCCGGATGCCCTGCGCGTTTTTCTCGAAACGTTCGAAGGCCCGCTTGACCTGCTGCTCTATCTGATTCGCAAGCACAATGTCGATGTGCTCGACATCCCCATGGCGAGCCTCACTCGCCAGTACATGGAATATGTTGATGTGATGCGGCAGCATCAGCTTGAATTGGCGGCCGAGTATCTGCTGATGGCCGCACTGTTGATAGAAATCAAGTCGCGCATGTTGCTGCCGCGGCCCACACAGTTGAGCGCGGATGAGGAAGACCCACGTGCCGAATTGATGCGCCGGCTGATGGAGTACGAGCGCATCAAACTCGCGGGTCAGCAACTCAACGAGTTACCGCAGGCTGGACGCGATTTCGCGGTGGTTCAAGTCTGGCGCGACCTGGAGGCCGAGCAGGAATTGCCGGGGGTGAATCCCGAGGATTTGCGCAACGCCTGGCTGGGGCTGATCGCGCGGGCTCGGGTGACGCGACACCACCGGATTACCCGCGAGCAGCTATCGGTGCGGGAACACATGAGTCGCATTTTGCGAAGCTTGCAGCACTTGAGATTTGTCCGCTTCGAGGACCTTTTCAACGCGACGGCGTCTGTCCCCGTACTCGTGGTCAGCTTTCTCGCCATACTAGAATTAGCCCGCGAGAGCCTTGTACAGGTCACTCAGCAGGGCGTGTTTTCACCTATTTATGTGAAATTGAATCATGGAATTACGTCTGTCTGAAACGGCGCAAATCAAGCGCGTGCTGGAAGCCGCGTTGTTGAGCAGCGCCGAACCCCTGCCTGTCGCCGATCTCCGCAAGCTGTTCGACGAGGACGTCGGAGCCGAGGTCATTCGCCGGATGCTGGAAGAGCTGCGCACTGAATGGGCAGAGAGGGGCGCGGAGCTGGTCAATGTTGCTAGCGGATGGCGGTTTCAAGTTCGTCCAGATTGTCAGAAGTTCCTGGACCGCCTGAATCCGCAGAAACCGCCAAAGTACTCGAGGGCGGTGCTGGAGACGCTCGCAATCATCGCTTACCGGCAGCCTGTCACGCGCGGAGATATCGAGGAAATCCGCGGAGTTACGGTTTCCAGCGGCATACTCAAGGCGCTCGAGGCGCGGGGCTGGGTGGATGAAATTGGTCACCGCGAAGTACCTGGTCGGCCGGTACTTTACTCGACCACCCGAACGTTTCTGGACGATCTGAATCTGCGCTCACTGGATCAACTGCCTCCGCTGGAAGATCTCGGCTCGCTGGTCGAGACCGACCAAGTGGCCGTGCTGGCGCAACAGATCGAAGTGTCTGCAGAACATGGGGCAGGAACAACTCGGAACGAAGGGGAGAAGTCTGCGGAGAAGCAAGCCGATCCGGCTTGAACGGACATCACCCCTCAGCGGTGCATGTCGATGCTGTCCTGGAGAACAAAATGAAAGCTGTGCTTGTTGCGAATCCCAAGGGAGGATCGGGGAAAACTACACTTGCGACCAACCTTGCTGGTTCTCTGGCGGTGCGCGGAGAAAATGTCTTTCTGTGGGACCTCGATAGGCAGCAGTCGTCGCAGAACTGGCTGACGATTCGTCCTGCGGACCGACCGGCGATCCTCAGGCCCGACGCGCGAAATGACAGCGCGCCTGCTAATCAGCGCGGCGCACACTGGCTCATTCTGGACTCCGCTGCCGGGCTTCACGGCAAGAATCTTGCGCATGCGCTGAAGCTTGCCCATAAGGTACTGGTACCAGTCCAGCCATCCGTATTCGATATGGCGGCGACGAGTACTTTCCTGCAGATCCTGTTGGAAGAGAAGGCGATACGAAAGCACAAGACCTTTGTCGGCATCGTCGGTATGCGTGTGGATCCGAGGACGAAGGCGGCGGCGACTCTCGAGGCATTTCTTGCCCAGTTCAAGTTGCCCGTGTTGACGTACTTGCGCGACACACAGGTTTATGTGAACGCAGCTTTCAACGGTCTCAGTGTGTTCGATTTGCCCGATTACGTGAGCGCGCGAGACCTCGAACAGTGGCAACCGTTGCTGGATTGGTTGGAAGAGGATTAGAAAAATCTGCGTCAGTGGATCTGTTCCCCGTCTTTGGTTGACGCCTGTCTCGTTAAATTGCTATCATTCCGCTTCTTGGAACTCGATTTTTCGTCGGGTTTCCATGCGGTCGCGGGGTGGAGCAGTCTGGCAGCTCGTCGGGCTCATAACCCGAAGGTCGTAGGTTCAAATCCTGCCCCCGCAACCAATCTGCTCTTTAAAAATCAAACAGCCGATGCGTGTGGGTGCTTCGTGTAAAGGGAGCGCTTGCGTGAGGAGGGTGGGTTATCGCCCGGTCCTGGTTCTTGGAAGAGAGCTTGGGGCAAGCCGCCTCA
>Ga0187893_10013349_pt1 | contig 11454 bp, 6 predicted proteins | sample MA1701074metaG_FD_139574 | JGI IMG/M metagenome (GOLD analysis project Ga0187893, IMG submission 139574) | White microbial mat communities from a basaltic lava cave in the Kipuka Kanohina Cave System on the Island of Hawaii, USA - MA170107-4 metaG ...
GAAGCGATCACGAATGCTATAGCCGGGATGCTATAGCCGGGATGTGACGCCTCCAGAGCGCGAGAGAGAACACGCGTCGCTTTCGCCGGCGTTTGAGACTCGAAAGCCTGCTGGGACGCCAGGGTGTCGGCGCCGGCGACAGCGCGTCGTGGACTCGTCGGGCGGCCGACATTGCTGTCCTGTCGAATTGCAAGCGTAACGGCGCACATCGTGGAACAGCGCATCGGCAAGCCGATTGCACATCGCGCGCACGCGGTAGAGTCGTGAACCACAGAACCGAAAGAGGGAGGTGTCATGTGAACGCCGACATCATCAAGGGCAACTGGAGGCAACTGAAGGGGCAGGTTAAGGAGTGGTGGGGCCAGCTCACCGACGATGACCTCGATCGGATCGAGGGAAGCGGCGAGAAGCTGATCGGACGGCTGCAGGAGCGGTATGGCTGGACCAAAGAGCGAGCCGAGGAGGAAGTCGACCGACGGTTTCGTGATGAGGCCAGCCAGGGGAGCGTGCGGCGCTAAATGTAGCGGTGGAACGTCCGGCGCCCCGGAGCGCCGGACGAACCGTGTAGACCGGACAGTCGCGGCCGCCGGACGAGCCAGAGGATTCGCGGGTGCCAGCACCTACGGATTTCCACCGCTCGACGTGTTTACGATCGTCCCAACCGGGGTAAAAGGGAGGATGGCGATCCGATGTCACTCATTCTCTTGATCGTTCTGGTCTTGGTCGTTGTCGCCGCTCTGCCGACCTGGCCCCATAGCGCCGGCTGGGGATACTATCCGAGCGGGATCGTCGGGATTATTCTGATTGTCCTTCTGATCCTGGCGCTGACCGGTCGTTTGTAAGCGCCGGGATCCCTGTCCCATACGCCGGATCCCGAGGCGAGGAAACCGGACCAATCGTCGCGCGGAGCGGGGGGCGACAGCCCGTTCGGCGGCCGCTAACCGCGCCTACGGACAACGCGCCGGGGCGCGGCTAGCGCGGCGTTTCCTGCATCGGCCCTTTGTTCGGGAGACGCATTCGCGATCCAGTCGACCCACTTGATGGACTTCTACCACGGCGATGCAGCTCTCCGGCGTGCGGACACCGGGGGCGCCTCACGCCGGCCGCTGGGGGCGGTCCGGATGTGGCCAGTCGACGTGGAAAAAGGTCCCGCGGGGAGCGTCTACGCGTTCGAAGGAGTGGGCGCCAAAGTAGTCGCGCTGGGCCTGGATGAGGCTGGCCGGAAGGCGCGCCGTGCGGTAGCCGTCGAAGTAGGACAGGGCAGCGGTGAGGGCCGGTGTGGGGATGCCGTGCAAGACCGCGAGGCCGGCGACCTCCCGCCACGCCTCCTGTCCCGCGTGAAGAGCGCGCCGGAAGTAGGGATCGAGCATCAGGTTCACCAGCTCGGCGTCGCGCCGGTAGGCGCTCGTGATCTTCTGGAGGAACCGGGCCCTGATGATGCAGCCGCCCCGCCAGATGGCCGCGATGGTCCCGAAGTCTAGCTGCCAGCCGTATTCCTGCTGGGCCTGGGCCATGAGCTGGAAGCCCTGGGCGTACGCGCAGATCTTGGAGCAGTAGAGCGCCTGCCGTACGCGGTCCACCAGCGCCCGCCGCGAGCCGCGGAAGGCGCGCCGCGGGCCTCGGAGGCGGCGTGCCGCCGCCACGCGTTCGTCCTTGAGCGCGGAGAGGAAGCGCGCGAAGACCGCCTCAGCAATGGCGTTGGCCGGGATGCCCATGTCCAGCGCATTCACGGACGTCCATTTGCCGGTGCCCTTCTGGCCCGCGGTGTCGAGCACCGCGTCGACGAGGTAGCGCCGGCGATTGATCGGGTCGGGCTGCCGGAGGATGTCGGCCGTGATCTGGATCAGGTAGCTGCCGAGCTCGCCCCGATTCCACTCGGCGAACACCTGCGACAGCGCGGGCGGCTCGAGCCCGCCGAGCTCGGCGAGCAGGTGATAGGCCTCGGCGATGAGCTGCATGTCGATGTACTCGATGCCGTTGTGAACCATCTTCACGTAGTGCCCGGCGCCGTTCGGGCCGAGGTACGCGGTGCAGGGCTCGCCGCCCGTCACCGGCCGGCCCGGGGCATAGGTCTCGATGGGGATGCCGGTCTTCGAGTCCACCTTGGCCGCGATCGCTTCCCAGAACGGACGGAGGTGCTTCCAGGCCTCCGGGTGGCCGCCGGGCATGAGCGAGGGCCCGAAGCGAGCGCCGACCTCGCCGCCGCTCACACCCGAGCCGAAAAAGCGGCAGCGGTCGGCGTACTGCTGCTCGCGGCGGATCGTCTCCGTCCACTGGCTGTTCCCGCAGTCCACCACGAGATCGTCGGCGCCGAGCCCGGCCTGGAGGAGCTGCCCGACGATGGCGTCCACCGCGGGGCCGGCCTTGACCAGCACCAGGATCGTGCGGGGCGTCGTGAGGGAGCGGACCAGGTCCAGGACGGTCGGGCAGGGGACGAGGTGGCCGAGCGTGTCCGGATGGGTGCGGACGAAGTCATCAATGATGGCGGTGGTGCGGTTGTACACCGCGACGGCGTAGCCGTGATCGGCGAGGTTGAGGGCCAGGTTCTGGCCCATCACCGCCAGGCCGACGAGCCCGATGTCTGCGTGTTGTGCTGGCGCCATTGTCGTGGGACCTGGAGGCCGGCCGTGGCCGGCGTGAGCTGCCCCCGCGGACCCAGAGTGATTCTAGCCGATGCCCACGGAGATGGGACAGGGGCTCGGAGCAGCTCGAGCGGAGCGGCGGCGGCGAGCGGCCGGGCGGGCCAGGGGATAGCGGCACTCGATCAAGGGATCAAGGACCTGGCGGGATGCGGCACTGGAGCACGGAGTCAGTGCCCGAGATCGGCTAGACTACGGGCGCCTTGGCGCTCCACGACGACGAGCCATACTTGGTCGACCAGCTCGGGCGCGATGCCCTGTGGGTCGGGCAGCCGATCAAGCGGGTGGAGGACTGGCGGCTCCTGACCGGGCGCGGGGCCTTCATCGATGACCATCCGCCGGTTGCGAACGCGTACGCGGCGGCGATCGTGCGCTCGCCCCACGCCCACGCCCGGATCCGCGGCTACGACCTGACGGCCGCTCTCGCGATGGAGGGCGTGGCCGGCATCGTCACCGGCGCCGACGTCGCGGCGGCGACGAAGCCGTTCTCGGTCGGCGTCACCGCGCCGGTCCACTACTATTGCGCGGCGACGGACAAGGCGCGGTTTGTCGGCGAGCCGGTGGCCGTTGTGGTCGCGCGCGACCGCTATCTGGCCGAGGACGCGGCCGCGACGGTCTCCGTGGACTACGAGCCGCTGCCGGCGGTGGTGGACGTGGAGCGAGCGCTCGAGCCCGGCGCGCCCATCCTGCACGAAGCCGTCGGCTCCAACCTGGCCGGCCATCGTCGGCTGGTCTACGGGGATCCCGAGCGCGCCTTCGCGGAGGCGGACGTCGTCATCCGCGAGCGCTTCCGGTTCCCGAAGTTCGGCTCCACGCCGATCGAGACCTACGGCGTGATCGCCCGCTGGGACTCGCTCGACGGGGTGCTCACCGTGTGGTCGAACTTCATGGGGCCTTTCATCATGCATCCGCTGACGGCGCGGGTGCTGGGCTTGCCGGAGAACAAGCTCCGGTTCATCGTGCCGCCCGATATCGGCGGCTCCTTCGGTATCAAGTCGAGCATCTACCCGTACATCGCGCTCATTGGCCTGGCGGCGATGAAGACCGGGGTGCCCGTGAAGTGGATCGAGGACCGGCGCGAGCACCTGCTGGCGTCGTCGAGCGGCACCGACCGGATCGCCGACCGCGAGCTGGCGGCGCGCCAGGACGGGACGATCCTGGGGATGCGCTTCCGGTGGCTCGACAACGTCGGGGGCTACATCCGGAGCCCGGAGCCGGGCTGTAGCTTCCGGCCCACCGGGAACTTCGTCGGCCCCTACCGCTTCCAGCACCTCGAGGTCGACGCCTCCGTGGTGATGACGAACAAGAGCTTGACGGGGCCGAACCGCGGCTACGCGTGCGGCCACCTCTACTTCGAGACCGAACGGATGCTGGACCTGCTCGCCGAGCGGCTCGGGATGGACCCGGCCGAGGTGCGCCGCGCGAACCTCATCCGCACGGACGAGTTCCCGTACCGTACGCCGACGGGTGGGCTCTATGACAGCGGCGACTACGAAGCGGCCTTCGCCAGGGCGCTGGAGATTGCGCACTACGCTGAGCTCCGGCGCGAGCAGGCGCGGGCCCGGGCGGCCGGCCGCTGGGTCGGGATCGGGCTCGCGCTCGCGGTCGATCCCTCCGTATCGAACATGGGCTATGTGGCGACGGCGCTCGACCCGCAGTTCCGGGCCAAGCCGGAGTACCTCCCCAAGTCGGGCGCCGTCGACGCGGCCACCCTGCAGATCGATCCGCACGGCCTGGTCACCGCGATCCTGGCCACCACGCCTCAAGGTCAGGGCCACCAGACGGTCGTCTCCCAGATCGTCGCCGACGAGCTGGGGCTGCGGCCGGAGGACGTCACCGTGGTCGACGAGATGGACACCTTCACGCGGGTGTGGTCGATCTCGTCGGGGACGTACTCGAGCCGCTTCGGCTCGGTCGGCACCAGCGCGGTGGCGCTGGCCGCCCGCAAGCTGAAGGCGAAGCTGCTCCAATTCGCCGCTCACCTGATGGATCTACCCGTGGAGCGGGTCGAGTGGAGCGGCAGCGTCGTGCGACCGCGGCAGGCCGGGGGGCCGCAGTACTCGATCAAGGAACTGGCGGGGCGCGCGCACTGGAACACGGAGTCGCTGCCGGCGGGAATGGAGCCTGGACTCCAGGCGACCGCGGTCTTCGGGTTCCCGGAAGCGAGGGCGGTCGACCCGGAGGACCGTGTCAACTCGTCGAATACCTACGGCTTCATCGCGGAGGTGATGGCGGTCGAGGTCGATCCCGACACCGCCGCCATCACGATCCTGAAGTACGTCACCGTGCACGACGCCGGGACCATCATCAACCCGATGATCGCGGAAGGGCAGATCTACGGCGGGGCGCTCCACGGACTCGGGGGCGCGCTCTTCGAAGAGCTGCAGTATGACGCCGACGGACAGCTCCTGACAGCGACGTTCATGGACTATCTCGTGCCGACGGCGAGCGAGGCGCCCGAGATCGAGATCGCGCACGTGGTCTCCCCGTCCCCGCTGACGCCGCTCGGTTCGAAGGGTCTCGGCGAGTCGAGCTCGATGACGGTCCCGGCGGTCATCGCCAACGCGGTGTCGGACGCCCTCGCGCCTCTCGGAGTCCGGATCACGGAGCTGCCGATGGCGCCGAGCCGGCTCTGGGCGCTGATCCAGGCGGCGCGGGAGAAGACGCCCGGCGCGGAGCCACCCGGGCCCCCGTCCGGTCGGTCACGTGCAGCGCCGGCCGCGCGGCCGTCACGGCAATGAAGCCGGCCCCGTTCGACTACGACGCACCGGCGTCGGCTCCTGACCGCTGCTCACAAATGTTCTACCCCGATTGTGTCCCTCGGCTTGACAACTCCCGGCACTGCCCCGGGACCGCGTCGTGGTTTTTCCACGCCTTTATTTACGAATGGGAATGGCCAACGGGCGTAACGGCGCCCCAGTCCCGCCCCGCAATTTCAGGGGGGAGGCGATGAACAGGAACTCATACACCTGATCCTTGGCCAGGTCTTCCAGCCACATAGCTTCCAGGAGCGATACCCCTCGTTCGGCGAACAGGTAGGTGTGCACCGGAACAAAGTTCTTGGGGTTCGTCGAGGGAAAACTCTCTACACCGAAGTTATCCGCCCCCAGCAGCATCGCCTGTTGCCCTTCCACCAGCCACTGGGCTGCCTCGAGGCTCAGGCCCGCTTGATCGGCGAGCCGGTATTTGGCGGTGTCGGGCCACAGGGTCATGAGCCCAGTCCGCGTCAAGACCACATCGCCCGGCCGAAGCGTCGTCCCCTGTTTCTTCAGCGCCTCCTGCAGGTCCGCGGCGGTAATGGAATAGGACGCGGGCAAGTGCGCCAGGTTCTTGGACTTCGCCACATCGATGAGCACCCCTCGGGCCACGATGGGAGGATACTTGTCGGCCCCAGACTTGGTCCATCCCCGAACGCTGAGCGCGTCCTCGGCGCTGACCTGATTCCAGATCTTCCCGTGCAGCCCGAAGTGATTGAGGGTGTCAAGGTGGGTGCCGCTATGGGTATACATGGAGACTGCGTCGCCGGAGTAGGACAGCAGCTCCGTGGCGGTGTCTCGTGCGGGTATATGCGTCATCCATATCTGGAAGGTCGGATCCCCGAAGGGACCACAGCAGTTCGGCATTCCTACGAACAGGTCCACGCCCAGATCGTAGACCTTGCCGCCGGCGACCTGCTTGAGAATGTCGAACCTGGAGGCATCGGTCATCATGTTGAGAGTACCGATTTCATCGGTGGGGCCCCACGGACTTTTGGCCGCCACATCCTTGGCGATCTGTGCCAAAGCCTCCCCTGGCGCCACCGCGAGCATCACCACGCCAACAATCCCGAATACTGCGACCATCGGTTTCATGGCATACCTCCTTCTCACTGGCACATGATTGCTGGTTTGGGCCATGGCATTCCTCCTCGTCGTCCATCTCCTGCTCGGCTACCGCGAGCTGCGCGACAGCCCTACTCCCGCTGTCGAGCGCGTGCGGTGGCTCAGCCGACTGCCGAATGTGGCGACGGTCAGTCGGGCTTAGCCACGGCCGGTACCGAGGCCGTCACCAAGCTGCGTGGCGTCATCCGTCAGCTGGTGTGCGACCGCTTGCAACAGGCGCGTTGGGCCACCCTGCCGAACAGCGGGTGGTAGTCCGCGCCGGACGACTCCCGCGACGTCCATGCCCTCGTGGCCGCGTGCTCGGAGCTGCGGCATCTCCATGTCGTCGCGCCGGCTTCATGAGCCGTTGACGTCTGCCGCGCTGGGGCTGTCGTGGTGAACGGACTGGCCAGTTCGGACGGCGCGCCCGGTCGCCAGAGCTAGGGCGCACCATCGATCGCACACGTTCCGCCGGCATGTCAAGGGCGAATTTTGGCGACGCTGGAGCCGTATCATGGCATCCCGTGTCAGGGAGAGTCTCCTGAGCTCTTGGCAGCTGGAGGCCATGACGGTCGGCCCGACCAGCCCTCGAGCCTCGAGCAACCCGATGCGCTCAGTCGACTCGCTCCTACCGCCGCCTGTCGTGAGGCCGCTACTGGTTCCGCCGGTAGCGGTACACCCACGTCTCGACTCGACCCTCGCCGAGACCACTCCACCCGCCGCTGCCGCCATACTTGACGTTGATGAAGTAGAAGATCGCGTTGATGGGGTCGTACTGCAGCGCGTGCCAGCGTGCGCTCAGCCCGGGCAGGAACTCCGGGGGCGTGCCGGCCGGCTGAAGCGCCGTCCACTGGTCGAGCTCGTCGAGCAGCCAGAGCCCAACTGTTCCGTCCGTCTCTCCCTGGGCGACGATCCAGACTCGATTGGCCGGATCATACGCCAGAGTCTCGGCGTTCCGGACCCCGGGAGGTACGTTGGTGATGGGCGTCCAGCTCGCGAACAGGGCGTCGAACCACCACATCCACGATCCGTCGGAACGCCAGTGAGCCACCAGGTGTTTCAGTCGGTGCGGGTCATACGCGGAATACATACGACTGAATCGCGCGACGTCTGGGAAGGACCCCACTGACGGTGTCCAGCTGTTGGTGGCGAAGTCGAAGCGGTGGTACCTCGGCAGCGCGTTGCCAAGCGTGAAGTAGAGCAGGGTCTGGAGCGTCGGCTCCCAGATCAGGAGCTTGTTCAGCGCGTTGCCGGCGGGCGGGGAGGTCGTCGCCAGCCGTGTCCACTGGTCGGGCGCGCGGTAGGCCCAGACCCCGGAATCAAGGACGGCGACGAAGCGGTCATTGATCGGGTCGTACGCGACCTCTTGGAACACGTGCTCCACCGTGGGCCGGCCGTGTGGCGTCGGATTTGGTCCGCCGTTACCGCCGCGCATGATGACGCAGGCGGGGTCGGCGGTGGGATCGGTCAAGCACACCGCCGGCACGCCCTCCGGCGCGTACTGCTGCCGCCACATGTTCGTGGTGACGTCGAAGATCTCGACGTCATTGCCGGGATGGGAGCCATGGCCGCCGCCGCAGTAGAAGATCCGGCCATTGCCGTACGTGAACCCAGAGAAGGGCCGCCCGGCAGGGTTGGTGGTGACACTGATGAAGGAGCAGTCCGTCCAGTGGTTGCACCAGTACCGCGGCGTGGGAACAGTAGTGAGCTTGAGCCACGTGTTGTCGGCGAGCGTGTCGAACAGGGCGGCACTCGTCGGCGCGACGGTAAACGTCTGCGTGTTGGAGCTCTGCCCTCCGGGCGCCGGGTTCACCGCCGTCACCGGCACGGCCCCCGCCGCGGCAATGTCGCCGGCGGCAATCGTGGCGGTCAACCGGGTCGCGCTGACGAACGTCGTCGGCCGCGTCCCGCCGTTCCACCGCACCGCCGCGCCAGTCACGAACCCACTCCCGTGTACCGTGAGCGTAAACCCCGCGCCCCCTACCACGGCACCGCTCGGCGAGAGCGCGGTGAGCGACGGCGCCGGGATTGCCACCGCGAAGCTGATCGCGTAGTCATCCAGATTCGCGTTGCCCGACTCGTCCTGACACCGCACGTAGTAGGTGTAGGTGTTCCCCGCCGTCAACCCACTCACCGCCTGGCTGTGGCTCGTCGCCCTCGTCGTCGCAAACGTGGCCGGCAGGCTCCAGTAGGCCGTCCCCGCCACCGTCCCGTACCGACACGTCGCCCGTTCATTCGTGCTGAGCGACAGCACCGTCGACGCCGTCCCCGACCCCAGAACCCCGGTCGGCGCCCCAGCGCTGCGCACCGGCGCGGTCGGGTCCGGCGGCCCCACCGCCTCATGCGCCCCGATGTCCCACGGCACCGTCCGGTTCGCCCCTCCCACGTCGTCCGTGAACACCCCCGGGACGGCCGCCCCCGCATTCACCAATCGCGAGACCGCGCTCGGCCGGTAGTTCCCTCCTGCATAGTTCGCAAAGTCCGCCGCCGTCAGCCCCACCACCCCGTTCGGTCCCGGCACCGCCGCCGGCCCCGCGTTGTGCCCCGTGCCCGCGGCCCAGCCCTCCCCCCTCGCGTACGCCGTTGGTGCCCCATACACCGCCACGTTCACCAGCTTCGGCCCCACTCCCCCCTGGTTCAACACCCCGAACCCCGTCAGCTTCACCAATGTCGCGTTGTAGATCGTCGCCCCCGCGCTGTACGACGCCCAGACCCCGTACCGCGAGTTGTGCACCAGCACGTCACTCGTCACCGCCGACGGGTAATACACGGCCGCCCCATTCGGCGCCTGCACGATCAGCCGGTGATACCGCCCCCCCGTCGGCGCCACGTTGTACAGCCCGTGCGGCTCCGGTGGTGCCCCCGTGTTGACCACCTCGAGCTTCTCGATGACGACATACGGGTCCAGCACCGTGATCGCCGCCGCATAGCTGTCACTCACCACCACCCGCGCCCCGTTTCCCGGGGTCCCGTTGTGTTCATGCCCGCCCGCCGCCGTCAGCCACACATAGTGAGTCGCGTCCGTCTTCGACCCGCCGATCACCAGCTTCCCCGTCAGCGGCCCGTCGTTGTATACCGCGCCCTTCTCAATCGTCCCCCCCGCCGACACCAGGCTGCTGAACGTCGCCGTCGCCCCCGACGCGAGCCCCGTCAGCACGGCCCCCACCGTGCAGCGGCCACTCACCTCGTCCACCGTCATCACCGGCCCGTTGGTCTGCGCCCCGTCCTCCGGCCGATACCGCCCGCTACACCCCCCTCCGCTCACCACCTCGCTCGCGGTGAACTTCCCCGCCCTCGGCGTCACACTCCACACCTGCCGCGTGATCAGATTGCCCCCTCGCGCATCCTCCCACGCCTGCAACGTCGCAAACTGCCGCCCCGCCAGCCCGATCGATTTCACCGCTACCGGGACACTCGGAATCGCGCCGACCCGCTCCCCCTCAAGGAACGCCGGGATCAAAGACACGCACAAGACAGCCACGCCGCGGCAGCGGGTATCACGGCCCATCCATGATCGATTCGTCTTCCTCATTCGACGTCTCCTGAGCGGGGACATGGTCGCCAAGCGCAAGCGCTCCAGATGATGGCGACGCATTCGGCGCCGTTGCCACCGCCGGCGCGGGGCCAATAATACGTCATCGCGCTTCAGAGATTGGGTTCCTTTTCAAAAACTGTCACAGTCGGAAATGATTGGAAACAAACGCCAAAAGCGTAGCAGCGTTGGTTGCACTCGCTGCGGGGGGTCTTGAGGGCCCGCCGGATGGCTGCCAACCGCGTAGGGAGTATCGCTCGCAGGTGCTCGCGCGGGGGCTGGCGTCCCCGCCGATTCTCAAGCCAGTCCCGCGTACGCTGGGCCCCATTCGCTAGCTCGGCGCCGTGGCTGCCCTACCCGATCAGAAGCTGAAAATCATTATGCCGTGGGCAGTTACGCCGTGACACTTTCGGGAGACGAGCCAGAAATGGAGTGCGTAGTTTTCCTCAGGGCGGGAGAGCCCAGGGCCAGGACCGTCCGATGTGGGGGTCGTAGGAAACGCGCCTGAGCGTGGCGGAGAGCGTGAGGGCCCCTTGGCCGCGGCCGGATCGGCTCCCCCGAATCGCTCGAGCAGCGCCTGGAGGAGCTCGCCGCCGGTGTACGAGGCGACGAGCCGCCGCCGGCCGCCGCCGCGGGGACACTCGAGAACGTCCAGCGCGAAGACCGTGTCAACAAAGCCGACCAGGAGAGGCCCGCTGAAGGCGAAGGCGGCAACGAGCCAGCCCCATCGACCGGAACTGAGTTAGGTGCGACGGCGCCGTGATCGAGAGCGGCGCTCGGGCGATCGGTCCCCCGTCGGCTGAGTGGTGGACGCCGGGCGACCGCGGGTGGTGATCGAGCTGGGCGTGGGCCTCATGGCGGTCGGGTTGATGCAGGCCACGCTGGTGCCGATTGCAACCCTGGGGGCCGGGAGTGTACCGTGCGCGGGATGGGGGCGGGAAGCGCGAAGGCGGAGACGTGGATCGGGCGGTCGATCGGCGCGTAGCCGGCTGGCGGCTCGCGGGGTGGGGGACCGGCATCGCCAACTATTCGCCGGCCACGCGCGCGTACGCCGCGGAGCGACCGTCCCGGCGATGAAGCCAGCCCGGTTCGACTATCACGCGCCGGCCGACGTGGAAGACGCGCTCGCGCTGCTCACCCGCTACGGGGGCGAGGCGAAGCTGCTCGCCGGCGGTCAGAGCCTGGTGCCGCTGCTCAACTTCCGCCTCTCGCGCCCGGCCGCGCTCGTTGACCTCAACCGCATTGCATCGCTCGCCTACATCCGCGAGCAGGACGGACACATGGCTCTCGGTGCTATGACTCGCCAGCGGGCGATCGAGTTCTCTCCCCTCGTGGCGCACCGGCTCCCGCTCCTGACGGAAGCGACGCGGTGGGTCGGCCACCTGCCCATTCGCTCGCGGGGGACGATCGGCGGCAGCCTCGC
>Ga0187893_10013350_pt1 | contig 11454 bp, 16 predicted proteins | sample MA1701074metaG_FD_139574 | JGI IMG/M metagenome (GOLD analysis project Ga0187893, IMG submission 139574) | White microbial mat communities from a basaltic lava cave in the Kipuka Kanohina Cave System on the Island of Hawaii, USA - MA170107-4 metaG ...
AACGGGCATTCCTGAAACAGACTACGGAAAGGAACCGTATGAAACCTGACACATTGGGCCTCACTAAGGGGCAAGCGACCGGGCGCTGGCAAGACCTGGACACCGTAGGCGATGTGAAACGCTTCTTGCGCTGGGCCATCTTGTCCGTGCGGGCAGGGAAGCTGGACAACAAGACCGCTGGGGTCCTGGGGCAGTTGGGCTTATACCTGCTCAAAGCTATCGCGACAGAGAAAGCCCAGGATGAGCGGGGAGACAAGGCGCAACTCTTCCTGGATTTCTTCCAAGGATTGATTGAGTTCCTGGCCGCGCGTGATCCTGAGGTACTACGGGCGCTGCAAATTCATCTGCGCCCCTTCGCCGATCACATGAAAACGGTCAGCCTGCCTCCTCACGCAGAGAGGCTACTGATCGAGGAGCAGCGCAGCCTTGGCCCGGACACGCTGCGGCGGATTCGGGAGGAGGTGTATGGGCTGGCGACGAAGGAGGAGTGACGACGAGCTCTCGAGTGTGCGGAGGGCGTTCGGATTTGCACCGACCCTCGTAGGTATGAGCTACGCGACTCTCACGTCTTCGGCCTCCGCACGCTGAAATTATACACCAATCTCAGCTACGTGGTAAACGTGATAAGCGTCCTCACTGAGGAGCAGGGTTGTTGCAAAACCACGTCAGGAAATCTTGGCGGGGGACACGAATCAAGCGCCCGATCCGCTTGGCAGGCATATCTCCCTCGTTGACCAGGCTGTAGACCACGGACTGCGACACCCGCAGATAGGCGGCGACTTCTTGCACTCGGAGGTGGGCATGGGATGGTAGGGGAACAGGGGGCAGAGTGAGGCGCTGGCCTGTGGGCATGGGGGCTGAGCAGGGGAAGTTAGTGGCTGGTGATCTTCCACATGGCCCAGGCGAGGCTCAAGAGTACCGTTACCCCGCCAATCATAGCGAACCATTCATAAGCGCTCATGGATGTTCCTCCTCAAGTCGCTCCAGCAGCCGGCGAATCACACGATCCTGGCGCACCACGCCGGCTATTGTTCCCAAACTAGCGATAATACCGGTCCCTGCCAAGACCGCCCGCCAAGGCGATGGCTCGCCTAATACGAGGCCGACCGTGCCACCGACTGCGGCCACCGCCACCAGCAGAGTGGCGCGAAAGACTTCGGTCTCGTAGGCGATTTGCTGCTTGATAGTGTCGCGTTCCTGCTCAGTCATCGGCTAGTCCTTCCCCTTGGCCCCCGCTTTTCGTTCGGTGTGGTACTTCTGTCGCCTTCTCTCTCTCGCCTCCTCAGCGTGCCGCTTATAGCTGGCTTTATTCGCGCATGACTTTGAGCAGAAACGAGCAACCTTTGCCCCCTCAAATTTCTTTCCGCACTGTGGGCAGGTTTTCTCCTCGACCATGATTCTCTTCACAACCTCAATCACCCGGGTTTTTGCCATACCTCACCCTCCTAATCTCGTGACACAGTACGAACGAAAAATAAATTTGTCAAGGAAAGAAAAAGGTCCTTGACTATTTCGTAAGGATTATTATAATATCCCTAACAATAAATGAAAGGAGGACAATCCAATGGTCACAACGCAGATATTGGCAAAGGTGGAAGCGGGGCGGTTAGGGAAGGCGGTGGAAGGGCTGGTGAGCGGGGCCTACGCGATCACGGTCACGGACCAGGGAGACAAGGAGGTTCGGGGCTTCGTCACGAATGGCGACGGCAAAGAGTACGGCGTAGTGCTCAGTGAGGGGCAGGCGTTCTGTAGTTGCCCAGATAGCATGTACCGTAAGGGCATCTGCAAACATGCCGTGGTGTTGGCGCTCTACGCGATCCGTACCCCCCACCCGCTCAAGGCGCAGCCCAAGGTCTACCACTGTGGGGACATCGTTGAGCATATCGGCCATACCGGAACCGTGATCTGTGTCAGTGGCGAGTACATCAGCATCCGCTGGGATACCGGGCGCACGTTTCCCCTCACGCGGCAGGAACTCGCAGCCGCATAATACCACTACCGGGCGTGTCGGAATGGGCACGCCCCCTCACAGAAGGGAGGACAGCAGATGACACCGCACCCCTTGAGTTGGCTCGATCATGTGGACCGGCTCACCGACTGCCTGCACTATACCCGCGCCCTCACCTACGCCCTGGCGTGTGTGGCACAGTGCCACACTGACCAGTCCCTCGGCCCGCACGATGGAGAGCCGCACTGGGAGGACGAGAGCGCGATTAAACGAGAGGAGGAGCCATGAAACCGCGGCAAGATGAGGAGCGGCGATTATGCGCCGACCTCGATGAGCAAGAGATGCTGGCCTGGACCATAGAGCGCATCGGGGCGCTCATTCACGCCCTGCATTGTGTGGCCTATCACTCGGACCGAGAAGGCATGAGCGGAGAACCCCCCGAGCTCGGGCCGCTGGCAGAACTGGGCAAGAGCGTCTGCAAAGACGCTTACCGGCGCGCCTACGCACTGCGGGACACTTTGTCTGAGTGGGGTAGCCGTGCCCTGGAACGGAAGGCAGTACATGGCCCCACCGAAGAAAATTAGGCGGCCTGGCTGTCAGAGCGGCGCTCAGGCTCCTGATCCGGCCCCGATCTAGGAGCCAACCCCACCACTGAGGAGCAGAGGGCCTTATAAAATTCGGCACAGCGTAAGAAATCCCTAACGAGAGGAGGACTGACCTATGGCCGTCAAAGTCCGCCAACGACCCGACCGCCCCGGCTGCTGGGTCTTCATTGACCACAAACGGATGAGGAAAAAGAAACACTTCCCGGACAAGGAAACGGCAGTGAGCTTTGCTCGCAAGCTCCGGGAACGCCTGGCCCTGGGAGATTTCAACCTCACTGAGGAGGAGCAGGAACTATTCCCCTTCAGGACGTACTACAAGACATGGCTGGAGACCTACGCCAAGGCCAATGTCAAGGAAACGACCTATACGAGCTACGCCCTCGCCTACCGAGCACACTTGTTGCCCTTCCTGGGAGAGACCGACCTCAGGGACATCACCAGGGAACAACTCAAAAAATTCCTCTACGAAAAGCTCAGTGCAGGGCTGGCCAGGAACACGGTCAAGGGCTATCTGGCTCCGCTCCGCGCGATGTTCAACCACGCCATTGAAGACGGATACGTCAACCGTAATCCCTGCCAAGGGTTGATGAAGAGCATCAGAACAGAGAAGGGAGAGCGGATGGAGAAGGTCAGCTTCTTAACCAGAGCAGAAGTCGCCGTCTTGCTGGAGACGTGCCAAGAGCATTTCTCTGCCCATTATCCGTTCGTGCTTCTCTTGGTCCGTACCGGGTTACGGCTGAATGAAGCCACCGCCCTGCACTGGGGAGATATTGATTTCAATGGGCGGTTTATCGAAGTCCGGCGCTCTTACTCCCCAGTTACGAGAAAGGTGCACACGCCCAAGAGCGGTAAATGGCGACGGGTAGATATGTCTTTGATGCTCACTGAAAGCCTCTCTGCCCTCCACATTCAGCGGAAGAAAACAACCCTGCAGAAGGGATGGAGCCCCATGCCGCCGTGGGTCTTCATCAGCGAAGAGGGGCGGATTATGGACCCGGATAACTTCCGTAGCCGCATCTGGACAAAGCTCCTGGCAAAAGCCGGCCTACGGCATACCCGTATTCATGACCTCCGGCATACCTTCGCCTCACTGTTGATCCAGAATGGCGAATCCCTGGCCTACGTCAAGGAGCAAATGGGACATCACTCGATCCAAGTCACAGTAGACATCTACGGGCATCTTGTTCCAGGGGGAAACAAGGCGGCGGTAGACCGGCTCGACGAGCCGATTTCTGCAAACCCTGTTTCTGCCGGACCCGGACGCACCCTATACGCACCCACGGCACTACTGGCTCAATCGGCAGGACAGGCTGAAAATGAAAAAGCCTCTGATTTCTCAGAGGCCTATGTGAGAGCCACCCATCGGAGTCGAACCGACGACCTACTGATTACGAATCAGTTGCTCTGCCAACTGAGCTAGGGTGGCGTATGAAGCTTTTCTGAAGGGATAAACGAGAGCCCGGACAAAGTCAATCGTGACAAGCGGAGAGTCGTTTCAACAGGTCGCGTGTTGCCTGAGCAGGGTCAGAGGCAGCGCTGATTGCCGAGATCACGGCGATACCATGCGCTCCGGCATTGAGAATCTCGGCTACTCGCTCGTTTTGGATACCGCCGATAGCTAGAACCGGAACCGAACTGGACACTACAGCCTCACGCAGGCGAGCGAGCCCTTGGGGTTCCCCATACGTCGCTTTAGAAAGAGTAAAGTACACTGGCCCAAAAACCAGGAAGTCTGCACCTACGGCAGCCATAATTTCCTGCTTTGAATGAACGGAGACGCCAATCAGTTTGCCTGCACCTAACAACCGACGAGCTTCGTCGACCGGGAAAGATGCCTGCCCGAGATGTACTCCATCTGCTTCTACCGCCAGTGCAATGTCGATGCGGTCGTTGATGAGAAGTTTGGCCTGATAATCAGAGGTAAGTTTTCGTAAATCAGCAGCCAACTGATAGAGCGCGCCCCCATCGAGGTCTTTTTCCCGCAGTTGGACAGTGCGCAGGCCACCATCAAGGGCAGCGTGGACGACGTCGGTAAGCGGACGGCCAGCGGTCTGTTTGCGGTCAGTGACGAAATAGAGAGAGAAGGTGATCAAGATGGTTTGTTGGAGGGCACTATGCCCCCTCACCCTATCCCTCTCCGACAAGGGAAGAGGGAGACCCGTAGCCAAGTGGCTAATTCTTTACTCGATCAGGCCGGTCAGTGGACTTGACGCCGTGGCATATAGCTTCTTGCCCATGCGGCCAGCGAGGAAGGCTTTGCGTCCGGCCTCTACTCCAAGACGCATCGCTTCCGCCATCAGCACAGGATCTTTCGCACCGGCGATCGCCGTGTTCATCAACACCGCATCACATCCCATTTCCAGCGCTATAGCCGCATCGGACGCCGTGCCCACGCCGGCATCGACAATCACCGGGATCCGGCTGTGCTCTAGGATGATACGAATGTTGTAGGGGTTACGAATACCAAGCCCGGAGCCAATCGGTGCAGCCAACGGCATCACCGCCGCGCAGCCGATCTCTTCCAGCCGTTTGCACGAGACCGGGTCGTCATGAATATAGGGGAGTACAGTGAAGCCCTCTTTGACCAAGATACGTGCTGCTTCTAGTGTCGCTGGAATATCAGGGAACAGCGTACGTTCATCACCGATGACTTCCAGTTTGACGAGGTTGCCGATCCCTGCCGCACGCGCCAGCCGGCATGTACGCACTGCGTCTTCCACCGTATAGCAGCCGGCGGTATTCGGTAAGATCGTATACGTCTTGGGATCGAGATAATCGAGCAGGTTTTCCTTGCTCGGGTCAGTGATATTCACCCGCCGGACCGCTACAGTAACGATCTCCGCTCCGGAAGCCTCGATCGCCTGTTTAGTCTCGGCAAAATCCTTATATTTCCCAGTACCGACGATCAGCCGCGAGCGATACTCCTTGCCAGCAAGCATGAAGGGATCTTTCATAAGCGTACCCTCATTCTGCTCATCCACCGCCGACGAAATGGACGATTTCGATCACATCGCCTGGTTGCAAACGATGCTCTGTGTATTCATCGCGGGGGATGATATTACGATTCAGCTCAACAGCGATGCGCCGTTTGCTAAGACCAAGTTCAGCCACCAGATCTGCTAAAGTCGCACCTTGCGGGCACTCCCGCTCTTCACCGTTGAGCGTCACTGTCATCGCGTTTTACCATAGTCGTTCAACTTTCCCTTTACAACCCTGGAGGCTTTTGGTATTCCCCTTCCCAGCCGACTTCCATCAGCGTGAATCTCCGGACCCTTCTCAAAGGAGCACTACATGAATAGAGTCAGCCGCGCGCTTATCAGCGTCAGCGACAAGCGAGGCATCGTCGAGTTCGCCCGTGGTCTCACGGCGCTCGGTATCGAAATTCTCTCGACTGGAGGCACCGCAAAAGCCCTTATCGAAGCGGGAGTACCAGTCGTGCCAGTGGAGAATTTCACCGGTTTTCCGGAGATGCTCGATGGCCGGGTCAAGACGCTGCACCCGAAGATCCACGCCGGTATCCTACACCGCCGGAGCGACCCCAGCCATCAACAAACGATGGCCGCCCATAACCTCCAGCCTATCGATTTAGTTGTCGTTAATCTCTATCCCTTTGAACAGACCGTCGCCCGACCCGACTGCTCCTTTGACGACGCAGTTGAGAACATCGATATTGGTGGACCATCGTTGCTGCGAGCCTCGGCCAAGAACCATGCAGACGTAGGCGTAGTGGTTGATCCGGGTGATTACCCGGCTGTGCTCGAAGCACTGTGCACCGACGGTGCTCTGTCCGGGGAACAGAAATTGGCTCTCGCCAAGAAAGCCTTTCGCCTCACCGCTCGTTACGATGGTGCCATCGCCGATTATCTCGGCAGCCTGGAAGGGGACAAGCGTGCGCCGTTTGGTGAAACTTTGCACCTCCAGTATGTGAAAGCCCAAGACTTACGCTACGGTGAGAACCCACACCAAGCGGCAGCTTTCTATCGCCACACTGAGATCCTTGAGCCGTGTATCGCCAATGCAAAACAGATCCAAGGAAAGGAACTCTCCTTCAACAACATCGTCGATGCCAACGCTACCCTCGAACTGCTGAAAGAATTCGACGAGATCGCCGCCGTCGCGATCAAACATACCAATCCTTGCGGAGTGGCGACTTCTACCATCTCTCCGGCTGATGCCTTTCGCAAAGCGCGAGCCTGCGATCCCGTGTCGATCTTCGGCGGTATTGTCGGTATCAATCGCGAGATAGATGCAGAAACTGCCCAGGAAATCCTCAATCTCTACCAAGAGGGTTTCATCGAAATCCTCCTGGCTCCCGGTTTCTCTCCTCAAGCGTTAGAGATGCTCGCCTCGTCAAAGCGACTCCTCAATATCCGTTTGATGGAGATCCCCACATTGTCACGCTCTTCGCCCGCACGATTCGAGGTCAAGCACGTCGTTGGCGGCATGTTACAGCAGGAGCGAGATTTCGGTCGCGTGCGGGTCGAAGACTGCCAAGTGGTGACGCGCCGCAAGCCGACCCCGGCAGAGATTCAGGCATTAGATTTTGCCTGGCGTGTATGCAAACATGTGAAGTCCAATGCTATTGTCCTAGCCCGTAGTGACCAAGTGATTGGCGCAGGAGCCGGGCAGATGAGCCGGGTCGATGCCGCCAAGATTGCGGTCTCACGCGCGCGCGACCTCGGCCTTGAAACGCGGGGAACGGTGGTCGCTTCGGATGCGTTCTTTCCCTTCCGCGACGGTCTCGATGTTGTCGCACAAGCCGGCGCTACCGCAGCTATTCAACCCGGTGGCAGTCTGCGTGACAAAGACGTGATCGCCGCAGCCGATGAGCAGGGGCTGGCGATGGTTTTTACCGGCATGCGCCACTTCCGTCACTAATATTATGAAAATTCTTGCCATTGGCAGTGGTGGGCGCGAACACGCGCTCGTGTGGAAGATGCGCCAGAGCCCGTGCGTCAGCCGTATTTACTGTGCACCGGGGAATGCTGGCATTGGCGAGTTGGCCGAGTTAGTATCGCTCGCTCCAGACGATATCCAGGGCCTCAGACGTTTCGCCGCACAAGAACGCATCGATCTGACCGTAGTCGGGCCGGAACTCTCTTTGAGCCTTGGACTAGTCGATGATTTTGAAGCCCACGGCTTGCGTGTTTTTGGACCAAATCGTCTGGCAGCCCAGCTTGAAGGCAGCAAGGCGTTCGCCAAAGAGCTGATGCAGCAGCAAGGTATTCCTACCGCTCATTTCAACGTTTTTACGGATCCTCAGAAGGCCCAGGGTTACATATCCGAAATCGGTGCCCCAATTGTAGTGAAGGCCGACGGGTTAGCAGCCGGCAAAGGAGTAGTGATCTGCACCACACTGAAGGAGGCGCATGCGGCGATTGATGAGATCATGCGCGCCCGGTTGTTTGGCAGCGCTGGTGACCGCATCATTATAGAAGAATTTCTCGAAGGAGAAGAAGCCTCCTTCCTCGCTTTTACCGACGGCCAGACAGTCCTACCTCTCGCCTCCACGCAAGATCACAAGCGTGTGTTTGATAGCGATCGTGGGCCGAACACCGGTGGGATGGGAGCCTACTCACCAGCGCCGATCATCACTCCAGCACTCGCTGATCGGGTCGTCCAGGAAATCATGCTACCAACCGTGAGAGGCCTGAAACAACGCAATATTACGTACAAAGGCATTCTCTACGCCGGTCTGATGATCCAGGGGGACAAGGTAAAAGTGCTGGAGTTCAACGCCCGCTTCGGGGATCCAGAGTGCCAGCCCCTCATGCTGCGGCTCAAGTCCGACCTCGTCGAAGCGATGGAAGCAGTGATCGATGAGCGACTGGCGGACGTGACACTCATCTGGGATGAGCGGCCGGCGGTATGTGTCGTCTTGGCTGCGGAAGGCTACCCAGGTCACTACGAAACCGGCAGAGTAATAGAAGGGCTTCCAGCACTCCGTAACTGGCAAGAAGGCGCCGTGTTTCACGCCGGCACGGCGAGCGCCAATGGTGCATGTGTCACCAAAGGTGGGCGGGTTTTAGGAGTAACCGGCGTCGGGGCTGATATTAGCGAGGCGATCACTACCACCTATCGGGCTGTGGAGAAGATTTCTTGGCCAGGTATGCACTACCGCCGAGATATCGGTCAACGTGCGTTAGTTCGTCGTTAAGCGGAAAAGGAGAGACGGGGAGAAGAGAAGCGTTATACTCTATCCTCCATCTCTTCCCCTTCTTGTTCTTAGCGCGTCTGGGTAGCGATGGCTAAACGACCCAGGCCCTCGATGCGGGCCAGATCCATCACTTGGACCACTCGGCCGTGTGAGACTTCTTTGTCAGCCCGCACAACCAAAGTAATCTCTGCCCCTGTCGCTTTCTCAGTCTGAAAGCGCGCTTGCAGTTGCTCTACGGTAATCGGTTCTGTCCCCAGGAATAACCCACCCTCTCTGGTGAGATTGACCGAAAGGCTCTTTCTTTCTATCGGCTGATTCGCAGAAGCAGCCTTCGGCAGACTCACATCCATTTGGCCCTCATTCGCTCGGTTGAACGTGGCGAGAAAGCTAAAGGTGATAAAGAAGAAAATAAACATGTTCAGGATGATGTCCGTCACCGCAACAGATTCCATGCTGAACATAATCTGAGTTTGGCGTTTAAAGCGCATGGCGGGCGGGCTCCTTGGTTTTCACCTCGCTGAGCAGATCCACTAATTCTTCCGTACGCTCCTCGGTGAGGCGAGTAAGATCTTTCACGCGCGTGACCAAATGATTGTAGACAAGATAATAAGGAATAGCGACAATCAACCCGGCAGCTGTTGTGATCATTGCCTCGTAGATGCCGCCGGCCAGGACGGTGATGGTAATGTTCTCGCCCATCACTTCCCAGTTCATGAACGCCTTGATCAATCCCATAATCGTGCCAAGAAATCCCAGCATCGGCTCTACACCAATGACGGTGGCGAGTACACTCATGTAGGACTCAAGATCTGCGACGACATCTCCTCCCTGCCGCTCCAGGCGGCGATCAAGTTCTGCGCGCTCCTGAGAACGATGCAGAATCGCAGCTTCGAGCAGGCGGCCAAGAGAAGTGTTGTTATCTTGACTCAGATGCAAGGCGCCTGAAATGTTCCCTTCCCGGATTAGGGTAGTGATATTACGGGAAAGTTTATTTAATTGCGCACGGAAGCGCCATAATTCCCAGAACTTCGCCAGGATGATGGCAAGGGCAACAATCGACAGGACGATGATGGGAATCATCACCGGCCCACCTTTGGTGATAAAAAACCATATTCCGGCAGATTCTACTTGTGTTGGCATAGGCAATATTTGTAGCCGAGTTGGCCGCAGAGACGCAAGTCCCGAATCGGCCTAGGGTGCCATAGAAGTCAGAGCACTGCTGTGCTCCTCTTGATCTGTAGCCTATCCGACTGCGTGCAGAGTTCTTATGCGCCGCAGCTTTGGGTCGCCAGTGCCTGGATCTTCTTCTTGAGCCCTGGATCGCCAAGGCGATTCAGCATCGGGCGGGTACTGTTGACAGTCCTGCATGCCAGGTCAGCATTGCCCGCGGCAGCGTTGAGCCGGGCAAATTCGAAGGTGCCACGGAACCACAGCGGATCCCCAACCTGTGTCTCCTTCAGCATTTGCTCCCAATGGCCAACCGCCTCACGCTGTTTCCCTTCCACTTCGGCTATCTGTGCCAGGCCGGCCAGAGCCGCAAGGGAGTATGCTCCCTGCCGCAGTTCTTGGTAGAGCGGCTTGGCCTGGTCGTACGCTTTCACATCCAGGTACAGTTGGGCGAGTTCGTACTTGAACTTAGGTTCTGATTCATCCGCAGCAAAAGCCTCTCCCCGTTGCAGCCGGTCCGCTTTCAATCGAGCGAAAGTCCGCTTTGCTGCTACAGTATTCTCTTTGTCTTGCTTCCGTTCCAACTTCTTGATGTCATTTTCAAGCACTTGGGTGAGGCCGGCCAACAATTCCTTCTGCTCATCCGGCTTGAAGCGGGTGAAGATATTGTCGACATTCCGTTCCAGCTCGGTGAAACGACCAGTCTTTTCCAGCGCCACGAGCCGCATGCGTGCTACCTCAGAGAAAGCCTCTTTACGATCAGGGTATTTTGTCTCAAAGTCTTGCAGCAACGCGACGATCTCTGCCGCTCTGGCGTCTTTGTTATCTTCTTGGCTGAGAAAGACAGCGTTCATGACGCTGACCTTCCCGCGTTGCTCGCGAAACAATCCCTGCTTGGCTAGCGCAGGATTCTTCTTCTCCAGTTCACCGTTGCTCTTCCAAAATGTTTGCAAACTACTAGCGATGCGCTGGCGCAGTTCCTTCTCGCTGATACCTATCCCGTCACGCTTGCCGTTCTCCAATTCTAACAACGAAAAGTACGATTGCAGAATAGCGTAATCCGCGCGAGTGCGGAAAGCGGGATCGCCATGCACTTTTTGGTAGGCGTCGATTGCCGGCAGAAACTGCTCCTTGCGCTGATTGTACTCGCCCAAGCGAAAGTATGCCTCGAAAATGGACGGGTGTCCCGGCTCCCGACGAATGAAATCCTTGGTCGCGTCAACGTACAGCTTGCTATTCTCCTCGCTCTGCTGCCTGGCATAGAGATTTTCAGCGGCTTTGAAACGCAAGTAGGCTGCCTCCGCGCCGAACTTTGGTGGTTTGCCGTCGGTGCCGAGAAACTGCCCAAGCTGCTCGGCAGAGTCACGGAATTGTCCTCCTTTGAATAGACAGACACCCAGAAGATACTGGGCTTCGCGTTTATGCTCTGCGGCCTTCGGATCAGTCGAGGCAACCACTTCTTTCAGGAGTGGGACTGCCTTATCAAATTCGCTCTTTTGCAGGTGGCCCTTCGCCTGCTCCCATTGTAAGAACTGGCTCTCTTCCGCTGCCTGTGCTTCCTTACTGGCTTCGGCTTG
>Ga0187893_10013351_pt1 | contig 11454 bp, 8 predicted proteins | sample MA1701074metaG_FD_139574 | JGI IMG/M metagenome (GOLD analysis project Ga0187893, IMG submission 139574) | White microbial mat communities from a basaltic lava cave in the Kipuka Kanohina Cave System on the Island of Hawaii, USA - MA170107-4 metaG ...
TGCAAGGGTCGGAGGACATCGTGAACCTTTTGCTGGAACGCGGTGCTGAGGTCAATGTTCGAGACGAGCGGGGCTACTCGCCGCTCATGTATGCAGCCTATTCGGAAGCCCTGCCGGCCGGGATAGTCCGCACGCTGCTGGCGAAGGGCGCAGACACGAGCGTTACCGCAGAAGGGGAGACCGTCCAGAGTTTGGCGGGCAAGCGCGGCGATAATGAGGTCGCGCGTCTGCTCCGTGTACCCGAAGCTCAACGCAAGAGCGGAGGAGTCGTCCCGGCCGGGAAGCAGCCCTCAGGGGGCCGGCCGGTTGCCGAAGCTGTCCAAATGGCGCTGGCTGGGCTGGAGAAACAAAGCCCAACGTTTCTGAAGCGCAGCGGCTGCAACTCTTGCCACAACCAATACCTGCCTTCAGCGGCCATGGCGCTGGCCCGCGAGCGGGGCCTTGCCGTAGCTAAATCGCTGGCCGAGGTATCTTTGGAGATGCGGGAGGTTTCTCCCGAGCGGGTTATGGACCTGGATACGTTCGGTGTGACCAGCCTTGGGTACGAGATGTTCCGAAGCATTGTGAATGGACAGCCGGCAGATGAGTATACCGACGCCGTGGTGCACTTCATCAAAGTCATGCAAACGCCTGCCGGGGACTGGGAGAACACGGGTAACCGCCCGCCGCTCACCTATGATCGATTTATCACGGCGGCTTTCGCCATCAACACACTGCGAACTTACGCCCCTGCCGCGCAGCAGGCCGACACGGAAACGCGGTTGGCCCGCGCTGCGGCTTGGTTGAGAGCGGCCAAGCCTGTGACCACTCAGGAGCGAGCCTTCCAACTCCTTGGCCTCTCGTGGGCCAAGGGGGGCGATTCTGCCATCGAGCGAGCGACCCAGGGACTGATCCAAACACAGCGTGCTGACGGCGGCTGGTCACAACTCCCCACAATGGGCAGTGATGCCTACGCCACCGGTGAGGCGCTGTACGCTCTGCACCTGGCTGGCAAGATGCCCACTGGCGACCCGGTATATCAGAAGGGTGTTCAATTCTTGCGCGAGACACAGGCCCAGGACGGATCGTGGCATGTCAAGACGCGATCGCTCCCGCTCCAACCTTACTTTGAAAGCGGATTTCCGTACGGCCACGATCAGTGGATCTCGGCTGCAGGAACCAGCTGGGCAGCCATGGCTCTGACACTCACCTTAGAGCCACAGAAGGTGAGCCGGCGCTGAGGGTTTTTTCGTGCCGTTGGCTTTAATAGCCGGCACCTGTTGAAGCGCCGGAAATACAGCGGGCCGTTGTCTGAGAATTGCTCCACCCCAGGGTGGGCCATTGTCTCTAAGATGGCCACTCTCGAACGTAGAAGCCGCCTTAAGCAACCGCTGACCCTGACTCCTACCGCTGCGTGGTTCAATATTGAAGTTCCAAGTCAACAACATTGAGCAAGGGTCGTCCGTCTGCGAACCTTCGGACATTTTCGCAGAGCAGGTTGAACATTCGTGAGTCGGCGTGGGGTGAGTGTCCGGAAGCATGCGGCGTAATGATCACATTGTCCTTCGTCCAAAGTGGATGTCCGGGTGGCAATGGTTCGGGGTCAGTCACGTCTAGTCCTGCCCCCGCGATTTGGCGGGCTTCCAACGCCCTCAGGAGAGCATCCGTATTGATAATCTTGCCGCGGGTCACGCAAACGATGTAAGCCGTTCTCTTCATGAGGGCGAATTCGTCATCGTGGAACAGGTCCTGCGTTGCCGGGATCAATGGCACACACACCGCAACCCAATCAGCTTCGGGTAGCAGATCATGGAGACGTTCAGGCGGATGAACCTCATCCACGAACTCAGGTTTAGGAAGAGACGCGCGGTGGCGTGTGGCCAGCACTCGCAGGCCAAATCCTCTGGCACGACGAGCTGTTTCTAATCCGGTACCACCCAATCCAACGATCAACAGCGTTTGCCCCGCCAGTTCCCCTGGGGGGTAGTTCTGTCGATCTTCCCAGACCTGCTTCTGCTGTGCTCGATACAGGAATGGGAGTTGACGACTGAAAGCGAGGATGAGCGCCAGGGTGTGGTCGGCGAGCTGAGTGCCGTAGATTTCCTTGGCATTCGTGAAGGTGATGCCTCGGGCCCGCATTTCGAGGAGAGGATACCGCTCGACCCCAGCGCTGGCCACCTGCACCCAGCGGAGGCGAGGAGCAGCTTTCAGAAGTTCCAAACGGCAATAACCGTAGCTGGCATCCACTTCACCCGCCAGGGCCAACGCTTCCGTCTCACTATCCGCAATCACGAAATGGGCATTGGGCGCACTCTGGTGAAGATGTTCCAGACGGGCGTTGTTCATGGAAGGAATCAGTATCTTCATCGGCCACATTTTTAGCAGAAGGTCCTGGACTGCAGTGAAGGTTCCGCTGAAATTACTGTCGCTAGGGGCTCCTCCTTAGTGCCGAGCGGGACCACAAAGGATGGAGGTTTGCTTTCAGCGTTCGTTCGATGCTTGTTGGGAAACTGGATCAGTTCTTGAATCCAAGCCTTCAATCTTTCTGATTCCGTCGTCGGAGATAACGAGGCTTGAACTAGTCCCCCTTGCAACCGGGTGAGTTTATCAAGGACTACTTCAAGGCAAACAGAGAATAGCAAGAAACTCATCGAGCTCTCATACAGGATCTGCCACCCGTTGCCTGTGGTTTGTCAAACTCAGTCCGGGCCGAACCCGAAGCTCAGGCATTCGTGGGAACACAGCATGTTCTCGGATCGCCTTTCTGGCGTTCGGCTCCTTGAGGCGTCGTGCAGGTTTTTTCTCGTCCGCGCCGACCGCTTGAATCAGGACTGACTGACCAAGTTGCTTTCACGGGCCGATGGGACTCTGTATGATGATCATCCGTAGCAGCTCTTGCGACCGCTGCATTCGAGCGCACTGAGAGTCGTGGGAAGAAAACGCCTGCGAGTCACTATACTTCCATCAATGAAAAGGAGGACTGGTCATGGCAGCTGAGCCAAGTGATCTTCCTGCCAGCGTTCCGTCCGGGCCCGGAATTCCGCGCGTGTTCAAGATCTGCGATCTTGTCCCGCGGGCCAATTCTGCCGAAAGCCGGTCTGCCCGCGTGGTGAACGAGCAGACGACGGGAGCGAAAAACTTGTTTGCTGGAGTCTTCTGGTCCGATCCAGGTGCTGTCGGTGGCTGGTCGTTTGGGGACGCCGACACTGGAGTTGCGGGCTGCCCGTCCGTTGGCCCCGGCGAGGAAGTCTATCTTTGTATGCGGGGTCGCGTTGTGGTCGAGTGGGAGGGTGGCTCGTTCGAGTTCGCAGCAGGCGACATTGTGTTCTGGCCTAACAACCGGTGGTTCCGCACACGCGTCGTGGGCGATGAACCTGTCCAGGTTTTTTACGTCATGGCCCCACCCCCGACCTCCATGTGGGGGCTCGGTGATCCCGTAAGTCAGACGGGCAGTCCAATTCGCTGCGAGTGACGGAACGTCCGACGGCGGCCCGAAGACACGTTTCAAGCACACCATGAGCCGCCGCCCTTTGCCCGCCTGTCACTCAGTCGGCAGAAGTCTCAGAACGGTAGGCGAGTCGTGTGCCGCCGATTTCTCCGAGGTGGGTTCCAGCTGTGAAACGCGGTTCCGCACGATCGACAGATGTCCCGGTGATATCGAAACTCTAGAGGTCAGTTCTATGTGTGGGGTTTCTCATTGATTCGTTTCCGGCTCAAGCTGATCCTCTATCTGATCTGCGGCTTGACCGACTTTGCCTCGTTCGCCGTGGTGTTTGTGGTCTCGCGCGGTCTAGCGGAAAGACATGCCGAACCGTGGTATCTAGGCCTGGTCGGTACGGGACTGGCGCTCAGCGCGGCTCTGAGTAGCCTCCTCGGAGGCTGGCTGGCGCACCGCTTCGACGGCAGATTTGTTTTTGTTGCCGGCTCGGTCGCCATGGGGTTGAGCATCGTTGCTTGCGGGCTGGGCGATCCCCTGAGTTCCCGGTTTCTGCCAGGCTACTGGTCGCTAGGGATCGGGTTGGGGTTTCTGTATCCTCCGCTGATTGGCTGGCTGAATCAGGGGGAGGATGCGCATGCAAATCGCCGCGGTGTCAGCCGCACGCTTGTTCTCTTTTGTGTAGCGTGGAACGTTGGCATGATGTGTGGTCAGCTGACGTCCGGCGTGCTGTTTCAGTGGGGGAAGGGCTGGGTTTATGGTGTGGCGCTATTGGCTGCTCTGGCAAATCTGTTGCTGGTCCTTGTAGCGGTGTTTCAGGTTTCCTCTTTTGCTGCGGTGTCGATCACCCGCACGCCCCACGAGAGTGAGGCCGTGGAGTTGGCCGCTGCCTTCAAGCGATTGAGCTGGATCGCCAACCTGGGAGGCATGTTTGGAGCCAGCATGGTGATTCATCTTCTGCCTGATTTGGCGGTGGCCATCGGCGTGCACCCCGACTCCCATGGCAAACTGCTGGCGAGTTGGCGAGGCGTCATTGTCGGAACCTATCTGCTCATGCACTGCGCGACTCACTGGCATTACCGACTCAGCACGGCCCTGGCATCCCAGGCGCTGGCCGCCTTCGGACTGGTAATCATCGCGCGAGCCGAATCGGCTCTGGCACTGCTCGCCGGACTGACACTGTTGGGACAGCTGGTGGGATATAACTACTTTTCCGGTCTGTTCTACAGCACGGCTGGCAGTTCACATGAAAGGCGCGCGCTGGCTGCCGGAATTCACGAAGGCACCCTGGCCGCTGGGATGGCGATTGGCACTATCGCCGGGGGTGTGCTCGGTTCGCTCGTGGGTCGCCGGATGCCGTACATCCTGGCAGCGAGCGTTATGGTCGCGTTGATCTTCGTGCAGTCAACCGCCTGGTGGAGGTGGGTACGGCCACTCTGCGGAGGAAAGCCCAGGGCTGCAACACAGACGTGGTAGTCGCATGGAGCCGGATCTCAAGGCACAGTCTCGAGGATGTTGGTGGTCGCTCGGATGAGGAACGCTCCGCTCGGCCACAATCAACGGCGGATGACCACCTTGCCAGCCAGAGTGTTTCTTCACTCATTATTAAGCAAACACCTACAAGAATCACTCGGTCACGATCGCTTCTGAAAACTGAGAAGCCCATGCTCTGGCGTGAGTCTGTGGGCTTCGCACAGGATTTGATCAGACAGTCGCGGCGCCAACCCATCCGAACTGTCCAAGCTAGGAGCCGGCTTCGGGAGTGTCTCAGTCGTCCCTCGGGCGGAACGGGTCGAAGTCGGCTCACTCACTTCGAAATGACTTGAACCTGAATTGTCCGTCCATAGACCCTCATCTCGGAGGGCTTCCACTTGCCCATTCCAACTCGTCGAGGCCCCTCGTCGTAGGCCACAAAGATCTGTCGTGGCCGAACTTCCCGCAGTCCTGTGTAGGCCGTAGTGAAGCCCGCTGAGAGCCTGGTTACGTGGGTCCACGTGTCTCCCTGATCCAGGCTGAACGCGAGGAAATTTCCATCGTCCTGATAATCCACCTTGTGACCAAAGCTGCAGACGAGCACTCCATTGCTCATTTCAATCATATCCGGATCGACACCAACAATATTGAGCGGTCTGGGCTTGCTCCAAGTCTTCCCTTCATCATCGGAAATGCTCTGGTAAAGAGGATTCACTCGACCCACCCGCATCAGACAAACGAGCCGACCTAGATGTTTTCCCTGAGAGATGCGGACGATCACAGGTTCGTCAAAGCCTTCCTGACCCACCGAGGGATCTGCGGCAATCGTTGCTATATACTCCCAATGCCTTCCCTGGTCTTTACTTCGTACTAAAATTGAAGAAAACTTCTTCATCTCCGGCCTGTATGAGGTGCCCGCAGTATCTCCTTTAAACCAGCAGTAGAGGCCGGATATCAAGTCGCCGCCCGGCAGTTCCAGAACCGAACGATGAAAAGTCATGCCGGAATACGGACGGCCCAGGTCGTCGAATCCACTATCTTCGGCTCCGGGCACATTCAGATGGAACTCCTCGGGCCCGACCAGTGTTTTCCAGTTGTCGGCGGAGCTCCAGCGCTTTCCGACAAAGTGGCCATTACCCCGACCCTCCGCAATGAACTCAAAGATCAAGATCGTCCCATCCTTTAAGCGGACTGCGGCTCCCTCAGTGGTGGGCCCAATTCCTTGGGTAGAGTCTGGATTCCACTTCTTCCAGCTCTTTCCGGCATCTACGGAGCGAAATGTTTGCATCAGTCCAGGGAAGATATTCTGGCTCGGCTTTGGCAGATTAGCGGGCCAATCCGCGATCGCTTGAACGACCAACAAGTCACGAATCGGGCTCAAGACGAGCTGAACATGTGCCACTCCAGTGGCCACAGTCTCCACAGGACCCAGCGAGACTTTTATGTCGGACACTGGGGCCTTTGTCGTCTCGCTCCTCGACACAACCATCGACGTCATGAGAAAAAGCAAGATGATACGAAGATATCGCATAGTCTTTACAAACTAAGAAACCCAGAGTTCATGGGCTGTCTCTGGGGGTAGATACGACCCAGGCTCCAAGCCCGGCACGGGCTCTAGGAGAAGGGCGCTGTGGGGAAAACGACGAGGTTCGCGGCAAGGCGTGCGGGAATCGCAATCATCAGGTACAGCCTCTAGTCATTGAAACCGCACCCGGCATCTCCGCCGCCTGCCATAGCTCTTCAGGAAGCTAAACTATTTTCCGGGGCTCAAGTCTTGTCTAGTCACTCTTAAGAAGGTCCCATGAATGGAGTTCATTGCGTTTGGTTCATTCTCTGGGATGACTCCCCAGTCAAAAGGTACATGATCGTAAACTACCAGCAGCTTATTCGGTTCTACTTCTACCATCCCCGTGTAGCGCGTGCCTTTCTCTCGAAACAATTCCGTTGGATTGGTCCAGGTGACTCCGCCATCCGTGCTGAAATGCACCATAACCGGATCGGGTCGGCCTGTGCTCAGAACCAGGACGCCGTTCTTCATCAGCCATAAGCAGGGTTCGACACCGCGAAAGCCAATCGATGTCGGTTTTGTCCAAGTCAGGCCTTCATCATTAGACCAGCTCTTATAGATCACGTTATTACTTCCACGGCGCATGACAGCAAACAGCTGATTGTCTTTGACGCGAAGCATTCGAGGCTCCGTGAAGCCCTCGGTTTTAGTCTCCCCCTCCAATACCGCTGCAGCCTCATCGCCGGCGATAGTAGAGACATACTTCCAGGTTTTTCCCGCTTTATCTGATCTAACGATGTAGGATCTGAAATACTTATCACCCTCCATTTTTCCATACATCGTGGTCAGCCACTCCCCTCCGCGGGTTTCAACAATATCGCCGCTAAACAGAGCCATCGCGGCTTCCTTAATCTTGCCCGGGCCGAGAGAAGCGAAATGCGTCACCTTTTGATTCAACTGCTGACGGGCCGCGGGCTTTGGAAGATGGATCCGGACATCGCGACTGAAGAGAATGGTCTCACCGTGATTGGAAAAGCGTACGGAGCTTGCCTGCAGATGTCGGAAGTTGTCCTTCTCCGCGGGCAGCGGATATCCGGCCAACATCAGCATGCTGCCATCGGAAAGCGGATTGCGAGTGTAAGCGGCTTCGCGGTAGACAAAGCCTGCGGTATTGCGCATTCCCCAAGTCTTGCCCTTATCTTTAGAAATGAGGAAGGCCCAGAAGACTCCCTCGACATCATGGTGGTCGGGGTCCATGCTGATGTCGCAAATGAGTTCGCCCGTAGAAAGCATTTGCAACGACGGAAAGTAACCATAGTAGTGCGACTGATTGATTGTGACAGTGTCCAAAACCGTCACGTTGACCTGGCCAATGGCGATCCGACTCACAGTGAGGATCATGGCGAGAGTAATAACGAATTGATTCATCAAGGAAGCCCTAGCAATCGTCTTCATCACAGCCTCTGCAGTCAAACCAGTCTCCGAGTTGCCGTGCCTTGGCAAACAAGATTCTCCAGGAACCACTCTCAATTCAAGTTCGAACCCATTCGCTTCACTGCCTGAACACCTCAATGAATCGCCCCCCAATCGCACGTTCGATTCCTTGCTCGAAGCCCGCCCACTTCTGTCCCCAATTGTCGCCAATGTCATAAACCAGGAAAAGTCTATTCGGTTGCACTTCACGAACTGTTACGTAGGCGGTGGTAGGTTTTTGCGTCACCCGAGTTACCTGAGTCCACGTGGCACCCTGGTCGAGACTGAACGCGACATAGTTGCCGTGCTCCGGGCCTAGACGACGCGGTTGGCCGGGTGGAACTTTTTGCCGCGACTCTTTGGTTCGCCAGCCGAAGCCAGCTACGAGAATGCCATTTTTCATTTCGATCAGATCCGGACATACTCCATCGAAAGCCAAGCGATGCGGTTTCGTCCAGGTCTTCCCTTCATCGTCGGATTCGGTTTGGTAGAGCGGGTTGGGCCATTTTGCTTTGTTACTTCCAATCCGCAAGAGGACGACGAAGCGCCCCTTGTGAGCTCCTTGAGTCAGCCGGACAAGAACCGGCTCGTTGAAACCCTCTTCTCCGACTGTGGGGTCAACGGCGATGGTTGAGACCAGAGACCAGTTGCGTCCGCGGTCCTTCGACTTCAGCAGAAGCGAACGAAACTTGTTCATATTCTTGACGTAGGTTGAGGGCGTTGAGTCCTCCTGAAACCATCCGTAGGCTGTGGCCAGCAAATCCCCATTGGGCATCTCCAGCAGGGTGCGATGAATGAACAAACCGTTGACGGGATTCCCACCGTCGTCAAAACCTCCTTTTCCTTCGGGCAGATAGAATTTGGCCTCGAGGGGACCTGAAATGGTTTTCCATTCGTCTTTGGACTCCCAGATTTTTCCGATGAAGTTGCCGTTACCTTGGGGCCCTCGGGCCACCCATTCCAAAATCAAAATGGTGCCGTCCCTCAGTTGTCCGACACTGCCTTCGATAAATGGCCCCTCTCCCTGTTCCTTCGCTGGCGCCCAGGCTTGCCACGACCTGCCACCATCCGTGGATCGAACGGTACCCCATCGCCCTGGGAATGTCTTCTTTTCAGCCGTTGGCAGTTGGGCTTGAACCACCAAAGTACCGCGCCGCGATACAAACATGAACGGTTGCAGGCCTTCAGTAATAATCTTTATTTCGGGCTGAACTACGATCTTCAGAGGTTCACGTCCCTCGCCTTGCAATGGCACGCACGTGAAGATCGTGCTGACCGCGAGGAGAGCCGAAGCAACCAAAGCCTTCACTATTCTCTTGTCCATTGCAAAGAGCCGTCACTCTAACCTAGATCGCGAAGCGCCTTTGATCACAATGGCCCCCGCTGAATCACTTAGCAGATGGCGAACAACCCTACCATTTCCCGTGTGTCAGCTGACCGATGGAGTCCACATCGGTGATGTCCAGCTCTATGAGGAGCCTCGCGGATAGAGACGTCCCCGAAAGAACCTCACTCTCGAGTCTTCCCGCTACTGAAGCAGAGTTTAGGATTTGTCAGTAGGCTGGGCGACCCGAAAACGGAACATTTCGCACTTGTTTCGCGATGGAAGGCCTCTGTTGAGGTGAAGTTCAGATGGCTATTCTACTTGTTAATTTCGGGCAGGTGATAGTCATTCCGTCGCAGGCTATTGCCTTTTGTTTTGCCCTTCGTTGCGCCACCAACGAAGTTCCATGGATCCATATTCAGCCACCGCCACGATGTCAGGCTTCTTATCCTGATTCAAATCCGCAATGATCACTTGGTTGGCACTTTTCCACTGATCCTTAAGGAGATGCTTGGTCCATTGTCCTCTGGGATTGCCGGGGTTCTCGAACCAGGCGATCATACCCAACCTGAATGCCGTTGCGACGGCGTCGAGGTCGCCGTCGCCATCCAGATCCGCAGCTACCGCCTCAAAGCCGCTCGGGAAATCTGAGCTAATCACGTGCCTCTTCCATCCTATTCGGTCCTCTCCCATCCCCAGGTTTTCATACCAAACAACCGCTCCTCCTTGGTCGGAGAATCTGAAAGACGACACTGGAGGCGTGATATCTGGTGTGATACTCACTCCCCACCCGCCAAGGGCCATCAGCACATCCGTATCACCATCTCCATCCATATCCACAGGCTGGCCATGCACCGGTTTGCCGCGCACAAGCTCGGGACCGCTTATACCGATAAAGTTGATGACATTCCTCTTCCAATTGTCGGATTCTGGTTTGCCACTGTTCTCATACCAGATCACTAAGGATGAGACATCGCTGGTCCCCAGTATGTCAACGTGTCCATCCCCATTGAAGTCAGCCACGCGCATATTTCGTGTTGTGCCGGTAAGAGTATCGATGACGTGGCTGGGCCATTCTTTCGGTTGGCGGGGGCCAGGATTTGCATACCAGACAAACTTATTGCCGAGGGACCAGCTGGAAGCCGCCACATCCAAATATCCATCCTCATTAAGATCCGCAATGTCCACATCATAGGCTCCAAGTAATCCCCCCTTGGTAATGTAGTGTTTCTGCCACAGCTGGCCTTTCTTTCGTAGTCCTGGGTTCTCGAACCAAAGTACGTCGCCAAACAGATTCTCGACGATCACTACATCAGGGCGACCGTCTCGATTGAGATCAGCGAATCGGTGACGCTCCAGTTTTCCATTTGGTTCACCCTTTTGAATGACGTGCCGTCCGAACCTGCCGGTTCCGTCATTTTCAAACCAGTACAGACAGTTATTACCGTGGCCATCCGCGCTGGTCAGATCCAAGTCGCCGTCTCCGTCAATGTCGACAGCACCGATGCCATACGGGTAGGTGTAATCGCTAGAGATCAAGTGCTCCGAGAACTCAATGCTTCTATCCGCCGGATTGGAGACCATCCCAGATTCTACGATGTGCGTGCTCAGTAGTGACGTCAATGCAATTGTCATAATCACTCCAAGCCATATCAAGCGGCATTCTCCCAGAGTCTTAATATCTGTGATCCTCATGCTCCTCCTCTCTAGTAGACAACCAGCCAAACGAATGGTCGCCATATTCTGTTACGAAATTGATAAGCATCAAAACTCAGTAAAGCGTCCCAAACACTCGGGGTCTCTGCGCGTGGTTAATCGAGTCGGACTTCCGCTCAGGAACCACCGGAGGAGTTCACTTCTGATTCTTGAAAGCTCGATCTTCTAAAATAGATACTTGATCCCTACTTGCATAATTCGAGGATCTTTTTGTGTGCCGAAGGTACGGCCAAAGTTGGGATTTTCCGGACTGGCTACGGCACCACCGAAGACGGGATGATTCCAAGCGTTGAAGAGCTCCCAACGAAACTCAATAATCCTTTGCTCACTTATCTTGGTCTGCTTAAGGACTGCTAGATCCCAAAGGTTGACACCGTTGCTGCGGAGTCGATTGGGAAGAGCATTCCCAAACCGTGGGTCTTGGATAGCATGTTTAAACATAGCGTCTTAAGTAATTGCGCATAACTGTCGCAAGGTTGAGTTTGTTCTACTCCAGAGATCGAACTGCATTTCAACACTCTCGATGACTTGGTCCAGATGGGAGAA
>Ga0187893_10013352_pt1 | contig 11454 bp, 11 predicted proteins | sample MA1701074metaG_FD_139574 | JGI IMG/M metagenome (GOLD analysis project Ga0187893, IMG submission 139574) | White microbial mat communities from a basaltic lava cave in the Kipuka Kanohina Cave System on the Island of Hawaii, USA - MA170107-4 metaG ...
AGCGGACGCTCGCCGGCATGGACCTGCTGCTCGAGGTCACGGGGGAGCCGGGGCTCCTCGCGCGCTGGGTCGGACGCGGACCCTCGCCGCGCGGCACGCCCTGGCTGCCCTCCGCGACGCGGCGCGGCTACTGGTGGCGTGCGGACGTGAGCAAGGACCAGCTCGCCGGCTACGCGTGCGGGCTCGGCGTCGCGACCGCCGTGTTGCCGGATCCGGCGCTTCGAGCGCGCATCGCGGCGCTCGCCGGGCCGGTCGCGGAGCACCTCGACGAGCACGCGCTCCACGTCGTGGATCCCGACGGCGAGCCCACCACGCACGGCGACGTCCGGCCGCGCCTCTTCGGCTTCCCCGTCGGCGTGAACGCGCTGATCGCGCTCGCGGTCGGCACGGCCGCGGAGGCCTCCGGCGCCGGGCCCGAGCTCGCGGACCGGCTGCGGGAGGACGGCGCGCTCCGCGCCGCCGGCACCGCGCACTGGAGCGCACCGGGCAACCCGAAGCGCGTGAACCAGAACATGGCCTACGTCTCGCTCCTGCCCCTGCTCCGGCTCTCGCGCGGCGCCGAGCTCGAGCGCTTCCAGGAGATCGAGGGGCGGCTCTGGGACACGGTGGCCGGCGAGCGGAACGCCTTCTTCGCGTTCGTGCACGCCGCGGCGAGCGGCGACGCCGAGGCGCGCGCGGAAGGTGTCGCCGCGCTCCGCGAGTTCCCCGACCGGAAGCGCGACTTCCCCGTGGATCTGACCCGCGCGGGCTTCGACGTCCCGGCGCGCGTCTGGAAGAACTCGAAGGGCGAGCCGCGCGCGAAGAAACCGCTCCCGCTCTACCTGCGCCCGACCGGCTCGAACCTCTGGGTGAGCGATCCGCGCCTCATGGTCGGATCGCTCCAGGACCGCGGCGAGACCGAGTACGCGGGCATCGACTACCTGCTCGCCTACTGGCTCGCGCGCGAGCGCGGGTTCGTCGCCGCCGGAGACTAGGAGAGGAGCTAGGGTCCGCCCCATGTCGAACGCCGCACCGGATCGCGCCGGCTCCTTCGGCTGGGTCGCGCTCGTCTACGCCATCGCCTGCAGCGTGGCCTGGATCGTGATGTCCTCGTTCGAGGGGGAGCCCGCGCCGCTCGCGCTCGGCGCGGGCATGCTCGCCTCCGTCGCCGTCACCTTCCTCGCGAGCATCTGGCTCGAGAACGGCTCGGTCTTCGACCCGTGGTGGAGCGTGCTTCCGCCGCTCGTGGCCCTCCATCTGGTGGAGGAGTGGACGCCGCTCGCGATCGCGTGCGTGCTCGTGGTCTTCGTCTGGGCGGTGCGCCTCACGGTGAACTGGGCAATCGCATGGCCCGGCCTCCACCACGAGGACTGGCGCTACGCGCTCCTCTACCAGCGCTCTCCCCTGCCGCAGTGGCTCACCCTCTTCCTCGCGGTCCAGCTGGTGCCGGCGGTCTTCGTGTACCTCGGCTCGCTCCCGCTCGTGCCCGCGCTCGAGCGCGGGGGCGAGCTCGGCCCGGTCGGCCTCTTCGCGTGCGCGCTCGGCCTCTTCGCGGCAGGGCTCGAGCTCGCCTCCGATGAGCAGCGCCGGGCGGTGGCCGCGGCGAAGCCGGGCGCGCTGATGGACGTGGGGCTCTGGGCCTGGTGCCGCCACCCGAACTACCTGGGCGAGATCCTGTTCTGGGTCTCGCTCTGGCTCTTCGGCGTGGCCGCCGATCCGGGCGCGCTCTTCTGGACGGCGCTCGGCCCGCTCGCGATCGTCGGCCTGTTCCTCGGCGCGAGCATCCCGCTGATCGAGGAGCGCAACGCCGCGCGCCGCCCCGGCTGGGCGGAGTACAAGGCGCGCACGCCGAAGCTGCTGCCGCGCGCGCCGCGCCGGTAGACTGTCGCGCATGCCCTACGCCCACCGCCGCATGCACGACGCCGACGCCCACGTGATGGAGACCGCGGACATGCTCCGCGAGCACGCCGAGCCGGCCGTGCGCGAGAGGCTCCCGCGTAGCTTCGTCGCCGCGCTCTCCCCGGGCGAGAGCGACCGGCTGGTGAGTCACTTCCGCGAGAAGCACGCGGATCCCGCGTACCGCGCCGAGGACGTGGCGCAGATCCTGCTGCGGAAGAACTGGGCGGCGACCGGGTCGTTCCTCAAGGAGGACCGCGGGCAGGCCCTCGACCTGCTCGGTTTCGAGAGCCAGCTCGTGTTCAACACCTTCGTGAACCAGGCCTTGCTCAAGGCCGAGCGGGGCCCCGACGTGGACTTCGCCTACGGGTTCGCGCGGGCGCACAACCGCGCCATGGTCGAGTTCTGCTCCGCCGACCGGCGGCTCCTGGCGACGGGCTACGTGCCGCTGCGGGAATTCGCGCGCTCACGCGAGTTCGCGCGCGAGACGATCGCGCTCGGCGCGAAGGCGCTGCTCGTGCCCTCCGGCTGCCCGCGCGGGCACGCGCCCAGCCACCCGGGCCTCGACCCGGTCTGGGCACAGGCCGTAGAGGCGGGCCTCCCGGTCGTGTTCCACGTCGGCGGCGGGCTCCGCGCCGCCGACGACCGGCTCCTCGACCCCGACTACTTCGCGAACGGCGGCCCGCCCGTGCCCGACTTCCACGGCGGCGATGAGAACTTCCGCTCGATCGACTACATGGCGATCCCGACCGCACCGATGCAGACGCTCGCCACGCTGATCTTCGACGGCGTGCTCGACCGCTTCCCGGGCCTCAAGCTCGGCGTGATCGAGCAGGGCGCCTCGTGGATGCCGAGCTGGATCCGCTTCATGGAGTCCGCCTTCGAGGCCTTCCGCAAGAACGAGGAGCGGCTCCAGAGGCTCGCGCTCCGGCCGGGCGAGTACGTGCGGCGCCAGGTGCGCGCCACGCCGTATCCGGCGGAGGACGTGGGCTGGATCGTGGCGAACGCCGGCGACGAGGTTTGCCTGTTCTCCTCGGACTACCCGCACGTCGAGGGCGGGCGGAACCCGATCAAGCGCTTCGAGGAGAGCATGCAGGACCTCTCCGAGGCGCAGAAGCAGCGCTTCTACATCGACAACTTCGTGGACCTGATGGGGCGCGGGCTCGCGAGCTAGGCTGCGCACCCGAGCTTCCGGAGGTCCACCGTGTCCCGCACGCGCCGCTTCCCGCGTCTTCTCGCCGCCGCGCTCGTCGCGCTCGCGGGCTGCGCGTCGGACGCGATCCCGGTCTCGACCACGCACGATCCGCTCGCGCGCTTCCCCGCCGAGGCGACCTGGTCCTGGGACGAGGCGGCGATCTCGCTCCCCCAGAATCCGGAGCTCGACCGCGCGGGCACGGACGCGCTCTTCCGCGAGGTCGCGAACGAGGCGTTCGCCGCGCGCGGCTACCGGCTCGCCGCCCCGCCGACCGACTACCAGCTCTCCTACCACTACGTCGTGAACGAGCGGATCGGCCCCGACGTGTCGAAGGCGGTCGGCTCGGTCTCGCTGCTCCTGGTCGAGAGCGCGAGCGGGCGCCGCGTCTGGCTCGGCTTCGGCCGGGCCGAGATCCACGTCGGCCTCACGCCCGAGGAGCGGAAGACGCGCCTCCGCGACGCGCTCGACCGCATGCTCGCGGACTTCCCACCCTCGCAGCGTCCGGAGTAGTGATCGCGCGCTCGCCCGGCTAGGGCGTCGCGCCCTCGCGGACGGCGCGCTCGAGGCCCTCGACGGTGAACTGACCGTCGGGCAGGAGCTGGTCCTGCGCGTGGCTGTCCACCATCAGGTGCGTGGTGGTGAGGTTCTCGAGGTCGCGCATCAGGGCCGAGTGCGCCACCCACTGGTCGCCGTGCTTCAGGTTCGAGCGCGGGTCGGTGGTGAGCTCTTTCCGGGGCTTTTCCTTGCTGCGTTCGTAGAAGCGGACGAGGAGCGGCAGGCAGCTCTCCTGGTCGAGCGAGAAGACGATGCGCTCGTATGCCGAATCGGCGGGTCGCGTCTCGATCACGTAAACGGCGCGGTCGGCGACGCGCGCGTCCGGGAGCGGCTTCAGCTCGCCCGCGCCGGGCCGCCAGCCCTGCTGGAGGCGCTCCAGGTCCTCGGACGAGAAGTCGGTGCGGAACATGCCGTCGGCGCGGGCGGGGCCGCTCACGCGGCGCGCAGTCGGGAGCTCCGGCGAGGCGAGGTAGATCTCGCTGTCGCCCGACGGCCGCTCGAGCACCAGCAGCGCGGTGCCCTTCACCTCCTCGGGCTGCTCGAAGCGGAGGAAGAGCCGGCCCAGGCCGTCGGCGCCACGCCGCCCGTAGAGGCGCAGCACCACGATGGTCTTCTCGCCGCTCCGGTCGCGCGCGGTCATCCGGATCGCGCGGACGCTGTCGGGCCTGGGCGCGCTCTTCTCGAAGCACGCCGCGGCCGCTGCGCCGCTGGGCTCGGCGTGCGCCGGGAGCGCGAGCGGGAGGACGAGGGCGACGGTCGCGGCCAAGGCTCGCATGGGCGGCGAGGCTAGGAAACCGCCTCCGGCCCCGCACCTGGAACGGAGCGCGCGGCGAGGCGCCGCCCGGATTCGAACCGGGGATCAGGGTTTTGCAGACCCATGCCTTACCACTTGGCTACGGCGCCGGGATCGCCCGCGCCGGTGCCACATGCGGCACCGGGGGGCGAGGAGGGGTGTGGGTAACGCGACGGGTCTGCCCCGTCAAATCACGGCGAGGGCGTGTGCTCGTGGTGCGGGTGGTGCTGGTAGGTGTGCTCGTGGTGGTGCTCGCTCGGGTGGTGGATGCTGCGCCCGACCCAGAGCGCGAATACGCCACCGCAGAACACGGCGCCGACCAGCAGCGTCAGCAGAAGCTCCATCATGGGCTCGGCTCCCTCCGCCGCGCGCGCGTGAGCGGGCGCGGCAGCGGCTGGGACGGGGCCCGCCCATTCGGGCGACCAGGCCCGACGGGCGGTCCCGTCGTTCCGGGCGGCGGGCGCGCGCTGACCGCGCGTCCCGCCCTCAGCGGCCGGGCGGCGTGAGCTCCATGGGTCCGTTCCTCCGACCCGATGAGCGAGGAGCATACACCCCGTCCCGAGAGGCCTCCAAGCCCTCGGCCTCGGGCAGGAGGCCCGGGAGGCCGATGAGACGCCGGGCGCACTCTGAGCAGGCCCCGCCCTGCTAGCCTGGCCCGCGCGCCCGGGGGGCCTCGACTTGCCGGTTTCGTTCGACCCGTTCTCGACCGCCTGGCGCGACGATCCGTACCCGAAGTACCGCGAGCTCCGCGAGCACGCGCCCGTGCACTGGTCCCCGGAAGCGAAGGTCTGGTGCGTGTCGCGCTACGAGGACGTGATGGCAGTGCTGCGCAGCCACGACCTCTTCTCGTCGCGCGCCATGATGACCCAGCTGATGATGGGCGGGGAGCGGGAGGGACCGCCGATCACGCCGCGTTCGCTCCTCTTCGCGGCCCGGCTGATGCTCACCGCGCGCATCAATCCCTTCACGTTTCCGAAGGTGCCGAGCCTGATCGCCTCGGACGGCGACCGGCACAGCCGACTCCGCGCCATCGTGAACCGCGGTTTCACGCCCCGCCAGATCGCGGCGTGGGAGAAGCGTGCCCGCGAGATCGTGGCGGAGTGCATGCAGAAGGCTGCGTCGGGCGACTTCGACGTGGTGCACGACCTCGCCATCCCGCTGCCCGTGACCGTGATCGCCGAGATGCTGGGCATCGAGCCGTCCCGCCGCCACGACTTCAAGCGCTGGTCCGACGTCGTGATCGACAACGCCTCCGGCGCAGGCCGCGCCGAGCCCTTCGGTCCGAAGGTGCTCGACGCCTTCGCCGAGATGACGCGCTATGTGGTGCAGGTCGCGCGCGCACGCCGGAAGCACCCGGCCGACGACCTGATCAGCCAGCTCGTCTCCGTCGACGGGGGCGAGGCCCTCTCGCCGGTCGAGATGGTGCAGTTCGTGACGCTGCTGCTCGTGGCCGGGAACGAGACCACCACGAACCTGATCGGCAACGCGGCCGCCGCCCTGCTCGACCATCCCGACCAGCTCGCGCGCGTCGCGGCGGAGCCGGAGCTGATCCCGAGCCTGATCGAGGAGACGCTGCGCTTCGACGCGCCGATCCAGCTGGTCTTCCGCGAGGCGATCGCGGACGTCGAGGTCGGGGGCGTGCGGATCCCGGTGGGAGCCACCGTGGCTCCGCTGATCGGCTCCGCGAACCGCGACGAGCGCCGCTTCCCGGATCCGGACACCTTCGACGCGGGCAGGAGCCCGCAAGGCCATGCCGGCTTCGGCTTCGGCAAGCACTTCTGCCTCGGCGCCTCGCTCGCGCGGCTCGAGGCGCGCGTGGCGCTCGAGGCGCTCGTGCCCGAGCTGGTGCGCATGCGGCGCGTCGAGGCGTGCGTGCCGCGCGTGGACTCCTTCCTGGTTCGGGGACCGAGCCGGTTGCCGCTGCGGAAGGCCGCCTGACCGGGAACGCGCGCTTCTCCGCCTCGTTCTGGATCTATCTCGCGAGCCGCTTCTCGGCGGCCTCCGCGATGACGCTGCTCCGGAGCGCCGTCTACTGGCACGTCTTCGCCCTCTCGCGCTCCGAGGCGGCCCTGGGTTGGATCGGCCTGGTGCAGTTCGTGCCGGCGCTGTCGCTCACGCTCGTCGGAGGAGCGGTGGCCGACGCCTACGACCGCCGGCGCGTGATGCTCCTCGCCCAGCTCCCGCTCCTCGCCACCGCGAGCCTGCTCTTCCTCGCGACGCGCGAAGGCGCGATCAGCGTGCCCGTGCTCTACGCGGCGGTGTTCGGCAACGCGGTGGCGATGGCGTTCGACAGCCCGGCGCGCCAGGCCTTTCTCCCGAGCCTCGTCCCCCTCGAGGTCTTCCCGCGCGCCGTCACGTTCGCCTCCACGGCCTCGGCCCTCGCCTTCGCGACCGGGCCCGCCCTCGGCGGCCTCTTGATCGCCGGCTCGGGCGTCGAGGCGGCATATGCGGCGTATGCGGTGCTGGTTGCGGGCAACCTGTTGGGCCTCGCCTGCGTCCGCCCCCTCCGCACGCTCGACGAACGGCGCGCGCCGAGCTGGCAGGCGGTGCGCGAGGGGGTCGCCTTCGTGCGGCGGAGCCCCGTCGTGCTCGGCTGCATGACGCTCGACATGTTCGCGGTGATCCTCGGCGGCGCGACCGCGCTCCTGCCGGTATACGCGAACGACATCCTCCGGGTGGGCCCGCGCGGCTACGGCCTCCTCACCTCGTCGCTCGAGATCGGCGCCCTCGCGATGTCGGTGCTGCTGCTCGTCCGGCGCCCGCTCGTGCGCGCGGGCCCGGCCCTGCTCGCGGCGGTCGTCGTGTACGGGCTCGCCACCGTGGGCTTCGGGCTCTCGCGCTCGTTCCCGCTCTCGGTGGCGCTCTACATGCTCGCCGGCGCGGCGGATCAGGTGAGCGTGGTGATGCGGCAAACCGCCGTTCAGCTCAGCACGCCCGACGCGCTGCGCGGCCGCGTGTCCGCGGTCAACATGATCTTCATCAACGCGTCGAACCAGCTCGGCGCCGTCGAGTCCGGCTTTCTGGCGGCGGCGACGAGCGCCACCTTCGCGGTGGTGAGTGGAGGCGTCGGCTGTCTGGTCGTGGTCGCCTGGATGGCCTGGAAGCTCCCCGAACTCCGGCGCTACCGCGTCGGCGCCGCGCCTCAGGCGGGATAGCCGATCGTCTTCGTCTGGAGGTACTCCTCGAAGCCGGCCACGCCGTGCTCGCGGCCGATCCCGGACTCCTTGTAGCCGCCGAACGGCGCGTCCGGCGCGAACCACATCCCGCCGTTCACGGAGAGCGTGCCGGTGCGGATCCGGGTCGCGACGCGCATGGCGCGCTCGAGGGAGCCCGCGTGGACCGCGCCCGAGAGCCCGTAGCGCGAGTGGTTCGCGATGCGGACCGCGTCCTCCTCGTCAGCGTACGGGATCACGGCGAGCACCGGCCCGAAGATCTCCTCCTGCGCGATCGTGGCATCCGGGTTCACGTCCACGAAGAGGGTCGGCTCGACGAAGTAGCCCTTCGGAAAACTCGCGGGCCGTCCGCCGCCGACGAGGCAGCGCGCGCCTTCGGCCTTCCCCTTCTCGATGTATCCGAGCACGCGCTCGCGCTGCCTCGCGTTGACGAGGGGGCCCATGATGTTGCCCATCTGCGTCGGGTCGCCGTAGGGGAGGTTCTGGTAGGCGACCTTGAGTGCCTCGACGCACTCGGCGTAGCGCTTCTGCGGGAGCAGCATGCGCGTCGTGATCGCGCAGCCCTGCCCACCGTGCATGCAGATGCCGGCGCCGGCGGCCGGCACGAGCTTCAGCAGGTCGGCGTCGTCGAGGAAGATCTGCGCCGACTTGCCGCCGAGCTCCAGAAAGACGCGCTTCAGCGAGTCTGCGCCGCGCCGCATGATGTGCTTGCCGATCGCCGTCGAGCCGGTGAACGAGACCACGTCCACGCGCGGGTCGCCGGTGAGCTGGTCGCCCACCTCGGCCGGGTCGCGCGCCGTCACGATGTTCAGCACGCCGGGCGGGAGCTCCGTCTCCTCGGCGATGAGCTTCCCGATCCAGGTCGCGCTCCAGGGCGTGTCGGGCGCGGCCTTCAGCACCGCCGTGCAACCGGCCATCAGCGCCGGCACGATCTTCGAGAGATTCAGCATGAACGGGAAGTTCCAGGGCGTGATGAGCCCCGCCACGCCGATCGGCTCCCGCCGCACCACGCGCCGGCTCTTCGAGCCGAAGAACTCGTACTCGCCGAGCTCGTGCTCCCACGCGTACTGCTCCGCGCAGCCGATGTCCCAGAGCGTGGCCGCTATGCATGAATCCTGCTGGGCGGCGTAGGTGAGCATGATCGGCGCGCCGACCTCGGCCACGATCTGCGGGCGGAGCTCTTCCTTGTGCTTCTCGAGCGCGGCGTGGAGCTGGCGCATGCACTTCGCTCGCTTCGCGAGGTTCGTGGACCAGTCCGTCGTGTCGAAGGCGCGGCGGGCGGCCGCGATCGCGCGCTCCATGTCCTCGCGCGTCGCGTCGGCGACCTGCCCGATGACCTCTTCGGTCGCGGGATTCACGTTCGGATAGGTCCGGTTGCCCGTCGCGTTCACGAGCTTTCCGTCGATCAGGAGTCGGCTCTCGCCGCTGATGGCCATGTGGGCTCCTCGCTGGATGTCGGGTCGACGCGAGAGTATACGGGGAAGCTCACAGCTCGGGCAGCGGATGCCGCCGGTCGCCGATGCGGAGGGCGAGCCCGCCCGCGGCCTCCTCCACCGCCTGCATGAGCTCCGCGTGGGCGCCGTGCGCGAAGCGCGCGAGCAGGCCCTCGGGCGCGAGGCCGCGCTTCACGCGGCAGAGGAGCGCGCCGTCGAGCGGCGAAAGCGCGAGCGAGGCCGGATCGAGGTTCTCCTCGCTCCGGTCCGAGAGCGTGATGCGCCCGCTCGCGGCGTCGAACGCGCGGACGAAGAACGCCGCCTCCTCGACCTCGATCTCGCCGCGGAACTGGCGCAGCGTGACGACGAACTTCCGCTCGTCGGGGAGGTACTTCACGCTGCGGTCGAAGTGCTCGCGGAGGCGCTTGTGACGGATCGGCTGGCCCTCGTGGCTCCAGCGGCCGTCGTGGTGGAGTCGGAGCCCGAAGGGCGCGAGCGGAGGCCGCCCCGGCCCTTGCTCTCCGGGACTCACTCCGCCGGCAGCTTCTCGGGCTCGGCCCGCCCGCCCGGGAAGACGCGCCAGACGCCGAGCAGGTCGTAGCGGTTCCAGAGCGCCACGCGGTCGAAGCCTTCGCCCTCGGGATCGCGATAGACCCACATCTCGTTCCACTTGACGCCGTAGTCGACGGCTGTGCGCGGGTCGTTCACGCTGCCCACCTGCTCGGTGGGCGCGCCGAGGAGCTTCGCCACCTGGCCGCGGTCGAGCTTCATCAGCGGTCGCACTCCCCGCCGATCATGTTCAGGAAGTCGAACGTAGGGATCAGGTCGGCCAGCATGGCGCCGCGCACCATCAGCGGGAGCGGCGCGATGTTGATCAGGCTCGGCGGGCGGCAGCGCACCTTGTACGGCACCGCCGAGCCGTCCGACACGAGGTAGAAGCCGAGCTCGCCGTTCGCGGACTCGATCGCGAAGTAGCCCTCGCCCGCCGGCACGCGCGGGCCCTCGGTGACCGACTTGAACTGCTGGATCAGCTCCTCCATCTGGTTGAACACGCGCCCCTTCGCCGGCCAGCGCACGCGCGGGTCGTCCACGTTCACGGGCCCGGGGCCGAGGTTCTCGAGCTTCACCAGGCACTGCTCGACGATGCGCAGGCTCTGGTGCATCTCCTCGACGCAGACGAGGTAGCGGTCGTAGTTGTCGCCCACCTCGCCGATCGGCACGTCGAAGTCGAGCTGGTCGTACGTGAGGTACGGCTCGTCCTTCCGAATGTCGAGCGGCACCCCGGTGGAGCGCAGCACGGGGCCGGTCACCGCGTAGCGGATGCAGTCCTCGCGCGAGATCACGCCCGTGCCCTTGAGCCGGTCGACGAAGATGCGGTTCTGCGTGACCACGGCGTCGAAGTCGGCCAGCAGCACGCGGATCTTCGTGATGATCTCCCGCGCGGCGTGCGGGAAGCTCGGCGGCATGTCGTGCTTCACGCCGCCGATGCGCACGTAGTTCGAGGTGACGCGCGCGCCGCAGAGCTCCTCCTGCAGGTCCCAGCACAGCTCGCGCGCCTCGATGCCGTAGAGGAACGGCGTCATGGCCTGGAGCTCGAGGCAGGCGGCGCCGCAGCGCGTGAGGTGGTCGCCCAGCCGCGAGAGCTCGCTCGCGAGCACGCGCAGCCACTGGCAGCGCTCGGGCGTCTCGAGCGAGAGCAGCTTCTCGACGGCCAGACAGAAGCCGACGTTGCACAAGATCGCCGAGTTGTAGTTGAGGCGATCCGTGTACGGGATGCATTGGTACCAGGAGCCGCTCTCGCACTCCTTCTCGAAGCCGCGGTGCAGGTAGCCGATCTGGAGATCGAGATCGACGATCGTCTCGCCGTCGAGCTCGATCACGAACTTCGCCGTCCCGTGCGTGGCCGGATGGGACGGCCCCATGTTCAGGATCTGGTGCTCGGTGTGCAGATCCGCTTCGAGATCGTCGCTCAGCGGCTGGTTCGCCATCCCTCTCCTCTTCTCCGACCTTCCCAGAACTCGCTGTTCGCGTCCTGACCCACCCGCGAGGTCCGCTGTCGTGACTTCGCGCGCGCTCACGCGCGCTTGCCTAGTTGCTCGGACCGACGAGGGGCTGGCGGCGCTCCTTCGGATAGTCCTTGCGCAGCGGGTGGCCCTGGAACTCCTCGTAGAGGAGGAGCCGCCGGAGGTCGGGGTGGCCGGTGAAGCGCACGCCGTAGAGATCCCAGACCTCGCGCTCCATCCAGTTCGCCGACGGCCAGAGCGGGCAGAGCGTGTCGATCTCGCACGGCTCCTCGGGCACGCGCGCCTTGATGCGCAGGCGGTGGTTCTTCGCGAGCGAGTAGAGGTGGTAGACCATCTCGAAGCGCGGGGTCTCGCCCAGGTAGTCCACGCACGTCACGTCGGTCAGCATGTCGAAGGCGAGCTCCGG
>Ga0187893_10013353_pt1 | contig 11452 bp, 13 predicted proteins | sample MA1701074metaG_FD_139574 | JGI IMG/M metagenome (GOLD analysis project Ga0187893, IMG submission 139574) | White microbial mat communities from a basaltic lava cave in the Kipuka Kanohina Cave System on the Island of Hawaii, USA - MA170107-4 metaG ...
CTATAACGAGTTCCGCCGGCAGTACGGGTTGAAGCAATTGACCAGCTTCGATGACTTCGTCGATACGCGCCTGCCGCAAGATTCGCCGGCTCGGCGCGAGCAGGCGCAGCTCGTGAATACGTTGCGCGAAGTGTACGGGCAACATCCGTGCGATTCGTCCAAGAAAATCACCGAAGCGCAGTTGAACGACGACGGCTCGCCCGTCAACGATTGTTTGGGTCATCCGAACGGCAGCCTGATTGACAACATCGAGGATGTCGATACCGTGGTGGGATGGCTGGCAGAATTCAGGCGGCCTCATGGCTTCGCCATTTCCGAAACCCAGTTCGTCGTGTTTATTCTCAACGCCTCGCGCCGCCTCTTCAGCGACCGGTTCTTCACCTCCAGTTTTCGCCCGGAGTTCTACAGCACCCTCGGCGTCGAGTGGGTGATGCACAATGGACCGGGCCCGGAGATGATGGAGCAGGGAACGCCCAATGGCCATGAGCAGCAAGTCTCTCCCATGAAACGCGTCCTACTGCGGACAATGCCGGAACTGGCCGGCGAACTCCAGGCGGTGGTGAATGTGTTCGATCCCTGGGCGCGGGATCGCGGAGCGTATTACAGCCTCCAATGGAAGGCTCGGCCTGGGGCGGAGGAAGATGAGGCGTTCGGGAGCGGTCAGGTGCCCTCCTTGCTCGCAGAGCCCCCACGATAAAAGGGATTGGAAGGACACCCACGTTGTTCCTGTGCTCCCGGAACGCGCGCCCTGAGAAGGAGTATGAGAGGGCAGACTAGATGATCTCCTGTGCTCGTGCAACGCGCGGTCTCAGAAGACCCTCGTTGGACACGCGCAGTGGGAGACCATCTAGCCCGCCCTCAAGGGAAAAGATGGAAGAGCGGTGGTCGCTCGATGCGCGTAGTCGAGGGCAGCCTCGACCACTCCCTTTAGTAGATGTTTGGAGCAGAGGAGGGGATGGTGCCTGATGATCTTCTGTGCTCGCGCAACGCGCGGTCGCGGACTCCCCTCGTTGGACGCGCGCAGTGGAAGATCAATCAGCCCCCATCCCCTGAGAGATAACGAGCAAGCTTGGAAGGAACAATTAGATCGACGGTGGTCGCTCGATGCGCGCAATGGAGACCACACCAGCCTCCTCGCTGGGTGCGGGTAACGAGCAGGGAAATCGCTCGCTCGATCGCGTAGGGCGAGACCATTCGGGCCACTCATTTATGCCAGATGCGAGCGAACTGGGGGGCATTGGTATTTAGATTCACGCCAAGCAGTGCAAATACTACTCTTGTACTCGTTGAATGAGTTGACACGATTGCTAGCAATAAGTAGCCTGTCCCCGTTTCCCCCATTTCATCGGCCTCTTCGAAATTGTCAAGGCTGGTTCAACAAGAAAGTTTGCCGATTTCAACATGGGCTTCATGCACTCCCAGACAAGTACCTCCTCATGCAAGATAACTGATGTCACGGTGATGTAGAGACACATAGGCGGGAGAATGGGCGGCGGGGAAGACACGCCGAGTTCCACAGGCAGCCAGGACGTCAGATGTCGTCAGGTCGACGACTCTGAGAAGCTGCTGATCTCTGGCGATTAAAAAGATCGGAACCCAGGAGTCCTATTCGTTGCTCCTCCTCCTCCTCCTCAATTCTAAATACTCGCTGAAAATACGCATTCAACACCATTAGCCCGAGGACAACGGCCGCCACCACAATGGCCCACACCATATCTCCCAATACCCAATCAGTATCCTTCATCAGAGCAGCTCCTTGTTGAGTAAGTTTTTCGACATACTACCTTCTTCCAGACAACCCTTCAACCTGCATGAACGTAAACTCATACGCCATGGCTTTCAAGCACGAAGTCTGCAAAGGCCGCCGTGATCTATGTCATAGCGCCATTGTCCACAAATTTAGTGGGGCAGTGCAAGGACGAAAAGGAACAGTAATGTCATCTTTCTGTTGATCACTCGAAGCCCCACAACGACACCCCCAGTCACTCAGTGTGTGGTATTGGAAATCGGATGCTTGCCCAGAAACGCGTCGATTTCTCCTTTGTGGAAACTGTTCAACTGCGGGCATGGGTGCTTACATATCGCCAGAACGTGCGGTCCATCGCCGCCGTTGAATTCCAAGGGAATGGAAGATGTCCATATACAATGGACAACTGGCCAGCGGCTTCCTCAGCACTCCTTCCTCCTTGCGCGTATTGATAGAGCGCTGCAATCAGTCCCGTGCGGTCCGCGCCGGACTTGCAATGAATGAGGATGGGCTTGGGAGCGTCCCGGAGAATGATCATGATGGCGTTGAGATCCTCATCGAGCACATCCCGATTTGCTGAGATACCATAATCATGATGCGTGACGCCGAGCTCGTGCCCGACGCGTATTTCGTTTTGATACCACTCTGATCCCGTATTCTCTCCTCGCAGATTCACAATACTCTTGATCTGGTAGGTCTTGATGTAGTGAATAAGTTCTGCTTTGTCCAATTGTCGAGACCGGTACATCCGATCCGGCGCAACGATGTGAAAATTGCCCTGCTCTTGGATGTACCCCAGATAAGAGCCCAGCACGAGGCCTGGTCCTACCAAGAGCACGATCAAACACCGGCGATATGTGCCGAGGTGCTTCCTCATGACAGCGCCTCACGCTTTCTAGCCATAAAGAACAACGGCACGGCCTGCACTTGTATCACGACCGAGAAAGCCACCAACAGGGTGATCGAGACATCGTAGAGCAACCCCATCGCGACGCTGCCCAAGAACCAGTACACTCCGAATTGCATAGAGAAGACCCCGTACGCGGATCCGCGTTTGTTGGGAGGGACCATCTCGGCGACGCCGGCTCTCATGACCGATTCCTGGGCGCCCATGCCGATACCCCAGAGAATCATTCCTCCCAGAGCCGCATAAAACCCTCCCTGGAAGACCAACGGCGCAAAGAGTGAAGAGAGGAGCACGGCGACAATCAGAATGGAAATGCCCACTCGGTCAAAGAGCCGGCCGAAGATGAGCGCAGCCAAGGCATCCACGCCCATCGCGATCGCATAGAAGACGGGAATCCACACCTCCGGCACCGTCGATGTTTTTCCGAAGTGGTAGGCGATGAGCGGAAAATCCGCATACCCGGCTGCCACACAGGCAGCGGCAGCCACATAGAGCCAAAACACAAGCGGGAAGCCCTCAGTTTCAAATTGCGTGACTCTCCTCTCCAGATCACGAGGCGTAGGGTACAGGATTCGCGCAGCCATCAGCACGCTCAAGGTGAGTACTGCTGGGATCGCCAGAAGAGCAAATCCGGTTTGATAGCTTCCGTTGAAATACAATACGGCGGCCACAATCAGCGGCCCGAGCATGGCCCCGACTTGATCTAACGCTTCGTGCAAGCCGAATCCCCAGCCCCGTCCCATTTCTGCGGTCGCATACGACAACATGGCATCGCGGGCCGGCGTCCTGATCGCTTTGCCCATGCGTTCTGCAATGATGAAGAAGGCAGCGAGCTCCCAATGTCCTGCCAGGGCCAAGAGGGGCACCGCCACCATATTGATGCCATACCCGACAATGGTAAGGCCCCAGTGTTGCCCGGTCTTGTCTACCAGGTAGCCTGAGAGCAATCGGAGCGCAAATCCAATCAATTCCCCAAAACCCGCGACGATTCCCACAATGGTGCCGCTTGCTCCCAGCAGCGCCAGATACGGGCCGGTAATGCTGCGGGCCGCTTCGTAGGTCATGTCCGCGAACAGGCTGACCACGCCCAGCAGGACGACAAACTTCAGAGCGGTTCTTGAGGATGTTCCAGGTTGAGCGGTCATGCGTGATGCACCTTCTGGGCGCCCACGAGACAGCCCGGCTGAAGCCGGTGATAGAGCACCTGCCTCTTGAGATAGTCCCGCTTGGGGAGTGAACGATCACGCATGATCTGGCTTGTACCCTGTGCAACTCCGTTACTTCACGACCAACACCGAACAGGGAGCAAGCCGCGTCAAGTTTTGCGAGGTCCCGCCCCAGATGTGATCGAAGAGACGGGAGTGGCCCATGAATCCGATGACCAGCACATCAAAGCCGCGGTCCTTCACAAACTGCACGATGGTTTGCACCACGTGCCCCGGCACCACGTGCGAGGTGAGCCGGATGCCGTGCGCCTCCGCGACCAGTTCGGCGTCTCTCGTCACCCGGCGGAAGTAGTCCGTTGCCTCCTGTTTTGCTTCAACGACCTCGCCAATCGTGGCCGCGTAATGTGGCAAATGCTCCTCGATGCAGATTTCATGGAGTTCTGCGTCACAGCGTTTGGCGAGATCCAGTGCTGCCTGGAGCGCCTTTTTGGCGCCTTCCGATCCATCATTGCCGATTAAGATTTTACGAAACATGGCGTACTCCTTCCTCAGCCGTGAACGACAGGGGTCGGTTGTGGGTCTGGTTTCGCCGCGACACGATCGGCCGCACGCTGGCTCAAAGGCTCTTCAGCCGGCGCACCACCTGGATCAAACCAGCGCTCGGCAATGACGGTCGGCACGACCGCGCTTAGGATCACGGCAGTCACGAGGATGGCGTATTGGTCCTGGCTGATTAACTCATGGCTGAGCCCATACAGGGCGGAGATGGTGCCGAACGTCAGCCCCGTGGACATCAACAGGGTTGTATACATGGCGTTGCGCTGGCCGAATCGAAAGGCGATCGCGAGCGGCCAGACTCCCAGAAACTTCGCCGCGATCTTCACCGCCAGAAAAATGCCGATCAGTACGGCGCTCGCCAGCACCGCGTGCATGCTCACCAGCGAGCCGGCCTTCAGAAAATAAAAGGGTGTCAGCACCGTGAAGGCGATCACGCGCATCCGTTGAGCCAGGGTTCGATTCGCGAGAAACACCGGCGCCAGCACCATGCCGACCAGATAGGCCGGCAACACAGCTTCGCTTTGGGCGGCCGTAGCCAGCGCGCCGAGCGCGAAGAGGATCACGAGAATGAATTTGGTTTCCGGCTCGCTGATTCGCGGACCGACTTTGGCGAAGAACCAGGTCGTCAGCAGCGGGAGCTTCCAGAGCGTCACGGCCATCACGAGCACGAAGGCCAACAACCACCAGTCGTACCGAGCGAAGATCAACCCCAGCGCAAGAACCGTTCCCAGATCGGTGATAAAGCACGCCGCCAGGATGATCTTCCCGAGTTCCGTGTTGTTGTAGCCACGTTCAAGCATCACGGCGTAGACCACGGCGACAGACGTCGTCGAAAGTGCAATCCCAGCGATCTCAGAGGCCGGGACCGACCAACCTGCCACATAGTAGGCATAAGCCATGGCTCCCAGGAAGGGCGCAAGAAAGGAGAGGGACCCGATGGTGAGCGTCTCTTTCCATTTGATTCGAAGCACCCCGAGGTCGATTTCGGCTCCGGCCAGGAACGTGAGCAACACGCTGCCGGCCGAGGCGAGGAAATTGATCCAGACCGTCGCCTGCATATCCAAGAGATTCCCACCGGCCACGCCCAGGCATATCTCGATCAACGCGACCGAGATGCCCAATCGAATCGAAATCAGCGTGGCAAGAAGCGCCATCCCGATCCACAGGGCTGCTACGGTCCAGATCTGTTCCATTCTCACCTCGCTCGCTGACGGTTACTCAAGGATGATTTGCCGATCGACGTTGGACGTAAACCTCGGATCGTTGGTAAGGAAAATGACCGACCACGCCAACGTTGAAGAGATCCGCTATTATGGCCTGAAGCGTGCCTGTCAGGAGATCGGCTTTGCTGAACCAGTCGCATGTTGGGGGAGAAATGACTTTCCCTGGAGGTATGGCAGTGTCTGGGTGAAGTCTACCTCCGTATCCCCAAGCCGTCGTTTCGGCTCGTCCTCACGCGAAGACAAAGGATGCCCGGCGACCTGGCGGGGCGGAGCCAAGCCGTGCTCCGTTATCCGCCAGGACGTCAGACATCGTCAGATCCGACGAAGTTACTTGCCCATCCCCTCCATCTTCATGTCTTTGTCACCCTCCTTCACCTTCCCGTCCAACATCATTGACTGGCCCTCCTGCAGCTGGCTTTCTTTCCCGTCCTTTGTCACAATCTTACCGTTCATCATGACTCTCGTACCGTTGGACATGGTCGTCTCGCGATCCATCCGGCCAATCTCCTTCCCGTCCTGCATCCTCCACAACTTGCCATCCTTCATCGTGACGGCATCCTTCTCGACGGCCATACCGGATGAGGCGAAGAATGACAAGGACAAGAAGAGCCCAACAACTACCAGTGTGACGGTTCTATAGTTCATCATGGCTTAACAAATCCTCCATTGAATATATTATTGAGTGGTGCGAATGAACTGCCCCGAACTCCGTGTCAACTGGAGCGGCACGGAGGAGCACGTGGTCCCTGTACCGCCCGTGGGCGGCTCAGCATCTTTTTCCCGTAAGACGTGTAACGCGAGTAACGGAACTGCGATAGAGGCGATGAGAAAGGAAATAACGAGGCGGGCGGGCATCGTGAGCGACAAGACTTTGAAAAAGGCGTCGCTGACGTGCGATAAAAAGGCCAGCGGGATAACGATAATGATCGTCGTGTCGGATTAGCAGGACAGACGATTTCACGAGAGTTAAATAAGAAATGTAGGAGGGGCGACGAACTCTGCTGCGGGCTCATAAAAAAACTCCTACCAGATTGGTTCAGGTAGGAGTTATCAGTCCCGCGCGCACGAGGGACGGTTCTTGGTGAACTCCATCACCAATTACGTGTGATAAGTAGTGAAAGTTACAGGGAGTGACCGGAAGAGTCAAGACCTTTGAACCTCAACTGAAACCGTGGCACGAACATAAGCCGACTGAACATCGTGGAGTGGATGGGCTAAAACGCATGTTCCGGAAGGACATCATTGAATCTGGGAGCTAATGTGATGCATTCGATGAAGAAGAAAAGGAGTCGGGAGTCTTTGTTGGAGTGCCTCGTTCGTGCGCGCATTGCGTGGTTGCCTCTCATCCTCATTAGAATCCCTCCACGTTGATCTTCTCTCCTAGACTGGTGGATCCAATGTGGTATTTCGCAGACGCATCAAATATGGATCGTCGGCAATTTGAAGCGCGGGTGCTGCGCTGATCTTTTTTTCCGTGTCAAGGAGTAAGGGGGTCATCCGTTTTTTTATGTGTTACAGTGAAAGGAAATGCCTTTCGGGACCTCTAGGGTGTCATGAGGTTAGGTTCGGCAGAACTCGATGAGGGGCTCTCTAATATAAAGGAGGATATAATGGATTTTCACAAGGTGGCCTTCGTGGTCATGCTCGCCATACCGGTTGCATCCCCTGTCTTGGCTCAGTCGGTCGGGACGGAGGTGCAGCGGGATATCAATCAGGAAACGCGGGTTGAGCAGGGGTTGAAGTCCGGCCAGTTGAGCACCGATGAGGCGGCGAGATTGGAGCGTGGGGAGGCCCGGATCGACCGGATGGAATCCAAGGCGCTCAAGGATGGAAATCTGTCGCAGCAGGAAGCGGCCCGCATTCAGGGAGCGCAGAATCGTGAGTCTGATGCGATCTACCGGCTGAAGCATAACGATGTGACCGGCAATCCCAACTCAGCCTCCTCTCAGCGCATGCAAGCCGATGTTCAACGTAATATTAATCAGCAAGGCCGTATCGAGCAAGGAGTCCAATCCGGTGCCCTCACCAATAAAGAAGCGTTGCAGTTGGAGCGCGGACAGGCGCGTGTGGACCGTGTTGAAGCGCGAGCGGGGGCCGATGGTCACATTGGAGCTCGAGAACAGGCCCGCATCCAGAATAGGGAGAACAAACAGAGCCGGAAAATCTTCCGGGACAAGCACAACAATCGTATGCGTTAAGTATGGGGCGCAGGCAAGTTCGTTGAAGCGTCCAGATAGGGAGTCGGGTCCTGCAATCCAACGTTGCGGAGTCGGTGATGCCCTGAACAGCATCCTCGCCTGCGGAGGTGCCGCTGCTTTCACTCACAACTGGGGTGTAGAATAAAGTCAGAAAGGCTCCCATGTTCAAGTCACAATGACCTATCAGCCAGCACATCACCTTCAGGAGATGTGGTCATGGTCTCTGCAAAGGGTTTTATTGACACTTGGATCTTCAGCGTCGGGGCCATGCTGTTCATACTCGGTATTCTCGCGGGCTTCGGTGCGCTTGTGAGTGTGCTGATGTCTCGGATCTGGGGAGAAGCGCCTGACGATGCTGCAACAGCTCGCATGAGTAGGGAACTTTCCATCAGGCTCGGGTCCGTCACGCGTAACAATGACTGACCATGCTGCAACAGCTCGCATGAGTCGGACGCCGAAGGAGCCTCCGATCCGTAAATCGGCGTGATCGGTTGTCTCGACCATGTGAATCTGCGACTTGCCGTGGATGTTCTCGACCGGCAGGCCTGGTCTTTCTGCCGTAGCGGACCAGGAGGTAGGAGAAAAATGGTTGGGAGTCTTTGATGGAGCGACTCGGCAGCGCGTGCGGGATTGCGTGGTTGCCCCTTCCCTTGAGCAAGTGAGCGTGCCGCTTACTCGCCTTCATGAGGGAGCACGTAGGTAGATCCTCATCCTGAGATTCGACGACACCGACTCTCCCTTCCTCCCTTCAGCCGCTCTTATGAGTTCTGCTTTGGATTCAATTGACAGGCAATAACAAAATCACGGTCATGGGGATAGGCTGCTGCCATCTCAAAGCCTATGCGATTTCGTTCAATCTGGCATTCCTCAGACGTGGCAAACGTATTCAGCACTGTAATTATTTCGAGTCCCGGCACTATATTTAGGAGAACGATGATTAACATCCACATAGGGCTCCTTTCAGCCGCTCCAGCGGTGTTGGGCCCGACCTGGTGCAAATCCATCACCCCTCCCGTCGTTTCCCCGTGCGGTGTTCCGTCGCGTACCATGCTGGGACATTCCTCAAGCTACCGCTGGCCTACTCTCAGGGTTTCTTGGTACTGATTACTGATAACACTCCTGGTGCTGCAGTCAACCCCGGTTTTGGGTGAGATTCCGAAGCGGCTCTGACGTAGTGTTTATGCCACAGCGATTACGTCTGACTTCTCAGTCCTCCAGATTTCAGTCTGCAGGGCCGCGCGCAGTTAAGGGCAGCCTCGACCGCTCCCTTTTGTAGATATTTTGAGCAGTGGAAGAATTTCCCTTGATGCGCGCATTCGAGGATCTACAAGGCCGTCTACGTTCCGGGTGGCGGACCATTTGAGCATCCTGTTAGAATCTTTCGCCATGCCGATCGAGACATTTACCGCACAAGTTGAAATGATCAAAGATCTGACGCATGACGTTCGTCAACTCAACCTGCGGTTGATCGAGCCGAAGACCATCACCTTCAAACCAGGCAAGTTCGTCTCGTTCGAAGTGCCCCATCCTAAGACCGGGCACGTCGTAACGCGGCCCTATTCCATCGCCTCGCAGCCCAGCCGATCGGACGTCATCACCCTGTTGCTCAATTTGGTGCCGGGTGGACCGGGCTCCACCTATTTGTTCAACCTGAAAGAAGGGGACAAGACACACTTCAAGGGGCCAGCGGGGAATTTCTATCTGCGAGAAGACCCGGGGCGCGAGCTACTGTTCATTGCCACAGGTACCGGCATCGCGCCGATCCGGTCCATGCTGCTGGTGAATGCGGAACGTGTTGATCCAAAACCGGCGACCTTGTTCTGGGGGCTGCGTTGCCAGCGGGATTTGTATTATCAGGAGGAGCTCGCTGAATTGTCCAGGCGAACGCCGACCCTCACGGCCATCACGACGCTGTCCCGCCCCGAGCCTGCCTGGTCCGGCTTATCCGGCCGCGTCCTGAGGCTGATAGAGGAGCGGATCGTTTCGGTCAAGAGTCTCGCTGTCTACCTCTGCGGGAACAGCGCCATGATTGCCGATGCCACATCCTTGCTCCAGAAAAAAGGCCTGTGCCCCATTTACCGCGAAAAATACTACGACGACACAGGCTCGCCAGAAGATTAAGAAGCGGGCAGCCTGGCCGTCCTCCTGCTCGCGGAACGCGCACGATAGGAATGTGCTCGTTCGACGCGCGCAATCGAGGATCGACCAGGCTACCCTTGAGGGAGCACAGGGAAATTTTCCGGACGCGCGCAGTAGGAGACCAATCGGGCCACCCGCTACTAAAAGGAGCAAGCGAGCTTGGAAGGAGGGGATAGGGAGCGGCCAGGTGCCCTTCTTGCTCGCAGAACGCGCACGATGAAACGGTGCTCGTTCGATGCGCGCAGTAAAGGGCAGCCTTGGCCACTCCCTTTAAGAGACGTTTAGAGCAGAAGAAGGGATGAAGCCTGATGATCTTCTGTGCTCGCGCAACGCGCGGCCTCAGAAGGCCCTCGTTGGACGCGCGCAGTAGGAGACCAATCGGGCCACCCGCTACTACAATGAACAAGCGAGCTTGGAAGGAGCATTTCTTTCTTTTATAAGGTGAACACATGCACCGGTTGAAAGAGAAAGTGGCGATTGTGACGGGCAGCAGCAGCGGCATCGGCAAGGCGATCGCGCTGCGATTTGGAGCCGAAGGCGCGAAAGTCATCGTCACGGCGAGGCGGGTGGCGCTCTGCAAGCAGACCGTCCTGCAGATCACGAAGAACGGCGGTGAGGCCTGGGCCATTCAAACCGACGTGGCCGATGAACGTCAGGTGGAACGACTGATCGAGGAGACGGTCAAGCACTATGGGCGGCTCGATATTCTCGTGAACAACGCGGGAGTCATTGCGGGTGGGCGGTTAGCCGAGACGACGACGAAGGAGTTCGACGAGGTGATGAATGTGAATCTGCGCGGCACGTTCTTCTGTTGCCGGGCTGGGTTCAAGCAAATGAAGAAGCAAGGTGGGGGGATCATCATCAACATGTCGAGCGTTGCCGGCGTGCAGGCCTGGGTGGGCATGGGCACATACAGCGCATCGAAGCACGGCATCATGGCGTTGACGAAATCACTGGCCGACGAAGGCCGCCCGCATCACATTAAAGTGAGCGCCATCTGTCCCGGTGGTGTGGCAGACGATCTTGTCGATGCGTCGCCGGAGGAGATTCTCCGCAGCGAGAAGATCGATCCGTTTGACGTGGCTGAAACGGCGCTCTATCTGGCGACGCTGGGCAAGTATTCAGTGGTCCATCAGATCGTCATGGATCGGTTAGGGGCTGATTGGTAAGGGAGGAGAGAGGGCGGCCTGGTCGTCCTCCTGCTCGCAGAACGCGCACGCTCAGAAGGTGCTCGTACGACGCGCGCACTTGAGGATCGACCAGGCCGCCCTTGAGGGGGCATTGGGAGACTTTCCGGACGCGCGCAGTGAAGATTGCGATCATCAGAATACGGAGGAGGGCAGGCGATCGGTATTCGTCGTCCGTGAAACGTGAAGTGGTCTAGCGAAAGACGAGATACGCTTCACGAGTGACCTGTCTAGTTTGCGTCTTTGTTATCGGCTCTTGTTCCCAGCCTCTTGCCCCGCTCCTTCCTCAAACGCCATCTTCTCTTCCAATTCACCATTCATAATTCA
>Ga0187893_10013354_pt1 | contig 11452 bp, 7 predicted proteins | sample MA1701074metaG_FD_139574 | JGI IMG/M metagenome (GOLD analysis project Ga0187893, IMG submission 139574) | White microbial mat communities from a basaltic lava cave in the Kipuka Kanohina Cave System on the Island of Hawaii, USA - MA170107-4 metaG ...
GGTCCGCACCGCCTGCGCGCGATAGATCACGCAGGAACTGCTGTATGTGGGGCGAAGGCGAGCGATGGATGGTCGGTTTTCCAAACGGACTGAAGGGCACGAGGTAGCTATTGAATTCGCCGCCCCAGTCGAACATGCGGTCGCCGCCGGTATTAGCGATCATGACATCCAGGCCGCCGCCGCCGAAGACGAAGTCGCGGTCAGCGAATGCTGTGGTATCAGGCGCATCGTTCAAACCGCATCCGCATCGCCGAAGATCGTGTCGTCATCGCCAAACAGCACACCAGTGGTTTGGATGAGCACGGGCTGGGTCGGCCCATCCATGGCCGGTGCTACCGGTTCGTAGTCAAAGCGGGCGTTGTCGCCAGCCACCCAGTCGTTCCCCGCTCCGGCGTGAATCTCGTCAGCACCAGCGCCGCCGATGATTGAATCCGCTCCCCGCCGCCGCCATTGATGCTGTCGTCATCGCCGAGTTCGTTGTGGATCGACCAAAGCACCCGTGGACCGCGGAAGACGCCGTCGGTTTGGTCCTCAGGCAACGTGGCGATCCGATAAAGTAAGTCGCGTCTGGAATGGTTTCCCACGGCGTGGCCATGGTGAGCTCAGTCGCTGTGTTGGCCGTGATCGCCCGGAACTGCACGTGACCCCTCGTTGGAGATGACCTGCACCACGAGGCCGACCAGACCAACCGTACTCCGTCGTGAAACTGGCTGCGGTGTCGGTCAGCGTGGTCGCCGTGGCCGAGGTGACCGGCGGATTGACCGCCGCGAGCGGAATGGTATGTCCGAGACGGGTGATGATCTCGCCCGCATCGTTCACATAGTCAACGCGGCCGATGTCACCAAAGAGGGTGTCGGGGCCTGATCCACTCGTCAGATCGTCTTGACCTTCCCGCCAAACACGACCAGTGGCAGCGTGGAGGCACTCGCGTCGAGAGTGTCGTCGCCAGCTTGCGTATCGAGGGCCAGCGCGCCGTCCTGGCCCTCCAAGAGTCGCCCTGCTCAGCTTTGACCTTTTGCACGTTGGGTTGGCGCTCATGCTGAGAGCAACCGAGTTCCTGACTTACGACACGCGCCAAGCGTCTTTAGCAAAGGCGGCCAAGCTGAAAGTGAAATTCACTTGGGCTCACGGGTGATTTCTTTTTCAGCGATGCAGAACAGGTGCTTGTCGCCCCGAATCAGAAGGCGATTTTCGGCAGGCACGGGTGAGGCGACGATGCGCTCGCCCATCGGGTTTTCGCTCAACAGCTCGAACTTGTTTTCAATCCGTGCGGCGAACACCACGCCGTCCTCACGCGTGGCGTATAGGATTCCGTGCGCGATCACTGGCGACGCGTAGTAGCTGGCGGTGCCAGGCGGCAACGCTTCAGCCCAGATCGTTTTGCCCGTGGCGGGATCCAGACAGACGACCTCACCGCGATGTCGCAACAGGAAAATGCGGCCCTTGTATTCCGCCAGTGTGGAAACGAACACGCCAAGATCGTCGCGCTTCCAAGCCCTATGCGTGCCCGTGACATCGCCGCGGCCATCGAGTCGGATGCCGTGCACGCGAGCCTGCCCCGGCCGATCATCCCGGCCCACGGGCACGATCGCAAGGTTGCCCTGGATGACCGGCGAGGCGATGGCAGGCCAGTAATCGGTCCCGTCAGGGTTAAATCCACCGCACGACCAGAGGAGAGTTCCGTCCGAGGCGGCATGCGCGGTTAGATGATCGGCGCCCCAAACCAGAAATGCTTTCCGGCCTTCATGCTCAAAGAACACAGGCGTAGTGTAGCCATTATCGTTTTCGGTGGGCACTTTGTAATTGCGCCGCACTTGCCAGTGCAACTCACCTGTGGCCTTGTCGAAACCGGCGATCCACGATTCGCCCTCGTGCAGCCGGGTCAGAATCACGTGCCGCTCGGTGAGAACAGGCGAACTGCCCTGATCCCAAAAGAGTTTCTCCGGTCCGAAGCGTTCGTGGATATTGCTTTTCCAGCGAATCGTTCCGTCGAGTTCGAGCGCGGCGAAGTGGCCGCTGCGAAAGTAAACGAAGACGCCTTTGCCATCGGTGACGGGTGATGAATTGCAACTCGACCCCAAGGTCCGATGCTTCGGCGGACTTTCCGGACCGAGCTTCTTGAGCCACAATTCCTTCCCGGAAAGATCCAACGCCAACACCGCGTCCTGGCCGTCCGCGGGCGTCGTGAGGTAAATCCGATTTTGCCAAACGATGGGACTTGATCCGCCTTTGCCAGGCAGGGCGAATTTCCAAGTGACACCATCCTCGCTCCAGCGCGTGGGATAATTACCCGTGAGCATGCTGCCGTTCGCGGAGGGCCCACGCCAGGCCGGCCAATTGGCGGCGGCCAGGCACGCGGACATCCAGAGTGCGACGCCGGCCAAGGTGAAATGGTGGATTCCGCGGGAAAAAATGTTAGTCCGTGTGTTCATATAGGGTAAGAGTCTGTTCACTTTCGCGGAGTTTTCATGCACGGTGGGAAACATTCAACATTCAACCTCGCACATCCAACTTCCAAGGCGCCGTGCGTTTTGGTAGTGGGCTAATTTGCCGGAGCGCGAGTTGTCCTCAACTCGCAGCAGGTTCCGGCCGAACGCACTGCGGTTTGAGGACAAACCGCGCTCCGGCAAATTAGCCCACTACCTGCGTTTTCATTCAATGTCATTCAATGTTGGGTTTTTGGATGTTGAATGTTCAATGTTTTGGCTGCGGGCTTCACCCCCGCGCTGGGACCGACGCGCCGTACCGAACGTGCGACGAAGAGAATTCAACTTGTAATACATTTCATTGTTTCCTTTGTAAGAGGGTAAGGCAATCGTCTGCTCAAGCCAGGATTTCGTGGATCACACGGCAAGGTTTGCTGTCCGTCAGATGCTGCTGTTGCCCGTTGTAGTGAAAGGCCAGTTCGGAATGATCGAATCCGAACAGATGCAGGAGCGTGGCGTGATAATCATTCGGGCTGACAGGATGCTCGACCGCTTTGTGGCCGAACTCGTCGGTCGCTCCATACACAGTGCCACCGCGGATGCCCCCGCCAGCCAGCCACGTGCTGAATCCCTGGCCGTTGTGATCGCGCCCGGCCTTCTCCGCTGCCCCATGGTTTTCCGTCACCGGCAGCCGGCCAATTTCACCGCCCCAATGAACGAGCGTTGTGTCCAGGAGACCACGCGCTTTGAGATCCGTCACCAACGCCGCGGAGGGTTGGTCCGTTTTTCTGCAACAACCGGCCAGTCCTTTGCGGATGTTTTCATGGTTATCCCAGATTTGTCCGTTGACGAACAACTGGACGAAACGGACGCCGCGCTCGACGAGACGCCGCGCAAGCAAACAGCGAGTGCCATATTCCTGTGTGATTGGATCGTCGAGACCGTAGAGCTTCTTCGTCGCCTCGGATTCGCCGGAAAGATCGAGCGCCTCTTTGGCGGCGAGTTGCATACGTGCGGCGAGTTCGTAACTGGCAATGCGCGCTTCGAGATCGGATTCGCCGGGATGACGCGTCAAATGTTCGCGGTTCAGTTTCGCCAGAAAATCCAGGTTCTGGCGCTGGAGTTCACCGCGCAAGAAAGGCGGCGCGTCGAGATTGAGAATCCGTGGTTCGCGTGCGCGCACGACCGTTCCTTGAAAGAGAGGAGGCATCCAGCCGTTCGACCAATTGCGCGCGCCATCGACGGGGTGCCCGCCGGGATCGGTCAACACGACGTAAGCTGGCAAATCCTGGCTTTCATTGCCGAGAGCGTAGGTGATCCAGGAACCCAGCGCGGGCCGGCCTGGCTGAGAACGGCCCGTGTTCATCGACCAGATCGAAGGCTCGTGGCCGTTGATGTCGGTATGCATCGAGCGAATCAGGCAAACGTCATCCACGATCCGGGAGAAATGCGGGAGGAGTTCGGAGACATCCATTCCGCAAGCGCCGTGCTTCCGAAATTGCCAGGGGCTGCCGAAAAGTTTCTTGCTCGCGCGATCAATGAAGCTGTAGGTGATTTCCCCCGGATAATCTTCGCCGCTGCGCCGGCTGAGTTCGGGCTTGGGATCGAAAAGGTCCACATGGCTTGGCCCGCCGTGCATGAACAGAGAGATCATTGCGCGAGCGCGGCCTCCGCGTGCGGCGAGCTTGGGTTTCAGATTGAAGGACTGCGGCTGGCGGGGCACCTCAGGGGGTGTCGCCAGCAACCTTTCCTGGCGCAGCATCCACGCGAGCGCGACGCTGCCAATGCCCAGCGCATTTCGCTGGAGGAACTGCCGTCGCGAATAAGGCAAGATTGGTTTCATGGGATTTCAATCCAGATAGAGGAATTCATTCGAGCTGAGCAATGTCTGGCACAAACTGCGCATTGCCTGTTCTTCAGGCGGCGCGGCGCGTGGAGCTTCGGCCTTTTCGGCGGGAGCGGATTTGGCCTCGGCCTGGGATTTGATCTGAGAGGTTTGGCGCTCCAGGAATTCGAGTGCCGATTGGAATTCAGTGTGCGACGGTGACCGCCCGAACGCCAGGCGCCAGGCCCGTTCCACTTGCGACTCGCGAAACGGTCCCGCGTCACGTCGAAGCCGATCCGCGAAGAGTCGCGCTTGCTGGAGTGTGAAATCGCTGTTCATCAGCATCAGGGATTGGGGCGCAACTGTTGAACTCGTGCGCCGCTCGCAGTTCACCTCCATCACCGGAGCGTCGAATGCGTTCAAGAAGGCCAGCGGACGGCTCCGGCGCACCTCAACATACACGCTGCGTCGAAACTCCTCCTCGCCCATCGCCACCTCGACCGGCATTTTGTTGTCGCCTTGCTTCTTGTCGATGCCCAGCACGATCTGGCCCACGGCATCTTCACGCACCGGCACGGGTGGGCCGAACATGCGGTCGCTCAGTGCGCCGCTCACCGCGAGAAATGAATCGCGAATCGCTTCAGCGTCGAGACGCTGAACGGGCTTCCGCCAGTAGAAGCGATTTTCGGGATCGATTTCATCCATGGCGGCGTTTCGCGCCGAGGATTGCCGATAAGCGGTCGCGGTCATGATCAATCGGTGCAGCCCTTTCAGACTCCAGCCCAAGCCGGGTTTATCCGGATTGTCGCTCGGTGGCGCGACGAAAACCGATGCGAGCCAATCCAGTAACTCTGGATGCGAGGGCCGTTCGCCTTGCAGACCGAAGTCCGCCGACGTTCCCACCAAGCCGCGGCCAAAGTGATGCATCCACACTCGGTTGACGATGACGCGCGCCAGCAACGGATTATTCGGACTCGTCACCCATTTCGCAAACGCGAGCCGCCGGCGCGAAGTGGGTGGGCACTCGGGCGGCAAGGGCAGATCGGCGGGATGTCCACGCGGAGCGAGCACAGAAAGCGTGCCCGGCAGAATGGCCTCCTTCGGTTGCTTGGGATCGCCGCGATGAAATCGATAGGTGACAGGCACGGCGGCGATGGGTTCCGAAAGCACGCTCAAAAAGTCTTCCACCGGCTTGCGCGCGCGAACTTCAGCGATTTTGGCGTCCATCGCTTTGAGTTCATCAGCCGCCTTCTGGTTGTACTGATAGAGCACGCCGGCGTTGATGTTGGCGCTGGGATGATCGGCGAGCAGCTTCTTCTGCTCAGTGGTTCTTTTGTCGGGCGGTGTTTTGAAAGCGGTCCACAACGCATCGCTGAGCGCAGCGTCGAATTTCTCCAGATGTTTCTTGAGCGCCGCTTCGATGAACTCGGTTTGTTTGGATTCCTTTTCCTTGGCCAGCTTGCCTGCCTCGTCCTCGACAGCGGCCGCCTTCGTACGATCGGCGCTCGTGTAGAGTGAAATCAATCGTTCCGCCGGTTTGCGCCATTTTTTCCAGTCATAAGCGGGCTCGAACACCGCGCGCAACCGGTAGTAGTCGGCCTGCGGAATCGGATCGTAACGATGATCGTGACACTGGGCGCAGCCAACGGAGAGGCCCAGCAATGACGTTGAAACGATCTTGATCGTGTCGGCAACGACCTGGTTGCGCGCCGTGTCTTGATCCACGCCGCCGCTCGCCGTGCCGTCGGCGGCCATTCTCAAGTAACCCGTCGCAACGAGCCACTCGCGGGTCACCGGGTCTTGTGCGGCCGCTTCCAAGTCGCGGTGTTTGGTCAAGGCGAGTTCGTCACCGGCCAGTTGCTCAACAATAAAGCGGTCGAATGGCAAATCCTGATTCAAGCAACGAATCACGTAATCCCGGTACTTGTACGCATAGGGTCGCGGTATGTCGTCATTCGTGTAGCCATCCGAATCAGCATAACCCGCGATGTCCAGCCAATGGCGTCCCCACCGTTCGCCGTAGCGCGGCCACTGCATCAGCCTGTCAAGCAAACGCGGATAAGCGTCGCCCGAAGGATCCAACGCGAAGGCTTCCAGATCGGACGGCGTCGGAGGCAATCCCCAAAGATCGAAAAAAGCCCGACGCATCAGAGTCAATGCCGGAGCGTCCGCGGAGAATGACAGCCGCTTGGATTCCTGAGCGGCCGCCAAAAAAGCATCAATTGGATTTCGAATGCGTGCTCCGCTGACGTTCGGAACCTGGGGTCGTTGCAACGGTTGAAACGCCCAGTGAGCGCGTTCTTCGGCCGTGATCTCCATTCCGTCGGAAAGCGTTTCGGGTTCTTCGCGGGCCGTCTGCGCTCCGGTCTCGATCCATTGTTTTAGAACGTCGATCTGTTGCGCCGAGAGTTTGCGGTCGCGTTTAGGCATCTTGCCGGAGCCGATCATTTCATAAATACGGCTCGCCTCCACCTGGCCGGGAACCAGCGCTGGCCCTGATTCGCCTCCCCGCAACATGAACCGCTTCAAGCGCAGGTCCAATCCTCCGCGCAAGCGGTCCCCCTCCCCATGGCAATCGAAACAGTGCGCTTTGAGGATCGGTCGCACGTGCTGTTCGAAGGTCAGGGACGCTTCACCTGACGGCGTCGCGGATGATCCCGCCGACAGACTATGCGCTGCCGCAAGCAAGGTGAGCGCGAATCCCCACAGCCAGACATGCTGAAATGAGCGCAAGGAGCATTGTCGAAGAGCATCGTCGCAAAGGCTGGTCATGCGTTGTGTGATACCAGAGGGCGGCTTGGATTCGAAGCCAAAAGTCGGAGTTCAGAAAACTCAGGAAACCTTTTCGCAACCTGCCCGAAGAAGTTTCCTCACTGCCTCCGAAGCGATCCTGAGTAAAGATCACCCCGCTTCAGTCATGTTCGTGAAGCGGAATACTAATACTAATCTCAATCCCGGTGGTGGATCTGACAGAAATTAACTTGCCGCCCACACGGAGTCGGGCGAAATACTTGCCCGGCGAAACCATCGCGGACAAGATGTGTGACAGGCGTTTTCGCCCGAGATTGGCCGAAGGGCCCATAGCTCAGTGGTTAGAGCAGGCGACTCATAATCGCTTGGTCACAGGTTCAAATCCTGTTGGGCCCACCATACATTGCCAACGACCCACGCTTAGCAAGATCGCCGCGCCATACGTCCGGTAGGCCGATCCGTTGCTCTGTTCGCAATGAGTTCAATGAGTTGCGTCTGTCGCTGCCGAAGAAGGCTTCCCCGTCGGAAGGCCGGCGGAAGTGACTCATCCTCGACGAGAATTCGTTCCCCGATCGTCAAAGCCAGCTTCAGGTCCCGAATGTCTTTCATCCCGCTGGCGACTTGTACGAATTGGCGGTGCCTGGAGAGGTAGGCCCAGGCCGGGCTATTGAAGCAATCTCGCAAATGATCCAGGCATCTTATCACTCGGCTCATACGACTGTTGGCATTCTGGCCCCTGCCAGCACTACCTGTGAATCCGTACCATTACGGAATCAATTGTTGGCTGCTAAGGTTGCGCAGTGCGGAAACGGATGGTTCCATCGCACCCGGCAATCTCAATCCCTCCGCTTTTGACAACGCGGCGTCACTCCGCTATTCGCATGGCATGCAATTCCAGAGATCGAAGCGCGGCATTTTCTCGTCGCTCGCGGCCGTAACGTTTTTCCTGGCGAATCCTTCGGCACTCGCGGAAGAACCATTGCCCAGTGTCGAGCGGCTCAAGTCCAGTCCCGTTCTTCAACACCTTAAACCCAATCCGATGCCTGCGCCGGCACGCATCCCTGCCGAACAAACTGTCGCGCAGATGTATTTGCCGGAGGGTTTTCGTGCGGAGTTGGTCGTAGCGGAGCCGGACTTGCATCAGCCCGTCGCATTCACCTTCGATGAACGCGGGCGCATCTGGGTAGTCGAAGCTCACAGTTATCCGCAGAAACGGCCCGCCGGTCAGGGCTTGGATAAGATCGTCATTTTCGAAGACCGGGACGGAGACGGAAAATTCGAGAATCGAAAAACGTTTGCCGAAGGACTGAACCTCGTTTCCGGGATCGAAGTCGGCTATGGCGGCGTCTGGGTTGGCGCAGCACCCGAACTCCTTTTCGTGGCGGATCGAAATCGCGACGATATTCCCGATCGTGAACCGGACGTGTTGCTGGATGGCTTTGGCTACCAGGACACACACGAATGTTTGAATAGCTTCATGTGGGGACCGGACGGCTGGCTGTATGGCAATCAAGGTGTGTTCAACACCGCGCACATCGGCAAGCCCGGCGCACCGGCCGAGCGGCGCACCGAACTGCGCGCGGGCGTGTGGCGGTATCATCCAGTCCGAAACGAATTCGAGGTCTTTGCTTACGGGGGCAGCAATCAATGGGGTCTCGATTACGACGAGCAGGGCCAAATCTTCATGACGCATTGCCGCAGCTATTTTGGCCGCGGAGGGATCACGCACGTGCTCCAAGGGGGACACTTCTGGAACCAAGCCAACGCGAACTACGCGCCATTCATTATTGCACAGCCACCCAAAGAATTTCCTGAGTTTCGCAATTACTTGCTTGCGTCCGCCCGCCACGACCACGGCGCGGGCGGCGCGGGCGAGCGTGGCACCGATGCGATCTTCGGCGGCCATTCACATGTCGGCACGATGATCTATCTCGGCGACAACTGGCCGGACGAATATCGCGGACATCTGTTCACACACAATCTGGGTGGACATCAGATCAACCATGAGATCAATGTCCGTGAAGGCTCTGGTTTCAAGACCGTCCATGCGGAGCGGGATCAATTCTTCTGCACCGACCCCAAGTATGTGGCGGTGGACCTGCAGTACGGACCTGACGGCGCGGTCTATGTCATTGATTGGTACGACCAACAGCATTGCCACAATCCAAACACCGAACGCTGGGACCGCGGCAACGGACGCATCTACCGCATTCAGTACGACTCAACTTACCAGCCACGTAAAGTGGACCTGGCGACGCTCAGCGACTCGCGCTTGGCGGAATTGCACAGCCACAAGAACGAATGGTTTGGGCGCACGGCCCGCCGGCTTTTGCACGAGCGCTCACTCCTTCGAGAGATCACTCCGAATGCGCAGGAGCGCCTGGCGGAATTGAGTTTCTTTTCGGGAGACCCCTCACGGCGCCTGCGCGCACTGTGGACACTGCATGCGATCGGCGCATTTACGGACGCGCTAGCGGAGCGGGCACTCAAAGACAAGGACGAGTATGTGCGCGGTTGGGCCATCCAGCTTCTCGCGGAGCGACGCACTATCTCGCGTGGATGGGTGTGGCGATTGGTGGAGCGGGCCAAGCTCGATCCCTCTCCCGTGGTGCGGCTGTTCCTGGCCTCGGCCGTGCAGCGCGTCCCGGAAACCGCCGCGTGGCAGTTGACTGAGGCCCTGGCGGACCATGCCGAGGACGCAGACGATCCAAATCTCCCTTTGCTCCTCTGGCATGGAATCGCGCCACGCCTGCCCAAGAAACCGGAACGGGGCTTTGCCTTGGCGGAGAAATCTTTGTTCCCTCAGCTCGCGGACTTCGTGCCTTGGTACGCGGCAAGTCTTGAGGGTAACGGTTTGGATCTCGCCATCACTCGGCTCTCTTCGGAAACGGCCAACCAACGGCGTCTGCTTACGGCCATCGCACTTGCGGTCGAAGCGCGCGCGAATGTCATGAGGCCAGAAGCATGGAGAAGAGTCGCCCCGAGCCTGTATGCCAGCCCCGACACGCGCGTCCAACGAATGGCTGAGCGTCTTGCGGCTGCTTTCGGGGACAACTCGATGTTCCCGCGCTTGCGCGAAGTGTTGGCGGACGCGAGCGCCGACACGACCGCGCGTCAGCATGCCTTCGCCGTCTTAAATCGCGCGCAAGATCGCGGGTCGCTCTCGGTCTTCCTGCGGCTCTTGGACGATTCAGCGTTCCGCGCACAAACCATCAATCTGCTCGCTCGCTTTGACACGCCGCAAATTCCTGAAGCACTGCTGAGCCGCTTCGAGCAGTTCTCGATCAGCGAGCGTTCCGCGGCGTTGAACACGCTGACCAGCAGAGCGTCTTTTGCTTTGGCCCTCTTGGATGCGGTCGCCGAGGGCCGCCTCAAGCGCGATCAACTCACCGCCTTCCATGTGCGCCAACTCACGGAACTCAAGGACACGAGCGTGGATAAGCGTGTCAAAGCGACCTGGGGCAGAATCCTTCAAAGCCCGGCCGAGAAGCAGAGCCAGATTTCGCGCCTGGAGAAGACGTTCGACGAAGCGCCCCTCTGGGCTTACGACGGCCGCGCAGGACGTGAGCATTACGTCAAGCTTTGCGCACAATGCCACGTGCTCGGCAGAGACGGCACGCGCCTTGGCCCCGAACTCACCGGGGCGGGCAAGCATGGCATCCGCTACTATCTCGAAAACATCATTGATCCCAACGCCGTCATCGGAACGGATTTCCAGATGACGACGGTCGAGACTCGTGGCGGCGAAACGATGTCCGGATTGATCATCAGCGAAACACCGACCGCGCTTACGATTCGCACGACGACAGGAGAGTCGATCATCGCCAAAGCCGACATCGCCCAACAAAACACGAGCGAGAAATCCCTGATGCCTGAGAACCTCCTTGAACCGCTGAATGAGCGCGAGCAGATCGAACTGCTCAAGTTTCTGACGTCGAACTGACTCATCGGGCCCGCGCTCCGCTCCCATGCAAAGACGGACAAAAGGCTTGCGAGCCGTTTCCAGAGCATTAAAGTGCGCTCCAATCAAAGCCCTTTTTATGAAAACCAGTTTCTCGCTTGCGCAGCCGTCACGCCGTGAGTCCGGATTCACTCTGATCGAACTGCTCGTGGTCATTGCCATCATCGCCATTTTGGCAGGAATGTTGTTGCCCGCGCTGGGCCGATCCAAATTGAAAGCCACGGGCGTTGCGTGCCTCAACAACCAGAAGCAGCTCCTGCTCGGCTTTCTCTTGTACGCCGACGACAATGCCGACAAAATGATCTACACCGATCCAGGTCCCGGCCAAATCGGCAATCCCGGTGGCGGATATTGGCCCGGTCCTCATAATGACAAGGGTCAGTATCAAGACCTGAGCAGCGGGATGACCCGGGAAACAGCGCAGAGATTCGTCGAAAACGGCCTGAAGAAAGGCGCTCTATTCCCATTTGTGAGCAGTCCGGGATCGTA
>Ga0187893_10013355_pt1 | contig 11452 bp, 15 predicted proteins | sample MA1701074metaG_FD_139574 | JGI IMG/M metagenome (GOLD analysis project Ga0187893, IMG submission 139574) | White microbial mat communities from a basaltic lava cave in the Kipuka Kanohina Cave System on the Island of Hawaii, USA - MA170107-4 metaG ...
CGCGCCACGCGCTCGAAGCGATGGAAAAAGCGCTATGACTTTGCGTTTTGCACCTTTCTTTTTTCTGCTTGCTTTTTCCCTGCATGCGGATGAAGCCGAGTCTTTGTTTCAGCAGGCCAATCAACAATACGAAGCGGGAAATTTCCAACAAGCCGCGGCGACGTACGAAAAAATTCTTGCGGCCGGCAAGGCAAATTGGCAGGTTTATTATAATCTCGGCAACGCGTATTACAAACAGAAGCGTGTCGGGAAAGCGATTATAAGCTACGAGCGCGCCCGCCGGCTGAATCGGGACAACGAAGACATCGATTTCAACCTCGATCTGGCCAACTTATCCGTGGCCGATCGCATTGCCGCCATGCCGCGCTCATTAGCCGTCGTCTGGCTGGATAACGCCATTCATTTTTTCACCATCGAGGCCGCCGCGATGGTGATGCTGATTTTTTGGGTGTTGTTATTTATCGGCGCCGTGATCTGGATGCTGGCGCGCCGCGAATTTCTGCAACGATGGGGACGGCGGCTGGTTTGGGCCGCCGGCGCTCTGTGGTTGCTTTTCATGCTGATTTTTGGCGTGCTGGCTTACGAGCGTGCAACCGTGCAGGAAGGCATCGTGCTGGCCTCGCGCGTGGTCGTGCGCAGCTCTCCGGCGGAGGACGCGACGGAAATGTTTATTTTGCACGAGGGCGTGAAAGTGCGCTTGCAGGAACGCAGCGGCGATTGGCAACGCCTCAAGCTGGCGGATGGGAAAGTGGGATGGCTGGAGGCAACTGCGGTGGAGAAAATATAACGTAAACGCAGGGAAGAATATGTCATTCTGCAAGAATCATTTTTACAATAAGCACCATGCTGGCGCAAAAGGGATTCTTACAGAATGATTTTTATTTTATAATGCGTTATTATCACGGGGCGATCTTCCATTTCTTCAATTCCCCCAAACTCTGATGATTCGTCAGATCATAATGAATCGGCGTGATGGAGACCATGTTTTTTTCAATGGCGCCGTCGTCGACGTCTTCGCCCTCGTTGCATTCCAGCTTGGAGCCGGTCAGCCAGTAATAAACGCGATTGCGTGGATCGATACGTTTGTCGTATTTGTCGTCGTAGATGGCCATGCCCATGCGCGTAACGGCGACACCGCGAATTTGCGGCTCCGGCACGTTCGGCACGTTGACGTTTAAAAAAGTTCCTTTGGGCAGGCCATTGGCGAGCACGAGCGGAACAAGCTTCGCGGCGAATTTGGCGGCATAAGTAAAATCCGCATCTTTAAAAGTGGTGAGCGAAATCGCAAAAGACGGAATGCCGAGAATCGTGCCCTCGGTGGCCGCGGAAACGGTGCCGGAGTAAATGACATTGATGCCTGTGTTCGAGCCATAGTTGATGCCGGAAACCACGATGTCGGGCTTGCGATCCAGCAACGCCAGGTGTGCGATCTTCACGCAATCGGCCGGCGTTCCTTTCACCGCATAGCCGAAAAATTTGTCGAACTTTTCAAACGGCATCACGCGCAACGGATCGCTGATGGTAATCGCGTGGCCGACGGCGCTTTTCTCGCTGTCCGGCGCGACCACAGTGATGTCGGCAATCGCGCTCAAAGTTTCATACAGCGCATAAAGGCCGGGCGCAAAAATGCCGTCGTCGTTCGTTAATAGAATGTGCGGTTTGGTCATGAAAATTGTCGATTCGTTCAGAGGCAGAATCTTTTTTGGCGCAACGGGATTCAATCTGCGGGTGAAATCATGTCTGACATAAAAACCTCGAGCAGATTAATCAATTTCTGCCGCAACTCGTTGCGGGGAAAGATCGCGTCGACAAAGCCGTGTTTGAGCAAAAACTCGGCGGTTTGAAAACCCTCGGGCAAATCTTCGCCAATGGTTTGCTTGATAACGCGCGGGCCGGCGAAGCCGATGAGCGCGCCGGGCTCGGCAATATTCACATCGCCCAACATCGCGTAGCTCGCGGTGACGCCACCAGTGGTGGGATGAGTGAGAATCGATATAAATGCGAGACCAGCGTCAGCAAGGCGCGCCAACCGCGCTGAAGTTTTTGCCATTTGCATCAGCGAGAGGGCGCCTTCCATCATGCGCGCGCCGCCTGAGGCGCTGACGATCAACAGCGGGCAACGCCCGTGCAGCGCATCGTCCGTGGCCAGCGCAATTTTTTCGCCGACCACCGAGCCCATACTGCCGCCGATGAAACTGAAATCCATCACCGCAAGCATGACGAGGCGGCCGCCGAGCTTTCCGGCGCCGGTAATGATCGCGTCAGTGTTGCCGCTTTTTTTCGCAGCCTCTTTCAATTGATCGGCGTATTTTTTGTGTGCTTTAAATTTGAGCGCGTCGACCGGCAGGATGTTTTTATGGGTTTCCTGAAAGCTGTTTTCATCGAGGAGAAATTTGACGTAATCGCGCGCGCCGATGCGGAAATGGTAACCGCATTTCGTGCAAACCTGGCAGTTTTTTTCCAGATCCGGCTTGTACAGAATCTCGCTGCATTTGTCGCACTTCACCCAGAGGTCCGGCATATCCTTTTTCTTTTGCGGCAACAACCCGCCGCGCTCGCGTTTAAACCATGCCATCTTGGCTCCTCTCCGAATACTCAACCTAAATTTTTGCTCATCAGCAAAGCATCTTCAGTGGGGCTGTAATAAGCGCGCCGCACGGCCGTTGTTTTAAATCCCAAACTCTCGTAAAGCTGCCGCGCCGCGGTGTTGGTGTGCCGCACTTCGAGATGAGCGGCTGTGCAATTTCTTTGTTGCGCGATTTCACAGAGATACGCGATGAGCCGTTTCGCCAATCCGCGCCGCCGAAAATCTTCGTGAATGGCGAGATTGGCAATTTGCAATTCATCCACGACGAACCACGGCACCACGTAACCAATGATTCGGCCATTGTATTCAACCACCAACGGCTGTGAAATTGGCTTCGCCTCGATCTCGGCGAGAAACGCGCGCCGCGTCCACGGGTCGCGAAAATTCTGCCGCTCGATTTCCAGCACTAGCTCTATGTCCGGCGCCCGCATTTGGCGCAGTTGCGCGCCCCATGACGTAAAAGCTTGCATCTCCAGCATCACATCACAGCGTTTTTTTCGGCCCGATTTCAAATTCCTGCAAATAGCGCGGTTCTAAATTCGGCAAATCGGCGATTTCACCGCGCGCCAGTTTTGTCTCGGCAAGCCTGGCGATCACGCCGCCGCTCAACATCGCTGCGGCTTCAGGAACGACGACCATACCGGACAAATTTCCTAAAATCCCTTTTTGTTGCAGCATCGCGACGCCGTTGCCGCATAGCACCGCCGGTGGTTGCAACCATTGCCGAAAATGCGCCGCCGTCAGCAACATTTCATCACTTTGCAGCAGCGGCACCGGCCACACATTTTGAAAACGCGCCGCATAAACTTCTCCTTCCCGCGCTTTAATTGCAGGCACCACCGAATGCTGTTCACTGATTACTGGATACTGATGACTGGCTGCTAATGCTTGCAACGTGCTGACCGCCACCAAAGGCTTGCCGCTTGCAAATGCCAAGCCTTTGGCCGTCGCCAAGCCGATGCGCAACCCCGTGAACGAGCCGGGGCCGATTGATACGGCGAACGCCGTAATTTGCGCCAACGAAATTCCGGACAACTTCAGCAGTTGATGAATACTTTCCGCCAGAATTTCGGCGTGAATGTTTTTAATATTAAAACGTGACTCCGCAATAATCTGATCGCCGTCGGCGATGCCAACGCTGCAAATCGAAGTTGCGGTTTCGATGCCGAGAATCAAATGGCAACCTCCGCGCGTTGAATTTTGATTTCACGCAATTGTGGCGATGCTGCAAAATCCGGAATACGCAGATGAATTTGTAAATGCTGCAGTGGCAACAGTGGCAGAGCGCGTTCCGGCCATTCCACGAGCGTCACGCCGTCACCGTCGAAATACTCTTCACAACCGAGCGCCTGCGCTTCCGCGACGGATTGCAAACGATAAAAATCAAAATGATAAATCGGCCATTGCTGGCCGCAATAAATATGCATGATGGTAAACGTCGGGCTGGTAATCGGCGCGGCCACGCCGCAGGCTTTGCCCAGGCCTTGCACGAACGTCGTTTTGCCGCTGCCGAGATCGCCGAATAACGCAATCACCTCCCCAGGTTGCAAATGCTTCGCGAGTTGTGCCGCGAATTGATGCGTGGCCTCGACGCTGTGCGAGAGAAAATTGGCGGCGATTTTGCCGGCGAGAACTCGCGCCAATTCGTTGGTGGAAATCATGCTTGTCGTGACGCCTTCAGGCATAACAACGTTCGGAATATAAAAACGTTTTGAATTGTGGATTTTATTCTCATTGATGCCTATACGCTTAAAGACGTGACGACGAGCTCTACTTCGGCTCCAGCCGCGCCACCGGCAGAATGATTTCTTCCAGCGACACGCCGCCGTGCTGCAGGCTGTCGCGGTAGTGATTCAAATAATAATGATAATTCGTCGGATAAACGAAATAGAAATCTTCCTTGGCAAAAAGAAAGTTGGTGTTGACGCCGGTCGAGGGCAGGCGGTACTCCTTCGGCTCTTTGACGATGATCGCATGTTTGGCGTCGACTTTCAAGCTGCGGCCGTATTTGTATCGCAAGTTGGTCGAAGTCTCGCGGTCGCCGATGACTTTGGCGCCGCGCTGGCCGCGAATGCTGCCATGATCCGAAGTGAGGATGATGGTGTTGCCGCGATGCGCCAATTCCGTCAACATGCGAAACAGCGGCGAATGCTCGAACCACGACTTGGTGAGCGAGCGATACGCGGATTCGTCCGGCGTGATCTCGCGGAGCACTTCGGAATCGCTGCGGCTGTGCGCGAGAATATCGACGAAATTGATTACCAGCGCCAGCAGCGGCAGATCGGCGAGCGAGCTGATTTGCTTTTCGACATTTTTCGCTTCGGTGACGTCCAAAATCTTGATGTATTTCAGCTCGCGTTTCAAACTAACCTTTTGCTCGGCCAACTGCGCTTCCAAAAGCTGGCGTTCGTAGCGATTGAGGCTCGTTTCATCGTCTTTGTCGGCTTCCCACAAATCCGGATGCTGCTGCGCAATATCCAGCGGAAATTTTCCGGCGAAAATCGCGTTGCGCGCGTACGGCGTGGCGGTCGGAAGAATGGAAAAATAGTATTCCTTGCTGATGTTGAAACGGTCGCGCAGCAGCGGTTCGATGGTGAGCCATTGATCGAGGCGCAAATTGTCGATCACCAGAAACACGACGCGGCGATTTTGCTGGAGCAGCGGCAGCACGAATTGCCGCACGAGATCCGGCGAGAAAAGCGGTTTTTCCGCCGGCGCCGCGCCATTCGGCTTGATCCAGTCTTTATAGCTCTTCTCCACAAATTTGGCGAACTCAGCATTGCCTTCGCGCTTTTGCTCGGCCAGCATTTGCCGCAGGCTCAGATCGGGATGGCGATCCAATTCGATCTCCCATTCGCAAATGCGCAAGTAAAGATCGATCCAATTTTGCCACGAGAGCGGCTCCAGCAGCTCGGCCGCGATCTGGTTGAACTCGGCGATATAATCCCGCGACACGCGTGCGCCGGTGATTTTGCGCGCATCGAGAATTTTTTTGCACGTCGACAGAATCTGGCTCGGGTTGACCGGTTTGGTGAGATAATCGTCGATGCGGCTGCCGATCGCCTCTTCCATCAGCCGCTCTTCCTCGTTCTTGGTCACCATCACCACCGGCAGCGAAGGATTGATTTCTTTAATCTCGGCGAGCGCGGTCAACCCATCTTTGCCGGGCATCATCTCGTCGAGCAAAACGAGATCGAACGGCTCCTGCCGCACCAGCGAGATCGCATCGTCGGCATTGGCGGAGGGGCGAACGGCGTAGCCTTTTTCTTCCAAAAACAAAATGTGCGGACGGAGCAATTCGATCTCGTCGTCCACCCAGAGAATTTTATTGCGCGTTTCGGCCATAATAATCAGCAAAATGTCCTATTTAAAAAATTCCGCAAAGAGCAAAAGGCAAAGAGCGGAGGGCGTAGAGCATAGCGTGAACACCGTGTTCTTTGCGCTATGCCCTATGCTCTACGCCCTCCGCGTAATTATTTTAAAAAGTAACGAAGTTTGGGGAGATTGTCAATAACGAATTTGTTTGGCTTTTGAGGTAGGCAAAGACGGGTAAAACAGAACAGGGCCATAAGCCTGCTATCTGCCTGTCGTTGATCAAATTGCATTGATCTTTGTCGGCGTGGCCGTATCGCCCGCGCCGTTGAATGCCTGCACCGCCACCATCCACCACGCATACACAAAGTAGGAATAGGAAACGATGGTCAGCCACTCGCCGCCAATGGCGATCACCTCGGCATCGTCCGTGAAAATGCCCACCAACGAATCGCTGAACAGGAAATAGAAAACCGATACCGCAACCAAAAAAACCATGTTCCACGAACCGGTCACCCAAACCGCGCGTTCGGCCCGGTCGGGCTTTTGGGCGCCGAGATTCTGTCCGACCAGCGTGGCAACGGCATTCGACATGCCCCAGGCGGGCATCAGCGTAAACATCATAATGCGCAACGCAATGGTCGCCCCGGCAACCGCCTGACTCCCGAATTCGGCAATGATGCGCATCACAAAAATCCAGGAGGTCATGCCAATGATCATTTGCCCGATTCCGCCCAACAGGCCGGCATAACTCACTGCTGGATTTCAAGAGTCTTGCCGGCCAATTTGGAAACGACTTCGTGGCGTCGGATCAAGCTCGGCCGCCCGTTGCCGAGGCCGGACATTTCTCTTGACATTTCCGCCAGCTTTTGATAAATTTGACCGTGATCGTTGTGCCGGATAATTTTGCCGAAATGGCCTGGCACAACGCCGGCCGGAAACAAACCGGCCGGCGCTTTTATTGTCCGCGCGTGTCGTCAAATTCAAGCGCAAAGTTTTTTACAAACGCGGAAAAATTCATGCCCCGTGATTTTATTCGTTTGAACAAAATGGTGTTTCGCGGCTATCACGGCGTGTGGGATGAGGAACGCCAGATGGGCCAGCGCTTCGAAGTGGACGTCGAGTTCGCTTTTGATATTAAAGCTTCCGCGCAGTCGGATAATATCAAAGATACGATCGACCTGTACAAAGTTTATCAAATCGTCGAAACCATCGTCACGAAGAAAAGTTTTAAGCTCGTCGAGACGCTGGCCGAAACCATCGCCGCGGCGCTGTTGCGCAAATTTCCTGTTAATGAGTTGCGGGTGCGATTGCGCAAACCCAATTCGCCCGTGCCCGGTATTTGCGACGGGATTGAAGTGGAGATCGTGCGGCAGAAACAATAATCAGTATTCAGTGGTCATCAGTGATCAGGCGAGGCAGAGATAGCGTCATGGCGGGACAACTCTACGCTGACCGCGTTTTTATCGCCGTCGGCTCGAATTTGGGTGATCGCGCGGGTTGGCTGCAAAAGGCGCGGAAAAAGTTGAGCGCTTCAACCGCGGTTAAAATGAGGCGTGCCTCGTCGGTTTACGAAACTGCGGCGGCCGGCAAAATCGACCAGCCGGCATTTTTAAATCAAGTCGTTGAGATTCGCACGACGTTGAGGCCGGAAAATTTGTTGGCGCGGCTGCTGCAAATCGAACAGGAGCTGGGCCGCGAGCGCAACGAGCGTTGGGGGCCGCGCAATATCGATCTGGATTTGCTGGCGTATGGCGAGTCTCAAATACAAAACGAGCGTTTGAAATTGCCGCATCCGGAGCTGTCGCGCCGGCGTTTCGTGCTCGCCCCGTGGGCGGAAATCGCGCCCGAATTTGAAGTCGTTGGCTTGCGCGCGACCGTGAAAGAACTGCTCCAGCGCTGCCGCGATCATGGCCGCGTGCAAAAATTGAACAACTGAGGATCACGTTGCGACTGCAATACATCGCTATCGAAGGCGTCATCGGCGCCGGCAAGACGAGTCTCGCGACGCTGATAACTGAGCGTTTCGGCGGCCGCCTGCTGCTGGAGCCGCACGAGGAGAATCCGTTTCTGCCCGACTTTTATCGCGACCCGCGGCATTTCGCGTTTTCGACGCAAATGTTTTTTCTGCTCAGCCGCTATCGCCAGCAGCAGGAAATTCCGCAGCGCGATCTCTTTCATGAATTGTTGATCGCCGATTATCTGTTTGCGAAAGACCGCATTTTCGCCTCGTTGACGCTGGATGAGCGCGAGCTGTCGCTTTATGACAAAGTCGCGCGGCTTTTGGAGCGTGACATTCCGCCACCCGATCTCGTCATCTATTTGCAATCGAGCACCGAGCGGCTGATGGCCAATATTCGCCAACGCAATCGCAGCTACGAAAAACCGATGGCGGAAAGCTACATTCGCGACTTGAACGAAGCCTACAACCGCTTCTTCTTTAATTTCACCGCCACGCCGTTGCTGGTGGTCAATGCCACGGCAATCGACTTCGTGCACAACGCGCAGGATTTTGAAAATTTGCTCGCGCAACTGCAGCGCCCCATCTCCGGCGTGCAATATTATTCGCCGGTGAAGTAGGTGTTCGAAGCCTGTTTGGGTCCGAAGTCCGAGGTCTAAACTTCTTATGAGTGAAATTATATGACAACTTTAGATCAAGCGCTTGATGCGGCTATGCAGCTTCCCTATGAGCAAAAACAAATGCTCATTGATATTCTTTGGAAGCGGCAAATCGAAGCACGCCGCGAAGAAATTGCCGCCAATGCCCGTGAAGCAATCAGAGCTTTTCACGATGGAGAATTAAAAACGGAAACCGTTGAAGAATTGCTGGCGCGGTTGCATCACTCCATTAAGAATCAGGATGACGAATGAAAGAGCTTCAATCTACGCCGCAGTTTGAACGGGCCTATCGGAAATTTGTTCGCCGCCATCCGGCTTTGGAAAAGAAAATCGACGAAGCTTTAAAGCAAATGCAGTTGGATGTGTTTGCGCCTTCTCTCCAAACGCATAAATTAAGCGGCAGGCTGTTTGGATTGTCTGCTTGTTCCTGCGGCTATAATTGCCGTATTGTTTTCTCGATAGAAAAGTCGCCGCAGACCGGGCAAGAGATTATTCTACTCGTCGATGTCGGAACTCATGACGAAGTTTACTGATAGGTGTCTTATGTTAATTCGTTTTCTATTCTGGGCCGCCATTGTTTATCTCGCCTATCGCGTGATCAATGCGCTCGTTTTTAGCGGACCGCCGAAAGCCGGCCCAAATCAGGTGAAAGGCAAAAATCGCCGCGGCGCGCTCGATCTTTCCGGCCAGAATGTGGAAGACGCCAAATTTGAAGAGATCGACGAGAAGAAAAAAAACGGTCAATGAAAACCTACCGCCGCATTCTCCGTTATGTGAAACCCTACTGGGCGCCGTTGGCCGGTTCTCTTTTCTGCATTTTGGCTTTCACCCTCCTCAGCAGCGCGTCGTTGATTTCGATCGTGCCGTTTTTGAATACGCTCTTCAATGTTGCCGGCGGAACTGTTTTCAATCAGCAAAATCCGGCTGCGGTTGTGCAACTCCCAGCCACTTTCGGTGAGCAACTGGCGGCATGGCGCGCGGGCGTTGAAAACTGGTTGATGGCGGGTGACCGCCGGCTGGCTTTGTTGCGGCTTTGCGGCGTCATTCTCGGTTTAATTTTTTTAAAGAGCCTATTCGAATATCTTCAGGCCTATTGGATGGCGCACGTCGAGCAGGGCGTCATCAAAGATCTGCGCAACGATCTGTACCGGCATCTCAACGAGCTGTCGTTGAGTTTTTTTCATCGCACCCGCACCGGCCAATTGATCTCGCGCATCACCAACGACGTCACGCTCGTCAACGGCGGCGTCTCGGCGAGTTTTGTGACGCTGATCAAAAACCCGCTGTTGATTTTGGCATACCTAGGTTTGGCGTTGTATTTAAACTGGCGGCTGACGCTGATCGCACTTATCATTTTGCCCACCAGCATGGCGATCATCGGCTTCATCGGCTCGCGCCTGCGCCGCGCCTCGACGCTGTCGCAGGAAAAAATGGCGGAAGTCACTTCGGTGCTGCAGGAAACCATCAGCGGCGTGCGCGTGGTGAAAGCGTTTGCGATGGAAGAATTTGAGCTGCGCAAATTCCGGCGCGTCGCGCGCGATTATTTCAAATCGTTGCTGCACATCACGCGCGTCAGCAAGCTCGCCGGCCCGATGACGGAATTTTTGAGCGCCATCGTCGGCGTTGGCATTCTGTGGTTTGGCGGCCAGCAGGTTTTGAGCGGCGATGGATTGTCGCCCGGCGATTTCATTCTTTTTCTGCTGGTCATTTTTTCGATGATGCAGCCGATCAAAGAGCTGTCCTCGGTCAACAGCCGCTTGCAGGAAGCCGCGGCCGCCGGCGAGCGCATATTTGCCATCATCGACCTCGCGCCGGAAGTCGTCTCGCTGCCCGGCGCCCAAAAAATTGAAAATTTCAGCACGGGCATTCGTTTCGACAAAGTTTCATTCGCTTTTGAAAATGAGCAAGCAAAAGCCGAGACCACCGTGTTGCAAAATATTTCTCTTGCCGTGAACAAAGGCGAGATTCTCGCGCTCGTCGGGCCCAGCGGCGCCGGCAAATCGACGCTGGTGGATTTGCTGCCGCGTTTCTACGATCCGCAGCAGGGCCGTATTTTGATTGACGGCATCGACCTGCGCGAAATCGACGTTAAAAGCCTGCGCCGCCTGATGGGAATCGTGACCCAGGAAACGATACTTTTTCACGACACCGTGCGCAACAACATTGCGTATGGCTTGCAGGAGATTGCCGAGGAGCGATTAATTCAAGCTGCCGAAGCGGCAAACGCGCACCGGTTCATCACGGAATTGCCGCAGGGCTACGAAACCGTCGTCGGCGAACGCGGCGTCAAACTCTCCGGCGGGCAACGCCAGCGCCTCGCCATCGCCCGCGCATTGCTGAAAAATCCGCCGATTCTGATTCTCGACGAAGCCACTTCGGCGCTGGACAGCGAAAGCGAAATGCTCGTCCAACAAGCCATCGAACGGCTGATGGCCAACCGCACCTCGTTCGTCATCGCGCACCGCCTCTCCACTATTTTGCACGCGCATCAAATCATCGTCATCGACAAAGGCCGCATCGTGCAGCGCGGCACGCATGATGACTTATTGGCGCAAAAAGGGATTTATCAGAAATTGTATAAAATGCAATTTCGCGCGTAATTACCGCCCTCGATATTTTCCACTTGACAATTAAAATTTTTTCTGCTTTTATATCACGTAATTCACCATTCCGCTCGTCTCACGTTAGTGAACCAGGGAAAGGAGAAAGTATGAACAATTACATTTTCCTCGCGGGGCGCTTGATTTATACGCTGCCGCTGCTGCTGATGGGGTCGTCGCATTTTCTTAAAATGGACGCGATGATCAATTACGCCACCATCCGCGGCTTGCCGATGCCGCAGATGAGCGTCGTGCTTTCGGGCCTCGTCATCGTTCTCGGCGCGCTATCGGTTTTGCTCGGCTTTCGCGGCAAGATCGGCGCGTGGCTCGTCGC
>Ga0187893_10013356_pt1 | contig 11451 bp, 9 predicted proteins | sample MA1701074metaG_FD_139574 | JGI IMG/M metagenome (GOLD analysis project Ga0187893, IMG submission 139574) | White microbial mat communities from a basaltic lava cave in the Kipuka Kanohina Cave System on the Island of Hawaii, USA - MA170107-4 metaG ...
AGCGGGGGCATCCTGGAATCAAAGAGTCTCCCTTGCGCGCTTCTCCTGCCGGAGAGCAACAAAACGTGGTGCCTGAGGACACCCAGATCAAACTCCTCTGCAGGCTCGCAGCACCAAGCGATCACCGATCTGTGTTCGCTAGCGCGGGTCGAGCCTAGACTACCATTTTCATTGAACGTGGCGCCGCAACGCGGCATGAAAAACTCCTCAGAATGCAGATCGTATGAAAGCACCGGGGACATGCTGGAAGGCCTCCTTCGCTATCGGGATGGGATGCCTGCTGGTATCATCCGCTTCCAGCTGCCTCCAGCGAATGGCTCTCGCTGTGTTACCTGTCCTCGGGTTCCGCGGTCATTCCCATCATTCCCAATAGTTGGAAGATCCGTCAGTTTACCCTCCATCGAAAGCCGCGAATCAACGTTTGCGCATTTCAATGAAACGACCAGCCACTGCTCGATCCTTGTGATCCCACCAATTCTTGTCATAAACCAGGAGCAGCCTGTTCGGCTGAACCTCTCGGACAGTGACATAAGAAGTGGTGAGTTCATCGGTGACCCGGGTGATCTGAGACCAAGTCAGACCTTGATCCAAGCTGAAAGCCACGTAGTTCCCATGCTGTGGACCGATTTTCCGACCTGTCCTGTGGACCTCACCATCCGTTAAACGGGGATCGGTAGACTTCTGCACCGACTCCGGCGTCCTCCAGCCAAAACCAGCCACTAAGACCCCGTTCTGCATTTCAATAAGGTCCGGATCCACGCCCTGGAAACCGAGAGGATGGGGTTTGGTCCAGGTCTTTCCCTCGTCGTCGGATTCCGTCTGATGGATGAGGTTGAACTTCGGGTCGGTCAAGAATTTGTTGGTGCCGATACGCATCAGCACGATCAGTCGTCCCTTGTGTTTGCCTTGAGACAGCCGAACCATGACAGGCTCACAGAATCCCTCTTCGCCGACTGTTGGGTCCACTGCAATTGTATTTACCAGCGCCCAGCTGCGGCCGCGATCTTTGGACCGCAGTAAGATGGAGCGAAACTTCATCATGGTTTTCATATAAGAGGATGGCGTGACGTCCTCCTTAAACCATCCATAGGCTGTTGTCAGCAAGTCGCCATTCGGCATCTCGATCAAAGTCCGGTGAAAGTTCACGCCCCCATAGGGCCTGCCACCGTCATCGAATCCGCTCTTCGCCTGCGGAAGAAAGACTTTGGACTCGAAGGGGCCCGTCAGAGTTTCCCAATCATTGCGAGACTCCCAGAGCTTGCCAATGAAGAATCCATCGGGCTCTGGACCCTCAGCAATCCACTCCACGATTAGAATTCTGCCATCTTTGAGTTGGGTCACATTCCCTTCAAAAATGGGGCCCGCCCCTTGTTCGCTTGCCGGCTTCCAGGGCTTCCAGGACTTGCCAAAATCAGTCGATCGAATGTTTCCCGGATAGCCGGGATAGGCATTCTTGGCGGGTTGAACGTAGCCTGCGGGAAATGGCATCTGGGCTTGCACTACCAAGGTGCCTTTGCCGGATTGAAGCATGAAAGGTTGTAATCCGCCCGGAAGTATCATTTGTTCCGGGCCTATTGTGAGCTCTAGCGGTTCGGTCCCGGTGGCAGTGCCCGTGACAGCGAACCAGAGCGCCAGAACGAGAAGGTCACAAAACCATAATCTTATAGTTGCCTTCTTCATTGGTAGGTTCATTAGAGCGACTCGGTTAGTCTCTGTCTACTTCGATGGGTAGCACAAAGATTCGGCTCAGATCCCCGTTGTTTTCAGGCTTGGGTTTAGCACTTCGATCGTATACCAGCAAAATTCGATTCGGTGCGATCTCCACCATCTCGGTATAGGACGACGTTTGCCATTGCTCACGGCCCGTGCCGCCAGCATAGTGGACGCTCCCCTCATAGGAACCGATCCGGTATGTTGCATCAGGGGCCCAGCGATTGTGGTGGTCAACGATGTCGATGTCCTGCCATTCTTGACCTCTGGGATCTTTAGAGAGCCAAATCCGTATGCCTGGTCGACCGGTTGACAGGGCAAGGGCTCCGTTGCTGATTCTCAGCAAGCTGGGTTCGACGCTGTAGGGAGGAATGGCTTCTGCCTTGCTCCAGGACCGGCCGCCGTCCTTGCTGTAAGCTTTGCGCAAGTTCCATGCCTTGCCGCTACCCACGCGGAACACTGCCATCAGATCGCCATCCTCAAGCTGGATTAATGCAGTCTCATTAGCACCTTCGGCATTTTCAGGCAGCCCGGAGCCGTCGGCAATTGTGGAGAGATAGCGCCAGTTCCGGCCACGATCCTCAGATACCATGACCAAGTTTTCGCTTCGAGGGTAGCCTTTTCTCAAACCATAAGCAGAGGCGATCCACTTGTCCTTGATCTTGACCACCCCCCCATCGAAACAGAGAGCGATCCAGGTCGGCGGGGGGTAGAGGCCCGCAATGGGATCTTTGCCAAAAAAGCCAAAGCCCCACTGCGAATCCATTGGCCAGGGCCAATCGGTGACTCGCACACCGGTTGGTTCGATGATGACGCGACGTCCGCCTTTTTCCAGTCGGGTATAGGTAGCCTGAAGGTTTCGATCGTCATGCAGGGTTTGCTTATGGAGATATGCCGGAATGGCGACGAGCGACCCATCGTCCTCAGGAACGTAGATCATGGGTTGGTGCTCGGCCAGAAAGTCGTGACGCTTTCCCCAGGTCTTGCCCCCATCTCGTGAGAACTGCAGTCCACTGAGATTCCTGGGATTGTCGTTATAATCGGTCACCATCGTGTAGGTGACAAGCAACTCACCGGTAGGGAACTTTGCCATTGACGGAGTGGTGTGATTGAAGGCCCAGCGCCCTTCCGGACCTTCCTGCCATGCCAGCTGGGCCGCAACCTGGACGGGTTGTCCCAATCGAACTCGTAAGCCTTTGAGTTTGATTTCTCGTGTTGAAGTTTTCTGCACGGGGCTGGCGGCCTGCCCGAGGGATGACTGGAGGGACCAAGAAACGATCAGTCCCACCAGTGCGACGACTGTTCTGCGGGGTAATCCAAAGCGATTCCAGCGGTCCATGACCTTCCCCTCCTTGGTTCGCAATTCTTAAACGTTCCAGCGGCCGGGATTGATCCCAGGAGCTTCACTGGCCATATGGGGAGGACGATTGCCCACATTCAGGTCGACGTTTCGGGAGTTCAGGCTCTTGAAAAAACGTTGCACATGCGGGGGAAGCTTCGCAACTTTGTCCGGGTCCCAGTCTGGAACTTCAGCGATTGGACCCGCCCAGGCAGGACGATAGGCGATCGCCAGAAGCCGGCGGTTTTCGTTGCTTCGATTGGGATAATTCGCGTGAAAAAGAGTTTGGTTGATGATGGCTGCCGAGCCGGCCCTGCAGGTAATCATGACTTCCTCAGGATGGGATAGATATCGCTTGTAAGGATTCCCGTCCGCATGGAGGGAGAGGTGCGAGTGAGGAATCACCTTGAGCGGCGAGCGCTCTGGCGTCAAATCGTCGAGATAATAAAGAACGCGAACAAGTCTGGGAGCGCTAGCTTGCATGCCAAAGATCTTGGACCCATACGGCTGGGCATCGGTGTGGATGGCAATACCGGGATGACCCGGTCTCGAAAGAGCAAAGACGCAGGAGGTGCAGATGAGCTCATCACCAAACAGGGTCGTCAAGAAATCTATCGTGGCTGGGAGCGCGATCACATCAATCGTATTGGGAGAATCTGACCACTGAACGTCGCTGTGGCCGCGCTGATTTTCGCTATAGTCAGTCGGAGTGGTTGGCAGCCTGTCCAATTCCACTCTAATGTTTTCAACCTGTTCGGGTGAGAGCAAGTCTGGAAGGACGAGATAGCCCTCGATCTCCAGATGTTTTATCCGCTGAGCGGTCGTCAGGGTGGACCAGTCTGGGGTTGTGCTATTGGCTGATTGTTCCTTGGGGATCACCTTCCTCCTCCTTTATCTTGTATACCTCGTTTGACACGATCTGTAATGAAGACGTGGTCAACCTGATTAGCTGAGTCGGATGCCTGCGATAGCCGGATGTGCATTTTCACAGTCAGACGTGATTGGGGCTATTTACTCAAAAGCCTTCAAAGCGTCGGGTCTGGGATAGTCCCTAGGTTTCTGGATTGCAGCAGCACGAGAGGAGAGGGATAAGCTTCATCATCGCCGGACTCGAATATACCGACCTACTGCCTCCTTCTTTTCGTTGTCGTATACGAGAAGCAGATTATCTGGCTGGACTTCTCGAACCGTAACGTAGTCGCCGTTGCGTCCAGCCGTCACCTTGGTTACCTGAGCCCAGGTGGATCCTTGGTCAAGGCTGAACGCCAAATAGTTGCCCCGATTGGGATCGACACTTGGCTCCTGGCCTGGAGCCTCCTCGACCCCCTGAGCTTTTGGATCTTTCCTATACTCGTGCTTCGGGACGATTTTCCTGTCAGACTCTGCCATTGTCCGCCATCCGAAACCAGCTACAAGAAGTCCACTTTGCATTTCGATCAGATCGGGGTTTACGCCATTGAAGGCGAGCGGATGCGGCTTGGTCCAAGTCTTCCCTTCATCGTCGGACTCCGTCTGGTACACCGGGGTGATGCGCCCGGTTCGCATTAGAACAATAAGCCGCCCTTTTTGGGGACCTTGTGTAAGACGCAAGAGCACCGGCTCATTAAAGCCTTCTTCGCCCACTCTTGGATCGACAGCAATCGTGGAGACAAGTGCCCAGTTGCGCCCCCGGTCGGACGAACGCAGCAGAATTGAGCGGGTCTTGTTCATCTTCGGCTGATAGGCCGATGGAGTAGAATCCTCCTCAAACCAACCATAGGCAGTCGTCAACAGGTCTCCATCAGGCATTTCAAGCAAACTGCGGTGCAAGAAGATCCCCGCAATTGCATCCCCACCATCATCAACGCCCCCCTTCCCCTCCGGGATATACATCCTTGCTGGATAGGGGCCATCGAGAGTCAGCCAGTCATCTTGTGACTCCCAGACGTTCCCGGTGAAGTATCCGTTCGAGTCTGGACCTCTTGCAATCCATTCTAGGACGAGAATCGATCCATCCTTCAGTTGAGCAATGTTTCCTTCAGTGAATGGCCCTTCCCCCTGAGCCCTGGTGGGAGTCCAAGACTGCCAGGACTGCCCTCTATCGCCAGATCGAACTGTTTTCCATAGCCCTGGGTAAGCGATCTTTCTTGACACTTGGGCTTGCAACACCAAGGTGCCGTGGACCGACTGAAAGAGGTAAGGCTGCAATCCGTGTGGAAGAATAATCCGTTCCGCTTTGCTCGTGAGTTTCACGGGATCGAGCAGCTCAGAGGAAGTTTGACAGCCCAACAAGATAGCTGAGAACGCTGCCAAACCCAGAAGTGACCGCGTCACGTAGTGGCCTCCGTTGGGTAACTAGCCTAACCATCTCGAAAGCTGTTGGCAAACCACGCTCGGCTTAAACTCACAGAAGGACGCTCCCGCAGAACGGCAAGGAGAAATGCTGCAACCATTCGTTTCTCGTCACCCGTCCGGACTATTTCTGATTTACAAATAATCAATTAACAAGTATAAATTGTCAAGATTTTCCATCGATACAAGCTCTCAACAATAGACGGAGAACAGGAGGCCGACCTTGAGATTTGAGCGACTGAAGGAAGGTTTTGTTTCGCTGCGCCAACCGAATACGCCGACGTCGGTGGCGGCGGGACCGCGAGCTGTGGAAACGGGGACGGGTGAACTCCTCTGCAGCTATATGGTCCAGTCGGCGCTGGGCATCAATGGTTTTATTCCAACTCTCTCACGCTCCAAGGATGGAGGCGAGACGTGGGAGGAACAGGGTCCGATCTGGCCGCATCTGAAGACAACCCATTCTCTCTTCGGGTCCATTAGCCGCACTGGCGCAGGACAATTGTTCGTCTATGGAAGTTCCACTCCGATCTCCCAATCCGGAGAAACTTTCTGGAGTGATGCGACCCAGGGACTTAAGCAGAATCAGCTCTTTTGGGCCAGTTCAAAAGACGACGGCATTAGCTGGACAGAGCCCCAGCCCATTCCACTTCCGATCCCTGGATCTGCCGAGTCCCCTGGACCGATGTGTGTGACTCAAAGCGGCAGATGGTTGTGCTGCTATGCTCCGTACAACACTTTTGATCCAAAAGTCAGCGTTGATCGCGGACAGATTGTCTTGATGTTTAGTGACGATAAGGGAACGAGCTGGCAGCATACAGCGATGCTCCGCTTTCCAGAGCCGGACGCCGGAGGAGCAGAAGCCTGGGTAATCCAGTTGACCGACGGCCGGCTCTTGGGAACTGCGTGGCATTTAGACCATCGCGGCAAATCGGAGTATCCCAATGCGTATGCTCTCTCGATGGACGAAGGGAAGACATGGTCGGCGACGCGTACCACTGGCATCTGGGGGCAATCGACCGCGCTGGCAGCCCTTCCGCTAGGCCGAGCCCTCTTTGTACATAACCGCCGGAAGAAGGATGAAGCGGGCGTCTGGATTTCTGTCGTGAAGGCAACGGCGGAAGATTTTGGCGTGCAATACAGCGATGCGGTGTGGCGGGCTGAGAGCTCCACCCAGACCGGTACGTCCGGAGAACACATGCAGTGGACTGATTTTGCTTTTGGTGAACCCTCCGTCGTTCTTCTTTCCGATCAAACCCTTCTCGTAACTTTCTGGTGCATTCAACCTTCCGGTCGGGGCGTCGGCTATGTAAAGATTAGAATCGTCGATTAGGCTGATGCAGGACTCGATGACTCCGCTCGCAAGAGCGGAAGAAGCGCAATCGCGAGCGCATCATAGGTCGATCGTTCGTTCGAAACCTTCCGAGATTGCGACTTAACGCAAACGGTCGAAAAGTGAGAGTCCTGGAGTCTCGTTAGACCGATTTCTGAAGAGTGTCGATGTCCCGCGAACCCGCCGGCTTCGGGTTGCAAAGCGATGGAGTGCCTTTGCCGAACCCAGTAACAGACCGACGCAATGGCAATCTATTCTTTTACTCCTTTCTGCTGATCTTCCTGGCGGCTCCAGTGCTGTATGTGGGAGTCGTTCAAGCCGCGCTCTGCGATAAGTTGGGTGCCTCCGCAACAGTCGCTAACCTTCCAGCCTCGGCTTACTTCTTTGGAAACTTCGCACCGATCCTCTTTGCGTGGCTGGTCCCGCATCGCTTGGAGCGCTTCGTCGTCGTTGCCGCCAATTCCTTCACCGCCGTACTGATGGCACTCGTGGCCATGGCGCTTTTGCTTCCGCTTGACGATTCCATCCGGATTGGAGTGGTGGTCGGACAGGGCCTGCTGCTGGGGTTGGCCGCTTCACTGAACCAGGTGTTTATATTCCAGTGCCTGGGGAGAGGAACAACCGAGAAAGGACGTGCGCGCGCCCTAAAGCTCACGTTTGCTGTCGGCCCGCTTGCTGCTGTTGCCGGATCTCTGGTTGCTCAGCTTGTTCTTGGCGGAGGAATCGGTGCGCTGACTTACCCCCGAGACTTTGCCTTTCTTTACCTGGTGGGCGTGTCCTGCTGCGGCTTGGTCGCCTGGTTGGGCAGCAAATTCGAACTAGAACCCCTCGCTGAAGAATCTCGGCCTCCACTTTTCTCTTACCTCAGGGAGAGCCTTCGCCACTATGCTGCTTCCCGGGCGCTGGTGTTTGTCTGGTTAGCCTATTTGCTTTGGTATAGCACACTGCTGGCGATGCCGAACCTTTCTCTCTACACAAAGGAGGCGGTCGGCCGCGATCCCAAAGATCTCTCCGGACTCATCATGGCGATTCGGTTCGGGTCCAAGGCTGTGGCAGGATACCTCTTGGGAGCCCTCAATATCCGATACGGAGTCCGGGCTCCCTTGATCGTGGTCGTGCTTCTTCTTGGAACCGCGATGCTCTGGGCATGGGTCGCTCCCGGATACTTCTACCTGTTGGCGTTTGGCTTGATGGGTGCGGGCGAACTAGGGGGAGCCTATTTCCCAAACGTCCTGCTGTCGCTGACGCTCTCAGCGAACGGAGCACGAGACATGTCCATCTTAAATCTGGCGGCACCGGTGGCCAGCCCTTCCCCCGCTCTGCATGGACTGCTCACCGATCATTTGGGATTTCCAGGCAGCTTCGCGCTGGGGATCGCTACGGCCCTTGCCGCGCTCTGGTTGGTTTGCAAGCTGCCAACCGGTCGAAGAATAAGCTAAGTGATTGTAGTTTGATGTTTTCGTTGCCAGCCGGCGCAATAAGACAGGCAGCAGCTTGGGCTTCAAGCCAAGGTTGTTTGGCCTCCAGCTTGTTCTGCCTGCCAGCGCGGTTTGAAGCTCCAGCAATCGCCAAGAGGGCATAAGACACGCCCACAGCGGGCAGCGGTCTTGAAACCGGATCCCCACTCACCCATTGAGAAATAACGCTGCGAGAAGAGACGTGAGGTGCCGGCTATTGGTAGAAATGTTCCAACAGCTCCCGAGCTGTGCCGTCAAACTCCGCCCATTGCAGGTCTCCGGCAATCACCTGATCACTGCCTGTGAAGTAGACCAAGGTCTTTCCGTTCCATTCGCAAAGCTCAGCATCAGACGCGTTGCTTTCCTGGAGATGTGACGGACGAAGAGGTAGATTTCTGTGGTTGGGATCAAATGTCAGAAAAGGTCTTCCGTCAGGCGCATCTTGCCAATTCACTAGGTCCTTGGCTCGCGTTACTCTGGTTTCGTATCGCTTGTTACCCAGGTTGTGCAGATAAAGTGTGTAGTAGTAGCCCCCTTCATAGTAGAGCGCTGGGCCGCCCACGTACTTGTCTCGACCATAAATTGCGTTCGGAACCCGCTGCCAGTGGAGCAAGTCGTCTGACACAAAATACTCGAATGTGAAAGGAGGCCAGGCAGGATCGTTGGATTCCACCAAAAGCACGAATCCTCTTTCACCACGGCAAACGGAAACGTTGAAGAACTTTTCCTTTCGCTCGGCTCTCAATACGACAACCGGTTTCGTCCACTGAACTAGGTCATGGGATGAAACCATCAACAAGCATACCTTCAACTTCGAGCCAAGAATTTCGGGCGTGCCATTCGGGAGTTTGAATCGGCCCTGACGCTTGACCCTGGATCGGTGGCAGCTCACGGGACACGGTCTTGGCATGGCTTTCGTTTGGCGGAATCGAGTTTTCCCGAGCCGATGCCGGTTTCCCTTGCGCCTCTGTCACGGGAACAGGAACCAGCTGCGCTACACTCCAAAGGGTCACTAGCAGTAACTGCATCAGGGAGGAACCCAGACAGTTTGACATAGTCCTAATCCGGATTGCTGTTCTTCAGCGCATCCGAGCTCTCCGGGGATTTCAAGGGCCTCAGGCGATGAGGTCTCTGATGATCCTGCCATGAACGTCGGTCAATCGGAAGTTCCGTCCCGCGTAGCGATAGGTGAGTCGCTCGTGGTCAAGGCCCAGCAAGTGCAATAGGGTTGCGTGAAGATCGTGGAAGTGTACTTTGTTTTCTACTGAATAGTAGCCGTAGTCATCGGTCGCGCCATACTTGAATCCCGCTTTCACTCCGCCGCCTGCCAGCCACATCGTGAAGCCCTCGGGATTATGGTCGCGGCCATCTGAGCCTTGCGCGGTTGGCGTCCTGCCGAACTCGCCACCCCACAGAACGAGCGTATCCTGCAGCAGTCCTCTTGCTTTGAGATCTTGCAACAGGCCGGCGATGGGTTGGTCCACCTCCATGGCGTTTCCGGAATGGCCTTTTCGCAAATCGGAATGCTGATCCCATTTATAGCTATGAGTCACCTGAACAAACCGAACACCCAGCTCGGAAAAACGCCGGGCCATTAAGCACTGCCGACCGAAGTTCTCGGTGACAGGATTATCAATGCCATAGAGCCGGAGTGTTGCCGGCGACTCACGCGACAGATCCTGTAGGCCCGGTGCCGTTGTCTGCATGCGAAAGGCCAGCTCAAAGGACTCAATGCGTCCCTCGAGCGCCTGATCGGGGCCAGACTGGGCCAGGTGCTCGCGGTTCATCTGCTGGAGCAAATTCAGCTCCAGGCGCTGGATGTCACGTGGGGTCTCGTGATTCGTTATAAAGGGGATCTTCGCCTGTCGGGCGGGGATGCCGGCGTTGCCGACAGGGGTGCCTTGGAAAGCTGCCGGGAGAAAGGCGGAGCTCCAATTGTTCGCCCCGCCGTGGGTTAAGGTGGGACAGATCGTGATAAAGCCGGGCATGTTTTCATTTTCGCTTCCCAGGCCATAGTTGATCCAGGAACCCATGCTTGGACGCACAAAAGTATCGCTGCCCGTGTGGAGCTCCAGCAGCGCCCCACCATGGCGGGAGTTTGAACCATACATCGAATTGATCACACAGAGATCGTCCACGCACTTGGCGACGTGCGGAAACAGTTCGCTGACCCACAGGCCACTCTGGCCATGCTGCTTGAACTCCCAGGGGGACTTGAGCAAATTGAACGTCTCACTCGAGACCACTCTGGGACGTTCGAACGGAAGCGGTTTTCCGTGGTCGCGTTGCAAGAGTGGTTTGTAATCGAAGGTATCGACTTGGGAGGGACCCCCGTGCATGAACAGAAAAATCACTCGTTTGGCGCGAGCTGCGAAGTGCGGAGGCCGAGGCTTCAGCGGATCAAGGGCAGTGGCAGGATCGCCCACGGCAGTGGCTTGGGCCGCAGCGGCTTCCTCACCCAGCAGTGCCGCCAGCGCCAATCCGGCAAACCCGGCACTGCTGGTGCGGAGCATTTCGCGCCGTGAAAGGGCGTGATTCCAAAACGAATTCCAGTGGCGCACGGAAGCAGATTTCACAGGCTCCCTCCTCGGCTCTCTATCGTCTAGTTCACGTATACAAACTCGTTCGAGGCCACCAGTGTGTGGCAGAGACTTTGCCAAGCCCGCAATCGGCGTTCCTCGAGGTTTACCTGACCCCTGTCGAGTGCCTGGTCCATTTGCGCAACGAAGGAAAGAGCGCGATCCACCTCGCTGCTGCTGGGTAAGCGGCCAAAAGCCAGCATGTAGGCCTGCCGCACGCGACCCGCATCGTCGAGCTCTGGCCGTGTGACCAGGTTCGCGGCCATTTTCCCGGTTTGCTTGAGCACCAACGAACCGTTCATCATGAATAGGGCCTGCGGTGCCACCACAGTGCTTTGACGATCTCCGTTCAGAACACTGGGATCACCGAAATCAAAGGCTTGGAAGACATCATAGAGCGAACTCCGAACGATGGGTAGGTAGACGGATCGGCGATTGGCATCATAGTTGGTCGTGTCGCGATTCTTGATGCTGGTGACGTATTCTCGCTCTTTGAAAGTGAGCATGGAGCCTCCCATGGTCAAGTCGAATCCCTCACCCACAGCGATGACGGCGTCGCGAATCTCTTCAGCTTCCAGCCGCCGTCGATTCATTCGCCATAACAACTTGTTTTCCGGGTCGACTTCCGCTGCCTTCTCGTTCCAGGCAGTGCTCATTTGATATGTGCTGGAAAGCATGATTAACCGGTGCATCGCCTTGATGGAC
>Ga0187893_10013358_pt1 | contig 11450 bp, 3 predicted proteins | sample MA1701074metaG_FD_139574 | JGI IMG/M metagenome (GOLD analysis project Ga0187893, IMG submission 139574) | White microbial mat communities from a basaltic lava cave in the Kipuka Kanohina Cave System on the Island of Hawaii, USA - MA170107-4 metaG ...
CCATTCTGATTTGAATGAGGGAGACGAAGAGGTAGCAGGGGGAGAGGATTCGATGCAGCAGTTCCGAACGATCGGTAACTCATCTTAATTGGCTGTTGCCTGGTTCAGAAAAACGCGCATTTGCGGATTTTCGGGTTCGTCGAGCGACATGGTTTTTGCGTGAGGGGCAGCAAGCATAGCGTTGGCTAGCTGTGGGTGGACCCCTCGTGAATAGCCGACCGTACGTTAATATGGGGTACTAACTCTCAAATGATGGTGTAACCGTCTCAGAGAGGAGGGGAATTCACATCCATGAGTCTGGGCCCATCGTCAACGAAGATATCAGGATACGGCCATAGCCAGGATGGTCGCCAGGTCTTCGCCGAAATCGAGGACTCTTATTCGCTTTCGCCTCTACAGGAAGGGATGTTGTTTAACAGCTTGTACGCCCCCCATTCCGGCGTCGACGTCGTACAAATCGTGCTCGAGTTGCGTGAGGATCTTGACGTATCCGTGTTTCGCCAGGCGTGGCAACGAGTGGTGGATCATCACGCGGTGCTTAGGACGAGTTTTCGATGGAGCGGAGCCGAGCGACCCCGTCAGGACGTTCACCGGCAGGTCGAGCTGCCCTACTCGTGCGAAGACCTAACCGGCTTTTCTGGCGATGAGCAAGAGCGTCGATGGGACGACTACCTTGCGTCGGATCGGCGGCGGGGTTTTGTGCTGACTGAGGCCCCGCTGGCACGGGTTGCAGTCTTCGGGTTCAGTGAGGCCAGTTATCGCGTCGTCTGGACTTTCCATCACGCGCTTCTGGATGGCCGCGCTCTAACGATGGTGCTCAAGCAAGTCTTCGACGTTTACGAAGGGCTGCTGGAAGGTCGAAGAGTCGCGCTGGAGTCGCAGCGTCCGTTCCGCGCGTATGTCGATTGGCTTTCGGACAAGGACACCTCTCCGAGCGAGGCTTTTTGGCGTGAGGAGTTGAAAGGGTTCGGGACACCCACGCCACTTGTCGTCGATCGGCCGTTGACGACGGAAACGGCGCCGATACCGCTGCATCGGGAGCGGGAGATCCGGCTCTCGCCCGAGCTGACGGCGCGGTTGCGAACGTGGGCAGGGGAGAGTGGGCTTACGCTGAATACCGTGATTCAGGGCGCGTGGGCGATTCTGCTTAGTCGGTACAGCGGCGAAGAGGATGTGGTATTCGGGGCGCCCAAGACGTGCCGCCGTTCATCCGTTGCAGATGCGGATAGCATTGTGGGGATTCTTATCAACACGATCCCGCTGAGGCTACAGGTGAAGGGCGAGGCGTTGCTCTTGCCCTGGCTCCAGGAGCTACGTAAGAAATGGATCGGCCTCCGCGAGCATGAACACACGCCGCTTGTAACCATTCAGGCTTGCAGCGACGTGCCCGGCGGTCGACCGCTGTTCGAGAGTATCTTCGGTTTCGAGAACTACCAATTCGAATCGGCTCTTCGCACCGAAGGTGGCGGTTGGGAGCATCGCAGCGTCCGCGGTATTGAGCAGACGAACTTCCCCTTGGCCCTGTTGGGGTTCGCGGGGACCGAACTGCTGCTGTGGCTGGATTACGATCCCCGGCGCTTCGAGGATGTGGTCATCGGCCGCATGTTGGGACATCTTGCAACGATTCTTGAGTCGATGGCCGGTCGGCCGGATCAGCGGCTTTCTGAGCTTCCGTTGCTTACCGCGGATGAGCGGCAACAGATTCTCATTGAGTGGAACGAGACGCCGAAAAAGTACCCGGAACGAACCATCCACGAGCTGTTCGAGGACCAGGTACGACGTACACCCAGTGCCGTGGCCGTGACCTGCGAAGACGAGAGCCTCACTTATGGAGAACTGAATCGCCGCGCCAACCAGCTTGCCCGCGTCTTGCGGCGACACGGTGTGGGACCGGATGTGCTGGCTTGCGTTTGCATGGAGCGCTCGTGCGACATGGTAGTGGCACTGCTGGGGGTCTTGAAGGCGGGTGGGGCGTACGTGCCGTTGGACCCGGCCTATCCCAGGGATCGGTTGGCGTTCTTGCTGGCCGATTCGCAGGCCCGGGTGCTACTGACCCAACGGAATTTGGCCGATGGTTTGCTGAGTGCACCGGAAGCCAGGGAGGGGGTTGATTGCGCACATTCCGTTGGCAACCCGGAACGGTTGTTGATGGACGCCGACTGGGATGCGATTTCCGAAGAGCCTGACACCAATCCGTCAAATCGGCCCCAGGCCGGCCACCTTGCGTACGTCATCTACACTTCTGGTTCGACGGGCCGGCCCAAGGGTGTGGCGGTGGAACATCGCAGTTTGGTCAACTTGGTGACTTGGCACCAGCGGACGTACCAAGTCACTCCAAGTGATCGCGCGACGCAGTTGGCCAGTGTTGCATTCGACGCCTCGGTGTGGGAGCTGTGGCCCTACTTAACGGCCGGTGCGAGCATTCATGTTCCGGCCGAGGACGTTCGCGCGGTGCCCTCACGACTGCTAGAGTGGCTGGCGGGTGAACGGATTACGATGACGTTTCTGCCGACTCCGCTGGCGGAAGCGGTGCTGGAGGAGCGCTGGCCCGAGGGGCTGTCCTTGCGGTATCTGCTGACTGGCGGGGACAAGTTGCACCGGGCGCCCAGCCGACCGCTTCCGTTCCAACTCATCAATCATTACGGGCCGACGGAGAACACAGTGGTGGCGACGTGCGGGCCGGTTCCGCCTTCATCAAATGGAGCCGCACCGCCGATTGGCAAGGCGATTGCCAATGTGCAGACGTACATTCTGGATGCCTCCCTCAACCCGGTTCCGGTCGGCGTTGCCGGTGAGTTGTACCTTGGCGGCGACAGTTTGGCCCGCGGATATCTGAATCTGAAGGAATTGACCGCGGAGCGGTTTATTCCGAATCCTTTCGGCGCGCCGGGTAGCCGGTTGTACAAGACCGGCGATGTGGTTCGCTACCTGCATGACGGGAACATTGAGTTCCTGGGCCGCAATGACGATCAGGTGAAAATCCGCGGCTATCGGATCGAGCTCGGTGAGATCGAGGCCGTGCTGAACCAACACGCCGAAGTCAAAGAGAATGTCCTACTGGCCCGTGAGGATCGGCCGGGTGAGAAGCGGCTTGTGTCTTACGTGCTTGCCCGACCGCCAGGCATTGCCGCCGAGGACGAACAGGTCGCCCAGTGGCAGTCGCTCTACGAAGACACCTATGCCCAAACGTCGCATGACGCTGACCCTACCTTCAACATCACCGGCTGGAACAGCAGTTATACGGGGAGCCCTCTTGCGGCTGAGGAGATGCGGGAGTGGACGGAGCAGACCGTCGGGCGTGTTCTGGCGACTCATCCGCAGCGAGTCTTGGAGATCGGGTGCGGGACCGGTTTACTTCTGTTTCGCATTGCACCGCACTGCGCGAAGTATTGGGGCACGGACTTTTCGAAGGTGGCGTTGGACTATATTGCCAAGCACCTTGGCTGCCTGAAGCATCCACCAAGTGACTTGTCCCTGCTTCGGCGCATGGCGGACGACTTTGAGGGATTCGAGGCGCAGGGTTTCGACACGGTGATTCTCAACTCCGTGGTACAGTATTTCCCGGATGTTGATTATTTGCTGCGGGTGCTGGAAGCGGCCGTCCGGTTGGTCGCTCCGGGAGGAGTCGTGTTCATTGGGGACGTGCGCAACCTCCTTCTCCTGGAAGCCTACCACTCCTCGGTTCAGGCGTATCAGGCGGATCCCGACTTGTCCCTTGCGCAGCTGCGCGGCCGCGTGCGGCAACATGTGGCCGCAGAAGAAGAGCTCGTCATTGATCCGGCCTTTTTCCTATCCCTGTCCCAGCATATACCGTCGATCCGCCATGTAGCCATCCAGCCCAAGGGGGGCCGCTCGCCCAATGAGCTGACCAAGTTCCGATACGATGTGACCCTGCAGATCGGCACGGGGGCTCCCGAGGCGACACCGACCGAGGATGTTGACTGGCGCAAGGATGGTCTCAGTCTGGCCGCGATCCGGGATCGGCTGCTCGCCCAGCCGGCAATGTTGGCGATTCGCGGCGTTCCGAACGCGAGGATCTGCGCAGACGCGACTCTCGTTGATCTCTTGGCCAACGGGACCGACCTCCACACGGTACGGGAGCTGCGTTCCGTTGTCGACGGTAAATCCGGAGAGGCGCCGGGCATTGGCCCGGAAGACCTTTGGTCGATGGCGGATGATCTGCCGTACACGGTTCATATCAGTTGGGCGGACACCGCGGCGGACGGTCGCTTTGACGTGATTTTCCAGCGACGAGACATCGCAGGGAGATGCGTTCACCGTCCGCGCACGAAGTCCAGGCGTAACTCGCCACCGTGGCATGCCTATGCGAACTGTCCCATGCTGGCCAAGATCAACCGCAGACTGTCGCCGGAACTGCGTGCGTTCCTAGAGGAACGGCTTCCGGCGTTCATGGTTCCCTCTTCGTTCGTTGTGCTTGATGGTTGGCCGCTGACGGTGCATGGCAAGGTCGATCGGGGGGCCTTGCCTGCGCCAGAGCAGGTAGGACGCGAGTGGGCAGAGGCATATGCGGCCCCGCGCAGCGCTGCGGAGTCACAATTGGCCAACTTGTGGAGCAAGCTACTGGGCCTAGAACAGGTCGGCATCCACGACAACTTTTTCGACCTCGGCGGCCACTCCCTGCTGGCGACGCAACTCGTTTCGCGGGTTCGTGAGGCATGCGGCGTGGAGCTTCCACTTCGCGCGGTGTTTGAGAACCCGACGATTACCGCGCTGGCGGCGCGGGTCGACGAGGCAATGAGTCAACAGACGGGCTGTCGGCTTCCGCCAATTACACCGGCGCCACGAGAGGGGCCGTTGCCGCTTTCGCCGGCTCAACAGCGGTTGTGGTTTATCTGTCGCTTTAGCCCATCACAGCCCATGTACCATATTTCCGGCGCCTTGCGACTTTCCGGCCGACTCGATGAGAACGCGTTGGAGCGCAGTTTGTCGGCGATGGTCGCCAGGCATGAAGCGCTGCGAACGACGTTTCCGATGGTGGACGGGGCGCCGGTGCAGCGCATTTCGCCGCCGGCCGGCGATAGGCTGCCAGTCATCGATATCCGGCACCTTTCTTCGGAGCAACAGGAGGATCGGATCAAAGACTTGGTCACCGAGGAGACCCAGCGGCCATTTGACCTCACGGAGGGACCCCTGTTTCGGTCCCTCCTGATCGCCGCCGGCGATGACCTCCACGTATTATCGTTGACGTTCCATCACATCATTGCCGATGGGTGGTCGCTGACTGTCTTCGGCCGGGAGTTCGCCGCCCTGTATACCGCCTTTGCCGCCGGACGGCAGGATCCGCTCCCCTCCATGACCATCCAGTATCCGGATTTCTCGGCTTGGCAACGACGCCCTGAACATGACCAAGCGATCCGCGCCCAACTGGACTATTGGGTCGAGCGGCTTCGGGCGCCGCTTCCGGTCCTCGACTTGCCCACCGATCGCTCGCGGCCGCCGGTTCAAACCTTCCGCGGCGACCTGCAAAGGATCGCCCTACCGGCGAAGCTGGCCGAGGCGATTGGCTCCCTGGGCAAGCGGACCGGCACGACGTTGTACATGACTCTTCTAGCGGCGTTCGCGACGCTCCTGCACCGCTACAGCGGCCAGGACGACATCCTCCTTGGAACTCCGATCGCCGGGCGGAACCGGAAGGAACTGGAGGGACTCATCGGGTTCTTCGTCAACACGCTGGTCGTGCGAACGGACCTGGCCGGGGATCCTTCGTTTCGTGAGCTGCTCGACCGCGTGAAGGAAGCGACCTTGTCGGCCTTCGCCCATCAGGATGTGCCGTTCGACCGACTTGTGGAGAGGCTACGACCGCCGCGCGACCTCAGCCGAGAGCCATTGTTTCAGGTGGCGTTTGCGGTTCACAACGTCCCCAATGAGGTCTTTCAGCTTCCGGGCCTGACGCTGCGCCCGCAGACATACGAGAGCCGGACAACGCGGTTCGACTTGGAGATGCATGTGTGGGAGCGCCCGGACGCGCTGAACGTGGTCTGCTCGTTCAACACGGACCTGTTCGATCGAGCGACGATCACTCGCCTCCTGGGTCATTTCCAGACGTTGCTGGAAGGGATCACGGCTGATCCGAATCGGCGGCTTTCGGAGTTGACGCTGTTGAGCGAAACGGAGCGTCAGCAGGTGCTGGTTGAATGGACTCGCGCAGAGGGTGAGTACCCGCGTGACGTGACGATCGCATCTTTGTTCGAGGAGCAGGCCTCGAGAGCGCCGAATGCGACGGCGGTGGAGTTCGATGGAGAGCGGATCACATACGCCGAGCTGAACCATCGCGCCAACCAGGTGGCGCATCGTCTGCAAGCCCTGGGAGTAGGCCCGGACGTGCTCGTGGGCCTTTGCATGGAACGCGGCGTAGAGATGGTGGTGGGCGTTTTAGGGATTCTCAAATCCGGCGGCGCCTATGTGCCCTTGGACCCGCAGTACCCGCGGCAACGTCTGGCCTTCATGATGACCGATGCGGCGATGGGCGTGATCCTGACCCAGCGCCGGTTGCTTGATCTTGTCCAGGAGTCAGGGAAGGACGCTTCGGAAAGCAATCCAAAGATACTGTGCCTGGACCAAGAGGCGGAGACGAGCCGGCAGAGCACGGCCAACCCGGTCCGGCTGGCCACGGCAGACAGCCTGGCCTATGTGATTTACACGTCCGGCTCTACGGGAGAGCCGAAAGGCGCGCTGCTCACGCACCGCGGGTTGGTCAATGTAGCCGAGGAGCAGAAGCGATGGTTCGGCGTGGGGTCGGGCAGCCGCGTCCTGCAATTCTCTTCGTTGAGCTTTGATGCGTCCTTATTTGAGATGGTCATGGCCCTGGCATCTGGGGGCGCGCTGGTAATGGCCCGCAGGGACGAGATTCTGCCGGGACCGGGCTTGATCCAGTTCCTGCGGGATCAGGCGATCACGCACCTGACGATTCCGCCTTCGGCGTTGTCGGTGTTGCCGGAGGCGGATTTGCCGGACCTGCAGACGCTGATGGTGGCGGGAGAAGCCTGCCCGGCTTCGTTGGTGGCCCGATGGGCGCCCGGCCGCCGGATGTTCAATCTCTACGGTCCCACGGAATGCACCATCTGGGCGACCATAGCCGCGTGCGTGGACGACGATCAGCCTCCGGCCATCGGGCGGCCAATCGCCAACACCCAGGTGTATGTGCTCGACGCGCATCGCCAGGCGGCGCCGACGGGCGTGCCGGGAGAGCTGTATTTGGGCGGTGTCGGGTTGGCCCGGGGGTACCTGCGGCGACCGGAGCTGACGTCGCAGCGATTCGTGGAGCATCCGTTCGAGGCGGGGCCGGAGGCTCGGCTGTACGCGACCGGCGATCGAGTCCGGTACCGAAATGATGGCCAGTTGGAGTTTTTGGGCCGTCTGGACCAGCAGACCAAAATCCGTGGGTTCCGCATCGAGCTGGGTGAGATCGAGGCCGTGTTAAGTCAACACCCAGCGGTTCGTGAGGCCGTGGTGCTGGCGCGGGAAGACGAGCCCGGCGAGAAGCGGCTGGTTGCCTACGTGGTTTCGGACGGCGCGCCGGACGCGGCCGATTGGCGAAGCTTTGTCAGCGCTCGCCTGCCTGACTACATGGTTCCTTCCGCATTTGTTCCGCTGGATCGCCTTCCGCTGACGGCCAACGGCAAGTTGGCCCGCGAGGCTCTGCCGGCGCCGGCCGCCGACCGCACCCCGGGGACGACCTTCCTGGCCCCGCGGAGCGAGATGGAGAAGACCATCGCGGCGATCTGGGCCGACGTTCTCGGCGTCGACCAGGTCGGCGTCCACGACAACTTCTTCGACCTCGGCGGACATTCTCTGCTGCTTGCCAAAGTAATGCCGAGAATACAAGAAACGATCACGAAAGAGCTCACCATGCTGAACCTGTTCGAATATCCCACAATCAGTGAGTTGGCCGCCTACTTGCTTGCAGGCAAGAACGTCGCTGCATCTATCCGTGACGACGAGGGGTTGATCGACAAACAGCGTGCCGGCAGGCAGAGGATCAAAACGCAGTTTGCGCGACGGCGTCGGCTGCCACAGACATAGTGTGGAATAGAGCTCCTCAGCGATTGTCATCCGGCCTGGTCTATCATCTGTAATCTCAGATCGTATGGGGTCTTTTCAGAGGCCCAAGCTTTCGAGGCTGATCCGCTGCACGTCGGTATCGCGGTACGTGCGGCCGGTCACCACTGCTGAGGACAGTGCGGAGCAGATGAGCGCCGTGTGATCGCGTTTCCCGGTGGCGGGGAGGCCGTGCGAGCCTTTGACCAACTCGGCGTTAAGGGGAATGCCGCGGGTGTGCGGGTCGAAGAAAAGTTCAACGGGGTCGTAGCCGGGCTTACGATGGATGTCGACGGTTGTGGCGAACGCCGGAGCGGCGGCGTCATCCAACCACCAGTAATAAGCAAACCAGCGATCGTCGTTGGCTAAGATAACGAGGTCTCCGCTGCGCGGGTGGTCCAATCCTACGTCGGCTCGCCGGCTGCCCACCCATACGGAGGCCACGCCGTCGGCGGCCGTCAAGACCGCAGCAATTTCCTGCAGCGCGTTGGACGCCTCGGGGTTTACGAAAACGTGGGCGAATTGATGATCGACCATGGCGATGGCGGCACTGGCCGAGAAATCAATGAGTTCAGCGCCTTGTTCTTGCCGCACAGACAACAGTCCCGCCTCGCGAAGCAGGCGGTTGGGATACACGGCACTGGAGACGGGGACGAGAGCATATTCACCTGCGACCAGATGCACGGCATCACCGCCGATGGTGGTCGCCGCTACGCCGGCGGCAAACTCGCTTAGAACTTGATCGAGCTCAGTAAGGGCGATGCGAGCCTGGGAACTGTTCGGACCGAATTTCTGGGAGGCGTAGTCCAAGTGTGGGATGTAGATCCAATGATAGTTGGGCGGGTGTTTTCGGATGAGCCAGAGGGCGGCGTTGAGAATCCAGCGCGTAGACTCGATATTGGCAAGCGGGCCCCAGTAGTGTTGGAGTGGGAAGTGGCCCAGGGCGTCGATGAGCTGCTGGTAGAGGCCGTCCGGCTTGGAGTAGCACCACAATTTGGTGGCGCCGTCCGGCTCGTGGATCGGCGAGGGGGTCACGATCACATCCGCGCCGGCACCTTTGATGTTCTGGGCGTGCCAGACGGCGGCAGTGAATTCGGGTCGGCGGGCGCGGACGACATCCCAGGTCTGCCGTCCGGCCATGACGCCGTTGTGGCCCACCCAGAACTCGACCGCACGGCGGTCTCGATGGTAGAAGCCATTGGCGATCACGCCATGGGCGCTGGGCGGCGACGCGGTAAGCATGCTTGCCTGTACGCAGGACGTGACGGCTGGAAAAGTGGGCAAGAGTTCGGCCATGGCGCCCTTGTTGGCCCAGCCGTAAAGCGTTGGCGTGGCGGCCTGGGTGATGTCCGCGGGGCGCAGGCCCGGTATGGAGAAGAAGATCAGATATTCGGTCATGCGCAGTTCTCCTTTTGCTTGGCGATGACGGTATGTGTTTACCACATCCGCCGGCGTACGCAACGTCAGCGCGTGGCGAGCTTCGTATCGACCAGCTCGAAGCGCAGTTGGAACCGATCAGCGAGGGTGAGGCTGTGCGTGGCGACGACAAGAATGACGTCGTGAGCTTGCATTTCGGCCAGCAGCTCGGCGATGCTCTCGGCGGATTGGGCGTCAAGGTTGCCGGTGGGCTCGTCGGCGAGAACGAGGGTCGGACGATTGAGCAGCGCCCGAGCGATGGCGACGCGTTGCTTTTCGCCGCCGGAGAGTTCGGCCGGGCGATGATCCAGACGGTCGATCAGCCCGACGCGGTCGAGGAGTTGTCTTGCTCGCGGGAGGGAATCGCCGCCAGATTTCGCGACCAAAGTGGGGAGCAAAACGTTCTCCAGGACAGAGCACTGCGGAAGTAGGTGATGGTCTTGAAAGATAAAACCGACGCGCCGGTTGCGAAACCGGGCGAGCTCCTTGGGGGAGAGGGTGAAGGGATCGCAGCCGTCGATGCTGACGCGGCCTGAGGTGGGCGGCTCAAGGGTTCCGATGATACTCAAAAGAGTGCTCTTGCCTGAGCCGGAAGGCCCCATGATGGCGGCCGAGCACCCTTTCGCCAAGGTCAGTGAGACGTTGCTCAGGACGGTCAAGCCGCCGTTCGCGGTGGGATAGGATTTAGAGATGGCCTCAGCGCGCAGCATGGTTGCGGTACAGCGACCAGGTCCGTTCGGCCATGATCGACTCCGTGTAGTTCTGGCGCACGCCCGGTGGTCCGGCGACGGCGAGCCGATCCCGTAGTCTCGGATCGTCCATCAATTGTGCAAGGGCGGCAGTCAAGGCTGTGCCGTCCTTGGGATCGTACAACAAACCCCCGCCCGTGGCGTCAATGATCTCCGTGAAGGAGCCGTGGCGGGGCTGGACTACGGGCACGCCACTGGCGAGCGCTTCGAGAACATAAAGGCCCTTGGTCTCTGGATAGATGGTGGGGACGGAAAGGGCGTGAAGGGAGTTGAGGAAGGCCAGCTTTTCCGCACGGCTGACCGTTCCGACGTATTCGAAGGCGTCGCCGAGGCCGTCTCTCACCAGACCCTTGCGAATCGCGGCGAGATAGGGTCGATCAGCGGGTCCCAAATAGCCGGCTGCGCGAAGGCGACAGTTGCGACCGGCTCTCCTCAATGTGCGCAAGGCGCCGCAAAGGACTTCCAGTCCCTTTTCGGAGCAGACTCGCGCTAAATAGCCAATGATAAACGGACCGTGCGGCGATGGAGGTTCAGCCTTGAATTCATCGGCGTTCACGCCGAGGGGAACGTAGTGAACACGCTGGGGCGACAGATGGAAGTGCTTCGCGGCATAAGCGGCGTAATATCGGGTCGGAGCCACGAAGGCGTCGACATCAGCGGCGCCGGCCCGAACGAGGTCGAAGGCATCGCGCCGGTGCGGGTCGGGAAGGGCGTCGAGGAAGATGTCCTCGCCGGCGAGGCTGCAGAAGATCGAGGGGTTGAGAGCGGCCTTCAGTGCTTTTGCGATGCCGACGAACATGAGGTTGGGCAAATGGAGAATTGTAGGGGAAAAGGGGCGAAGACCATCGATCAGCCTGTCCAGCTCCCGGCGCTGAGCGCCGTCCGCTCCCTGTAGAACGGAGACGGTGAGAGGTCCGAGCGTTTGCGGTCTGGTCTGGGCTACCCGACCGATCGCCCGCAGCAGCCCGGGCCGGTCGAGCCACCGATTCAGGAATTGCGGGGCGTGGCGGAAGAGAGGCAGCTTGTGTTGTAGGTAGACGTTGAGGCCGCCGTAGTAGATGGTCGGCCGGCTCACATCGAATTCGTCGGTGCGAATGGGCGTGTAGAGCGGGATTGCGACAACATTCCGTCCCTGCTTAAGGAGAGCGGCGGCCAGGCGGTTGTCGCGCATGCAACTCCCGCAATACATTGCCCCGGCGCCGGCGACGAGATAGGCGACTCTCATGA
>Ga0187893_10013359_pt1 | contig 11450 bp, 10 predicted proteins | sample MA1701074metaG_FD_139574 | JGI IMG/M metagenome (GOLD analysis project Ga0187893, IMG submission 139574) | White microbial mat communities from a basaltic lava cave in the Kipuka Kanohina Cave System on the Island of Hawaii, USA - MA170107-4 metaG ...
ACGCTCGATTGCGGCACGCTCAATTTCGGCGACGGCAACATGATCTATATCTCGACGCCGAAATACCTGCGCGCCGGCGCCAAGCGCGTGCATGAGCTGGGCGTCAAGCCGGAGCTGGAAGTATTCGACACCGGGCATCTCTGGTTCGCCAAGCAGATGCTGAAGGAAGGATTGCTCGCCGAGAGTCCGCTGTTCCAGATCTGCCTCGGCATTCCCTGGGGCGCGCCGGCCGACACCACGTCGATGAAGGCGTTCGTCGACCAGTTGCCGGCCAACTGTCATTGGGCCGGCTTCGGCATCAGCCGGATGCAGATGCCGATGGTGGCGCAGGCGGTGCTGCTCGGCGGCAATGTGCGCGTCGGGCTCGAGGACAACATGTACCTCGACAAGGGCGTGTTCGCCTCCAACGGCCAGCTCGTCGAGCGCGCGGTCAAGATCGTGCAGCTCATGGGCGCGCGCATCCTGACGCCGGCGGAGGCGCGCCGGAAGCTGGGGCTGCGCCAGCGCAATTGACGATGACGATCGCGTCCTGACTCCCGCAGCATCGCTCCGACACCGGTTCGGCGCGACGCGAACCTCCATCCAGCAAGGATCTGCACGAATGCCAGCACCCGGATCGTCTCCCATCAAGACCGTCGGTATCGTCGGCGGCGGCGTGATCGGCAGCGGCTGGGCGGCGCGCTGCCTCGCCCACGGCCTCGACGTCATCGCCACCGATCCGGCGCCGAACGCCGAGAAGGCGATGCGCGACAGCGTCGCCAACGCCTGGCCGGCGCTGACGCGCGTCGGCCTCAAACCGGGCGCCGACCTCGGCCGCCTGACCTTCGTCAAGTCCGTCAGCGAGCTGGGCGAGAAGGCCGACTTCATCCAGGAGAGCGCGCCCGAGCGCATCGACCTCAAGCGCAAGCTGCACGCGGCCATGGATGCGGCCGCCCGCCCGGAGGTGATCATCGCTTCGAGTTCGTCCGGCCTGCTGCCGTCGGAATTCCAGGCCGATTGCAAGCATCCGGAGCGGATCATCGTCGGGCATCCGTTCAACCCGGTCTACCTGCTGCCGCTGGTCGAGGTGCTCGGCGGCAAGAAGTCGGCGCCGGAGGCGATCGACAACGCGATGACGTTCTATACCGCGATCGGCATGAGGGCGCTGAAGGTGCGCAAGGAGATCGACGGGTACATCGCCGACCGCCTGCAGGAGGCGCTGTGGCGGGAGATCCTGCATCTGGTCAACGACGGCATCGCCACGACCGGCGAGATCGACGACGCCATCCGCTACGGGCCGGGCATCCGCTGGGCCTTCATGGGCACGAACCTGATCTACCATCTCGCCGGCGGCGAGGGCGGCATGCGCCACATGCTGGAGCAGTTCGGGCCGGCGCTGGACCTGCCGTGGACCAACCACAAGGCGCCGAAGCTGACGCAGGCGTTGATCGACCGCATGGTCGAGGGCACCGCCGATCAGGCGAAGGGCTGGACCATCAAGGACCTCGAGCGGTTCCGCGACGACTGCATCATCCGCGTGACGCAGGCCGTCGAAGAGGCGCGGAAGGCGGCCGGCGGCAAAGCGCCGGTGTGACCGGGCGGTCCACGGGAACGAATGACTCTGCCGGCCGCCGAGACGTTGCGTGCCAAGCGGCTCGCCAACCTGCGGCGACTGCTGAAGCCGCGCCATGTCGCCTTCGTCGGCGGCAAGGGACTTGCCGCGCCGATCCAGGGCTGCCTCGCCGGCGGCTACACCGGGCAGATCTGGCCGGTGCATCCGAGCTATCCGGACATTGCGGGAATGCCATGCTTTCCGTCCGTCGATGCTCTTCCCGAGCCGCCGGACGCCGCCTATATCGCCGCCCCGCGCGAGGCCACAGTCGAGATCGTGCGGGCGCTGGCGCGGCGCGGGGCGGGCGGATGCGTTTGCTACGCCGCCGGCTTTGCCGAAGTCGGGCCTGACGGCGCCGCGCTGCAGAAGGCGCTGATCGAAGCGGCCGGCGAACTGGCGCTGGTCGGGCCGATCTCCTATGGCGTCCTGAACTACATCGACGGCGTACACATGTTCGCGTCGGGTCCGGGCGGCGAGCGGACGACGCGCGGCGCCGCCTTCGTCGGCCAGAGCGGCAACATCGCGCTCACGCTGACGATGAACGAGCGCTCGGTGCCCTTCGCCTATGTGATCAGCGCAGGCGCCCAGGCCGTGCTGTCCCTGGCCGACTATGTCGATGCGCTCGCGGACGATCCGCAGGTCAATGCCATCGGCCTCTATATCGAGGGCCTGAACGACGTGCCCGCCTTTGCCCGCGCCGCCCTCAAGGCCATCGAGCGGGGGAAGCCGATCGTCGCGGTGAAGGTGGGTCGGTCGGAATTGGGGGCGAAGTTGGCGATGAGCCACACGAGCTCGCTCGCCGGCAGCGACACGCTGTACGACGTACTGTTCGCGCGGCTCGGGATCATCCGCGTCGATTCGCTTCCGGCGCTGCTGGAGACGCTCAAGTTCGTGTCGGTGGTGCCGCCGTTGGCCGGCGACCGCGTGGTGATCTTCACCTGCTCGGGCGGCGACAGCCTGATGGCGGCAGACCGCGCCGAGCAGCTCGGCTTGACCCTGCCGCAGTTTTCGCCGGCGCAGTATGCGGATCTGCGGCAGCAGCTGCCGGCGTTCGCCAGCGTCTCGAACCCGCTCGACTACAATCTGTCCCTGTGGGGGGATGAGGCCGGCCTGCTCGAGTGCTTCGGCACCGCCCTCGGCGGCGACTGCGACGCCGGCATGCTCGTGCTCGACTATCCGCCGACCGACGAGCGGAGCCGGATCGATTGCGACAAGTCGGTCAATGCCCTGCTCGAAGCGGCACGGCGCAACGGCAAGCAGTCGATCGTCTGCACGACGCTGCCGGAAACGCTGCCGGCGGCGACGCGGCAGCGCCTCATTGAGGCGGGATGCCCGCCGATGCAGGGGCTGGAGGATGCGCTGACGGCCTTTGTCGAGGCGGTGCGGCAGGCGCGGAAGGCGCAGGACATCAAAAGCGGCAAAGCGACGGCGATCCCGGCGACGGTAACAGCGGCACCGGGCGCTGCGACGCTGCTGGCGGAAACAGATGCCAAGCGGGCGCTCGCCGCCCATGGGCTTGCCGTGCCGCCTGCGAGGCTGGTGACGGCGGACGAAGCGCCGGCGGCGGCGGCGGCGATCGGGTTTCCGGTCGTCGCCAAGGTGGGCCTGCCGGTCCTGGCGCACAAGACGGAGGCCGGCGCGGTCTCGCTCAACCTCGCGAGCGGGGAGGCCGTGCGCGCCGCGGTCGAGGCGATGAGCGCCGCCGTCGCCCGCTACAGGCCCGGACTGACGGCGGAACGGTTCCTCATCGAGAAGCAGGTGACCGGCGCGGTGGCCGAGCTGATCGTCGGCGTCAAGCGCGACCCATCGTTTGGTCTGGTGCTGGTGATCGGCGCCGGCGGGATTCTGGTCGAGATGGTGCAGGACGCCGTGAGCCTGCTGTTGCCGACCGATCGGACCGAGGTCGAACGGGCGATCGGCGGCCTCAAGGCGGCGAAGCTGCTGGCCGGGTATCGGGGCAAGCCTCCCGGCGATGTTGCCGCGGCCGTCGACGCGGTCTTGGCGATCGCCGCTTATGCCGAGGCGAACCGGGATCGCCTGCTCGAGCTCGACGTCAACCCGTTGCTGGTCCTGCCGCGCGGGCAGGGCGCGCTCGCCGTCGACGCGCTGATCGTGCTCGCGGAAGGCTCCGCGGCCTGACGGTTAGGATCCGCAGGCGGCCGGAGTTCTGCTACACTGGCGCCAGCCGCCGATAGGGCTGGAGGTCGCCGCCATGGCATTTGATGCCGAGCAACTGCGCGCCGCATTGTCGCTGCTCCTCGACGAGATGGAGGGGGAGATCGAGGACCGGCACGAGGTTTATCTGCGCCTGACCATGCTGCTCAACCAGATGCGCGCAATGAACATGCCGATCCCCGACGACCTCGCTGAGATGGAGGCGGACATGTCGCGGGAGTTCACCGCGGAGGCGGTCGACGACGCCGAGCCGCCGAAGGACGGCGCATAGCACTCGGAATCACGGAGCACCGATACATGTCCCCTCTCCCACGAGGTGGGAGAGGGCTAGGGTGAGGGTGTGTGACTCGATGCCTATTGTGTATCACTCGACCGAGTGACAATGAATGGGGATCGAGTCACACACCCTCACCCTAGCCCTGCTTTTAGACCCAAACTGCAGCTGAATGTGTCGCATTTTGTGGGCAGTGCAACATGCCTCGTTGGTCTGAGGCGGAGCCTCGTTAGCCCCTCTCCCGCTTCGCGGTAGAGGGGACGCGATGGTGCGGTTTTCGGGCTACGCCGGCGTCACGATCACCCGCCGGATCGATTTCTCGACGACCTCGCCAGTGATGTCCAGCGTCTTTGCGGCACCGATGCGCCGGCGATGGAGGGTCGTCGTCTCTGCCAGCACCGTGATGTCGGCGACATCCGCCGGATTTCGGGCGGCGCGCGCAATTCGATCGACGACGGCGGTTTCATCGATGTCGGCAAGGGAGAAACCGTTCCTCTTCGCCTGTTCAAGATAGAAGCGCGTGACGTCGACCAACATGCGCCGGGCATCATCCGGCATCGGATGGTCCCGGGCATGCTTCACCGCGGTACCCGGGAGCGCCAGGACGATACCGAACATGTTGTCGAGGAGGCTGCCGGGCTGGAACTCCACGGCGGTGCCGACCACCAGGACGTTGCTGCGCTCCGTCGTCGTGTCGATGAGGGCATCGAGCTCGGCCAGGATCTCCTCGTCCTCGTCCTCGACGACATTGTCGAGACCGGGCAGGAGCAGCATCACCTTCAGCCGCCGGTAGCGCTGGATCAGGCTCTTGGCACTGGTCAGCGCATCGGCATTGCGCGCGTTGTAGACGATGATCACGCGATCCAGGCCGGCATCCTTGGCGATGCGCTGAGCCAGGCTCTTCTTGCCGCTCGACGCCGGCCCGATGATCAGGATCTCGTTGCCGAGCTTGAGCGACGCGTACGCCTCGGGGTTCTTGGCGCGGTCGACCAGGTCGGCGATGTCGGCCAGCAGATGATCGAGGCCGGCCAGCCGAACATTGAGGTCGGCGACCGCGATATCGTCGAGGCTGAGGGCGATGCGCTCCTTGCGCTTGCGCCGGTCGATGAGGAACTCGATCAGCGCCGGCAGCGTCGCCACCGCGCCGACGACCGTTGCGATCAGGATGATCTGTTCCGCGACGAAGCTGACCGCCTCGGTGTCCTCGCTGTCCTGGGCGACGGCGTGGCGGATCGCGACGCCGACAAGCAGCGCCAGGATGACGGCCAACGATCGCGGTCCATACCATGCGGACGGGCCAGGCAGGGTTGATTGGCGTATATCACATTTCGAATTGTCACCCCCGCGAAAGCGGGGGTCCAGGGCAAGCGACGGAGCGGCCGCCCTGGATTCCCGCTTTCGCGGGAATGACAGCGGAGGTCCGGCACAACCTATGAGTCTCTGCTTACGCATCCGCGGCCACGAGCGCGCGCTTCAGGAGATCGCGGAACATCGTGATCGAGCGCTCGACGCCGTCATCCAATGCCGTCGCCGGCCAACCGCCGATCAGCCGGCGCAGCGGGCGGTCATCGAACTCGGCGGGGAAGGGCAGGCTGCTGCCGTCGACGGCGATCCGGGCCGACGGCACCAGCTGGCGAATGCGATCGACGACCGCTTCGACCGTCGTCTTCGTGCCCTGCAGGTCGTAGACGTCGCTGTGCTCGGCGGCGATGTCCGCCTCGGCGCAGCGGATGAAGATCTCGGCCACCTCGCCCGCAAACTGGAAGTTGAGGGTGCCGCGGAACGGCACGGTGTAGGGCGCGTCGGCGGCCGCAGCGAGCATCGCCTTGGTCGGCGCCGAGGTCAGTCCCTGGTCCCGGCCCGGACCGTAGACGGTGTGTGGCCGCAGCCCGACGCTGGCGACGCCCCAATCCTGCGCGTAGATGCGGGCGATGCCTTCGTCGGCCGCCTTGTACACGCCGTAGAGGTTGGCCTGCAGGCTGCCGCCGCCAACCGGCAGCGCGGCGATGGAGCTGGCATAGACCAGGCGCTTCACTCCGCGCTTGCGGGCGGCCTCGAAGACATTGACATGGCCGACCACGTTGACCCGGGCGCCAAGCACCGGATCGGCCTTGCAGAACGGCACCTGCAGGGCCGCCAGGTGGATGATGGCGGTGGCACCTGCGTCGCCCACCGCGCGCTCGACCGCCGCGGTATCCGTGAGGTCGCCCTTGATCCAGCGCACCGCATTGGCCTGTTCGTCGGGCAGCAGCAGTCGCAGCCGCCGCCGGTCCTCGGACAGATCGAAGACGACGGCGCTTCGGCCGCGCTGCACCAGGCCGGCGACGACCCAGGCGCCGATGCATCCGGCGGCGCCGGTTACGAGAATGGGACCATCCAGGCTCATCGTGGGTACTCCAGTTCCAGGTGGGGCAATCGCGCTCACCGCCACCACCGCTTTCGCAGAATGCCAATGAAGAGAAACAGAGGCATTCCGTCAAATGCGATTGCCCTGTCCCGCAAGGGGAGGGGGAGTTTCTCCTACGATCATGAGATTGTGTGAATCCGATAGATAGCGGCTTTCGCCGGGGTGACAGCCGAGAGTGGTTACCGCTGGAGAACTGAGCCGTAAGTCACCGCCTTTGACGCAGACACCCGCATCACTTCGCGCAGGCCAGCTGCTCGAAGTTGAAGGCGAAGTTCTGCGCGCGCGGCTTGTAGCCGGTGCAGCGTTTGCGCAGCGCTATGACCTGATGCACGAACATCGGAATGATGATTCCGCCGTCCTCCGCCAGCAGCTCTCCCGCGGCCTGATAGGCTTTCGTCCGTTCATCGGCATCGACGGCGGCATCCGCCTTCGCGAGCAGCAGGTCGTAGTCAGGGTTCTTCCAATGTGTTTCGTTCACGTCGGAGGTCGACCGGAACGGATAGGACAGAGCCTCGACCGGCGGCCGCATCGACCAGGACGACGTCACCAGCGGCTTCTTCAGCCAGACGTCGTCCCAATAGCTGTCCGCCGGCGTGACGTTGACGGTGATCTGGATGCCGGCCGCCGCTGCCATCTGGGCATAGACCTGGGCCATGCGGACCATGCCGGGGACGCTCTCCGCGGTGAACATGTCAAGACGCAGTCCCTCCGGGTGTCCCGCTTCGGCCAGCAGCTGCTTTGCCCGGGCAATGTCGGCGGCTGGGGCTTCGCTGACGAACGAGGCCGGCGAGCCGACCGGAACCGGGCTGTCGGCCGCGGCTTCGCCGTAGCCGAGCAGCACCGCCTCGACCATCGCCTGGCGGTCGACCACCAGCTTCAGAGCCTGACGCACGCGATTGTCGTCGAACGGGGGCGTATCCGTCCACATCGACACCGTCATGGAATTGGAGGCTGGCGTTTGCAGGAGCTGAAGGCCGGGGTCGTCCTTGAGCGCATAGACGACGGACGGGTCGATATTGAGAACCAGATCGATGTCGCCGGACTTCAGAGCTGACACCGCCGCCACGGCCTCGGGCGCGACGGTGATCCGCAGGCACGCGGCCTTCGGCAGGCCGGATTTCCAATAGCCCGCATTCTTCTGGAGCAGGCGGATCGGACCGCCCGGGGTGAATTCCTGCTGGACGAACGGTCCGGTGCCGTTTTCATGCAGCCGCAGGTCTTCCGCCTTGGCCCCCTCGGCGACGATGCTGGTGTAGCGGTTGGCCAGCAGCGTCGGCAGCTCGGCGGCCGGCGCCTTCGCCGTGAACGTCACGGTCATCGGGTCGATCATTGCGATTCCGTCCGGTTCCAGGAACGCCAGCGCCTGCTTCGCCCCCGTCGCCAGCGCCGGGTCGAAGAGGCGCTTGAAGGTGAAGACGACGTCGGCGGCATCGAATTCGCTGCCGTCGTGGAACGTCACGCCCGGGCGCAGATGGAATGTCCAGGTCCGGCCGTCGGCCGACGATTCCCAGGACTCGGCGAGTTCGGGCACCGGCCGAAACTCCTCGTCGAGATCGACGAGGCGGTTGTAGGTGGCGAAGACGTGGTAGGCGTCGTCGCTGGAATAGAGGCTCGCCGGATCCATCGACTGCTTCTCGCCGCTCGATTCGTAGCCGAGGATCTTGACGCAGTCGTCGCCGGGCGCTGCCGCCGCGGCTGGCGACCCTGCAATCGTCAGCGCGGCCAGGGCGGCAAAGGGGATCGATCGTCTCATCGGTGTCGATGAACTTTCTCGGTCATTCTCGGCAACATCCGAGTGACGCGCTGACCTGTCAAGGCGCGGTAGCGACTGCCCCACGTTCACAAAATTGTTGAGCGTCGTCGAGCCGAATCCGCACGCGCTCGCATCCAAGGACCCAAGGTCACTCCATTGTCATCGGTTTGCGCTAGTCTCCTGCACCGATTTCCATTCTTGCTGCACAACCGCATCACATTCCGAGGGAGGCGACCGAATGACTCGCGTGACCGGATACAAGTGCATCTTCCAAACCAACGAAGAGCGCTTCAAATTCGCTCTGACGCTCACGGGCGGCGACGGTGAAGGCGATTTCACGGTTGCCAACGCGGATGCCGCCGAAACGCTACTCGATATGTTCGAGGATTCGAGCGAGGCTCATTTCGATGCAGCGTCCGGCGAGCTGACCTTCAGCTTTGAGGAACTCAAGACGGAGGAAGAGGAAGAGGAAGGGGAAGAGGAAGAGGAAGAGGAAGAGGAAGAGCACGAAGAAGAGGACGAGTCGGACGCGGAAACTGAGGAGCATGCGTGCAGCCACGAAGCTTCGGAGGAAGAGGAAGAAGATCAAGAGGGCGAAACGGACCGCAAAAGAAAGAAGCAAGCGTCCCGCAGCGCCGCAGAGTAGGTTGCCGGGGATTCTTCAGCTAGACTGAAATAGACCGGGAGTGCGGTTGTGACGCTCGCCACGCGTCAAGGCGGCGACGTCACAACCGGCCCGTGGTGCTGCGCCAACGGAAACTACGGTGAACAGTGCACCTGATTGAAGGCGGGCGGTCACCGCAGTTCCTGAGGCGGTGATCTACCTGCGATCGTCGGGCGGGTGATCTCGGAGCGATCGTTCCGATCCCTCCACGGCGACCAGGGCAATGACCAACCCGATATCGAGGGCGCAGAGGAAGACGGCGAGCGCCTCCAGGTCGCTCATGCGCGGCGTGCGAGAATCAGGAGGCGCGGCGGGCGCCCAGAATGAACCAGATCAGCGCGGCAAGCTCATTGGCGAGCTTGCGGTCCCGTGCGGCCTGGAAATTGATGACGGACATGCAAACCTCGGTATGACGTTCGTAGAAATAGAAATGAACCAGCTTTCGGAATGTTCGCTGACAAAGCTGTGGCATCATCGCCCGGACATAGTTAACGCCGGGATAAGGCGTGGCATTTTGGGCGATTTTGGCTCATCGGGCGCCCCCATCGGCGACAAGGCGTTTCTCAGGTGGCTCGTCCGCCTCGCGAACCATGCCCTGCGGCGCAAAGCGCGGCCCCAAGCCGCTTCCGCCCGCACTCCTGCCGGCCCCAGATCGGGGCACGGCCAGGGCGGCGCCGTCAGAGCCGTCCGGCCGTGCTGCCGCCGTCGACGGCGATGATGGCGCCGGTCATGAAAGCGGCGGCGGCCGAGGCGACGAACACCACGCTGTCGGCGACCTCCTCCGGCCTGGCGATCCGCTTCAGCGGACTGAAATTCTCGTAGTAGCGGTAGTACGCGGCCGCGTCGCCGCTCGCCTCGGCGCAGTCGCGCATCAGTTCGGTATCCATGGCGCCGGGGGCGATGCAGTTGACGCGGACGTCCGGGGCCAGCTCGAGCGCCAGCGCGCGGGTCAGGTTGATGACGCCGCCTTTGGCCGCACAGTAGGCGACGTTGTTGACGATCGGGCGCAGGCCGAGCTCCGAGGCGATGTTGACGATGTTGCCGCGGCTGGCCCTGAGCGCGGGGATCGCCGCCTTGGCGCAGAAGAAGCTGCCCTTGAGGATCGTATCGACGTGCTTGTCCCAGATGTCCTCGCTGTGATCGGCGATCGGCATTTCCCAGTTGATGGCGGCGTTGTTGACGAGCACGTCGAGCCGGCCGAAGCGGTCGAGCGCCGCGCCCACGGCCGCGTCGCAGCCGGCGACAGTCGATATGTCGGCGGCGACCCCGGCGATCCCTGGTCCACCGCCGAGGCCGGCGATCGCCGGGTCGATGGCGTCGGGCTGGAGGTCGTTGAGCATCACCTGGGCGCCGCGGTCATGGAACGCCCGGGCAATCTGCCGGCCCAGGCCGCGCGCCGCCCCGGTGACCAGGACGGCCTTTCCGGCAAAATCGATCTCGGCCATCTCACGGTTCCTTCATCGGTTCATCCCCGGTAGCGGCTGGACCAGAGGGCCAGCAGCGTCGCGCCCATGGTCAGGGCGATGAGGATCGTGGCGCTGGCGTTGATCGACGGATCGAGGGAGGTGCGGACCATGCTCAACACCAGCGTCGATATCGTATTGCCGCTGCCGATGGTGAAGGAGGTGATGATGGCGTCGTCGAGGGAGATGGCCATGGCGATCAGCGCCGCGCCGATGATCGTGGTCCGCACGATCGGCAGCGTGATCGTGAAGAACGCCGTGACCGCCGACGCGCCAAGGTCGCGGGCGCTGTCGACCAGGGCGTGATCGAAGCCGGCCATGCGCGCATGGACCACGAGGATGACGAAAGGCTGCGTGATCACCAGGTGGGCCAGGATCACGGTCGGCCGCCCGAGCGGCAGCCCGAGCATGCGCACGAAGAACATCATGAGCGCCACGGCGATGACCAACGCGGGCAGCATGATCGGAAAGCTGACGACGTGCAGGAGGACCTGGCTGTACCGGGCGGGCATGCGCACGAGGGCGAGCGCGGCCATGGTCCCGATAACGGTCGACACCAGGCCGACGGAGATCGCGACGATGGCGCTGTTCCGGGCCGCACTCCAGAACGTGTCGTTGGCAAGCAGCGCGCGGTACCAGTCCAGGGTCAGGCCGCCCATCGGAAAGTTCGTCAGCGCGCTCTGCCCGAAGCTGAAGAGCACGACCAGCACCAGCGGCGTCAGCATGAACAGGACGACGAGGGCGCCAAAGGCGGACCAGACGGCGTTCGGAAGGGCCTTGCTCATCGCCGGCTGCCGTAGGAGAGCAGGGCGCCGACGAGCAGGACGACGAGCACGGACGCGGCCAAGACGGAGAAGGACATGGCGCTGCCCATCGGCCAGTTGGAGCGCAACGAAAACTGCTGCTCGATGAAGTCGCCGATCATGGCGGTATAGGGCCCGCCCAGAAAACGCGGCGTCACATAGTCGCCGACCGCGACCAGGAACGACAGCGTGAACGCGGCCACGGTTCCCGGCCGCGCCAGCGGAAACACGATGTCGCGAAAGGCATGAAGCGGCCGTGCTCCGACGTCGCGGGCCGCTTCGATGATCTCGTCGTCGATTCCGCGCATCGAGCCGTAGAT
>Ga0187893_10013360_pt1 | contig 11449 bp, 13 predicted proteins | sample MA1701074metaG_FD_139574 | JGI IMG/M metagenome (GOLD analysis project Ga0187893, IMG submission 139574) | White microbial mat communities from a basaltic lava cave in the Kipuka Kanohina Cave System on the Island of Hawaii, USA - MA170107-4 metaG ...
GACGGCACGACCGAAGAGCCGGCAACGCTGCTTAGGGGGCAATCCGAAGAAGCTATAGAACGCACAGCACCGGAGGCACCTGAACTGTGACCGCAGAACCACCCCCGATCCGGTCGCGATCTACATCGTCCAGTCGTGAGCCGCGACTGCTCCGACGAAGGCCTTGAGCGCCGGAGAGTGCTCGCGGCCGCTCACCGTCGCCAGCTCCACCTCACGCGCGATCTCCGGGTCGATCAACGGGCGCGTCGGCAGACCTGGCAGACTGGGCAGGAACTGCGGCATGAACGAGATGCCCATGCCCGCGAGGACCATGCTCTGGATCCAATCCTCCCGCTCCGACCGATAGGGCACCGAGACATCAATGCCGCGTTCCGTAAGCAGAGCATCGAACACAGCGGTGAACTCGCAATTTAGCCGTTCGAGATACCGCTCTTCGTGGACCTCCCGTAGGGGTACCGCGTTCATATGCTCGAATCGGTGGCCCGGCGGAAACGTGACCACGAATTGCTCACGATAGAGCCGCCGCGTCACCAGACGGTCATGCAGCGGCGTCGGAGCCCCGATGAATGCCGCCTCGATTCGCCCTTCCAGCAAATCAGTCACAAGATTGTCTGGCGTTGCCTCCGAGACGGCCAGTTCGATTCCCTCGTTGTCGCGGATGAAGCGCGACAGGAATCTGACCGTGCGTTGATGGCCGATCGTGCACATCATTCCTAGCTTGAGGGGCGCCTGCTCGAGGTTCAGCATTCGGCGCGCCGTCATTTTCGCCTGTTGTGTCTGTGCCAGCACGGGTCCCAGCTTGTCGTGCATGACTTCGCCAAGCGGTGTCAGCTGCGTCAGGTTGCGCTCGCGCCGGAATAAGGTTCCGCCGAGCTCGTCTTCCAGTCCCCTGATGGCGCGGGTCAGGGAGGGCTGGGACACGTTGCACCGTTCGGCGGCGCGCGTGAAGTTGAGCGTGTCGCAGACGGCCAGGAAATAGCGGATCTGATGCATCTCCATCGGCGTCTTACCCGAATAGGTGTCTGACCGAGTTCGTCATAACGCAAGGCGCTATAGCGTTTGGCTATCGAATCCATAGAGGATCGATACTTCCGATTAGGCCGTGCGCTCGCACATGATGTCGTCATGAGCTCACAACGCGAAACGGAGATCGCCGCCGAATCGCCCAGCGGCATGGGTCTCTCCACTTGCCGCGCCTTGCCGCAACATGGCTGCGGGGCCATGCCGAATGGCGTCGCGGGGACGAGAACGGTTACCACGCTGCGGCGAGGCCTCGCCGATGGAAACGGCACCGTTTTGCGCTACTCGGGTGCCGGCGTGCACGACCTCGAAGCCATCAACACGATGATCGAGGCGGCGCGCGAGGCTTTCGGCGGCTCCGACGCCCTGATCGACAGCGCCAATGTCGATCTTGCCGAACGGGCTGATCAGCGTCGGATGAACAAACGGGACGCCGTCATCACCATGAAGCTGTCGACCGCCGCTCACGTCCTTCGCTCCGTTCTACACTACATGGCGGCGACGGCACGTGGTCGCATCATCAACATCGGTGCGGCGCTTGGTCTGGTGCCGCCTCGCTTCGGATGGGACTACCTCGTCGCGAAGCACGAAGTCGTCAGCCAGCGTGGAACCTTGAGCCGGCAGACGGTTAACCGGGCAGTACCGGCAGTGTGATATGCCCGACCTAGACACGTTGCCATCGATTGGCGGGGCAGGCACCGGGGACACACCACAGGACGATCTGCTCCCCTCAGCGTTCTGGGACCAGTGCCTGACGATCGGCGAGTTTGCACCTGATTTCACACTGCCGAACGTTAGGGGTGAGCTTGTCGGCCTGGACGATTTGCTGGACGCTGGGCCCGTCGTCGTGTCGTTTCAGCACGATTCGGCATGCCCATGCTGCCAAAGGAACCAGCGCCTGCTCTTGGAGGCCGAGCCAGCCATTGTCGGAGCCGGAGCGACTCTCGTCGTCGTGTCTGCTGCCACTGCGAACGAACGGGAGCAACGTCTCGGCGCTTGGAGCGAATTGCTGTGCGATCCCGGCGGCAAGGTCGCGGGACTATTCGGACTACTCTGCCGCGTCCCAGCCGGCCGTCGCGAGGTGCTGCGCCGAGCAGGAGTTGCTCTCGCCGATCCGCGACCGTCGGGCGAGTGCGTGGTTCAAGCGCGTGCGATCTACGTCATCGACAGCCACGGCGTGGTCGCCTACGCGGCGGTCACTCTCGGCCAAAGGCAAGAGCCGGATCCGACGGTCATTGCAGCTACGCTAACCGGGCTTCGGGAGCAGGCTGAAGCAATCGATTGACGCCGGAGCGCTGATCTCATCGCCGGTAGTGAGGAACCTGCGGTCGCAAGGCCCGCGCCAAAAGAAAGGACGCGCTTTATCCATCTGCATGCAACCACTTCCGCAAGCCATAGCCTGACAGCATCAGAACGATAGAACATCGGCATTTCCGCCTGTTCGCCACCGGCGACAGTATCCGCCATCTCCGAGAAGCCGGACAGACCAGTCGCTGCACGCCACTAACGCTCCCGACCTCCTGGAGATTTGCCGCAGGCCGGCGGTGCTTCCCCCAACCGACCGGCCTGCGGACCAATGCCTGATTGTTTCGGACATCGTTTCTAGCGCCAAGGAGGCCGCCATCATGCTGATGACCAAGACCGACCGCCCCACGCCGCAAGCTCAGCGCGAACTGCAGGGAAGGACCGCCATCGTTACCGGCTCTACCAGCGGCATCGGGCTGGGCATCGCCCGCGCCCTTGCCCAGCGCGGCGCGAATGTCGTGCTGAACGGCTTCGGCGACGCCAGCGAAATCGAGATCGTGCGTGCGGCCCTGGCCAGGGAGCATGCTGTCGACGTCGGTTACGACGGCGCCGACATGAGCAAGCCAGAGGCCATTGCTCGGATGGTCGCTGCGGCAGCCGAGCGCTTCGGCCACGTCGACATTGTCGTCAACAACGCCGGTATCCAGCACGTGTCGCCGATCGAAGAATTCCCGCTCGGCAAGTGGGATGCGATTCTTGCCATCAACCTCAGCGCGGCATTCCATACGACGCGGGCAGTGTTTGCCGGGATGAAGGCCCGGAAATGGGGCCGCATCGTCAACGTGGCCTCAGCGCATGGCCTCGTGGCCTCGCCGTTCAAGTCGGCTTATGTGGCGGCCAAGCACGGCATTGTCGGCCTGACAAAAGTGACGGCCCTCGAGGGTGCCGAACACGGCGTCACCTGCAACGCGATCTGCCCAGGCTATGTGTGGACGCCGCTCGTCGAGAAGCAGATCGACGACCAGGCCCGAAGCCACGGGATCCCGCGTGAGCAGATCATTCGCGACGTCTTGCTGGTCAATCAGCCAAACAAGAGATTCGCGACAGTCGAGGAGATGGGCGCGCTGACCGCGTTCCTCTGCAGCGATATGGCGGCGTCAATCACGGGGACCGCATTGCCCGTAGATGGCGGCTGGACCGCGCACTAACCCTCCAGGAGGCTGTCAACATGGACACGGTGCCCTATTCCGCTCGTGCATCCGGCGAATCGACGGCTGACGCCCGTACCAAAGGTCGAGCCAGGCAACGGGCGAACACGCACCTTGGGACGAAAACAATCAACTTGGCTCTGCAGGGCGGAGGCGCGCACGGTGCCTTCACCTGGGGTGTACTCGACCGTCTACTGGAGGACGATCGAATTGCCTTCGACGGCGTCAGTGCGACCAGCGCCGGCGCGATGAACGCCGTGGTCCTGGCGTACGGTCTGACCGAAGGCGGCCCGGAAGGCGCGCGGAAGGCGCTCGCCGGCTTCTGGCGGCGTGTGAGCCATGCTGCCGCCATGGGCCCGTTGCAGCCCTCGTGGCTGGATCGGCTCATGGGCAATCGATCACTGGAATGGTCACCAGCCTTCCTCGTGTTCGACCTGATCTCGCGCGTTCTGTCGCCCTATCAGTTCAATCCGATGAACCACAATCCGCTCTATGACGTCCTCGTCCAATCCGTGGACTTCGATCGGCTTCGCAGCAGCGTCTGCCCGCTCAAACTCTACCTGTCGGCGACAAATGTTCTAACCGGCAAAATCAAGGTCTTCGACAACGACGTCATATGTCCGCAGCGCGTGCTGGCCTCCGGCTGCCTGCCGTTCATGTTCCAGGCGGTGGAGATCGAGGGCGAGCACTATTGGGACGGCGGCTATATGGGCAACCCGGCCATCTTCCCTCTGATCTACAACTGCGACAGCCGCGACGTCCTGATCATCCACATCAATCCGCTCGAGCGGAAGGAGCTGCCGACCACCGCGACCGAGATCATGAACCGGATCAACGAGATCAGCTTCAACTCGTCGCTTATGCGGGAGATGCGTGCGATCAGTTTCGTGACGAAGCTGGTCGACGACAATCCAGCCGAGCTCAAGACACTCAAGAGGATGCTCGTGCACAGCATAGCTGCGGACGAGATCATGACCGAACTCGGCGTGGCCAGCAAACTCAATGGCGATTGGGACTTCCTGATCTATCTGCGCGACCAGGGTCGCGAATACGCAGATGAATGGCTCGAAGCACACTTTGATCGCCTGGGCCGTGAGTCGACCATCGACATTCGCAAGGAATACCTCTGACAAACCCCCGCAAACTCGGAGACGCATCGTGAGTAACATGAGCATATCACCCGCAATGTCATCGGTCGGCATCGCCGCGCTCCCTTTGCGCGCCATCGCGCTGCTCGAGCGCGTGCCCGTCGCCATTCCGCAGCTGCTCTTCCGCTTCGGCATAGGCTTGGTGTTCTGGCGTTCAGCGCAGAGCAAGCTCACCAGCTGGGATACCACGCTGCTGCTATTCCGCGAGGAATACAAAGTCCCGGTGCTGCCGCCGGAGCTCGCCGCCTACCTGGCCACGGCGGTGGAACTCACCGCCCCGATCCTTCTCGCCCTGGGACTCGCGACGCGCCTCGGAGCCGCCGCGACGCTCGGCATGACCCTGGTGATCCAGCTGTTCGTCTATCCGGAAAGCTATCCCGACCACCTGCTGTGGGCCGGCCCGCTGCTTTACCTCGTTCTGCGCGGGCCAGGCGTTCTGTCGATCGACCATCTGATTCGAAAGCGTTTCGCAGCGAACGTCTAAGCCCGTAGGCGGGCAGTCTCAAAAGGACTGCCCGCCCGTCCGTAGAAAGGGTTGCGGCTGCAGACCGGGTCAGCGACCAGTCCCGGCAGCAGCAAGCCGTTGCGATCAATGCGACCGCAACCGTCGCCTAGTCAGTCGCAGAGTACGGCAGGATTGGCGCAGTGGCGTCCCGCCTCGGCACCAGAACCCCGCCTCAGCGCCGGCGACTCGCATGTGTCTCGGTTTGCATCCCCAATCTCCCCATCGTAGGCCGATCCTTTGTGTTCGGCCTGCTGAGATTGTCGAGTTGTAGCGAGCCTCAGTGGCAGACAAGACTAGGAGCGCGATCTGACCGAAGCGGCCGCATTGCGCCTTCCGCATGCAGCTCCGTTCGCGGATTCGATTCTATGCATGGAAGCAATCAAAACGATTGCCAACCGGCATTTCCGATTCCGATGTCGACCTGAGATCTTCCAATGACAGTTTGCGGCGGACGGCACGATCGAGCCCCGTGTGTCATCGGCCGATGCTTTCCGCGCCAAGTCTAAGGAAACCTCTCAGCGAGTCGTGACTGCCGTGTCGACCTTCGTGTCATTGCCGACGTTGACTGTGAGCGCCGTGCACCGGCGTGCCAAGGGCGATAACACCAGGCGGAAAGTCCGGCCCCTGACCAAAGTGCAGGAGGTGCTGTTCCTTGGCGCCGTGTTTCTATTTGGCGGGCTGCTGCAGCTGCTCGTCATCTTGAACGTGCTGGGTGTCCAATGATGCGCCTGCCTAGTGCCGAGCGTTTATCCGCCGCGTGCTTCGAGGATCAGTCAGCCCGAGGCGGCCAGAGTGAGGTCCCGCCGGGTACGGTCGACGTCGCCGAGGCCAAGGGCGTGCTCCGAGTAACCGCGGTCTCCCAGAGGAGCCGGCAACAATGACGAGATATCGACGTGCAGTTTCGAGAGCCGTGTCAATCGTCACCGCAGGAATGATAGCCCTGTTCGCGCTGTGCGCAAACACGACTTGGGCCGGCCAAATGACGCTCACGACCTCCTATCCAGTGGCGAATCAGATCATGACAGGCAACGAAGGCGTGGCCTTCGCCCTTCGATTCGACGCGCCCGTCAGTCACACAGGATCCCGCTTCATACTGCTGACCCCCACCGGAGGCAGGGCGATCCGGCTTCGCATCAACTCAGATCCGCACACACTGGCCGGCGTGGTCGGGAGGCTGCAACCAGGTAGCTATCAGCTGCAATGGAGCGCCAAAGCCATTGATGGTGAGGTGACCACTGGTACGATTCCCTTCACGGTGAAGCCATAGCCTGCCGCGAAGCGTGGACCACACTGGGTAGGCCGTAAATCCAAACCGAGACTGGACAGCTTCGGATTCCTGGATGCAGGGAGCAAGACATGACCACCAAGTTTGACGCCATCGTCATCGGGACCGGCCAGTCCGGCCCGCCGCTCGCTGACCGTTTGACCCGGGAGGGGCTTAAGACCGCCATCGTCGAGCGCAAGCATGCGGGCGGCACCTGCGTCAACACAGGCTGCATTCCGACCAAGACGCTCGTGGCGAGCGCTTATGTGGCCCACATGGCAAGGCGAGCTGCGGAGTATGGCGTCGACGGCGGGCGGAAGATCAAGGTCGACATGAAGCGCGTGCGGGCGCGCAAGGACGCGATCGTCCGCAGGTCGCGGACCGGCATCGCCGGTTGGATGAAGGACCTGCCCAATGCCACGTTCTATCGCGGCCACGCGCGATTCGAGGTGCCGCACCGCGTTCGCGTCAATGGCGATCTGCTGGAGGCGGACCGTATTTTCATCAACACCGGTGGCCGTGCGCTGGTCCCGGACATGCCGGGCCTGTCCGAGATCGACTACCTCACGAATAGCAGCATGATGGCGGTCGATTTCCTGCCCGAGCACCTGATCGTCATCGGTGGCAGCTACATCGGCCTTGAATTCGCGCAGATGTACCGGCGCTTCGGCAGCAAAGTGACTGTCGTGGAAATGGGCGAGCGGCTTATCGGCCGTGAGGATCCGGACGTGTCAGACGCAATTCGCGACATCCTCAGAGACGAGGGCATCGAGATCCGCCTCAATGCCACCTGCATCGCCGTGGAGCGCGCGGGCAAGCACATCGCCGTCAATCTCGATTGCAAGCGTGCGCCCCGGCGCGTCGTCGGATCGCATCTGCTGCTGGCCGTCGGTCGGCGGCCGAACACGGACGACCTCGGCCTCGACAAGGCGGGCATCGCCACCGATGACCGCGGCTTCATTGTGGTCGACGACGAACTCCGGACCAACGTGCCTGGCGTATGGGCGATCGGCGACGTCAATGGCCGCGGCGCCTTTACACACACCTCCTACAACGACTATGAGATTCTCGCCGCCAATCTGTTCGACGGCGAGAAACGCCGCGTCAGCGACCGCATCTCTACCTACGGCCTGTTCATCGACCCACCGCTCGGTCGTGCCGGCATGACCGAGCGCGAGGTGCGGGCCGCCGGGATCAAGGCATTGGTCGGCACGCTGCCCATGGCTTCGGTCGGCCGCGCGCGCGAGCGCGGCGAGACGCAGGGGTTCATGAAAATCATCGTCGCCGCGGAGACGAAGCAAATCTTGGGCGCGGCGCTGCTGGGCCTCGGCGGCGACGAGCTCGTGCACACGCTGCTCGACCTGATGTACGCCAAGGCCCCCTACACCGTGATTGAGCGCGCCATGCACATCCACCCGACGGTGGGCGAGTATCTGCCGACGGTGATCGGTAACTTGGAACCGATGGCCTAGCATCTGCCTCATGGCGGGCTTGCCGCAATCGACAACACGATCATTGTGTCCGCCTCGCACTCAACGCGGTCGAATCTGGACAGATTTAGAGATGCGTGTGGTCGCTCGACCGGTACGGGCGGCTCCGAAACATACCCTGTGAAACCGGCGGAGTTTCTTTGACCAACGGACTCTTGACTCGCTGGTCGGCATTTCCGACACCCCGCCGATTTACATGGATCACCCTATCACGACGGCTGCGGCTCTCCTCCCCAACGATACGATTTGATCGATTGCACGAAGGCGCCCACCGGCGCCGAGTGGGGACGACCCGCCACGGTCACGAGCATGACCTCGCGTGATATCTCTGGCTCGATGATGGGTCGGGTCATGAGCCCGGGAACCAACGGCGAATACATCGGCATGAAGCAGATGCCGAGGCCAGCGAGAGCCATGACCTGAATCCAATCCTCCCGCTCGCTCTGGTAGGCGTACTGCAATTTTGACCCGGAGGCGATCCGTGCTCCCTTCAATTGTTCGAAAAACTCGCAGTTCACTCTGATCAGATAGTTTTCGCCATCCATGTCGGCCATGCGGACGGCATTCGTGCTCTCGAACCGGTGACCCGGCGCGAACCCAACAACGAACCTCTCGATGTAGAGCCGGGTCGTGCGGAGTCGATCCTCAAAGGGTTCGGGCTGCGCCAGGATCGCGACGTCGAGCTCGCCTCGCTCCAGGAGTTCCTTCAACTGGCTTGGCGTTCTCTCGATGAGGGACAGACGAATCCCCGGATGCTGGGATTGGAACCGGCTCAGGAAGCCGGCGAATCGCAGCGGTCCGATCGTGCACATGACCCCCAGCCTGAGCGGCGCGTCCTTGAGGGCAAGTACGCTCTTGGCGGTCGACTTGGCGGCTTCAGCGTTCTCCCACATGCGCTGGAGATGGGGTAGGAGAGACTGGCCCAGGGTCGTCAGATGGGTGTTGTTGCGCTCCCGGTGCAACAGAATGCCGCCCACCTCGAACTCGAGGGCCCGGACCGCTCGCGTCAGCGACGGCTGGGAGACGTGGCAACGCTCGGCTGCTCTGGTGAAGTTCCGGGTCTCCGCCAGTGCCATGAAGTATCGGACCTGATGCATCTCCATCGGTCACTGCTCCAATGCCTGCCAAACCGCTGTTCCCGCCGCGCGGCACTAGAGAGTAACGTACCAGCACGGCATCGCATAGTCCGCACGGAGACGCGTGTCGGAAGTATGGAGACGTGGCCGCGTTGCTCGGCCAAGGCGGATTGGACAGGCCCCGGCCCGGCCGCAGGGCATCAGGTGAGTGGTGAAGACGCTAACGGACACGTGTATGATTGGGCCCAACAAGGCTCGGAGAACAACGACGGGCCACCGACTCGGGGGTTTGCCACGATGGAACTGCATCAAATCAGGTACTTTCTGGCCCTGCACGAAACGAAGAACTTCACGCGGGCAGCCGAGCGTTGCCACGTATCGCAGCCCTCGCTGACGCGCGCCGTGAAGGCGTTGGAAGACGAGCTTCACGGCGCGCTGATCCACCGCGAGCGCAACAACACCCATCTGACCGATCTCGGCCGTCTGATGCTGCCCTATTTCCAGGAAGTCTATACTCACATGTCGGCGGTGAAGCAGCGTGCCCGCGCCTTCGCCGATCTCAAGGAAGCTCCGCTCTCGGTTGGCATCATGTGCACCATCGGACCGGGCAAGCTGGTCAATCTGTTCAGCGAATTTCACGACGCTCACCCTGACATCGATCTTCATATCCGCGATGGCCGCGCGCAGGACCTGCAGGCGCTGCTGGCGGCTGGAGAGCTCGACCTTGCCATCTATGGCCTGCCGGACGACGACTATGGTGACCAGATTCACGCCCAGCCTCTGTTCACCGAGTCGTTCATCATCATCATTGCTCCCGGCCATCGATTCGCGCAGATGAAGGCCGTGCGCTTCCGCGACCTGCATGACGAACGCTACCTGGGCCGCTCCAAGTGCGAAGTCATGGAGAAGTTCCTACGGCTTGCCGACAAGCTCGGAGTCAAGCCGAAGCAGCCCTACTTGAGCGAGCGGGACGACTGGGTCGAGGCCATGGTCAGGGCCGGATGGGGTTTCAGCTTTTTTCCGGAGTATGCCACCACGGCACCTGATCTGGTCAGGCGACCGCTTATCGAGCCCGAGTTCAAACGCACCGTCAATCTCGTGACGGTTCGCGGCCGCCCATATGCTCCCGCAGTGGGCGCCTTCGTGCGCGTTGCGTTGCAGCACAGGTGGACGGGTACCAGTAAGACGCACGCGCGGCCGGCGGCGGCCTAGGTGCCGGTTGCCAGCGCCTCGATGAATTGAATCTCGACAACACCTGTTTTGCCTGGAAGCGCAGGCGTCGGGCGTAGCACCGGGCACCCGTGTGCGAAAGCCACGCGTTACGGCAATGCCAGTCTCAGCGCATGTCCTCAGGCCATAACCGGACCCGATCTGGACGTGACATCTGAGCGAGACGCCGGGGGGCCGGGACAAAAGCCCCAAGGAGGACTGGTGCGAGCCGACTATGCATTCGGACGGCCCACTAATGTGCATTCGCTATCGCTATCGACTCAATGTCGAAACGATATTTCTGATCTTGGCTGGTTCAGGACAGAATTCTTCAATGCGTGGTCGGCCGTTGATGCATTCAGCCGCTCGGCAATCGATGTTCGCCTCAGCGCGACTGCTCTGCACCAGGCTCGGACAGGAGGAGTTCACATGCTGAGATTGGCATTCACCGCAATGTTTGCGATCACTCTGGTTTCCGCGGAAGCAGAAGCGGCACCTGCCTGCGGCAAGCGAGACGACGTTCTGGCGCAGCTGAGCGAGAAGTTCAGGGAGGCGCCAGTCGGCGTCGGCCTCGCCAGCAACGGCGGTCTGATCGAGTTGCTGACTGCGGACACAGGAACGACCTGGACGTTGATCGTCACCATGCCAAACGGCCCGACATGCCTCTTGGCCGCGGGTCAGGATTGGCAGCAACAGCAGCTGGCCGTGCTCGATGGGCCGGCCATCTAGCAGCCTCATCGGGTGCGACCGCAACGACGATGACGACGCACTCATGAGTTTCTCGGAAGGAACCGAATCCGATGACTAGTTCGACCGTCCATCTTGTTGCCCACAACCCGGTGGCCCCAGAGCTGCATCGCCATGCAGAGCAGACCTCGACCGTCGGAAGCATAGTGTCGCGGCTGCGCAGGGAGCTTTCCTCTCGGCAAGCGACCGCCCAGTCTGTCGAGACAACTGGGGCGCTCCAAGCAGAGGCCGGCACCCAGATCGCCTTCCTGTCGCGCTGCGTGGTGCTGCAGGCGATCGGCGCCGCTTTCCTCGCCGGCCTGTGGATCGCCGGCCTGGCCAGCAAGCCGTTCCAAGGCGACACCGCGGCGCTCTGCTGGATCATCCTCGGCATCGGCGCGCTCGGCATCGCCTGCGTCTTCCTGCAGCGCTGGCGCGACGTGCAGTGGATCGCCACCCACGTGGTCCGCATCGGCCTGCTCGGCACCGTGGTCGGCCTGATCATCGCCTTCTCGGCCGCGGGCCAGGGCGGCTCCAGCAGTCCGGAAGAGATCAAGC
>Ga0187893_10013361_pt1 | contig 11448 bp, 8 predicted proteins | sample MA1701074metaG_FD_139574 | JGI IMG/M metagenome (GOLD analysis project Ga0187893, IMG submission 139574) | White microbial mat communities from a basaltic lava cave in the Kipuka Kanohina Cave System on the Island of Hawaii, USA - MA170107-4 metaG ...
GGATTTAAAGGTTTGCGTTGGACGCGTGACGACGGCACGATCGTGACATTCCGTTCGTCGATCGCGAAACATTATGTGGCGTCGATGACAACGCTCGAGACAACTGCGAAGAACAAAGTCGAACGCATAAAAGATTTTTACGACTTCCGTGCAAAGGGCATGGCCGATCACACACGTTCGAAGCTAAAGCGTGTCGTCATCGACCCTACGAGCGACCGCGTGAAAGCTGCCGAAGTCGTCGAAATTCTGCGTCTTTCGAACATCGAAGTAAAAGTCACGACCTCGTCGTTTACTTCGCCGACTGCTCATACCTATCTGCAAAAAGATTCGCCCGCGACGCGAAAAACTTTCCCCGCCGGGTCTTACATAGTCGATCTCGACCAGCCGCAACGCATTTTTATAAAAGCAATTCTCGAACAAGACACGCCGCAGGATAAGGCGTTCGTCGATGACAACATGGCGCGATTTAAGCGCAACCAAATGCGAGGGAAAGGTCAGCCGAAAGAAGATTACGGTTTCTACGACATCACGGCGTGGTCGCTGCCGCTCGCTTTTGGCGTCGATGCTTGGTGGACGGAGGAAAATGCAAATGTCGCAGGTAACTTTGTCGATGCCGCGCATCTCGAACATGTCCGTCGCGGCGGCGTTAACGGGCGTGCTGCTATCTCTTACGTCATTCCATACGAGACGGACACGACCGGAGCTCTCGTTACAAAACTTTTGCAAAACGGCTACAAGGTCGCTGTTGCCACTCGCCCGCTCAACGCCGGGGGGCGCAACTGGAAGGTCGGCACATTCGTCGTTCGCGTTTCGCGCAATCCTGATTCGATTCACGATAGAATTGCGACTTACGCTCGCGAAATGGGCGTGAACGTCACTGCGATAAATTCCGGCTACTCAGACGAAGGTGACACGAGCGTCGGCGGTGAATCTGTGCTCAGTTTGCAAGAACCGAAGATCGCGATCGCCGCCGACGAAGGCGTCGTGCAGGAATCTTACGGCTCGATCTGGTGGATGTTCGACCGTTACGGCATCGAGTTCACGCCGATGACGATCGCAAATATTCGCGGCGGTGCTTTGCGTGATTATAATGTGCTAATTCTGCCTGACGGTTCGGCCGGAAGATACATGAGTTCGTTCGGAGCCGGCGGCGTCGGCGCGTTAAAAGAATTTGCCGGTCGCGGCGGAACGATCGTCACCATAAGCGGCGCATCTGTCTTTGCGGCACTAAAAGACGTAGGCTTGAGTTCGACAAAACTCGTCGGCAGCGATGACGACGAACAGAAAGGTAAAGTTCCCGAAGATAAACCTATCCCAACTCCGACGCCTGCGGCCGCTACTTTCAGCGCAGCGGAAAGGCCGGTGATGCCCGACGACAGCTCTGACAAAACCGGCGTTCCGCTGCCCGCGATCGCTTCGCCATCGGCGGACGCGAATAAAGTTCCCGAGTCATTGCCCGGTGCGATCTTTCGCGCGACCGTCGATCGAACGACCTATATCAACTACGGCGTAGATAAAACCGAAATTCCCGTACTGCTCACCGGCGGTTCGTTCTTCCGCTACTCAAAAGAAGGGACGAACGCACTCGTATTCGACGAAAAACCTCGTTCACCGCTGACAGTTTCAGGTTTTGTGTGGGAAGGAAATACCGAAAGATTGTTAAAAGGCACGTCGTATCTTATCGACGAACGCTCAGGCGGCGGCCACGTTGTTCTCTTTGCCGAGGATCCGTTCTTTCGTGGAATGACCCGAGGCGTGACGCGGCAGTTTTTTAATGCGATCGCGTTTAATGGAATCTTTTAAGAACTCTAACGCAGAGAACGCCGAGCACGCTGAGATAAGAAATTTAAATTCGTTTTTGATCTCTGCGTTCTTTGCGTTCTCTGCGTTGAAAAAATTTTATGTTTACGGTTAAGGCGAGTTTCAGCGACGACATTACTCTGAACACGAGCATCGATAAGGTGCGTGAGTTTTTTGGCGACATAACGAATTTTGCCGAACTAATGCCGGGCGTCGATCAAGTGCATATTGATGCACACGGCGTGGCGCATTGGAAAGTGCAGGCCGAGATTCCTTTTGTCGGACAGATGCTGCAAAAGTTTTCTCTCGAACTCGCCGAAAGCAGCGAAGAGCGCATCGAATGGTCTCCGCTGCGCACCGAGGCTGAAAACTTTTTGCGATACTCGGCCGACTTTCTCGAAAAAGCAAAAGACGTAACGCTCGTCCACTTCTCGCAATTCGTCGAACTTCGTCGTAAAAAGGCAAGCGAACTTCACTCACTTGCGTGGCTCGCCGGCGAATCGCTCATCTCAAGCGAAATGACAAAAAGCATCACAGCGATGATCCGCGTGTTTATCGAAAAAGCAAAAGAAAGATTGGAAAAATAGATCAGCCCGCAAAACACGCGAAACACGCGAAAATGGAATCATCATTTTTTAGCGTATTTCGCGGGCAAATTTCTTAGGTTATCGCGCCGCCGTCCACAATGACGATCTCGCCGCTCATAAAACTATTGCGGTCCGATGTCATGAATGCAGCGATCTCGGCGAGTTCGCTTGGGCTTCCCTTGCGTCCCTTTGGCACCCAAAAATCATGCATTTGGATTAAACGTTCAGGTAATGAATGACCGAGGTCGGTGTCGAAGATGCCCGCCGCGATCGCATTGACCGAGACGCCGAAGTTAGCGGCTTCGCGTGAGAGACATTTTGTAAACCCGATCATCGCGGCTTTTGAAGTTGCGTAATGAACGGAAGTCGGGAGTGATCTTATCGCGCCGACCGATGTGATATTGAGTATGTGGCCGTGGCGTTCGCGAAGCATTTGTTTGTAAAACGGTTTGGTGACGGCAAACAAGCTGCCGACATTTGTCTCGACGACCCAATCCCATGATTTGTCCGTCGTCGTCGCAAAATTATCGGGTTTATTTACAGCGGCGTTATTGACGAGAACCTGTATCGGCCCCCACGCATCTTTTATTTCGCGGGCAACTTGCTTCATTCCGACGCGATCGGTAACCGAAATTTTAAAGCCGAGAGCACGGCGACCGTGGGCCTCGATCTTCGACTTAACCTCTTTCGCAAGCTCGTCACGCGAATGATAATTAAACGCAACGTCGGCGCCTTCGCGGGCAAAAACCTCGCAGATCGCCGCACCGATGCCACGCGTGCCACCCGACACAAACGCACGTTTACCTTCCAATAAAAGAGCCATAAATTAAACAAAAGGCAGAAAGTTATTCTCTACTTTCGCGCTCGCACTATCAACTGTGAATATGGTTTTAAGCGGCGGCCTGAATTGGCTCGGCTTGAACTTGAGGCAGCAGGGCGTGAATCTCGCGGACGATCTGCTCTGTGGAATTTGGCATTGTAAGTCCGACCGTCGCGGCTTTCATTTGAGAATATCGCGTCGTATCGCTGACAAGATTGCGAATCGTCGGCACGATGTCCGTTGCTTTATTTAGCAGCAATCCGGCACCGCGGCGCTCGATCATCTTCACAGTTCCGGCCTCCTGCGGCATCGGCGGTGTCGTAATGTCGGCGATGATCGGCAGCCGGCAGGCGAGAGCTTCGAACGTAGTGAGACCGCCGAGTTTCGAGACCATGACATTCGCCGACTGCATCAGCTTTTCGATCTCGTCAGAATAGCCGATGACTTTGACCGGAAACTTCGCGGTCTTTGCAAGTTGCTCGGCTTCGAGACGAAGCTGTTCGTTTTTGCCCGCGAGAAAGATCGCCTGCACATCGAGTTCGCCACGCACAAGCTCACGGAAAATCTGCGGAATGTTGCCGCCGCCGATCCAACCTGCGTTTACAAAAACCGTGAATTTGTCGGGATTCAACCCGTAAGCTCGTCGCGCATTTTGCGCGTCGGACTCATCAACCTCGTGAAATTTAGGATCGACGGGCATGCCCGAAATTTTTATTCTTTCAGACGCGACTCCATAATCGATCAACTGCTGCCGTGCGTCATCGTTCGCAACCAGATACAACGACACGTCGTCGCACGCCCAGCCTTTCCAAAATCCGTAACACGGATCTGTTACAACGGTGACGAGTGGAATTTGCTGCGACAATTTTAGTTCTTTGAGCACGCGTGCAAAGATGTGCTGTGTGAGCGGATGCACGCTGACGACGATGTGCGGACACCATTTTTCAAACGAATCGCGGCAAAATCCGATACAGCGTTTCATGAAAAACTCACGCGTCTCGGGACGAATCTTATTTATTGCCCAGTACAGATATTTCATCCAATGCTGTTTATTTTTCAGCATCCAGTTGTAAACATTGACCAGCTTTTCTGTGATGTGATGAGATTCCTCGACGGCCTTGATCGTGCGAACAGCTGCCGACTCGCCCTGCCATAATTTTTGCAGCCCTTCCGTTATCGTCTGCGCAGCCGAGCGATGTCCACCGCCGGTGTCGGACGAAATGATCAATATTTTTGGAGTATTGGATGTCATTTTGCTGGCGGCACTGCTAATTGCTTGCAGATCTTCGATGCCGTGTAGTCGTTTATCTCAGTGTGTCTCGGAATTGCAGTTCTTTTCTTAGAGCCTATGTTCTCCCAAATCGAATGACTGCCGCCCTCGCGTAGCATTCGGCATCCATGGGCTTCGAGGTGTCGAAGCAAGTCACGCCGCTTCATACACCGGTTCGGCACTCACCGTAAATCGCGACGATGCGTTCAATATCAAATGGATCGGCTCAACGAGATCGCCATCCGGATCAGAAATGCTCGGATCGGGAACCGGAAGTTTCTCACCCTGCATAAGATTTGTCTCTGCCATGTCCACAAGAGCTCCGGCCAACAACGTTCTAGCCTCATTGATGTCTCGTCCACAAGTTATGACGCCGGGGAAGTCAAGAACTTCGCCGTGAACGCCGTCGCTCAGGAATTTGTACATCGCGTTATACGTCAGCATATTCTTAAGCTTTCAGCGCAATTTCCCTCGCCTCTGCAAAACCTGAAAGATTCTTTGCAGCTTTCTTCATCTGACCCTCGAGCTTTTTGATCTTGATCAGATGTTTGGGATTTAACGGCAGCGAAGGATAAAAGCAATTCGATTCGTGCGTGCAGAAACAGCCGGCACCGGCTTCTTTACGGCGAGCTTTCATTAGATCGGTGTTCCAAGCGGATTGAAAATTCCAGTCGTAGTCGCGAAGATTCAGCACGTCAGTCTTATTCTCACACGACGAAAGCGCGCCCGTGTCGTAGATCACCGCACCGGCCGAACCGGCGTAGCATTTTAGCTGGGCTTTATTTTCTTCTTTCGTTTTGGCGATGATGTCGTGCATGTAGATATCGACTGCAGCTTTGAAAAAGCCGGATTTGCCGCCGTAGTTATTTTTCAGTGCCGCACTCTTTGTGTCTTCAAGAATCATATGCGACAGCTCTTGGTAGCGACGATGATCAAAATTCAGTTCGTTCGGATCAGCCGACGGCGGACGAATGTAATTGATATTCACCTTATCGGGTTTGAGATCGTGTTTTAGAAAATCGTACCAGTCGAAGATCGTGTCTTCGTTCGAATGCATCACGCATGTGCAAGTTTGAATATCGAGCTGCGGATACTGCTCGCGTTTCATCTGCTGTAGCGTGCGGGCCGTGTGTATCGCCTTGTCCCAGCTTCCCTCTTTGCGGCGGATCTTCTCGTGCGCATCTTTCATTCCGTCGATGCCGAGAGCGACGCTGACGTTGAGCTTCGGACATTCGTCCATTATTCGCGCAACGTCGGAGAAAATTCGCGGATGAATCTGTCCGTTCGACATCAGGTAAACGCTGTCGAGCTTGTTGTTTTCGTAAAATGCACGAACGATCTCCGGCAGATCTTTTCGCGTAAACGGTTCGCCGCCCGCAAGCACAAGCACGCCGAGATTACCGCCGAGAGTTTCAGATATCTTCGCGATCTCGTCGGCCTTCATCTGTAGCTTTTTACGCGGACGATCGTCGAGTTCCTCAGTAAAAAAACAATGCGTGCAACGCATGTCGCACACGCTGGTCACCAGAATATTCAAAAACACCGGCGAGATCGGTCGCCCAACGATGATGCTCGCGTACCGCTTAAAAATTTCCTTTGTCGCAAAATCCATTATATATCCTGCCTAAAACGGCGAAATTGTTTGATGCAGACATTGCCTGCGCGGGTTTAACTCTATCGTATATGGGCTGATTTTGACAATCGCGAACTACGGGCCGGTCGAGGCGATAGTGACGTATCGGCGGGCTTTCTCAAGTTCCAAAATGTCTTTGTCAGCTTCCGACCATTCGGCGAGAAACCGCTGATAAGCGGCGAGAGCAAGATCGTTCTGGCCCTTTGCTTCATAGGCCTGGGCTAGAGAATAAGTGGCTAAAGGATAATTTGGCGAGAGTTGAAGAATTCGTTCGTACTCTGCTATCGCCTCGTCATATCGCCCCAGACGCAGCAGCGTCGATGCGAGGCAGTCTTCGAAATCATACAAATTCCACGCCGGAGGCGGATGATCGAGCGCCTCGCGAAACGCGTCGAGAGCCTCTTCGTTGCGGCCTTCGTCGAGGGCGACGGCGCCTCGGTAAAAAAACTCGAAACGCTGATTAAACCGGCGTCCGCGATCGACAGGCGAATTTACCTTGAATACACCCGACGGAAAATCAGTACAATGCGTCATCGGTTTTGGTCTGAGGCGGATGATCGAATCCGCCCAAAATGTGTCCGTAACGTAAGGTCGAGCTTTTAACGCTGCGTTTTTGGCCGCTTGCAGATCGCCTCGGCAGAGATGAACCAGAGCGAGATTGTAAAAACCGCGCTCACGCTCAAAATCCGAATTGGCGAGTTCGACATATTTTTTAAAGAGATCGATTGCGCTTCGGTATTGCCCGAGCCGAAAACGCGTATTCGCGAAATGTATGATGGCGAGACGGAATTCAGGATTGAGCCGAATCGCACGGTCGTAATTTTCAATCGCGTGCGCGTAATCGCCGGCCCACTGATAAGACAATCCGAGACTGTCATAAGCATTGGGCTCCGACGGTGCAAGCTCGACATAACGCTGATGAGCCGCTATCGCTTCATCGTGCCGACCGAGAGAGGAGAGCATGCTGCCGAGCGTGTTGTGCAAATTTTTTTCCATCGGGTCGATCGATATTCCCTGACGAACGACAAGTATCGCGTCTTCGCGTTTGCCCTCGCCCGAGAGCAGCTTTGCGAGTTGGCCGTAGCTTTCCGTTTCGAGAGGATAACGATCTATTATCTGGCGGTAATTCGAGATCGCCATCTCGAAATCTAAATTTGCTGTCGCATACCAGGCCGTTATGTTCAGCCGATCCTTTTCCGTCAAACGGTCGGATAGCTGATACGCCTTTTCGAGATAAGGTTTGCCTCTCTCGACATCATTGTTCATCACCGCGTATGCGTAGCCGATCCTCGCGTGTGCCATCGCAAAACGCGGATCGCGCTCGACCGCCTGTTTCAACAGCACGATAGCCTCGTCGAGCTGAAGTGCCCGCGCCTTTTCCACGCCGAGCGAATAAAACCTATATGCCGCAAGGTCGTTGGTCATCGTTTCGGCAACTGAACCGTCGTGTTCAGGAATTGCGTCGAGATGCCGGGCGATTTTCAGCGAAAGCAGATCGATGTCGGCGAGCAACTGTTCGGGTTTATCGACGATCAGATTTTCTGCGGCGATAATGCTGCCGCTTGCTGTCTCAAGTATTTGCACGTCGAGGCGAACACGTTCGCCAACTCGAGCAAAGCCGCCTGTTACGACAACGTCCACCTTTAATCGTCTGGCGGTTTCAAGCTCAGCGGTGGCGCGATCTGAGTTCGTCGAAATCGATTGACTTTCTAGAAAGGCGGACAATTGACCTCGGCTGACGACTGCGAGTTTGTCAGAGCGAGAGAGATCGCCGATCAGCATGTCGGCCAAACCTTCACGCAGCCAATCGAGTTCGGCGTTTTCGGTCTGGTTTTTGAAATACATGACCGCCACAGATTTTTTCCCGGTAATTTGCGGGATCGAGGATTGGGCGGTTCGGCTCTCGGCAAAAATAAATTTCGGCACGACGTAAACTGCCGAAGTGATCAAAACGGTCGCGGCAGCAGCGGCGGCGGCAAGTTTTAGAACTGAAAATCGATTTTTTCCATTAAGACGAGCACGAGAAGGCGAGGTTTGGAGATGGTCGTCAGATTCCTCTTCATATTCGAGTTCAATGCGGGTTATCTCTTCGGTTTGAAGCGCTCTCCGGTGGTTTACCGCGATCTCGACCGGGCGGATAAACCTGTAGCCGATCTTTGGCACGGTCTTAACGAACTGCGGCTTGTGAGAATCGTCGCCCAGCACACGCCGAATTTCTTTCACGCACTGCACCAAAACATCGTCGGTCACGGCCGTGTCTTTCCAGACAGTTTCGATCAACTCGGTCTTTGTGACGAGCCGCTCGCGATTTTCGACCAAATGGAGCAGGACCTGAAATGTCTTCGGTCGCAGATGACGCTCTTCACCCTCGCGCAAAACGCAGCCGCGAGCGACATTTATCTCGACATTCTCAAATAGATAGGTTGGTTTTTCCGCCGAATCCATCACGCCATATCAAATTTCGGAAAAATATCGCCGTTCTTTCGTTACTTTTTCTGTTTCGGCGGCGATGCTCATAACATAACGATGTTAATTGTAAATTGCAACCAAAACGCGAGGACTAACCTGTGAAAAGACGTTTGAAATTCACAGTGACAACGGTTCGTCGACAGGTGTCGGTGAGTGGCGATGACGAGCGGTTTTCGCCGGAAGATGCGAGCGAGGTCGTGAATCGTAAGGCCGTGCAGCTTTGCGAATTGCTCGCTGCGGGTAAATTTCATGTCGTGCCCGACGCCGACGAGTCTTTAGCCGTTTGTCCGAAATCAATGTTAGAGAAGGAGTAATGTTATGAATACCAGCCGAAGTTTTATTGTTCGAGTTATTTTTGTGTTTGCGTGTTATGCAGCCGTCGTATCGGTTAGCGCTCAGGATTACAGCGTTACAACAACCGGCAACGCGATTGTTGTAACGGACAACACAGGCGGCGGTGATACGCTCAATGTCACGCAGCCGTTGGCCGGGAACATTCGCTTTACCGAAGCCGGCGCCACGAGGACGTTCAGCGTCGATGGCGGCGCTTTCATAACAGGCAATTCGGGCAACCTGTCGTTGACGGGCATTAACTCGATCACCGTAAACGCCCAGGGCGGCAACGACACGGTAAGCATCGCGGCAATGACCGCATTGCCCAGCCTGACCGTAAATGGAGGCACCGGCAATGACACGGTGAGTTTTACGGGCAATGTTACTTTCAATTCGGATGCGAATCTCGATCTCGATCTGCAGAATGACGACGCGACGCCTGGAACCGATCAATTTAACGTCAACTCAGGCGCGGACGTAATTTTATCGGGGTTGGGTTTCGTGACTGTGCGAGTCAGTCGCAATATTCTCTTCACCGCCGGATCGATACTGCGCACGGCGAACGGCAACATTCTCCTCGAAGCAAATCTGCAAGCCACGCCGACGGCCGAAAGTTTTCAGGGCATCGACGTCGGCGGAACGACGGTCGAAGCAACCGGAACCGGTGTTGTGACGTTATCGGGACGCGGTGGCAACGGGGCGGCTAATCGCGGTGTATATGTTCGTCGATTGAGCAGCATTGCTGCTGCGGTGCGCGGCGGCACGACCGTCGGCGTAACGACGACAAGCGTGACGGGGCAAGGAGGCGTCGGCAGCAATCCGCATGGCGTCGATATCGACGCAGGAAATGTAGCGAATGGTGCGCAAATTACCTCCGCAGGCGGCAATGTTTTCGTCAACGGAACAGCCGGTAACACGTCGGGTGCAAATAACTACGGCGTGATTCCCGTAAATGGCGGCGTCATAACTTCTGGAGGAAACGGAAATGTCGTCGTCCAGGGCACGGGCGGCGCAGGCACCGGCGGTGGTAACATCGGCGTTATCCCTCATCAAGGCGTGGGAACGATCACGTCCGGAGGTAACGGAACGGTGACGGTGACAGGCACAGGTGGTAATGGGCCGAGCAGTCACGGCATCCAGTTCTTTCGCACCGGACGAATCATCTCCGGCGGTGCAGGTGCGGTAAGCGTTACGGGAACCGGAGGCGGCGCAAACGGTCACGGCGTGTGGCTCAATCCCGTAGATGGTGCCGAACAGGCTCGCATCGGTTCGGGCGGCGGCACGGTCACCGTCCAAGGAACACCTTCCGGAAATGCGATCGGTATAATCCTGGCCGGTTCGACCGCCGGAACGCAGCCGCACATCACGTCGAGCGGCAACGCCGACGTGACTATCATTTCCGATACGATGGTTTTCGACGGCGGAGGCACGTCGCAGATCGGCGGAGGCACGGGAATAGTGAATCTTCGCCAGCTCACTAATGGAAGAGGCATCGCGCTCGGTGGCGTCGATAGCGGTTCCGGGGTCGGTCTGACCGATGGCGAACTCGACTTCGTAATCGCCAGCGTTGTAAACATCGGCAATGCAAATACGGGTTCGTTTCAGGTTGCACCCAGCACGATCTCACAGACAAAGACGATAAATATCATCGCTCCGGTCGGACTTTCGGTTCAGTCATTCGGCGATCTGGGCATCTTTGGCACGATCACCGGAGTCACGACATCGACCGGCACGATCAGACCGGGCGCAAGTCCGGGAGTTATAAATTCCATCGGCAACTTTACGATGAATCCTGGCTCCGGTTTTGTAGTCGAATTCGGCGGGACGACGCCCGGTAACGGAGCGAACAATTATGATCAGTTGAATGTCACAGGAACCGTAAATATCACAAACGCGGTTCTAACGACCGCAAGCTTCGGCGGATTCTCTCCAACAACGGCAGATTCCTTCGTGATCATCAATAATGACGGTGTGGACGCCGTGATCGGCATGTTTGCCGGCATGCCGCAGGGACATCCGATACCAAACTTTGCGGGTAATGGTCTTGCGGGCGTGATCCGTTATGACGGTGGCGACGGCAACGATGTGGTAATCCAAACACGTCTCTCTCCGACATCGGCGAATGTCGGTCTCGCCGGTCGTGTTGTCACGAGTGATGGTCGCGGCATAGCGTATGCCCGAGTGACGATTGCCGGCGGCCAGCTTGCCCACCCGCGCGTGTCACTGACCAATCCATTCGGCTATTATTCGTTTGTCGATCTGCCGGCGGGCTTCACCTACGTTGTCTCTGTGGGCTCGAAGACTTACAACTTTACTCCTCCAACCCGAGTCGTCACTTTGAATGACGGTGTCGCCGATTTCGTTTTCGTCGCGGACCCCATTGAGTGATTCAGGTCGATTTTGAACTAATCGTTTTCTTTGATGTTAAAAAGACGGTTTCTCCTGACATTGAACTACAATCGATGTCGACAAAAACAGATCTTGTTCTTTGAAAAGGAGAAACCGTAATGACATTGTACATCGGAGTTGATTTTCA
>Ga0187893_10013362_pt1 | contig 11447 bp, 14 predicted proteins | sample MA1701074metaG_FD_139574 | JGI IMG/M metagenome (GOLD analysis project Ga0187893, IMG submission 139574) | White microbial mat communities from a basaltic lava cave in the Kipuka Kanohina Cave System on the Island of Hawaii, USA - MA170107-4 metaG ...
CGCTTCGCAACCTCGGCGCTTTGCGCATCAACTACTTGCATCGATCGAACAGCCGAAATCGCACGAAAGCAACGGCGAGTTGAGAAAGTCGGGCTAGGGCCGACCGCGGGCACGCCGGATGCCCTCCGAGAACCATGCCACGCGCCGTCTGGAAAGGGGCCATCAGCTTTGGGCTGGTGCACGTGCCCGTCGCGCTCTATCCGGCCTCGCAGGAGAGCGAGATCGATTTCGATTGGCTCGACAAGCGATCGATGGACCCGGTGGGCTACAAGCGGGTCAACAAGCGCACCGGCAAGGAGATCGACAAGGACGACATCGTGCGTGGCGTCAAGCAGGCGAGCGGCGACTACGTCGTGCTCGCCGACGACGAGGTAAAGGCCGCGTATCCGCGCAGCACGCAGACGATCGAGATCGAGGCGTTCGTCGCGGCGAGCGAGATCCCGCTCGCGCAGCTCGAGCGGCCGTATTTCCTGGAGCCGGTCGGCAAGGCCGACAAGGTGTACGCGCTGTTGCGCGAGGCGATGCGCGAAGCCGATGTGACCGGCATCGCGCGCGTCGTGATGCGCACCAAGCAGCACCTGGCGGCGTTGCTCGCCACCGAATCGATGCTGCTGCTGAACACCCTGCGCTGGGCCGACGAAATGCGCGCGCCGCACGAACCCGGCATTCCCGCGCCCGGCAGGTCGGCGCAAAAGCTGAAGGACAGCGAGCTGAAGATGGCCAGCCAGCTGGTCCGCAGCATGACCACCGCCTGGGACCCGCGGCACTACGCCGACACGTTCAGCGACGCGATCCATCGCCTGATCGAGCGCAAGGTGCGCGCCGGCGAGACCGAGCAGGTCGAGCCGTTCGAGGCCGCGCCCGGAGCATCGGCCGAATCGAACGTCGTCGACCTGAGCGAACTGCTGAAACGAAGTCTCGCGCCGCGCAAGGAAGGCCGGCGCGCCGACGCGGCCCGAGCGGAGCACAAGCGCGCGGCAGCCAAACGCCCGGCACGCAAGCGCGCCTGACGCTTGCCGCGCCGTTCTGCGACGTGCCGGCGGCGCAGCCACTCGTCGAGCCTCTCGAGGTGCTCTCCGCGCAGCGGCTCGAAGCCGACACGCGCCGCGCTCGCTCAAGCCTCGACGATCGCCTGGAAGCCGCCGAAGATCATCCGCTTGCCGTCGAAGGGCATCGGGTTGGTGTCGGGCTGGAGGCGCGGGTCCTCCATCACCTTCTTCATGCCGTCGTCGCGCACCTTGCGCGACGGCCACGTGATCCACGAGAACACGACCGTCTCGTTCGGCTCGCGCTTGACGGCCATCGGGAACGACGTGAGCTTGCCCTCCGGCACGTCGTCGCCCCAGCATTCGACGACTTGGAGCGCGCCGTACTCCTTGAACACCGCGGCGGCCTTTTCGGCGTGCGTGCGGAAGGCTTCCCGGTTGGCGGTAGGGACGGCGACGACGAATCCATCGACATAGTTCATGGCGTGACTCCTGTTTGCGTTGAAGAACCTGCGATCGATCGCAGGGCTTGCGGCTGGTCGAACGGCGGCGCGCCGAATCGACAGCCGTTACACGTTCGTCTTCAGCGGGGCACGCCGCGTGCCGCGTCGAGGAACGCGGCGACCTCGCGCAGCACGGTCGCTTCGCCGCCGGCGAGGAAGTAGCCGCCGCCCGGCACCGCGAGCTGCTTCGACCCGGGCACGGTGTCGAGAACGAGCTTGCGCGCGTACGCCGGCCAGCGGATGCCGCGGTAGTCGTCGGCACCGTACAGGTCGTAGATCGGGTACGGCGCGTCGCTGACCTCGTCGAACACGCCGTAGAAGGAGAGGGCGGCCCATGCGAAGACCGGTGCCTTGCGCTGGCGGCGCAGGTATTCGTACGCCATGCCCGAACCCATCGCGTGCGAGACGATCGCGACCTGCCGGTACCCCTTGTCCTGCAGGAAGCGCACGCCGGCTTCGATGCGCAGCGCCGCTTCCGGGAACAGCTCGCGGTACGCGGGGCCGGCCTCGGCGTCCGCCGGCAACACCGGCATCTGCAACGACAACGTCGCGTAGCCGCGATCGGCGAGGCGCATGCGCAGCTCGCCGGTCAAGCCGTGGTCCGGGTGCAGGCCGGGGCCGTGCGTCAGCAGCACCGCCGCCTTCGCGTCGCGCGCTTCGGCGTACAAGGCGAGGAAGCGCGCGCCGTCGGCTGCGACCAGCCACGCCGCGTCGCCGATGACGAGCGACGGCACGATCTGCTCGGCCCAGCGCTTCTCGCGCGCCTGATCCGAACGCGGCTGTGCGCACACGGCGCCGGCGGCGCACAGGGCGCCGCCGGCGCATAGTGCCGCGGCAATGAGCGGGGTGCGAACGGAGCGCATGCGCCGGATGTTATGTCCGGTACCGATTGCGCCCAGCGAATGGGCGAAGTCCGCAGCTCAGGCCTTTCGCCCCAGCATGGCGCGGAGGATCAGCACGTCCTGCCGGTCTTGCGGCCGGTTCGCCGCTTCCGCTCGGGGTCAAGTGGCGCCATGGTCGGTGCGGGATGCGCCCTCGAGGAGCCGCGACACGTTGCGCAACTCGAGCAAGCGCTGCTCCGGGCTGAGACGCAGGATGCGAGGCACATCCGCGAGCATGTGCGAGCGGCGTGCTGCCGCAGGCGCGAGTGCCACGTCGAGATCGAAGCCCGCTGCACGCAGCAACCTCACCAACGTGCTGCAGCGCGGGCTGGCACCGGCTTCGATGCGCGCGACGACCGATTGCACGGTGCGCGCACGGCGCGCCAGTTCGCGTTGCCACAGGTTCGCCTTCGCGCGAGCATCGCGCAGCAGCTTGGCGGCTTCGAGGCGAGCCATACCCGATGATAGCTTTGACGCTATCGATGGCGGTCCGTCCCGGCCGTTCCAGTCCGCCCGACGGCAGCGCCGCGCCACCCGCCCGCGTCGTTACCATCGCCGCGATGGCGGGTTCGAACGACCTCGACGTCATCGTCATCGGCGGCGGCCACAACGGCCTCGTCTGCGCGTGCTACCTCGCGGCGGCCGGCCTCACGGTGCGGGTACTCGAACGCCGCGCGGTGGTCGGCGGCGCGGCGGTGACCGAGGAGTTCTGGCCGGGCTTTCGCAACTCGACCGCGAGCTACACCGTCAGCCTGTTGCAGCCGCGCGTGATCCGCGACCTGCGGCTCGTCGAGCGCGGGTTGAAGATCGTCGAGCGGCCGTTCTCGAACTTCGTGCCGACCGGCGATAGCGGGTATCTGAAGTTTGGTGCCGGCGAGGCCGAGACCGCAGCCGAGGTCGCGAAGTTCTCGGCGCGCGACGCGGAGCGCCTGCCCGGCTACTTCGCGCGGCTCGAACGGCTCGCCGAGCAGCTCAGAAGCTGGGTGCTGCGCACGCCGCCGAACGTCGCTGGCCCGCTCGTCGTCGAATCGTGGCGCGACCTCGTCGCGGCAGGGCGCCTCCTGCTCCAGTTCGGACGCTTGCCTGGCGAGGGCCGGCGCGACCTGATCGATGTCTTCACGAAGAGCGCCGGCCAGTGGCTCGACGACAGCTTCGAGTGCGACGCGCTGAAGGCGGCGCTCGGCTGGGACGCGGTGGTCGGCAACTACGCGAGTCCCTATTCGGCCGGATCGGCGTACGTGCTGCTGCACCATGTGTTCGGCGAAGTCAACGGCAAGCCGGGCAAGTGGGGCCACGCAATCGGTGGGATGGGCCGCATCACCCAGCTCATGGCCGACGAGGCGAGCGCACGCGGCGTGCGGATCGACGTCGATGCGCCGGTCGCCGCGGTGCTCGTCGAGCGCGGGCGCGCGGCCGGCGTCCGGCTCGAGAGCGGAACCGAGATGCGCGCGCGCGCCGTCGCGTCGAACGTTCATCCGAAGCTGCTCTACGAGCGGCTCGTCGCGCGCGACGCGCTGCCCGATGCGTTTGCGGCGGCGATCGGCCGCTACCGCTCGGGGTCGGGCACGTTGCGCATCAACGTCGCCCTGTCGGAGCTGCCCGACTTCGCGTGTCTGCCCGGCGACAAGCCGCAGCCGCACCACGCGAGCGGCATCGTCTTCGGCCCTTCGCTCGGCTACATGGACCGCGCGTGGCGCGACGCCGAGGCGCGCGGGTACTCGGCCGAGCCGATCGTCGAGATGCTGATCCCGAGCGTCGTCGATGCGTCGCTCGCGCCGTCCGGTGCGCACGTCGCGAGCCTGTTCTGCCAGCAGTTCAAACCGACCGCGGACTGGACGTCGCTGAAGGCGCCGGCGGTCGAAGCGGTGTTCGACGTCGTCGATCGCCACTGCCCGAACTTCCGCCGGGCGCTGCTCGGCTGGCGCGCGCTCACGCCGCTCGACCTCGAGCGCGAGTTCGGGCTCGTCGGCGGCGACATCTTCCACGGGCAGCTCGCGCTCGACCAGTTGTTCTCGCTGCGGCCGGTGCTCGGCCACGCGCACTACCGCGGGCCGCTTGCCGGCCTCTATCACTGCGGATCGGGCGCGCACCCGGGCGGCGGCGTGACCGGCGCACCCGGCTACAACGCCGCGCGCGAGATGATCCGCGACCTGCGCCGAGGGCATGGATAGCCGACAGGGCCGCGGGGCGCTGGCGCGTCGCTGACAATCGCTGCCTCCGAACGAAAGAACAAGGAGAACCCGATGCAAGGCGACGCCAAGGTCCTCGCGTACCTGAACGCGCAGCTCAAGCTCGAGCTGACCGCGATCAACCAGTACTTCCTGCACTACCGGATGCTCAAGCACTGGGGCTTCGAGCGGCTGGCCAAGCACGAGTACGACGAGTCGGTCGAGGAGATGAAGCACGCCGACCGTCTGATCGAGCGCATCCTGATGCTCGACGGCCTGCCGAACCTGCAGGACCTCGGCAAGCTCCTGATCGGCGAGAACGCGATCGAGACCCAGTCGCTCGACCTGCAGATCGAACGCGCGTCGCAGGCGCACCTGAAGGAGGCGATCGCGCATTGCGAGTCGGTGCGCGACTACGTGTCGCGCGAGTTGCTCGAAGACATCCTCGAGGACACCGAGGAGCAGATCGACCACCTGGAGACGCAGCTCGAGCTGGTCGGCAAGGTCGGCGAGCACAACTGGCTGCAGTCGCAGATCGGGCACGGCCCGTCGTCCTGACCCCGGCGCCACATCGGGCGTCGTGGGTATTGCGAATCATTCTTGTTTCTTCTAGACTGCGGCACCAGCCTCGGTGCGCCGTGATCATCTGCCTGTGCCACCGCATCTCCGAACGCGACATCGAGCGCGCGGTGCGCGAGGGCGTGCGCGACTTCGAAGCGCTGCAGGAAGAGACCTGCCTCGCGCGCAACTGCGGCTGCTGCCACGATGCGGCGCGCCAGGTGTACGAGGCGGCGTGCACGCGGCGCCTGCATCCGGTGGCGTTGGCGCCGGCGCGCCGGCTCGCGCCGGCCTGAACGGCACCCGCCTGGTCGCGGGCGTCGCGCTCGCGCTTCTTCAGGCCTGAGGTGGAATGCGCAGCATCTGTCCCGGATAGATCTTGTCCGGGTGCGCGAGCATCGGCTTGTTGGCCTCGAAGATCAGCGGGTACTTGTTGCGTCGCCGTAGAACTTCTTCGCGATCTTCGACAGGTTGTCGCCTGAAACCACGGTGTGCCACTGCGATTCGGGCTGCGCTTCCTTGACGACGAGCATGTCGTTGCCCGCCTTCACGTTCTGCACGTTGCCGCCATGCTGGACTCCCGCCTCGCGAAGGGCAGCTCCACCGCGACCGCCAGGGATCCGAAGCCTGCCTCGTCCGCATTGCGCCGGCGGGAATCATGCGCCGGCAGGCGGGCTTTTCCCTGTTGAAACTCGAAGCGCATCGCCGAAGCTGTAAGCGTCACCACCGGGAGACCGTCATGCTCGACACCCTGCGCCCCGATCCGACGTTCCACGCCTCGCCGCGACTCGCGATGGAGGCGCCGCCCGAGAAGATCGCGTACACCGCGCTGCTCTCGCCCGACCGCTCACGGCCCGACGCGCTCGCGGTCGTCGACGTCGCCCCCGGGTCGAAGGACTACGGGCGCGTGCTGTCGCGCCTCGACATGCCGTACAAGGGCGACGAGTTCCATCACTTCGGCTGGAACGCGTGCTCCTCCGCCTTGTCGCCGATGTCGGGCCACGCGTTCCTGAAGCGCCGCTACCTCGTCATCCCGGGCATCCGCTCGTCGCGCATCTACATCGTCGATACCGAGCCCGATCCGACGCGGCCGACCTTGGCCAAGGTGATCGAGCCCGAGGAGGTGCTGAGGAAGACCGGTTACTCGCGGCCGCACACCGTGCACTGCGGCCCGGAGGGCATCTACATCAGCACCTTGGGCGGCGGCGGCGCCGACGGCACGCAGGGGCCGCCGGGCGTCTTCATCCTCGACTGCGAAAGCTTCGAGCTGCTCGGCAAGTGGGAGATCGAGCGCGGGCCGCAGAAGCTGCACTACGACTTCTGGTGGAACCTGCCGCGCGACTACATGGTGTCGAGCGAATGGGGGCTGCCGCCGCAGTTCGAGAACGGCGTCGTCGCCGAAGACCTGCTCTCCAACAAGTACGGCCACCAGCTGCACTTCTGGGACCTGCGCGCGCGAAAGCACGTGCAGACGATCGACCTCGGCGCCAACCACCAGATGGCGCTCGAGATCCGCCCCGCGCACGATCCGACGCGCGAGTACGGCTTCCTCGGGGTGGTGGTCGATACGACCAACCTCGAAGGCTCGATCTGGACCTGGTACCGCGAGAACGGCAAGTTCCACGCGAAGAAGACGGCGACGATTCCCGCCGAGCCCGCCGACAAGTCGCTGCTGCCGCCGCTCTTGCAGGGCTTCGGCGCGGTGCCGCCGCTGATCAGCGACATCGACCTCTCGCTCGACGACCGCTACCTCTACGTCGCGTGCTGGGGCACCGGTGAATTGCGCCAGTACGACGTGCGCGATCCGATGCAGCCCGAGCTGTCGGGCAGCGTGCGCATCGGCGGCATCGCCAACCGCACCAAGCATGCGAACGGCAAGCCTTTCGCGGGCGGGCCGCAGATGGTGGAGATCAGCCGCGACGGCAAGCGCGTGCACTTCACGAACGGGCTCTACAGCGCGTGGGATACGCAGTTCTATCCTGACGGCATCCCGGGAGCACACGTGATGTGCAACGTCGGGGCGTCGGGCGGCATCACGCTCGACCGCGAGTTCCATGTCGAGTTCGGCGCCGACTACGGCGCGCACCAGATCCGCCTGCAGGGAGGCGACTGCTCGACCGATTCGTTCTGCTATCCGTCGGCTTGAACAGCGACGAGATCCGCGCGCTCTGGATCGCCGTCATCGCGATCGGTATCTATCACGGGCTGAATCCGGCGATGGGCTGGCCGCTCGCGGTGGCGCGCGGCCTCGAGCGGAAGCGCTCGAGCGCTGTGTTCGCGACGCTCGCGCCGCTCGGCGGCGGGCACTTCGCGGCGATGGCGATCGTGCTCGTGCCGTTCACGCTGCTCGCGTGGATCGTCGAGTGGAACGGCGCGATCCGCATCGCGTGCGGCGCGCTCGTCCTCGCGTTCGGCATCTACAAGCTGATCGACCGGCGCCACCCGCGCTTCCTCGCGCGCGTCAAGCCGACGCAGATCGCGTGGTGGTCGTTCCTGATGGCGACGGCGCACGGCGCTGGATTGATGCTGCTGCCGATCGCGCTCGGGCTCTGCGCCGCGCCCGGGTCGGCTGCGTCGGAGCTGATGCGCTCGGGCGTCGCGACGTCGATGGCGATCGCACTCGTGCACACCGCGGCGATGGTCATATCGGGCCTCCTGGCCGCGTGGCTCGTCTATCGCTATCTGGGGCTGAAGGCGCTGAACCGCGGCTGGTTCAACCTCGACGTGGTGTGGGGTGCAAGCCTCGTCGTCGCCGGAGGTGCGAGCGTCGCGATGGTGCTTGCTCAGGCGGGCTGAAGCATCCCCTTCGTCTCGATGAACCCGACGACCTGATCCAGCCCGGCGCGCGTGCGCAGGTTCGTCATCGCGTACGGGCGCGCGCCGCGCATGCGCTTCGTGTCGGCTTCCATCACCGCGAGGTCGGCGCCGACGTGCGGCGCGAGGTCGGTCTTGTTGATGACGAGCAGATCGCTCTTCGTGATGCCGGGGCCGCCCTTGCGCGGGATCTTCTCGCCGCCCGCGACGTCGATCACGTACAGGGTCAGGTCCGACAGCTCGGGGCTGAACGTCGCGGCGAGGTTGTCGCCGCCCGACTCGATGAACACGATGTCGGCGTCGGGAAACTTGTCCAGCATGCGGTCGACCGCTTCGAGGTTGATCGACGCGTCCTCGCGGATCGCGGTGTGCGGGCAGCCTCCCGTCTCGACGCCGACGATGCGCTCGGCATCCAGCGCGCCGGCGACCGTCAGCAGCCGCTGGTCCTCCTTGGTGTAGATGTCGTTCGTGACGACGACGATCTCGTAACGCTCGCGCATCGCCTTGCACAGCATCTCGACCAGGGTCGTCTTGCCCGAGCCGACCGGGCCGCCGACGCCGACGCGCAGCGGCGGCAGCTTCTTGGTTCGATGGCTCGGCATGCGCCGATTATGAGGCGCCCTCGGTCAGATCGTGTTCAGGAACTCGAGCGGCTGCTTGCGTTCGGTCTCGCCGAGGCGCAGGTAGCGCTCGCGCGACACGGCACCCTCGCCGTCGTGCGCGGCGATCGCGTCGCCCACGCTCGTCGCGCGCCCGTCGTGCAGGAACGCCGTCCGCGCGCGCAGGCCCCACAGCGGCGCGGTGCGCATCTCGCGCATGCGCGCCGCGCCCTGCGCGATGCCGTCGCCGAGCGTGCCCATGTCGTGCAGCAGCAGGTCCGAGAAGAGCGCCACCGGCTTGAACCACAGCGCGCCGATTCGGCTCGGGCCCGTCAGGTAGAACGGCTGGTGGCACGCGGTGCACTTGATCGAGTCGAACACGCGCGCGCCGGCAAGCGCCGGCGCCGAGAAGCGCGCCTGCGGCAGCGGCGCGAGCAAGCGCATGAAGTCGGCGAACCGGTCGACGTCGCTCTTGCCGCTCTCGGGATCCGTTTCGTCCTCGGGATCGGCGACGCGATCGAAGCGCGCGAGCAGCGCCGCGACCTGCTCGGCGGTCAGGCCCGGCAGCGGCTCACCGAACGCAGGTGAGCGGCGCCCGAACGGGTCGGCACTCGCGACGAACGCGGTGCAAGCGGCAGCGGCCGACAGGGCCGCGATCGGCGTGCGTGTCATTGCGTTCTCCTCGTGTTGTGAGACGAGTATGGAAAGCGCTCGTCGCGTTCGCCAGCGCCGCGCGGTGTGCTGCGCGCAACAGGCGCAACGTATTGCCGCCGGGCGGCGACGCGAGGTCAGGAACGGAACAGCCGCGAATACTGTGTTTCGTGTTGTGCCGACACGATCGCGAGCATCGGCGCGAACGCCTGCCACTCGGCCTGCGGAAGCGCGAGCGCGCGTTCGACGGCAGCCGGGATCTCGGCGGCGAGCCGAGCCAGCATGCGCTGCGCGGCGGCCTGCCCGAGCGGCACCGACTTCATCGCGGCCTGCACCATGTTCTCGGCCCAGCCGAACGCGAACGCGTGCAACGCATCGCGCGCCTCGGCGTCGATCAACACCGCGGCGAGCGCGAACGCGACCGGCCAGCCGGACGCGAGGCCTGCGAGCGCAGCGACGCGAGCGTCTTCGCGCTGCGCACCGTTCTTCAGCCATGCGGCGAGCGAACGGCCCGTCTGCTCGGCCTGCTGCCGCGCTTCGGCGCTTTCGCGCGTCGTGCGGTGCCAGTCGTCCAGCACGCGCAGGCGCGGCAGGTCGAAAGCGCGCCACGCGGCGTGTGCGGCGGCGACGAGCGGCATCTCGGAGCGCGCCACGCAAAGGTTCAGCTGGTCGAGCAGCCAGTCGCCGGCCTGCGCTTCATCGGCGACGAGGCGCGCCTCGACCGCTGCCTCGAGTCCTTCCGAATAGCTGAACGAGCCGACCGGCAACGCCGGCGAGGCGAGCCACAACAGCCCGAGCTGCGTGGCCGGCGACATCAGTGCGCGTGTCCGTGGTGCGCGTGCGCGCCCGGCGCGTACGCGCCGGCCTCGGGCTCGAACGCGGCGCTCTCTGTGGCCACCGAGAGGTGCAGCTGGCGCAGCAGATCGGCGAGGACGGGATCGGGCTCGAGCTTCAGCTGGTCGGGTTGCAGTTCGAGCTGCACGTGCCGGTTGCCGAGGTGGTAGGCCGCGCGCAGCAGCTCGAACGGCGCGCCGCGCGCGACCAGCACCGGCTGCGGCGCGGCGAGCACGCGCACCAGCGATCCGTCCTCGGCGACGAGCACGTCGCCGCCGCGCACCACCGCGCCGCGCTGCAGGAACACGCCGAGCGCCCGGCCGCTCGAATCGACCGCGTCGAAGCGGCTCCTCTGGCGCACGTCCCAGTCCAGCGCGACCGTCGCTGCGCGCGCGAGCAGCGCGGCGGCAAGGCCTCGGCCGCCCGGGATCAGCTTGCCGCAGGCGAGCATCTCAATCGGCGGCGAGCGGCAGGTAGCGCACCGCGAGCACGCCGTCGATCGCGGCGATGTCGGCGAGCACGTCGGCGCCGACCTGGCTGTCGACGTCGACCAACGTGTACGCCACGTCGCCGCGCGACTTGTTCACCATGTTGTGGATGTTGAGCCCGGCGCGCGCCATCGCGGTCGAGATCTGGCCGACCATGTTCGGCACGTTCGCATTCGCGATCGCGACGCGGTACGCGGACTCGCGCGCCATCACGACCGAGGGGAAGTTGACCGAGTTCGTGACGTTGCCGTGCTCGAGGTACTCGCGCAGCTGGTCGACGACCATCACGGCGCAGTTCTCCTCGGCCTCGCGCGTGGAGGCGCCGAGGTGCGGCAGCGCGATCACGCGCTCGCTTTCGAGCAGCACCGGACTCGGAAAGTCGCACACGTAGCACGCCAGGTGCCTGCTCGCGAGCGCGTCGAGCACCGCCTTCTCGTTGACGATGCCCTCGCGCGAGAAATTGAGCAGCACCGATCCGCTCTTCAACTGGCCGACGTTCGCGGCGTTGACGAGGTTGCGCGTCGCGTCGAGCAGCGGAACGTGCAGGGTGATGAAGTGCGCGTTCTTCAACACCTCGGAGACGCTGGCTGCGCGCTTCACCTGCGACGGCAGGCTCCACGCCGCCTCGACGGTGATGTCGGGGTCGCAGCCGAGCACGTGCATGCCGAGCTTGACGCCGGCGTCGGCGACCAGGCAGCCGATCTTGCCGAGGCCGATCACACCCAGGGTGTGGCCGGCGAGCTCGTAGCCGGCGAGCGAGGGCGCCGTGCGGGGGAGCATCCCGTCGACGATGCGCCGTGCGATCTGCATCTCGTTGCGCAACTCCGCTCCCTTGAGCGCGGAGAGGACGGATCCCACGTACTCCGCCACGAAGGAGAGGAGATGGACCTCGTCGCTCGCGAAGAAGCCCTTGCGGCCGCCGTCGATCGCGACGAGGGCGCCGACGGCCTCGCGGCGCTCTCCTC
>Ga0187893_10013363_pt1 | contig 11447 bp, 12 predicted proteins | sample MA1701074metaG_FD_139574 | JGI IMG/M metagenome (GOLD analysis project Ga0187893, IMG submission 139574) | White microbial mat communities from a basaltic lava cave in the Kipuka Kanohina Cave System on the Island of Hawaii, USA - MA170107-4 metaG ...
CTGACCGGTAAGTGCTGCCGCTCGCTCACCCGCCTGAGAAGGCCATGCCCAGACCGAAGACGAAGCCGCCGAGAAGCGTCGCCTGCCAGAAGAACGGGGTGATGCCCAGCTCGAACCATCCCACCGCTGACATCGCCCTGACCCCGATCATCTGGACCAGAAGGGCCAGCAGGTAGGCCCGCAGCAGCGTCAGGTCCCGCGCGACCAGGATATCGCGGAAGGCCGAATTCATGCAGAAGCGGCCCCGCTGAAGCGCGTACCCGAAGGCGACCCCGACGATCAGGCCGAGCACCACCATGTCCAGCATCCCGCCCCTCCTCGACGCCTCAGTGGCCGGCGCCCGGGACCCCGCAGAATTCGTGGTAATCGATCAGATCGGTGATCGTCGGATGGTCTCCGCAGACCGGGCAGTTGGGATCGCGCCGGACCCTCACCTCTCGGAACTCCATCCCAAGGGAATCGACGAAGAGGAGGCGCCCGGTGAGCGAGTCGCCGATCCCGAGCAGCAGTTTCACCGCCTCGATCGCCTGGAGGCTGCCGATGATCCCGCACAATACCCCGAGGACTCCCGCCTCCTGGCAGCTCGGGACCAGCCCCGGGGGCGGGGGCGCCGGGTACAGACAGCGGTAGCAGCCCTGACCGGGCAGGAACACCGTCACCTGACCCTCGAACTTGAAGATACTGCCATCCACCAGCGGCTTCTTCAGGAGGACGCAGGAGTCGTTCACCAGGTAGCGGGTCGGGAAGTTATCGGAGCCATTGACCACGACATCGAATTGCCCGATGATCTCCTTGGCGTTATCCGAGGAGAGGACCGCCTGAAACGGTTCCACCTTCACATCGGGATTGATCCTGGCGATCGTGTCCACCGCCGACTGGACCTTCGGCCGTCCCACGTCGTCCACGTGGTGAAGGATCTGGCGCTGGAGATTACTCATGTCCACCACATCGGCATCGATGATGCCGAGGCGACCCACGCCCGCCGCGGCCAGGTACAGGGCCGCCGGCGAGCCCAGGCCCCCCGCCCCCACCAGGAGGACGGAGCTATTCAATAACTTGCGCTGCCCCTTCCCGCCCACCTCAGGAAGAATGATGTGGCGACTGTAGCGACGGATTTGTTCTTCGTTGAACGGAAGGGCACCGCCGGCCATAGCTGGGATCAGCGCCACCTCGTCTCCGTCCTGCAGGAGGGTCGGGTTCTCCCCCGACTCCTCGGCGGCGACGTTGTTGACGTAGACGTTCATATGGCGGTGGATCTCACCGGCCTCGTCGACCACCTGCCTCCTGATCCCCGGAAAGCGCCTTTCCAGGTCCTCCAGGAGTTCGGTCAGGTTTCCCCCCCGACCCTCTATGAAGGGCTGATTGTGAGTGAGCGCTCGAATCGGCGTCGGAATATAGATTCGGATTGCCATCGACTGCCTCCCCACTTGTTCCGATCCTTGCAAATGGTTCCGGACCGCCGCCGCTACGCCAGACCGGTCGCGCGCGTTAGAACGGGACCGTCAGATACCGCTCGCCCGTGTCGGGGAGGATCGTCACGACGACCTTCCCGGCGCGCAGCCGCTCGGCGACCGCGAGCGACGCGTAGACGTTGGCCCCGGCAGAAATCCCGACCAACAGCCCTTCCTCCCGGGTCAGCCGAGCCGCCATTCGAGTGGCGTCGTCATCTTCGACCGCGATGATCTCGTCGAGCACCGTCATGTTGAGGACGCCCGGAACGAAGCTGGCCCCGATCCCCTGAATGGCGTGCGGCCGGGCCCGCCCTCCTTGCAAGACGGGAGACCTGGCTGGCTCCACGGCGATCACCTGGACTCCCGGGACCTCCTTCTTCAGCACCTCGCCCACGCCCGTAATCGTCCCGCCCGTGCCGACGCCGGCGACAAAGGCGTCGAGATGGCCGTCGGTGGCCTTCAAGATCTCCTGCGCCGTCGTGAGACGGTGGACCTCCGGGTTCGCCGGGTTCACGAACTGCTGCGGCATGAAGTATCCGGGGTTCTCCGCCACCAGCGCCTCGGCGGCATAGACCGCGCCGCTCATCCCCTCGATCGCTGGGGTCAGCACCACCTGAGCCCCAAATCGAGCCACCAACGTCCGCCGCTCCACACTCATATCTTCCGGCATCGTGAGGATCAGGCGATACCCCTTGATCGCCGCCACCATGGCGAGACCGATTCCGGTGTTCCCTGAGGTCGGCTCGACGATCGTGTCGCCGGGCTTGAGGCGGCCGCTCCGCTCAGCGTCATCGATCATCGCCAAGGCAATCCGGTCCTTGACGCTCCCGGCCGGATTCAGCGATTCGAGCTTCGCGAGGATGCGCGCAGAACCGCGACCCGGTATCCGCTGCAGCTCGACCAGCGGGGTGTCGCCGATCAGCTCAAGGGCGTTTCGAACCAATCGTGGCATCGGAAGCGTCCGCTCCAGCACTCCGCAACTATGTTAGACTAGATTAGATTAGATCTGATACGTCAGGCCTTGCCGCTCGCGCTTGACCCGTATCTGCCGGCAGAGATCCTCGAGAGTGGTCCGGTCGAGGATCCCTTCGACTGCGTCCCGCACGTCGGCCCAGATGTCACGGAGACAACAGTGTGGCTCCTCGATGCAGACCTCCCGCTTTCCGCTCCCGACGCAGAAGATCGGCACGATAGGGCCCTCCATTGCCGTGATAATCGCCCCAATCGTGATCTCTCGAGGATGCTTGGCGAGGTAGTAGCCCCCACTGACGCCCCTCTTGCTTTGGAGAAGGCCGGCCCGCTTGAGGCTCAGCAGGATCTGCTCGAGATAGCGGACGGGCAGATGCTGGCGCCTGGCGATATCCTCTATTTGTATCGGCCCCCTGTCGTAATGCAGGGCCAGATCTTGCAGCGCCCGAGTTGCGTAGTCCCCCTTCGTCGAGATCCTCATGTACACCCCTTCAGATGATAAATAAGTATGTCGATCGGGTTACTCGGCATTTATAACCTACCGATCCGATTCTGTCAAGCAAATTTCCCACAGCAGGTCTTGCCCGCCCCCGAAACCCCTTCAGCCTCTGGCGCCATGCGAACAGAACCAGGCAGAGTCCGCGCCTCCCTTTCCTGGCTCATCCGCCTCCGCCACGCCGATACTCCACAGCGGCGGACTTCGTAGGTCTACACAGGATGACTCGTGTACAGCGATCATTCTCCGTTACCCTTCGTGCCGACCGTCCCACTTGACCCACTCGATCCGTTTGTGTTAATAGGTCTCCAGGTCTCGCGGGCGACGGGAGACGACACCTGCTGTCAGAGCACATCATGATCTTCAAGGAAACACGCCTCAAGGGGGCCTTCATCATCGAGATCGATAAATTTGAGGACAAGCGCGGCTTCTTTGCCCACGCCTTTTCCCAGGCCACGTTTGAATCGCACGGTCTCTCATCGCGCGTGGTGAATACGAATATCTCCTTCAACACAGCGCGCGGAACGCTCCGCGGCATGCACTATCAGGTCGCCCCATACGAGGAGACAAAGTTGATCCGCTGCACCAGGGGCGCGATCTATGATGTAATCATCGACCTGCGACGAGACTCTCCGACGTACCGGCAGTGGATAGGGATGGAATTGACCGCGGACAACTACAGACTTCTCTATGTCCCTGAACAGTTCGCCCACGGATTCCAGACGCTGGAGGACCGTACCGAGGTGACCTATCAGGTGTCCCAAGTCTATTCGCCGGATGCGGCCAGAGGTGTGCGCTACGATGACCCGGCCTTCCGGGTCACATGGCCTCTCGAGGTCGAGGTGGTCTCTGATCGCGACGCAAGCTGGCCGACTTGGTCGCCATGAGCGTCGATGCCGACTCAGACCACCGCACGACGGCTTGACAGAGGAACGACGCGGGGTCTATGCTCGGAAGGATTCGAGCCGGACGCGCACTCTTGAGTCCACGGAATGACCACCATGGAGCCGTGCCATTCATCGACGAACTTAGGGGGCGGCGGGGCCGTCAACGCACCGATGTCCGTAGATGAGCTCCTCGCCCGCTTTCCCGAGGTGCCCAAGGACCTTCGCCATGACCCGGTTATGACGGAGTATGTGAAAGCCTTTGGCCCGCTCCTCCGGCTGGCGCGGAAGCCCTCGCCGTGTGTCCGCGACGGAGGCGATGCCGAGCACGCGTTCTACACGCGGCTCGTGAACGACCTCGCCGTCTACGGCATCGGACTCGCCACGCGCGATCGCACGCTTCGTCGGCTCACCGCGATCCTGGAGCAGTACCGAGCGCAGCCGGCAACCTTCGCCTGCATGCTCGTGCCTCGCCGGGGCGCAGGTACACCGGTCCCCGGTTGCGGCGGAGCGGCGCAGGGAATTCCCTAGCGCCCTCTCTGCCCTGCGCTCACATCAATGCCGGCGCGTCCGCGCCCTTAATCCACTTGCCGACGTCCTTCCTTTCTGCTAACGTAGGCTCCGTCCGATCGATCCTCACGCGTCACGGGGGCTCACCCTCCGGGGAATCATGTGCCCCGCGACGCGCGCCATGCCCCCGAACTCTATCCTCCTCTACAGCAGCAGCTCTGCGCAGACGCAGAGACCGACACATGACCAGCGAGATCGGGGCCGACACGGGAGGCCTCGCATGATGTCGAGAGCGCCGATCAGACTTGGCGTGCTGGTGTCCGGTCGCGGGAGTAATCTGCAGGCGATCATCGACGCCAGCGAAGCCCGGAGGGTAGACGCAGCGGTGGCGCTCGTCGTGAGCGACGTACCCGACGCCTATGCGCTCGAACGAGCCCGAAGGCACGGGATCGACACGGCCTTCATCGATCCCAAGGGCTTCGACACCAGAGAGCGATTCGACGCCGCGGTCATCGACCTGCTCCGCACGCACGGGATCGACCTGGTGTGTCTGGCCGGATTCATGCGCATCCTGAGCCCGCACTTCGTCAGCGAATTCCGGAACAGGATCATGAATATTCACCCTGCTTTGCTGCCCGCCTTTCCCGGCCTGCACGTCCAGCGCAAAGTCCTTCGCCATGGAGCCAAGTTCTCGGGATGCACCGTCCACTTCGTAGACGAAGGAACCGATACGGGCCCGATCATCATTCAGGCCGTCGTGGCGGTGCTGGACGATGATACTGAAGAGAGCCTCTCGGCGCGGATCCTTGCGTACGAGCATCAGATCTATCCGAAGGCGATTCAGCTCTTCGCCGAAGGGCGCCTCGAGGTTCGCGGCCGACGGGTGCTCTGCCATGGCGTTGATAGGTCGCACATGGATGCACGGCGCGCCTGGGGAGCCATGAACCCGTGATGGTGTCGAACGTGCGATCCGCTGATAGGGTTCCCGCGCCGATCCGGCGAGCGCTCGTGAGCGTCTCGGACAAGCGCGGCTTGATCGAGTTCGCAACGGTCCTCCGGGACCTCGTCATCGAGATCGTGTCCACAGGGGGCACGGCCGCTGCGTTACGGGAGGCCGGCGTTCCGGCCATAGAGGTGGCAACGATCACGGGATTTCCCGAGATCCTTGGGGGGCGTGTGAAGAGCCTTCACCCGGCGATCCATGCCGGCATCCTCGCGAAACGCGGCGACCCGGAACACGAACGGCAGCTCCGCGAGCACGGCGTGCGCACCATCGATCTTGTCGTCGTCAATCTCTATCCGTTCGAGGCCACCGTCGCCCGGAAGGACGTATCGCTGCAGGAGGCGATCGAGCAGATCGACATCGGTGGGCCGAGCTTGATCCGGGCGGCAGCCAAGAACTTCGAGGACGTCGCGGTCGTTGTCGATCCCGGTGATTATGCCGCGATCGCCGACGACCTTCGGCGACACCATGGCCGCCTCTCTCGATCGCGACGATTGGAATTGGCGACGAAGGCGTTCGCGCACGTCGTCCGCTACGATAGCGCCATCGCGACGCACCTGGGACGACGGACCGATGCTCCGCGGGCGGGCCTCCTGCCAGACCTCCTCGATCTCCGGTTGTTCAAGGTGCAACAGCTTCGATACGGCGAAAACCCTCACCAGACGGCGGCGCTCTACTGTCACGCCGAGGCGAGTGGATGCTCGCTGGCCTCCGCCAAGCAGCTGCAGGGGAAGGCACTCTCCTTCAACAATCTGCTCGATCTGGACTCGGCCCTTTCGCTCGCGAGAGAATTCGAGGAGCCCGTCGCGGTCATTGTCAAGCACACCAGCCCGTCCGGCGCCGCCAGTGGGCCCACGCTCGTGGAGGCGTATCGCCGCGCCAGGGCGGCCGATCCCGCCTCGGCCTACGGCGGGGTGGTGGGATTCAACCGGCAGGTGAATGTCGAGACGGCACGCGAACTGAGCGCGGGCTTCGTGGAAGCGGTCGTCGCACCGGGATTCGACGAGGCGACCCTCGCCCTCCTCAGAGAGAGAAAGGCGCTTCGACTGCTATTGATCGAACCCTGGAGCGAGCCGGCCGGGTCCGAACCGGCCGCTCGCGAACTGCGCGCGATCGCCGGGGGAGTGTTGGCACAGGAGCGCGACTCGATCGACCTGCACCTCGACACCGTTCGGGTGGTGACCCGCCGCGCCCCGACAGCGACCGAAATGCGAGCCCTTCGCTTCGGCTGGAGGGTTGTCAAACACGTGAAGTCCAATGCGATCGTCCTCGCCGACGAGGGCGGAACGGTGGGGATCGGCGCCGGGCAGATGAGCCGGGTGGACGCCTGTCGGTTGGCAGTGATGAAGGCCGGCTTGGCCGCCCGCGGAGCGGCCCTGGCGTCAGACGCGTTCTTTCCGTTTCGGGATGGGATCGACATCGCGGCGGGAGCCGGTGTGACCGCGATCATCCAGCCCGGCGGGTCAGTACGCGACCAGGAGGTGATCCAGGCGGCCGACGAGGGAAACATCGCCATGGTGCTGACGGGGGTTCGCCATTTCCGCCACTAGCGCGCCGGCCCAATCAACTTCGCCTAGCGGCGTTGCTGGCCCCCGGCGCGCTCCCTGCGACGTATCCGAGAACGTACGCCGGGTACCCGCGAAGTGGGTGCGGGCCAGGGGACCGCGCCTGCACCCACCTTCGGTGGGTACCCGGCCCGTTTCTTGGACCGGCAGTGGCTGCCAAGGCGCGCGAGAGAGGTCGCTCAGATGCAGGTTCTTGTGATCGGGTCTGGCGGCAGAGAACACGCGTTGGCCTGGAAGATCGCGCAGAGCCCGAAGGTCGCGAAGCTTTGGGCCGCGCCGGGCAACGCGGGAACCAGCGAGGTCGCCGAGTGCGTGAGTATCAGCGCCTCCGAGATTCGCCAACTGGCCGATCTCGCCGAACGGGAGCGAATCGACCTCACGGTCGTCGGCCCGGAGGTCCCACTCACTCTTGGGATCGTGGATGAGTTCGAGCGGCGCGGGCTTCGCGTCTTTGGACCCAGCAAGGACGCGGCCATACTGGAGGGGAGCAAGGTCTTCGCCAAGGACCTCATGAAGAAGTACGGAATTCCGACCGGGTTCTACCGGTCGTTTACGAGCGCGAAGGAGGCGAAGCGCTACATCCAAGAGATGGGGGCACCCATCGTCGTCAAGGCCGACGGCCTGGCGGCGGGGAAAGGGGCGATCGTCTGTCTCGAGCGTTCCGAGGCGCTCGATGCGGTGACCCAGATCATGGAGGAGCGTGTGTTTGGCGACGCCGGCGACAGGGTCGTCGTCGAGGAGTACCTGGACGGAGAGGAGGCGTCCTTCCTCGCGTTCTCCGATGGGGACACGGTGCTCCCGATGGCGTCGTCTCAAGACCATAAACGGATCTTCGACGATGACCAGGGTCCCAATACCGGCGGCATGGGCGCCTACTCCCCCGCCCCGGTCGTCACCGAGGCGATCCATCGACAGGCCATGGAGCGGGTCATGATCCCCGCCGTCAGAGGGATGGCAGCCGAGGGGAGGCGCTACAGAGGCGTGCTGTACGCAGGTCTGATGATCAAGGCGGGCGAGGCCAAGGTGCTGGAGTTTAACGCCAGATTCGGCGATCCTGAGGCACAACCGCTTCTGATCCGAATGGATTCGGATCTGGTCCCGATCCTGGAGGCGGCCGCAGAGGGGCGACTCCGCGGTCACACGATCGAGTGGAAGACGGAGCCGAGCGTCTGTGTCGTCATGGCCTCAGGCGGGTATCCCGGGTCTTACGAGAAGGGATTCCCGATCGGCGGGCTCCGGGAGGCGGCCTCGGAGCCTGGCGTGGTGGTGTTTCACGCGGGCACGAGCCGAGCCGACGGCCAGGTGGTGACCGCCGGCGGGAGGGTCCTCGGGGTGACGGCCCTCGGCCGGGACATACGGGACGCGATCTCCAGGGCCTACCGTTCCGTGAAGAAGATCCACTGGCAGGGGGCCCATTATCGAACCGACATCGGCCGGCGCGCTCTCGACCGTCTCGGATAACGCCGTGGCGAAGCAGCGTGTCATTGGCATCGTGATGGGTAGCGACTCCGACCTCCCCGCGATGCAGGCCGCCGTAAAGGAACTCGAACGGTTCGGCGTCCCCTTCGAACTCCGGATCTGCTCGGCCCACCGCTCCCTGCGTGCCACGATCGACTACGTGCGGAAGGCCGAACGGCGGGGGATTAAAGTAATCATTGCGGGCGCGGGCGCGGCGGCCCACCTGGCCGGCGTAATCGCCGGCCAAACGACGCTCCCGGTGATCGGCGTGCCCCTCGCCTCCAGCACCCTGAAGGGACTCGACTCGCTGCTGTCGGTTGCGCAGATGCCCGGCGGGGTCCCCGTGGCCACCATGGCGATCGGGGAATCGGGCGCTCGAAACGCCGGAATCATGGCGGTCCAGATCCTCGCCGTTTCCGACGAGGCGCTCCGCCGCAAGCTCATCTCATACAAGGAGGCCCTCGCCTCAGAGGTGGAGGCAAAAGATCGCACGCTCCAAAGGCGCCGGCCTTGAACTCTGCCGACCTTGGACGACGTCCGATCCGGAGGCAGCGGCTCACTGGGTGGAGGCGCGTGACGGCCGGCAACCCGCCCTGCTCTTCTGGCTGTTCGTCAGCATCGTCATTGCGTTTCATCTCTGGTTCATCGGCTCGGCGAACTTTGACCTGGCGCCGGACGAGGCGCACTACTGGACGTGGTCCAAGCGGCTGGATTGGGGGTACTACAGCAAGGGGCCGATGGTGGCTTATCTCATCGCCCTCTCCACCCGACTGGGTGGCGACACCGAATTCTTCGTCCGGCTTCCCGCGGTTCTGCTTTCGGCCGGCACAGCGATCCTCACGTTCCGGCTGGCACGCGGGCTCTCCCGCTCCAATCAGGTCGGCCTCAACACCGCGCTCCTCCTGGGCGTCATGCCCATGACCTCGGCCGGCTCCATCCTCATGACGACCGACGCGCCGCTGGTCTTCTTCTGGGTCCTCACGCTCCTCGCGACCCATCGGGCCCTGGAGGCCGGCACCAAGCCGCAATGGGCGCTCGCCGGGGCGGCGCTCGGCCTGGGACTGCTGAGTAAATATACGATGGCGGCGATCGTCCCACAGATCGCCGCGTACCTCGCGCGCTCCGAGCGGCATCGGCGTGCGCTCCGGGAGCCCGGACCCTACCTCGCCATCGCAACCGGACTTCTCGTCCTTTTCCCGGTGGTGTGGTGGAACTGGCAACATGACTGGCTCTCGTTTCGGCACCTCCTGGGTCAGATCGGGCCGACGAATGGATCGCTCTCCCCCCTGGCGAGTCTGAGTCAATTCGTGGGATCCCAGGTCGCGTTCGTGACACCGTTCGTCTTTCTCCTGCTCGTGATCGGGATGTGGTACGTCGGACGGACGGGGCTGGGCCGCGGCCGAGATGATGCCGCGCTCTTCCTCCTCTGTACGTCCGCCCCTCTTCTCCTCGTCTGCGCCGTCGTCAGCCTCTGGACAAAGGTGCAGGCCAACTGGCCGGCGCCCGCCTACTTCACCGCCGCCATCGCAACGGCGATCTGGTATCGACAGTCGTCCCGTCGGGCCGCGGGCGCCGGCCGAGCCCGCAAGGCTCGCCGCCTTCTTGCCGTTGCCCTGGTCACCGGGCTGCTCGTCACGTTCGTCGGCCACTTCCCCGCCTCGCCGGGGTGGCTCGGTGCGCCACTGCCTCCAAGACTCGATCCTACCAAGCGCCTCCGTGGATGGAAGGACCTCGGGCGGCGCGCGGGCGACGTCTACCTGGAGATGAGCAAGACCAGGCCGACGTTCATCTTCAGCGACAGCTACCAGGTCGCGAGCGAGCTGATGTTTTATGTGCCGGGACACCCGCACGCGTACAGCATTGCGCTGGGGCGACGCATGAACCAGTTTGACGTGTGGGGCGGAACTACAGAGGTAATCGGGTGGGACGCGATCTTTGTGACGGCCTTCTCTGAAGAGCCCCCCATCGAGGTCACTCGATCCTTCAACGATATCGAGAGACACCCGGTGGAGGGTGCCGGAGTGCACGCTGGGGGGCGCGTCGCCGATCCATGGTCAATCTTTCGCTGTTACGGGTTCAAGGGGTTCCCGCCGCTTCAGACATATGGGTACTGACCGCGAATCGAGGTCCTGGCTCTCCGTCGTCATCCCCTTTTTCAACGAGGAGGAGAGCGTGCGTCCGCTCTACGAACAGCTCTCCCAGGCACTGGCCAACCTCGGGCGGCCATATGAAGTGATCGCAGTGGATGACGGCAGCACCGATCGAACTCTGGATGCCCTCACTCAGGTCCTGAAGGAGGACGCGCGTTGGACCGCGGTCGTGCTCCGGCGAAATTTCGGGCAGACCGCGGCGCTCTCGGCGGGGTTCGATCACGCGAGAGGCCAGGTGATCGTGACGCTCGACGGGGATCTGCAAAATGACCCGGCCGACATCCCCAAGCTGCTCGAGCTGATCGGGACCCACGACGTCGTGAGCGGATGGAGGGTCGACAGGCAGGAGCCGTTCCTCTCCAGGCGCCTCCCCTCTCAGTTGGCCAACTGGCTGATCTCCGTGACCACGGGCATTCGACTGCATGACTACGGGTGCACCTTGAAGGCCTACAGACGCGAGGTCGTAGACAATCTCCGCCTGTACGGCGACCTGCACCGATTCATTCCCGCGATCGCAAGCTGGATGGGCGTCTCCATCGCGGAGGTCAGGACCCGCGACCGACCGAGACGGTTCGGCCGCTCCAAATACGGCATCGCTCGAACGAGTAGGGTGCTCCTGGACCTGATCTCCGTGAAGTTCTTCCTGAGCTTCAGGACAAAACCGATCCAGGTATTCGGTCTGCTCGGTCTCGTGGTTGGAGCCACGGGAGGGGTGCTGCTGTTGTATCTGGCCGGCGTCAAGATGCTCATGGGCCAACCTATCGGCGGCCGGCCGCTCCTGCTCCTTTCGGTCCTCCTCGTGCTTCTCGGCGTCCAGTTGGTCGGGATGGGACTGCTCGGGGAGATGACGGCCAGGATCTATCACGAGGCGCAGGGCAAGCCCATCTACATGATCAAAGAGATCATCCGGACACACGAGGAGACGGGCGGACATGGGGAACTCGCCGGGTAGGTCCCGCTC
>Ga0187893_10013365_pt1 | contig 11443 bp, 12 predicted proteins | sample MA1701074metaG_FD_139574 | JGI IMG/M metagenome (GOLD analysis project Ga0187893, IMG submission 139574) | White microbial mat communities from a basaltic lava cave in the Kipuka Kanohina Cave System on the Island of Hawaii, USA - MA170107-4 metaG ...
CGCCGAGCGCGCACCGGCGCGCGGGACCACGCTGCTCCATACGGTAGTGGTCACCGCCAGCAAGCGCCGGGAATCCTCGCGCGACGTGCCGGCCGGCATCACCGCGCTGTCCGGCGAGCAGCTCGACAGCATCGGCGCCAGCCGCTTCGAGGACTTCGCCTACTTCGTGCCGGGCATCAGCTGGGAGAAGCTCTCGGGCGCCGGCCGGCAACAGATCTCGCTGCGCGGCATTTCGGCCGGCAGCGCCTCGAGCGCCACGGTTACTGGGAATTTTCAATATTGATACAACTTTGCAATATTGAAAGAAACGTACCTAACGTGAACGAATGACCACAAAAGCCTAGTGAACCGTGCGACCCGCCATGGCGGCAAGCAGTTGACAATGCTGGAGAGAATTCATCCCCATGGTAGCTTGGCTCGTATCCGTGCCCGACGGGACGTACCTAAATAACGTGCGAATGATGAACAAGTACCTTGTCGCTGAACGCAACAACAATAATTTCGACGCGCCGTTCTACGAGATCCGCGGCACCAATCCAGTCATCAGAAGTCTAGAAGTTGAACGGATTTTACGGCTGGAAGAGCAAGGGATCGAATTTAATTGTTTTCTCAACAACCTACGTGGACAAAGGGGCGTCAAGCAGCCCGCACTTACTTAACATACGGATATGACCTGCCGCTGCTTGATAACATCTTTCCAATGCCAAAAATTCCAGCAAGCCTAATGAAGCATTCAGAGGATGTTTTCGGCGACAGCCGAACTGCCAGAAAGTGGTTCCGTACCCCACTCCAGTCTCTGGGCGGCAGGACTCCATTAACTACGATAAAGATGAAAAAGGGCGCTGATCGAGTCAGACAAGTACTCAGCAGCATTAAGCACGGCGTTTACGTCTGAGTCTTATTTTGATTTGCCGAAATAGCGATCAAAATTCTTTGTGCGGGACTCAGGCACCCCGATTCCTGATTCGCTGCTTTATTCACCAGCTTTGACACCTTCCACGAACGTACCTCCAGCGCGCTGCTGACGGCAAGGATCTCCTTTACGACTTCCGAGTCTTTGATTTCCGGATCCAGCCAGCGCGTCCATGCTTCGGGCCTGAGAATCACCGGCATGCGGTCGTGCACTTTCGCCGCACTTTCAGAAGCGGCTCTTGTCAGGATTGCGCACGACACGATTTGCTGGGCACCCTCGTGCGGCGGCGTCCATTTCGACCAGAGCCCGGCAAACATGAATCCCTTGCCGTCTGGCCGGGTCAGCGCATGCGGAGAGTTTTCCGGCGTCATCTCACCCCATTCGTACCAGTGTGTGGCCGGGATCAGGCAGCGTGAATGTTTCAGAGCCTGGCGCCACATCGGTTTGGATGACATTTCCTCGCTGCGGGCATTGATGGTCATGGTCGGGAGCTTGTCCTTGCTCCACCAGTGCGGGATGAATCCCCAGCGCGCGTTGATCGCGTGGATCTCGCGGGTCACTGCGTCCTGCAGGATGATCGGCACCTGCATGGTGGGAGCGATGTTGTAGCGCGTCTTGAGGGCGGTAAGTTCGGACTCGATGTGAGCGCCTAGGATGTCGCCCACGGAGGCCCAAGCATCTTCACGGGTCGGTGCAATTGCGAATCGGCCGCACATGCAGCGAATTGTAGGCGGCGGCTGCCTGTCGGGAATTCAAGGACTTAGGGCAGGGGTTGCAAATACCATAAATATTTATGGTATCTTCACTCCATGTCCGACCTCACCACCAGGCAGGCCCGCATCCTGGATTTCGTCAAGCGCCAGATCCAGCGCGAAGGGATGCCCCCCACGCTCAGCGAGATCTGCGGGAAATTCGGGTTCAGCGTGCCGGCCACGGCCGCGCAGCACCTGAAGGCGATTGCAGCCAAGGGTTACATTGAACTGCGCGCCGGCACTGCACGCGGCATCCGCCTGCTGGAATCTGCGGAGCTGTTTGGCAATCCCTTCCAGCTTCCCCTGATTGGCCGAGTCGCAGCCGGCAAGCCGATCCTCTCCGAAGACCACGTCGAGGAAATGATCGCGGTGGATTCGAAACTGTTTCGGCCCAGGGCCGCCTACCTGCGGCGAGTCGAGGGAATGTCGATGCGCAACGCCGGCATCGTTGACAGCGACCTGGTTGGCATTCACCCGCAAGCTGTTGCTGATAGTCATCAGATCGTGCTGGCCCGCATCCAGGACCCGCACACCGGAGACGAGGAACTGACCTTGAAGCGCTTCGTGCCGAAGGGCAGCAGGATCCAGCTGCTCCCCGAGAACGAAGACTTCAAGCCGATCATTCTCGGACCCGACGACGTCTTCGCGATCGAGGGTATCTACGCTGGTCACATCCACATCGGCCGGCACGGCTCGCCCTAATGCAGGCCGCTGCCTTTCAAAACCCTTCACTGATCCGCGGTGTCTGGCGCGGACGCGAGCGGGCGATTCAAACGACGGAGCCCACTGGTTGGACGGCGCTCAACTCCCACCTCCCCGGCGATGGCTGGCCGGTGGGCTCTGTCACCGAACTGATCTGCGATCGCACCGGCATCGGTGAATTCGGTCTGCTGATGCCACTAGTCGCCCGGCTGACCAATGCCGGCAAGCGCGTTGCCTTCGTGGCGCCGCCCTATCTGCCCTATGCACACGGACTGGCCGGCCATGGAGTGAAGCTTGGCCGGGTGGTGCTGTTGAGCCCTGAGTCGCCTGACGAAGCCCTGTGGGCCGCAGAACAAACCCTGCGCTCATCAAGCTTTGGTCTCGTAGCGGTCTGGCCAAAAGCCGTATCGGACCGCGACCTGCGTCGCTTGCAACTCGCCGCCGAAACCGGCGGCGCCGTTGCCGTGCTCTACCGCCCCAGGTCGGCGGCCTCACAGCACTCGACTGCGGCACTGAGGATCGCGGTGAGCAGTTCGGAAATGGGTCTGAAGCTCGAGATCCTGAAAAACCGCGGCGGCTCCCCAAGCGAACTGAGCCTGCCGCTGCTCAACGATTCCACACGCTTCCGAAAAACCGGGGCCGGGTGGGCATGAAGCGCATTCATGCCGCTGCTCTGGACTGCCATTCGGCTCCCATGCCTGCCGCTGGAGGCTCTCTCACCGTCAGCGACTGAGCCCAGCGCGGCGTTCGAGCGCAAGGGCAACCGCCGCTTGGTCGTCTGCTGCAACAAGCCTGCGGAAGCCTCGGGCGTGGTTTCCGGCATGACACTCAGTGCCGCCACCGCCTTGTGTCCGGGCTTGCGCGAGCACGAGCGAAGACCGGCAGCAGAGCGTGCCGCACTCGGCGCACTCTCCGCAGCTGCTTACCAGGTTACCGACCAGGTCAGCGTCCAGCCGACGGCACCACAGTCTTCGGCGCACACAGTGTGGCTGGAAGTGGCCAACAGCCTGCGCATGTTCCAGGGACTCGATGCGCTGCTGGCCAAGCTGAATTCCGCCCTGGACAGGCTGGGATACAGCTACATCTTGGGAATTGCACCCACGCTTGAAGGGGCCTCGCTGCTCGCGAGCGCAGACCAGCCCTTTGCAACGGATCGGCAGCAGTTTCTTGTTGCCGCCAGGCGCCTGCCGTTGTCGCTGCTGGGGATGAAAGAAGAAACCACCGAGGCCTTGCGGGGCTGTGGCATGCGAACCGTGGGCGAAGTGCTCGCCCTCCCGCACAGCGAGTTTGCGATGCGCTTCGGCCAGGACGCCACGGACTACCTTGGCCGGCTCATCGGACGGCTGCCCGATGTGCGCAGGTTCTACAAACCGCCGGACAAGTACCGCCGGTACTTCGAATTCGAGGGCGAGCTGGAGAGTACCGGGGCCCTGCTGTTTCCCTTGCGCCGCATGCTGGTGGAGTTCCAGGAGTACCTGATCGCGCGCGACACGGGCGTGCGCGAATTCCAGCTGGAGCTGGAGCATGCGGACGCACCATCGACCACGGTGGCTGTCGGCATGTCTGCGCCGAGCCGCGACGCTGCGCATTTGCTGGTGCTGCTGCGCGAGCGCATGGAACGCGCGCCGATGCCCGGGCCGGTACGTGCGCTGACCCTTGCCGCAAGTCGTTTCGCCGCTCCACGGGTGCAGCAGCGGGAGCTGTTTGTGACGCGGACCAAGGAGGACGAGGAATGGTCCTCGGTGATTGACCGACTCACGGCAAGACTGGGTGCGGAGGCGGTTAAGGGCCTCGGTCTTGCTGACGACTACCGGCCGGAGAAGTCCTGGTGCCAGGTGCCGGTGGGCAGCGAAAGCAAAATCGTTTTGCAAAAAAGCAGGCCACTCTGGCTGCTGCCGGAGCCGCGGCCGCTGGTCGGGATCCCGCGCTGCGTCACCGGGCCCGAGCGTATGGAAGGAGGCTGGTGGGACGGGCTGGACGTGGCGCGTGATTACTATCTGGCAAAGGCCAAGGATGGTGCTCGTCTTTGGGTCTACCGCGACCGCAACACCGGCGGCTGGTTCCTGCAGGGACTCTGGTCATGAGCTACGCCGAGCTTCACTGCCTGAGCAATTTTTCGTTCCTGCGCGGGGCTTCGCATGCCTGGGAACTGGTGTCGCAGGCCGCGACCCTCGGATACAAGGCTTTGGCCGTCACCGATGAATGCTCGATGGCCGGGATCGTCCGTGCCTGGGAAGCGGCCCGCGAAGCCAGGCTGCAGCTGATCATCGGGACCGAAGTGAAACTGCGGGACGGAATGAAGCTGGTGCTGCTCGCGGAAAATCATGAGGGCTATACCGCACTCTGCCAGCTGATTACCAGGGGCCGCAGGAATGCCGACAAAGGCAGTTACTGCCTGACGCGACAGGATCTCGACGCGCTCGACCACTGCTGCGTGCTCTGGTGTCCGGGCGATGAAATCCGCGAATCCGAGCTCGCCTGGGTGCACGAGCGTTTTCATGGCCGCGTCTGGATCGCAACCGAGCTGCATCAGACCGGCGAGGACGCCGGGCGACTCCGGCAGCTGCAACGGCTATCGAACCAGTCCGGTGTTCCTTTGGTCGCTGCCGGCGACGTACACATGCACGCACGCGCTCGCCGCAGGCTGCAGGACGCGCTTACGGCGATCCGCCATCGCTGTACTTTGGCCGACGCCGGTTACCGGCTGTTCCCGAACGGCGAGCGCCACCTGCGTCCGCTGCAGGTTCTGGAGCGCATTTATCCACCCGAGTTGCACAGTGCAACTCTTGAGATCGCAGAGCGTTGCCGCTTCACCCTGGCCGAGCTGCGTTACGAGTATCCGCATGAAGTAGTGCCAGTCAGCGAAACCCCGGCAAGCTGGCTGCGTAAGCTGACCGAGGAAGGAGTCAGGCGCCGTTGGCCCGACGGTGAGACGCACGAAGTGCGGGCGACCATCGAAAAAGAGCTCGCGCTGATCGCCGAGCTGAAGTACGAGCATTACTTCCTGACCGTCCAGGATATCGTCGCCTACGCACGCAGTCAGAAGATCCTGTGTCAGGGCCGCGGCAGCGCCGCCAATTCCGCCGTCTGCTATTGCCTGGGAATCAGCGAGGTGGATCCTGCGCGCATGAGCGTCCTGTTCGAGCGTTTCATATCCAAGGAAAGGAACGAGCCGCCGGACATCGACGTGGACTTCGAGCATCAGCGCCGCGAGGAAGTGATCCAGTACATCTACGGCAAGTACGGCCGCGAGCGAGCGGCCATTGCCGCCACCGTGATCACTTACCGTCCGAAGTCGGCGATCCGCGATCTCGGCAAGGCCCTGGGATTTGCGCTGGACCAGGTGGACCGTATTTCCAAGTCCCTGGCCTGGTGGGACAGCAAGGACGAGTTGAAGCAAAGGCTGGTCGAGATGGGCTTCGATCCCGAACGTCATCCCGTCAGCACATTCATGGAGCTGCTGGGTGAGCTGCTGGGCTTCCCCAGGCATCTGTCCCAGCATGTCGGTGGCTTCGTGATGTCCGAGCGCCCCCTGCACGAACTGGTGCCGGTGGAAAACGCGGCAATGCCCGACCGCACCATCATCCAGTGGGACAAGGAGGACCTCGACGCCTTGGGTCTGCTGAAGGTGGACGTGCTGGCGCTGGGCATGCTGTCGGCCATCCGTCGCGCCCTGGCCATGGTGTCGGAGCTCAGGGGCAAGCGGTTCGAGATGCAGGACGTGCCGGCGGAGGATGCGGCGACCTACGACATGATCGGGCGGGGCGCGACGACCGGCGTGTTCCAGATCGAATCGCGAGCGCAGATGAGCATGCTGCCGCGCCTGAGGCCCAGAAGTTTCTACGACCTGGTGATCGAAGTCGCCATCATCCGTCCGGGGCCGATCCAGGGCGGCATGGTGCATCCGTACCTGCGGCGCCGGCAGGGCCTCGAGCCGGTGAGTTATCCCAGCGAGGTCCTGCGCAAGGTGATGGAGCGGACTCTGGGCGTCCCGCTGTTCCAGGAACAGGTGATGCAGATCTGCATGGTGGCCGCAGGCTTCTCACCCGGCGAGGCGGACTTGGTGCGGCGATCGATGGCGGCCTGGAGCCGCAAGGGCGGGCTGGACAGGTTTCATGACCGCCTGCGCGACGGAATGCTGACGCGTGGCTATACGCAACAGTTCTTCGAGCAGATCTACCAGCAGATCCTGGGATTCAGCAGCTACGGATTCCCGGAGAGTCATGCGGCGAGCTTTGCGCTGCTGACCTATGTCTCCTGCTGGCTCAAGTGCCACGAGCCGGCTGCGTTTTTCGCCGCATTGCTCAACAGCCAGCCGATGGGTTTCTATGCGCCTGCGCAACTGGTGAACGAAGCGCGCCGCGATGGTGTGGAGCTGAGGCCAGTGGATGTTCTGGTCAGTGACTGGGATTGCACTCTCGAACCACGCGCGAATGGCTCGCCGGCGATGCGACTGGGCATGCGGATGGTACGCGGACTGCCGGAAGCGGAAGCGCTGCGAATCGTTGACGCCCGAATGCGCCACGGATTCGAATGCATGAACGGTCTGGCCCGTACGGCACGTCTTTCACGACGCTCGTTGAATGCGCTTGCGAATGCGGGTGCATTCGCCAATCTCTCAGGGCATCGCCACGTTTCTCGATGGAACGCCATCGGAACCGAATCCTTACCCGGACTTCTCGCTGGCAGTTCCGGCCGCCAGACCGTGATTGAACTGAGGAAGCCGACCGAGGGTGAAGACCTGGTCGCGGACTACAACAGCCTTGGGCTGACATTGGGGCGGCATCCATTGTCGCTGCTGCGCAGCAGGCTGAATAAAGAGAAATGCCGAACCGCCTCCGATCTGCTGCGGCTAAAAGACGGACAGGATGTACGGATAGCAGGGATCGTTACCCACCGCCAGAGGCCTGAAACGGCCTCGGGTGTGGTCTTCGTGACCTTGGAAGATGAGACCGGAACGAGCCAGCTCATCGTCTGGCCCAAGGTATTCCAGCGCTGTCGCACCGCAGTGCTTGGTGCCAGCTTGATGCTGGCCGACGGCCGCCTTCAGATCGAGCAGGGCGTGGCCCACCTGATCACTCAGCGAATAGAAGACAGGAGCTATTTGCTGGGCAGTCTAGTGATGGGCTCGAGAGATTTTCATTAGTTGCAGAATGCTCGAGCAATCATGGTGGAAGTAGAGACGTTGTACCCATATTCAGACGGCTTTACGTTGGGAAACGGGCACTTCTGACGTTGTCCCTGTTTTCATACGGCACTAAGTTGGAGATCGGACACTTGTGAGGTTTGTTTCTGACCTCATTCGGCGTACTCGCCCGGGGTCAGACCCCTTAAGGGACTTGAAGGCTCGTAAGGGAGTAATGACGTCATTAGGGATTGGACTCCAAATACCAGTGCTACTCAGTAACGGGGGGCGTCGATATCTGCAGATGATCGATGGATGCTTGAAATCGCTTTTCGCGCGTTCGCCAGAAGCTCCTGAAGAAACAGCAGTTGCAGTCTCCAGTCCGCTTCACTAGTTGTGATGAACAGACATCTGCACGTCTGGCGCCGTGTTACATTGTTTTTATGAGTCTGTCTTTCGCCCTCTTCATAAGCGCAGCCCGATAGCCCCGGCATCGCCCGGGTTTCGCCCGGGTAGCTCAGTGGCAGAGCAGCGGCTTTATAAGCCGAACCGTCGCCAGACGGCTCCGACAGATAATCGGCAGGTCAGTGGTTCGAGTCCACTCCCGGGCACCACCCAATACTTCGGCGGTAAAACCCACAGCAATTTTGTTTGAACCTTTTGGTGGCTCCCCACGATTGATGGGTACGGGGCAAACGTCCTAATACCGTTCAATCAAAAGAGACTCAATGCTCGCAGGAAACGTAAAGATCTTGCTTGCTGGCACCGGCCTTTTAATTTCCGCCGCATCGCATGCCGAACAGTTTGTCTATGTCACCGCGACCGAGATTGGTGTGGTCGATGATGGAGACTTATCGACCACGATGATCTGCAGCCTCTCGTTACGCGAACCATCAAGTTACAAACCATATAACTGAAACGTAACGCCGGGTCTTCAGCGCTGTTTTTCCCCGCTGAATCTGGCCCCGTACGGCACCTCATATTTTTGTGTTCTTCGTCCCGCCGTACAGCGTACAGGGGCGTTTTATTTTTCGATTATTCTCTGGTGATTCTGAAAGAGTCTGCCTAAATGTCGATCGAAGAAAATGTTTTGACGCGCCCCGAATTCCGCACTTCAGGTCCTTTTCAATGAAAGGCCACAGCACTGCAGGTAAACACCCCTCGAATTGGCTCTACGCAAGAGCAAGTCGAAATCTGAAGGAATTGGACCGTCGATTTCCGCTGCAGTTTGTCGACAAGGATATCGATCGATCCTGGCCGGACGGATGGAACCTTATCGTCACCAAGGTCTGCGAATCGGTGGATCAATCGAAACTGAATGCGTCCTGGACCCAGATCAAGGAGAAGTTTGGCGGCCTGCGAATGTATTACACCGGGGCACCGCCTCGGTTGGACATCATTTCCGAAGGGGGTCTGATCACGGGGAGAATTCGAGAAGAATCGGATTCTCAGGCCGAGTCTCGGAATAGTTCTATTCGGAAGATCGTTGAGGAGGCTGAGCAGAACAGCTTGCGAACCTGCTGCAAATGCGGCTCTGCGGGAGCCCAACAATTAGTCGAGCGCTGGCTCTACACAATCTGCAATGAATGCCTGTCCTCTTTCGTGGAACGCCGGCGAAGTTACGAGAAATTCATCGGGAGCAGACTTTTATGAACATCTGGAAAGGCAAACCCGTCAACGCGGTCCAGGAAAATGTGATGTCACGCTGGCGGATCCTAGAGGCGAATGGAGCCCGATACGCGGTGGGCTGGAACGAGACCGAGCACGAAGGGCGGGTTTCGAGTGCGATCATGAGTTATCAGAAAGACCGGCGGATCCTGGTCACCTCGTCGGGCCGCGGGTATCGCCTGCTCGGCGAGCCTGGATTGGACCCCGACGGAGCTTATGTGTGGAACTGCATCGCAGCCGGGAGTGGCATCCGCGCTTGGCAGGACGTGACAACCGAGTACTTGCCGGATCTCCCGGGTCGTGCTGATTCATGAAAAGCGCCAAGGGCATTCCTCTACAGGTGAAACCATGAACGTGTTCCTCGACACGGAATTCACCAGCCTCGTCAGGTCCGACAGCCAGCTCATCAGCCTCGCCCTGGTCACGGAGAGAGGAGATCAAGAGCTGTACATCGAGCTGAGCGACTGGGAGCGGAATCGCGCCAGTGAGTTTGTCCGGGATACGGTTGTACCCCTGCTGGGCATGGTTGAGTCCATGGACAGCGCCAAAGTCGGCCGTCGCATCACCGATTGGTTCGCAAGCCTCTCAAGTATTGCGGTGGTCACAACCGACCTTCCGGCTGATCTGAGATTTCTGATTTCGCTCACGAGCTGGCCGATCCCGAATGTGAGCGACCGCGTGTGTCTTATTCAGCATCTGGGAAACAAGGGGATCAATGCCCAGGAAGGTTACTTCGAGGAGAACCCGGGGTTAGAACATCACGCACTTCACGATGCGCGGGCGCTGCGTGCCGGATATCTCGCTGCAGCCAACCCAAATGTCCTTGATTTGAATTGGGCAGCAGGGTCCTAGGAGGGATTGACCTGCCGGGCGTTTTTCGGACCACTTGAAGGTTGAGAGAATGGCTCCCGCTGACAAGCGAGGGAGCTATGAAGAAGGCGCGATTTACCGACGAGCAGATGGTCAGGATCCTGCGGGAAGCCGATGTGAGCCCGGTGCCGACGGTGGCAAAGAAACACGGGATATCGGAGCAGACGATTTACGTCTGGCGTAAGCGCTTCGGCGGGCTGGACACGATGGACGTCCGCCGGCTCAAGACGGTGGAGCTGGAAAACAGCAGACTGAAGAAGCTGCTGGCTGAGCGGGATCTGGAGATTGAAGTGATGAAGGAGATCACGCGGGGAAAATATTAGGCGCGCCCGAGCGGCGACGGGCAGTGGCGCACGCGATGCGCCGCGGCCTGTCGCAACGACGCTCGTGCGCGCTGATGGGCGTGGCGCGGTCAGCATTGGGCTACGAATCGATCCTGCAGCGCCAGGACGCGCCTGCGGTCGCAGCGATGAAGGCGCTCGCGGCGCAGTACCCGCGGTATAGCTACCGCCGTGTGCGCATCTTTCTTCGACGCGAGGATCATGTAATGGGGACCGATCGGTGCCACCGCCTGTGGCAGCAAGCCAAGCTGCAGGTGCCACGGCGCCGATCCCGCCGGCGTATCGCAGGAAGCCGGCCACGACCGATTCCCCCGTCGGCCCACAATCACGTCTGGGCATACGACTTTGTCTTCGATGCTTGCGCCAACGGCCAGCAGCTCAAGTGCCTGACCGTCGTCGACGAGTACACGCGGGAGTGCCTGGCGATTCATGTCGCGGGCTCCATCCGCAGCAACCGGGTCATCGAGGTGCTGGCCAAACTGATCAGCGTCCACGGCGCGCCGCGTTACCTGCGTTGCGACAACGGGCCGGAGTTTGTCTCGAAGGCCATCCTCGAGTGGATCATCGGAGCCGGCATCAACACCGCTCACATCGATCCGGGCATGCCGTGGCAGAACGGCACCGACGAATCGTTCAACGGCAAGCTGCGCGACGAATGCCTGTCGATGGAGTGGTTCCGATCCAGAGAGGAAGCCAAGGTGATTATCGAAACCTGGCGGCGGCACTACAATGCAGTGCGTCCGCACACGAGTCTCGATTACCGGACGCCAAACGAGTTCAAGGCAGTACTGAAGCAACCAACCAACCAGGGGGCCGTTCTCTAACTCCGAATGGTCCGAAAAAAACCCGGCAGGTCAGGATGACTATGCAGGTGTGACGTGTCAATTAGGTCCGCCAATGGCGTCTCAATAAAATCAGCGGGATACATTTCGGCCTCGTGTCAATTAGGTTTGACCCTGCCTCGATTCCACGTACACCACCCTACGCAGCTCTGAGGCTGGATTCTGCTGCAGCCGGAATCTGATAATTGATTGCCGAGTGCATGCGTTCGTGATTGTAGAAGCCTTCGATC